>Ga0307516_10001960_pt1 | contig 28187 bp, 30 predicted proteins | sample 19_EM_MG_FD_203310 | JGI IMG/M metagenome (GOLD analysis project Ga0307516, IMG submission 203310) | Populus trichocarpa ectomycorrhiza microbial communities from riparian zone in the Pacific Northwest, United States - 19_EM | ecosystem: Host-associated > Plants > Roots > Unclassified | place...
CTTGCTGGCCGAGTAGTGCGAGGCGCCGAAGACGCCACCGCCGCGCTGACCGGAGACCGAGGCCATGGTGACGATCCGGCCGTACCCCCGCGCCCGCATGCCGGGCAGGATCGCCTGGGTGACCAGGAACGTGCCGCGCACGTTGACCGCGAAGATCCGCTCCCACTCGTCGAGGGTGATGTCCTCAAACCGGGTCGGCGCGGAGATCCCGGCGATGTTCGCCAGCACGGTGACCGGTGGCAGAGCGGCCTCGGCGGCCCGCACCGCCTCGTTGACCGAGGCCTGGTCGGTCACGTCGGCGTAGGCGGAGAAGACCTCCGGGCTGCCGGCCTTCTTCGCCTGGCGGGCCGTGTCGCCTGCCGCGTCGGCATCGATGTCGAGGACGGCGACCGCATAGCCCAGGGCCGCGAACCGCAGGGCGGTGGCCCGCCCGATACCGCGCCGGGAACCTCCGCCGGTGATCAGGACGGTGCCGGGATCCGCTGAGCTCATCGTGTTCCTCCGATCGAACAGCGTGGCGAGAGATACAGGTCTTTCAGACCATCGCTTGTGGGTAAGTGCCCAATGACCACATCAAATCCCGAGGAGGTCACCAGGTCGCCGTGTCATTTCACTGTGTATGCGCCTCCTCGCGCGGCGGCCGTGGCGGCTTCGGCGGCTTGGTCGGCGGCGGCGACATCGAGGGGGTCGCCGCTGATCAGCAGGCGGTAGTAGAGCGGCGCTGACACCGCGCGTATCACTTCATGGCTGTCGGTGCCTTCGGGCACTTCGCGGCGGTCGATGGCCTGTTGCACGCACGGTGCCCATTCGCGAATGCGGACGCCGTAGAACCGGCGTAGCGCGTCTGCGGTGCGGGGGTCGTAGGTGGCGGCCGCGATCACCGCCTTGAACAGGGCGCCCTGGCGTGGATCGGTCAGAGTTCGCTGGACGAGTCGCGCGTTGGCGCGTAGGTCATCGAGCAGGGAGCCGGTTTCGGCGCGGGGCGATGACTGCTCGGCCATGTCGACGAGGAGGTCCCCGACGAGGCCGGCCGGCGATCGCCAGCGGCGGTAGACGGTGGTCTTGCCCACCTCCGCACGGCGAGCGACCTCGGCGAGGTCGAGACGGTCGAAACCGTGCTCCGCGAGCGCGTCCCCGGCGGCCTCCAGCACGGCCGCGCGCACCCGAGCCGTACGCCCACCGGGGCGGACGGTCCCGGCGTGGGTCTCACCAACGCTCATAACGGGTCTCCAGTTTCGTTTAGGACCTACGACTGCTAGCGTAGCGACCGTCTTAACGGCACCATAGTTCCATTAACGGCCGCGTGGATCTGACGGGAAGGCTTGCCATGGATTTCAGGCGATTGGGTACGTCGGGGCTCAAGGTCCCGGCGTTGAGCTTCGGCGCGGGCACCTTCGGAGGCCGAGGGCCGCTGTTCGGCGCCTGGGGCAGCACGGATGCGCGGGAGGCGCGCCGCCTCGTGGACATCTGCCTGGAGGCCGGCGTCACGATGTTCGACACCGCCGACGTGTATTCCGACGGTGCCTCGGAGGAGGTGCTGGGCCAGGCCGTCAAGGGCCGCCGGAACGAGGTCATCCTGTCCACCAAGAGCGGCCTGCCGATCGGGGACGGGCCCAACGACGCAGGCTCCGCGCGGCCACGGCTGATCAAGGCGTGCGAGGACGCGCTGCGTCGGCTCGGCACCGACTACCTGGACATCTTCCAGTTGCACGCCTTCGACGCGGGCACACCGATCGAGGAAGTGCTGTCCACCCTCGACGACCTCGTCCGGACCGGCAAGATCCGCTACATCGGCGTCTCCAACTTCGCGGGCTGGCAGTTGATGAAATCGCTCGCGATCGCCGACCAGCACAGCTATCAGCGTTACGTCGTCCACCAGGTCTACTACTCCCTGGTGGGCCGTGACTACGAGTGGGACCTGATGCCGTTGGCGATCGACCAGGGCGTCGGCGCGGTCGTCTGGAGCCCGCTCGGCTGGGGCCGGCTCACCGGCCGGGTACGCCGAGGTGCGCCGCTCCCGCCGCGAAGCCGACTGCACCAAACCGCCGACTACGGCCCACCGGTGCCGGACGACGATCTCTTCCGGATCGTCGACGTCCTCGACGAGATCGCTCAAGAGACCGGCAAGGCCATTCCGCAAATCGCCCTCAACTGGCTGCTGCGGCGACCAACCGTGTCCTCGGTCGTCATCGGCGCCCGCGACGAGGCGCAACTCCGCCAGAACCTCGGTGCTCTCGGATGGACGTTGACGCCTGCCCAGATGGCGAAACTCGACACGGCCAGCAGCCGGACAGCTCCTTACCCGCACTTTCCCTACTACCGGCAGGAAGGCTTCACCCGCCTCAACCCACCCGCCGTACCGATCGCGGGAGCTGATCTCAGGGCTGGTCGACGAGGGCCGCGCCCACCGGTTCATCGGTGAGGGTGGGCACCGCGGTCGCGCCTGGGTCATCGGTCGGGGAGGAACTGGGGAGGTCGCTGGGCGGTGGTTCCGTCTCGGCCGGGTCCAGGCCCGGCGCCACGGTGAGCGTCACGGTGGCGCCCTGGGGAACCTGCTCGTCCGCGGCCGGGTCCTGCCCGAGGACGGTGCCGGGATCGGCGCTGCCGGACGCTCCGTCGGTGGTCTGTACCTGGAAGCCCTGGTCCTCGAGGAGTTGTGTGGCCTCCTGAGCCGGCATGCCCGTCACCGCGGGAACGCGGGCTGCGGCTTCCTCGGTGCTGGGGTCGTCCGGCAGTGGTTTGTCCTGCGCGCCGTCAGTTCCCGCACGTCGTTCCAGGCCCGCGTTCTCCTCCTTGATGTCGACCAGTTTGTACGTGGCGACCTCGACCGCTGGTTCGATCTTGACGACCTTTTCGACGTGGTACGCCTTCCACTTCTTGCTCTTGCCCTCGAATGTCACGTCGGCTCGGTCGGCGTCGTGCTTGAAGGCGCCGAGCGGGTTGCCGCAACTGCACTTCACGACCGGTTTGCCGTACCTGTCGACCAGGACGGCGATGCCCGCTTCCAGCAGGGCGTCGAAGCTGACCGCCTTGCCCTTCTTGTAGTCGTAGTTTTTCACCAGGGTGTCGTTGCGCAGCACCACGGGCGTGAGCTTCTTGACGTAGTCCTCGGCCTCGTCGACTCCGATGCCCTGCACTTTGGCCCACGCCAGAGCCTTCTGGCGATTGGACGGGTCCTTGAGGAAACGGACGAGCTTCTTCTTGGCGCAGCTCTTGGAGTTCCGCGATCCTCCGTACAGGCCGGGCTGGTCGCCCTTTTTCGTGCCGCCGCCGAGGGCGAGGGCCTCACCGACCAGGACATCGACCCCCAGGCCGAGCGCCTCTTCGAAGAAGGGCGCGGCGGCCGGAACGCCCCGGGCCACCGCCTGGACGGCGACCCTGGCGCCGAGGCAGCCGGTGGTCATGCCGGCGAGGCTGACCAGGAGCACCGCGAAAGCGGCAGTCTTGTGCCTGATCCCCGGTAGATGTCTCATGTCCCGTTCCTCCGTAAGCGATGCTGGTCACGGAAAACGGTACGAAGTATGCGCAAATGTGAAGTTTCTGCGGATTGGATTCGCCGGGCCGGGGTCAGCGGACGGTGATTACGGCGTCGGACAGCGCTGGGGCGTCGTCGCGGTCGGGCACCGTGGCGACCAGGACCAGCCGGTCGTCCTCGCGCCAGATCCGGGTGCGCAGCGTCTCGCCCGGGAACACGACGCCGGAGAAGCGGCAGCTGTAGGCGGCCACCCGGGCCGGGTCGCCGTCGAGCGCGGCGTCGATCGCGGCCTTGGCCACCACCCCGTACGTGCAGAGGCCGTGCAGGATCGGGCGCGGGAAGCCGGCCTTGGCGGCGAAGACCGGGTCGACGTGCAGCGGGTTGCGGTCGCCGCACAGCCTGTACCACAACGCCTGCCGCGGATCGGTGGGGGAGAGCACCTCCAGATCCGGCTCGCGGGCCGGCACCGGCACCCGGCCGGACGGCCCGCGGTCGCCGCCGAAGCCGCCCTCGCCCTTGGCGAAGATGCTGATCCGGCTGGTGAACAGCGCGGTGGTCGTCTCGGTCACCACGATCGCGGCGCTGCCCTTGTCGTAGACGGCGGCGATCCGCGAGCTGGCGACGTCCCGGCCGCTCGGCGGGATCGGCCGATGCAGCACCAGTTCCTGCCGGCCGTGCACGACCCGGGCCAGGTCGACGTCGATCCCGGGCATGGACACCCGCGGCGGCTCGGTGTCGCGCAGTGTGGTGGCGACGGTGGCGAAGGTGGGCAGCACCCCGCGCAGGGCGGCCTCGTAGACGTAGCCGAGCTCGTCGGGGCCGGCGCCGACGGCCAGGTGGTAGAGCAGCACGTCGGTGCTGTCCCAGCGCAGTTCCCGCGTGCCGAGGTCGGCGCCGACGGCGACCGCCGGATCTATCGGCATCAGTCCTCCCGAGTGGGTGCGGCGCCGGCCGGCGCCACGGGCGAGCCGGCCAGGTCCAGCGCGGCCAGGTAGCCGAACGTCATGGCGGGACCGAGCGTGGCGCCGGCCCCGGCGTAGCCGCGGCCCATCACCGACGCGCTGGCGTTGCCCGCCGCGTACAGCCCGGGTATGGGGGTGCCGTCGGCCCGCAGCACCCGGGCCCGTTCGTCGGTGCGCAGCCCGCCCTTGGTGCCGAGGTCGCCGGGCACCAGCGAGAACGCGTAGAACGGCGGCTTGCGCAGCGCGCCCAGGCACGGGTTGGGGTGCTGGCGCGGGTCGCCGTAGTAGCGGTCGTAGGCCGAGGCGCCGCGCTGGAAGTCGTCGTCGCGGCCGAGCGCCGCGAACCCGTTGAACCGCTCCACGGTGGACCGCAGCGCCTCGGCGGGCGCGCCGATCCGGCCGGCCAGGTCTTCCAGGGTGTCCGCGCGGTGGGCGACCCCGGCGGCGAACCAGCGGCGCGGCAGCGCCGCCCGTGGCCCACGGCCGGCGAACAGGTAGCGGTCCCGGTAGGTCTGGTCGGTGACCAGCCAGGCCGGCAGGTGCGGCCCCGAGCCGTCGCGGCCGAGCATGGCGTGCACGGCCTCGACGTACGGCGCGGACTCGTTGAAGAACCGGCGGCCGGTGCCGTCGATGACCAAGCCGCCGGGGAGGTTGCGCTCGGCGAGGCAGAAGTACGGCCCGCCGGTGAGCGGGAGCGACGGGCCCCACCACGCCTCGTCCATGAGGTCGAGCCCAGCGCCCAGCCGCCGGCCGGCCTCGATGCCGTCGCCGGTGTTTCCCGGCGCGCCCACGGTCCACGCCGTGCCGATCTGCTGGTACTGCTGGCGCATGCCCTCGTTGTGCTCGAACCCGCCGCTGCCGAGCAGCACGCCCCGGCGCGCCCGCAGCCGGACCGGCTGCCCGTCGCGCTCGACGACGATCCCGGTGACCCGCTCCCGCTCGGTGCTCAGCTCGAGCATCGGGGTGGCCAGCCGGACCGGGACACCGGCGGTACGAAGCCCGGCGCGCAGGCCGCCGGCGAGCGCCTGCCCCATGGTGAGCCGGCGCCGCCGCCGGAGCCGGGCGAGCAGGGTGCCGGCGGCGAGCCGGGCCGCGGTGCTGAGGGCCCGCGGGTGCCGCATCCCCAGCGACAGCCACCGGTAGTCGACCGCGGTGAGCGCCATGCCGTTCGGCGCGGCGAGATACGGCGGCGCGAGCGTGTCGAGGTCGGGTCCGAGCACCCGGGCGTCCAGCGGCCTGGGCTCCACCGTCCGGCCGCCGGGCATGCCGCCGGTGGCCTCGGGGTAGTAGTCCGGATAGCCGGGCACCCAGGCGAAATCGACCGGGGTGTGTGCCCGGACGAACGCGAGCATGGCCGGCCCGTGCTCCAGGAAGGCCCGCCGGCGCTCCGGCAGCACCTCCGGCCCGGCCACATGCGCCAGGTAGGCCCGGGCGCCGTCGGCGTCGGTGGCCACCCCGGCCTGCCTGAGCACCTCGTTGCCGGGCAGCCACAGGCCGCCGCCGGAGCGGGCGGTGGAGCCGCCGTACACCTCGGCCTTCTCGACGACGACCGCGCTCAGCCCGTGGTGTGCCGCGGTGAGCGCCGCCGTCATCCCGGCGCCGCCGCTGCCGACCACGATCACGTCGAACTCGTCATCCGCGTGAGTCATTAGAACAGGTTATAGTTACGGCGGCAGTAGCGCTACAACGAAAGCTCCAGCGGGATTGATACGTGTTCCAGTATTCGGAGGTCACGTGACCGGGTCGTGGGACGAGCTGGCCGACGTCGTGGTGGTGGGCTTCGGCGCGGCCGGGGCGTGCGCCGCGATCGAGGCGGCCGAGTCGGGCGCCGCCGTGCTGGTCCTGGACCGCTTCGGCGGCGGCGGGGCCACCGCGATCTCCGGCGGCATCGTCTACGCCGGCGGCGGCACCCGGCAGCAGCGGGCGGCCGGCGTCACCGACACGCCGCAGGCGATGTTCGACTACCTCACCGTCGAGGTCGGCGAGGCCGTGTCGGCGGCGACCCTGCGCCGGTTCTGCGCGCAGAGCGCCGGCATGCTCGACTGGCTGGCCGAGCGCGGGGTGCCGTTCGACGCCAGCCTCTGCCCCTACAAGACGTCCTACCCCACCGACCGGCACTACCTCTACGACTCCGGCAGCGAGCAGTCGTTCGCCCACCTGGCGGCGCCCGCGCCGCGCGGGCACCGCGCCTACGCCCGGGGCACCTCCGGCCGGATCCTGTACGCGCGACTCGCCGAGGCCGCGCGCGCCCGGGGCGCCGTGATCCGGGGCCAGACCCGCGCCCACCAGCTGATCATCGACCCGGAGGGGCGGGTGGCCGGCGTCGAATGCCGCACGCTGCGCGCCGCGCCCGCCTGGGCCCGGCTCGGCCACCGCGTCCTGCACCGGTGGTCGGTCAAGCCCGGCGTCTACCTGCCCGCGTTCGGCCGCGCCCTGCACCGGCCGGTGGCCTGGCTGGAGGACCGGTATGCCCGTCCGCTGCGGATCGGCGCCCGCCGGGCGGTCGTGCTGTCCGCCGGCGGGTTCGTGTTCAACCGGGAGATGCTCCGCGAGCACGCCGGAGAATACCGGGGCGGGCTGCGGCTGGGCACGCCCGGCGACGACGGCTCGGGCATCGGGCTCGGCGTCCAGGCCGGCGCCGGCACCCGCTACCTGGAGAAGGTCAGCCTCTGGCGCTTCCTCACCCCGCCGTCGGCGCTGCTGGGCGGCCTGCTGGTCGATCGCGACGGGCGGCGGGTCTGCGACGAGGCCCGCTACGGCGCGGCGATCGGCGACGCGGTGCTGCGCTGCCCCGGCAGCCAGGCGTGGCTGCTGGTCGACGCGGCGGTGCTGGCCGAGGCGCGGAGCCAGGTGCGGAGCCAGACGCAGTGGTTCCAGCGGCTGCCGACGTGGTGGCTGCTCGGCCCCGGCCGGGTCGCCGCCCCGACTCTGGAGCTCGTCGCGCGGCGGGCCGGTGTGGACCCGGTGGGGCTGGCCGCCACCGTCGAGGCGTACCGCGATGCCGTGGCCGCGGGCCGGCCGGATGCCGCCGGCAAGCCGGCCCACCTGGTCCGTCCGCCGGTCCGTCCGCCGTTTTCGCTGATCGACGTCTCGGTGCGCCCGCGGCTCGGCTCGCCGGCGCCCATGCTCACCCTGGGCGGCCTGCGGGTCGACGAGGACAGCGGGCAGGTGCTGCGCGGCGACGGGCGCGGCTTGCCGGGACTGTACGCGGCCGGCCGCACCGCCGCCGGCCTCTGCTCGCGCTCCTACGTCAGCGGGTTGTCGCTGGCCGACTGCGTCTTCTCCGGGCGCCGCGCGGGCCGGAGCGCGGCGGTGGAGAACCTGGGAGGTAAGCATGCTCACCGAGGCTGACCGCCGGAGGCTGGCCGACCGGCTGTGCGCCGCCGAGCGGGACCGCGCGCCGATCCCGCCGCTGGTGCGGGAGCGGCCCGACCTGGGCCCCGCCGACGCGTACGCGATCCAACTGCACAACGTGCGCCGCCGCGGCGGCACGGTGGTCGGCCACAAGGTCGGCCTGTCGTCGAAGGCGATGCAGCAGATGATGGGCGTGGACGAGCCGGACTACGGCCACCTGCTGGCCGACATGCGGCTGTCCGAGACCGAGCCGGCCGACGCGCTGCGGTACTGCCGCCCGAAGGTCGAGATCGAGGTCGCGTTCCTGCTCGGCGCCGACCTGCCCGGCCGCGACTGCACCGAGCGGGACGTGCTGGCCGCCACCGAGGCGCTCGCCCCGTCGATCGAGCTGATCGACAGCCGGATCGCGGACTGGCAGATCAGCCTGGCCGACACGATCGCGGACAACGCCTCCTCGGCCGGCTTCGTGGTGGGCGCGGCCCGGATACCGCCGGGCGACGTCGACCTGCGCGAGATCGACGCGGTGCTGTATCGCGGCGACGAGCCGGTCGTGCGGGGCCGCTCGGACGCGGTCCTCGGCAACCCGGCGACCGCGGTGGCCTGGCTGGCCCGCACGGTCGCCGATTTCGGGGTACGGCTGCGCGCCGGCCACCTGATAATGCCGGGCGCCTGCGCCGGCGCCGTGGACGCGTATCCCGGCGACGAGTTCCGGGCGGTCTTCACCGGCCTCGGCGAGGTCAGCCTGTCGTTCGCGAAAGAGGTGTGACATGAGTGATGGTCTGACCGCAGCCATCGTCGGGTCCGGCAACATCGGCACCGACCTGCTGCACAAACTGCTGCGCTCGCCGCTGATCGAGCCGCGCTGGATGGCCGGCATCGACTCGGCCAGTCCGGGCCTGCGCCGCGCCGCCGAAGCGGGGCTTGCGACCAGCGCCGCCGGCACGGAGTGGCTGCTGGCCCAGGACCCGCTGCCCGACCTGGTCTTCGAGGCCACCTCGGCGGCCGTGCACCGGGCCAACGCCCCGCGGTACGCCCGGGCCGGCATCCGGGTCGTCGATCTGACCCCGGCGGCGGTCGGGCCGTACGTGGTGCCGGAGGTCAACCTCGGCGCGCACCTGGACGCCGCCAACGTCAACCTGATCACCTGCGGCGGGCAGGCCACCATCCCCATGGTCTACGCGGTGTCCCGGGTGACGCCGGTCAGCTACGCCGAGATCGTCGCGACCGTGGCCTCCCGGTCGGCGGGGCCGGGCACCCGGGCCAACATCGACGAGTTCACCCGGACCACCGGCCGCGGCCTCGAACTGGTCGGCGGCGCGGCCCGGGGCAAGGCGATCATCGTGCTCAACCCGGCCGACCCGCCGCTCATCATGCGCGACACCGTGTTCTGCGCGATCGGCGCCGAGGCGGACACCGGGGCCGTGGCGGCGTCGATCGTGGCGATGGCCGCCGAGGTGGCCCGCTACGTGCCCGGCTACCGGCTGCTCAACGAGCCGCAGTTCGACCCGCCGTCGGCGGCGACCGGCGGGGCCACCCGGGTGGCGATCTTCGTGGAGATCGCCGGTGCCGGTGACTTCCTGCCGCCGTACGCCGGCAACCTCGACATCATGACCGCCGCGGCCACCCGGGTGGGCGAGGAACTCGCCCGCGCCGCCGTGCCCGCGTAACCAGGAGGCCAGCATGCTGCCCCGCCGCTTTTCCGCCGATCTGGACCTGCGGATCACCGACTCCTCGCTGCGCGACGGCTCACACGCCAAGCGCCACCAGTTCACCGCCGCCGAGGTGGCCTCGATAGTCACGGCCCTGGACGCCGCCGGCGTGCCGGTGATCGAGGTGAGCCACGGCGACGGGCTGGGCGGCTCGTCGTTCACCTACGGCCTGAGCCGCACGCCGGAGCAGGAGCTGATCGCGGTGGCGGTGCGCGCCGCCACCCGCGCGAAGATCGCGTTCCTGATGCTGCCGGGGGTGGGCGTCATCGACGACATCCGGCAGGCGGCCGACAACGGGGCCACTGTCTGCCGGATCGCCACCCACTGCACCGAGGCGGACATCGCCGTCCAGCACTTCGGGCTGGCCCGCGAGCTCGGCCTGGAAACCGTCGGCTTCCTGATGATGGCCCACTCCCAGCCGCCCGAGGTGCTGGCCAAGCAGGCCCGCATCATGGCCGACGCGGGCTGCCAGTGCGTCTACGTGGTGGACTCGGCCGGCGCGCTCGTGCTCGACCAGGTCGGTGACCGGGTCGCGGCGCTCGTGGCGGAGCTGGGCGACGACGCGCAGGTGGGCTTCCACGGCCACGAGAACCTGGGCCTCGGCGTGGCGAACTCGGTGCTGGCCGCGCGGGCCGGCGCCACCCAGATCGACGGCAGCACCCGGCGCTTCGGCGCGGGCGCCGGGAACACCCCGGTGGAGGCCTTCGTCGGCGTCTGCGACAAGCTCGGCATCCGCACCGGCGTCGACTTCTTCGCCATCGTGGACGCGGCCGAGGACGTGGTCCGGCCGGCCATGCCGGACGAGTGCCGGCTGGACCGGCTGGCGCTGATCATGGGCTACGCGGGGGTCTACTCCAGCTTCCTCATGCACGCCTTCACGCTGGCGCAGCGCTACGGGGTGTCCGGGGCGGAGATCCTGGTGCGGGCCGGCGAGCGGCGTCTCGTCGGCGGCCAGGAGGATCAGCTCATCGACATCGCGATGGAGCTGCAGCGCGCTCAGTAGCGCGCTCAGTAGTAGGTGACCGACACCGTGTCGCTGCGGGGGAGGGCCTGGCAGGCGAGGATGTAGCCGTCGGCGAAGTCCTCCTCCTCCAGCACCTCGTTGTGCACCAGCTCGACGTCGCCGTCGAGCAGCCGGCACGCGCAGGCGCCGCACTGGCCCTGCCGGCAGGAGAAGGGCGGGTTGAGCCCCGCCGCGATGATCACATCGAGCAGGCGGGTGCCGGCCGGCCATGGCAGCACGTGGGTCTGCCCGTCCAGGGTGACCTCGGCGGTAGCGTCGCGACCGCCGGCCGCGGTGGCCCCGATCGCCAGGTCGAACCGCTCGACGCGGACCCGGTCCGCCGGCACGCCGGCGTCCCGCAGGGCCTGCTGGGCGACCACGACGAAGGGCTCCGGGCCGCACACGTACGCCTCGCGGCCGGCGTACGGCAGCAGCAACGCGGTCAGGGCGGCACCGGTCGGCGCGCCCCGCTCGCCGTCCAGCCAGTGCGTGACCACGAGCCGGTCCCCGTACTGCTGGCGCAGGGCGGTCAGCTCGGCGCCGAAGATGACCGAGGCGGCGTCCCGGTTCGCGTACACCAGGGCCAGCCGCCCGCGGCCCCGGGCCAGCACCGACTTGATGATGGCCATCACCGGGGTGATGCCGCTGCCGCCCGCGAGCAGGAGCAGGTCGTCGTCGAGCGAGGCCGGGGTGAACGAGCCGGCGGGCGGCGCGAGGTCCAGGGTGCTGCCGGGACGGACGTGGTCACAGATCCAGTTCGACGCCTGCCCGTCGCGTACCCGTTTGACGGTGATCTTCAGGTCTGTGTCGGTGTCCGGCGAACTGGACAGCGAATAGCACCGGGCGACGACCCCGCCGCCGTCCGGCACGCGCACCGTCAGGTATTGCCCGGGCCGGTAGGCGAACGCCGCGGCCAGGGCCGGCGGCACCGCCAGCACCAGCGAGTGCGCGTCCGGTGTCTCCGCGATGACCTCAGCCACCGTGATCTGGTGGAACGTCGGTGCTACGGCGACCTCGGTCCGTGTCTCCATCATCAGCTCACCTCCAAGCGGCCCTCGCGCACCGCGCCGTCGATGCTGTCGCGCAGCTCCGGGCAGGTCGGCACCAGCGCGGTCGGGCGGTCGCCGGCCGCCGCGGCCAGCCGGGCGCAGGAACGCGCGGCCGGGGTGCTCCACTGCACGCTGGTCTGCTGCGGGCTTGCCTTGCGCGCCCGCACCCGGGCGCCGCAGTGGCCGCAACTGATCTCGGTGAGGCCGCCCTCGAGGTACGCCCGCCGCTCGGCGAGGGTGTCGGCGCGGGTCATGAGCGCGGCGCCGCATCGGCTTGGCGAGCCTGGTTCGCGGCCACCTCGGCCTCCCACGTCTGCACGGCCCGGGTGGTGTCGACCTCGAACTCGTAGCGCGCCACCATGTCCTCGGTGACCTCCTCGACGTCCACGTAGAACTGCTCGTACCAGCGGCGCAGCTGATAGACCGGGCCGTCCTCGGCGCACAGCAGCGGGTTGTCGATCCGGGTCTTGTGTTTCCAGATCTCCACGTCCTGCAGGAAGCCGACCCCGATGCTCTTGGCGAACCGGGACGCCGCCTTCTCCGCCTGCGCGTTGGTGAGGCCGGGCAGCCGCTTGACGATCACGCCCCACTGGAGCACGAACGAGTTGGGCGAGACGGGGTAGTGGCAGTTGATCAGCACCGACTCGACGTCGATGCCGTGGTAGTTGTGGTACAGGTTGTCGATCATGTACGAGGGGCCGTAGTAGGCGGCCTCGGAACGCAGCGTGGCGTCGCCGGACTGGCTGGCCCCGGTCGGCACGTCCGGCCGCGGCCGGGTGTTCAGGAACTGCGCCGCCACGTGGCCCTCCAGGACGTTCTTGAAGAACGTCGGGAAGGCGAAGTGGATGTAGAAGAAGTGCGCCATGTCGACCACGTTGTCGATCACCTCGCGGCAGTTCGCGCCGTCGATCCGGATCGAATCCCAGGTCCACGAGCTCCACTCGTCGGAGAAGGCGCCCTCGATCCGCGGGATGACGACGCCGGGCGGTGGCGGCGCGCCCTGCGGGTCGTGCCACACGAACAGCTGCCGGTTTTCCTCGGTCGTGGTCCACGATCGGGTACGGGCGCGCAGCGGCACCCGGTGCGCGTAGGGCACGGTCTCGCACCGCCCGTCGCCCCGCCAGCGCCAGTCGTGGAACGGGCAGGCCACCGCGTCGCCCTTGATGGTGCCCATGGTCAGGTCGCCGCCCATGTGCCGGCAGTATCCGTCGAGCACGTGCAGCGCCCCGCCCGAGTCGGCGAACACGACGAGTTTCGTGCCGAACGCCTCGACGGCGTGCGGGCTGCCGTCCCGGAAGGAATCGGCCAGGCCCAGGCAGTGCCAGCCCCTGGCGAACCTGGCCGGTGGTGCCCCGGTGTCGATGGTGCGTACTTGCTCGCCGCTCATGAGCCGCTCCAGGTTTTGCGGAACGCGGGTCTTGTGGAACGCGTTGCAATGTGGCCGCGTAGGCTGTGGTCACAAAGGTAGAACGTGTTCTAGTATATGGGCGGCGAGTTCGCCAGCCAACCCGGTTCGTCAGCCAAACCCGTGGAGGGGATCTCATGGAGGCAAGCGCCGGCGACGTGGTCCAGAGCGGGGTGCGTGACCTGTTACCGGTTCTCCGGGACCGGGCCCAGGAGACGGAGGACCGCCGGGCCCTGGCTCCGGAGACGGTCAAGTCACTCGCCGAGACCGGCTTCTTCCGGCTGTTGCAGCCGGCCCGGTTCGGCGGCATCGAGGCCGATCCGCTGACCTTCCTGAGCTGCGTCCGGGAGCTGGCCGGTGCGTGCGGCTCGACCGGCTGGGTCGCCTCGGTGATCGGCGTGCACGCCTGGCAGCTCGCGCTCTTCCCCGACCAGGCCCAACAGGACGTCTGGGCCGACGACCCCGGCACCCGGATGTCGTCGTCCTACGCGCCGACCGGCAAGGTCACCTCGGTCGACGGGGGATACCGGCTCAAGGGCCGGTGGAGCTTCTCCTCCGGCTGCGACCACGCCGGCTGGGTGCTGCTCGGTGGGATCGTGCCGCCGGGCGAGGACGGCGCCCCCGCCGACTTCCGCACCTTCCTGCTGCCCGCGTCCGACTACACCATCGAGGACGTCTGGCACACCGTCGGGCTGCGCGGCACCGGCAGCAACGACATCGTGGTGGCGGACGCGTTCGTGCCGGCGTACCGGTCGCTCAGCTTCAACGACACGGCCCGCTGCCTCTGCCCCGGGCAGGAGCTGAACGCGGCCCCGCTCTACCGGATCCCGTACGGGTCGATCTTCTCGTACGCGATCACCACGCCGATCATCGGCATGGCCACCGGGGCGTACGACGCCCACGTCGCCTACATGCGGGAGCGGGTGCGCGCCGCGTATGCCGGGGTGCGCGCGGCCGAGGACCCGTACTCCCAGGTGCGGGTGGCCAATGCGGCCGCCGACGTGGATTCGGCCTGGCTGGCTCTGGAGGCCAACATGCGCCAGCTGATGGCGCTGGTCACCGCCGGCGAAAAGCTGCCCATGCCGCTGCGCCTGCGGGTGCGCCGCGACCAGGTGCGCGGCACCGAGCTGGCGATCCGGGCCGTGGACCGCCTGTTCGAGAATTCCGGCGGCAGGGCGCTGGCGATCGGCACACCCATCCAGCGGTTCTGGCGCGACGCGCACGCCGGGCGGGTGCACGCCATCAACGACCCCGAGCGGGCGCTGTCCATGTTCGGGCGCGGCGAGTTCGGCCTGCCGATCAACGACGCCATGGTGTGAGGCCGGCATGACGATTCCGAGCGTGACCCTCGACTACGACACCACCAGCGGATACGCCGCCGGTCTGCACCTGCACCGGGCCGGGCCGGCCGGTTCCGCCTCGCCGGTGGTGCTCCTGCACGGCGGCGGCCCCGGCGCGTCGGCGTGGAGCAACTTCGGGCGTACGCTGCCGGTCTTCGCGGAGCGGTTCGACACGCTCGCCGTCGACCAGCCGGGCTTCGGTCGCTCCGGCACCGGCCCGATCACCGGGCAGTACTTCACGCACGCCGCCGACGCGCTGCTGGCGCTGCTCGACGAGCTGGGCATCGAGCGCGCCGACCTGGTCGGCAACTCGCTCGGTGGGGGCACCGCGGTCCGGTTCGCGCTGCGCTACCCGCGGCGGGCCGGCCGGCTGCTGCTCATGGGCCCCGGTGGGCTGAGCCTCAACCTGTTCGCCCCCGACCCGACCGAGGGCGTGAAACGCCTGATGGCCTTCGGCGCGCCGCCCGGCCCCACCCGGGAGAAGATGGCCGCGTTCCTGCGCACCCTGGTCTTCGACCGGTCGCTGGTCACCGACGAGCTGATCGAGGAACGGTTCCGGGCGGCCACCGAGCCGGACGCGCAGCGGGCGATGCGCGAGATGGGCGCCTCGTTCACCGACCCGGCGCGCGCCGAGGAGGGCCTGCTCTGGCGCGACGTGCATCGGCTGCGCCACGAGGTGCTGCTGGTCTGGGGCCGGGAGGACAGGGTCAACCCGCTCGACGGCGCGCTGCTGGCCCTCAAGCTGATCCGCCACGCGCGGCTGCACGTCTTCGGCGGCTGCGGGCACTGGGCACACCTGGAGAAGTTCGACGAGTTCAACCGGCTGGCGATCGACTTTCTGGAAGGGGACCGACCGTGAGTCTGATCCGATCCCTCGGCTACCTGCGCGTCGAGGCCACCGACGTGCCCGCCTGGCGGGAGTTCGGCGTCAAGGTGCTCGGCATGGTGGCGGGCCGCGGTCCCGACCCCGAGGCCGTCTACCTGCGCATGGACGACCTGCCGGCCCGCATCGTGGTGGTGCCCGGCGAGCGCGACCGGCTGGCCGCCACCGGCTGGGAGGTCGCCGACCCGACGGCGCTCGGCCGGCTCATCGGCGTCCTTGAGGAGTCCGGCACCGCGGTCAAACCGGCCGGCGCCGACGAGCTCGCCGAGCGGCGGGTGGCGCAGATGGTGAGCCTCGACGATCCGTCCGGCAACCGCCTCGAATTCTTCTGCGGCGCGGCGCTGGACACCCGGCCGGCGATCAGCCCGTACGGGAACCGGTTCGTCACCGGCGAGCAGGGCCTGGGGCACGCGGTGCTGCCGGCCCACGACGACGCCGCGGCCCTGCGCTTCTACGCCGACGTGCTCGGCTTCCGGCTGCGCGACTCGATGCGGCTGGCGCCGGAGATGATCGGCCTGCCGCCCAGCGACAACCCGCTGTGGATGCGCTTCCTCGGCTGCTGCCCACGCCACCACAGCGTGGCCCTGGCCCCGATCCCCGCGCCCAGCGGGCTCATCCACCTGATGGTGGAGACCGAGACGATCGACGATGTGGGCCGCGCCATGGACCGCTGCGCCAAGTTCGGCGCGCCGCTGGTGTCCACCATGGGCCGGCACGCCAACGACGAGATGATCTCGTTCTACGTCCGGACGCCGAGCGGTTTCGACATCGAGTACGGCACCGGCGGCTGCACGGTCGACGATCGCACCTTCGTGGCCCGGCAGACCACCGCCCACAGCATCTGGGGCCACCGTTTCCTGCGTGGCGGCGGGCACTGAGGCCCGCGTGACTGCCAGCGCTATGGACATCGACGCCCGGCGGTTCCGCCGGGTGTTCGGCCACTTCTGCACCGGCGTCACGGTGATCACCACAGTGGACGATGAGGGCCCGGCCGGCTTCGCCTGTCAGGCCTTCGCCCCGCTGTCGCTGGATCCGCCGCTGGCGATGTTCTGCCCCCAGGCCGCCTCGGACACCTGGCGGCGCATCCAGGCACGAGGCACCTTCTGCGTCAACGTCCTGGCCGACGACCACCGCGACCTCTCCCGCACCTTCGGCACCCGCGGCGCGGACCGGTTCGCGGGCGTCGACTGGGCGGCGGCCCCCTCGGGCGCCCCGATCCTGGCCGGCGCGCTGGCCTGGGCGGACTGCCGGGTGGAAGCGATCCATTCGGGCGGCGACCACATGATCGTGGTGGGCCGGGTGACCGCGCTGGGCGAATGCCGGGACGCCGGCCCGCTGCTGTTCTACAAGGGCCGCTACACGAGCACGGCGCCGATCTCCCCCTACGAGCCCCCCGAGGTTGTGGACACGCTCCTGGCCTGGCCCCGGCACACCGACTGGATTTAGCCGACCCGCTTCCAGCGCCCGGTCGTCGTGTCCAATGCTGTCCAGTATCAGCGGGCCGGCACCTGCGCGGCGCCTAGAGTGCTTGGAGTTCGCCCAGTGACGAGGGAGATATCCATGCGGAAGCAGCCGTGGGCAGGTCGGGTAGCGGCAGTAGCGGCATTCGCCATCGTGGCGGGAGCGCCGGTTGTCAACTCGCACATCGGCGGCCTCCTGGGCAAGTGGCCGGTGAGCGAAACGCCGATGCTGGCCCGGTGGCCGGTGAGCGAGACCCCGATGCTGGCCCGGTGGCCGGAGAGCGAAACGCCGATGCTGGCCCGGTGGCCGGTGAGCGAGACCCCGATGCTGGCCCGGTGGCCGGAGAGCGAGACCCCGATGCTGGCCCAGGTCGGCGGGGTGATGTGATCCTGAGCGCCGTCGGCGCCGGTGCAGGGGCACGGGAAGCGGTTCCAACGAGTCGCTCAGGGCCGCTCAGTTGCGCAGCCGCGCGTTGAGCCGGGCGGCCTGCCTCGTGAGGTGGTCGCGTTCGGCGAGGCTGAGCGCCGACTCTCCCGCACCTTCGGCACCCGCGGCGCGGACCGGTTCGCGGGCGTCGACTGGGCGGCGGCCCCCCTCGGGCGCCCCGATCCTGGCCGGCGCGCTGGCCTGGGTGGACTGCCGGGTGGAAGCTATCCATTCGGGCGGCGACCACATCGCGTACACCTGATAGCCGGCCGCGAGCAGCGCCTGCACCCACGGGCCCCGCTCGGTCTCGATCCCGACCACGACCTCGACCCGTTCGTCTTCGTTGTCACCGATGTACTCGGCGATCATCGCGTGCGGCCGGGCGATCCCCGTCATCCCCTCCGGCAGGCGGGCCTTGCCCAGCCGGCGGCCGGTCTCGTCCTGCAACTCCACATCGTGGTGATCCTCGGCCCAGTCGTCTCCGACCAGCAGTAACACGCCTCGTCCTCCTGTTCACGGCACCATCTACGGCGGCCTGCGGGAGAACTACCAGCAAGCTGATGATCAAGTGCTCACGCCAAGGCGCAGCGGGCACGACATCCCATCAGCGGTCTGGTCTCCCGACCACCAGCAGGGGCACGATCTGACAGTAGGACTCAACGTCCTGGCTGGAGGAGTGCTCACCCACCGGCGGTTACCGGCACCGAGTCTGACTCATCGCCGACCCGATAGATCTCATTAGGGCTCGGAGCGTGCGTCACCGAGGGCAGTCACGCACGCGGCGAGGTCGGCACGAAGTCGCTGCCGTGCCTCGGCGGGCAACGTCTGAGTCATCCGCGCCTCCGTTGCCGCCACAATGGCGCTGGCCTGGGTGAGGACGCGCCGGCCGGCGTCGGTGAGCTCGGTCGGCAGGGCCCGCCCTTGCGCGGCGGTGGCGGCTCGCGCCAGCAGCCCGCGCTCCTGGAGGCCGAGCAGAACGGCGTGCATGGACTGCCGGGTGACGAACGCGCCGCGAGCGAGCTCGGCGGCCGACAGCCCGGGCCGCTGGCCGAGTAGTTCCAGGCAGGCGTACTGCGGCACCGACAGCCCGAGGGGCCGCAGCCCGAGGTCCATCGCCGTGCGCAGCGCCGCGGCGGCCTGCTTCAGCGCGTAGCCCACCGAGAATTCGAGGTCACCCACTCCTTGCGTCATGTCAGTATCCTGACATACTCTTCACGTGTCAGGACCCTGACATGCAATCGAAGGAGAAAACCATGCCGGTCACCGGACCCGACTTCATCGCCCTGCAGGTGCGCGACCTTGACGCCGCCGCGGAGTTCTACCAGGCCCGGCTCGGGCTGCGCCGGGCGCCGGTCAGCCCGCCGCACGCGGTGGTGTTCGCCACCAGCCCGGTGCCGTTCGCCGTGCGCGCGCCGATGCCCGGCGTCGATCTCGACGCGATGACCCCACACCCGGGCGCGGGGGTGGCGCTGTGGCTGCGCGCCGACGACGCCCAGCAACTGCACGACGACCTCGCCGCCGGCGGTGTGCCGATCGTCGCCGCGCCGATCGACGGGCCGTTCGGACGCACCTTCACCTTCCGCGACCCCGACGGCTACGCCGTGACCATCCATGACAAGGGCTGACCACCCTCCCCGTCACCTGCGCAGCTGCGCGTTGAGGCGGGCGGCCTGCCGGGTGAGATGGTCGCGTTCGGAGAGGCTGAGCGCCGACCGGGCGGCCTCGGCGTAGAACCGTGCCGCGGTGACCGGGTCACCGTCCTGCTCGTGCAGGTACGCCGCGACGGCGGTGTGGCGGGGCAGGGCCGGGTCGAGCTCCGCCAGGGCGGCCAGACCGGCCCGCGGGCCGTCGGCCTCGCCGACCGCGACGGCCCGGTTGAGGCGGGCCACCGGGCTGTCGGTGAGGCGCACCAGTTCGTCGTACCACTCGACGATCTGCACCCAGTCGGTCTCCTCGGCCGTACGGGCGTCGGCGTGGAGCGCGGCGACGGCGGCCTGGGCCTGGAACTCGCCCAGGCGGTCGCGGGCGAGGGCGGCCTGGAGCACGTCGACGCCCTCGGCGATCAGGCGGGTGTCCCACAGGCTGCGGTCCTGCTCGGCGAGGGGCACAAGCCTGCCGCCGGGGCCGGTCCGCGCCGGGCGCCGGGCGTGGTGGAGCAGCATGAGCGCGAGCAGGCCCGCGACCTCCTCATGGTGAATGCTGACCGCCAACTGGCGAGTGAGCCGGATCGCCTCGCCGGCGAGGTCGACGTCGCCGGAGTAGCCCTCGTTGAAGACCAGGTAGAGCACGCGCAGCACGGTGGCGACGTCACCGGGCTGGTTGAACCGGACGTCGGAGACGGTCCGCTTGGCCCTGCTGATCCGCTGGGCCATGGTCGCCTCCGGCACCAGGTAGGCCTGCGCGATCTGACGCGTGGTCAGGCCACCGACCGCGCGGAGCGTGAGCGCGACGGCCGAGGCCGGTGTCAGGGAGGTGTGCGCGCAGAGGAAGTACAGCTGGAGCGTGTCGTCGACCTCCCCACCGGGGACGGCCGGGGGCTCGCTGTCGACGCGTTCCTCGCGGTGCCGCCGGGAGGCCTCGGCGCGGGCGGCGTCGAGGAACTTGCGCCAGGCCACGGTGATCAGCCAGCCCTTGGGATCCCGCGGCGGCACGTCCGGCCACACCCGTACCGCCTCGACCAGGGCGTCCTGCACGGCATCCTCGGCCGCCGCGAAGTCGGCTCCGCGACGGACGAGGATGCCGATCACGGCGGGGGTGAGGGTCCGCAGCAGGGCCTCGTCCACCGTCATTCAGTGATGGTCGTGCACGCGGTCAGGAACGGGCGCACCTCGAGCCACTCGTGGACCGGCTTCCCACCCGCGCCCGGAGCCGCGGACAGCTCGCCGGCCAGCTCGAGCGCCCGCTCGTAGGTCTCGACGTCGATCACCATCCAGCCGGCGATGAGGTCCTTGGTCTCCGCGAACGGGCCGTCGGTGACCGGCGGCCGCCCCTCACCGTCGTACCGGACGAACGTGCCCTCCGGGGAGAGCGGCTGACTGTCGACGAACTCGCCGGTGCTCTCCAGCCGAGCGGCGAAATCCTGCATGTACTGCTCGTGGGCCGAAAGCTCCTCGGGTGTCCACTGGTCCATCGGTACGTCGTTGACCGGTGCCGGCGCGCCCCGGTAGTGCTTGAGCAACAGGTACTTGGCCATGATGTTCTCCTTGGTGTGGTGGCGCGGACCATTCTGGCCGAGCTCAGGCGTGCTGCCGCTGGTCCCGCTGCCGGATCAGCTCCTCGACCGCGCTCGGCAGGGTCGTCTCGAAGTCGATCAGCTTCGCCCACGTCGGGGTCACGACGATCCGGACCATGCCGTCGTAGAGTGAACGCACCTCAGCCTCCCACTCGACCCGTTGCTCGGGCGTCATCTCGTAGCTGCCGTTCATCTGGAGATATTCGTCCGGGATGCCATCGACGACGTCCAGCTCGGCCCGGCCGCGGATGAGCAAGATCTTGGGTGGGTGCACCTCGGTGTCGATCGTGAGGGCAACCGTCGGATTGTTGCGCAGGGCCGGGAGCTTCGGGGCGTTCTTGGTGGTGCACATGACGACCTCCGAGCCGTTCCAGGTGAACGCGATCGGAACGTTGCGGGGTGTGCCGTCCTTGGCGACGTAGGCCAGGCGGGTCAGGTCGCGGCCCAGCATCTCCCTGCTGAGCGGCCGGCTCAGCACCTCGGTGATCTCGTTCGGTTGCACGGTCATCCCTCCCGTTGTGGCTTTCTTCCGCTTCGTCGCGCGGCCCGTCGTGGCCGATGGCATCCCTGGGACGGAGCCGGCGCGACATTCTCGACAGCCGGAAGCGTGCTGAGTTTCATCGCGATCCATGTCGAGCAGACCCGCATCACCGGCCTCTACTACGTCCGCAACCCGGAGAAACTGACCCGCATCGAATCCGAAATCTTCCCCGGATAGTGTGCCGAAATATACGGTTGCTGGCTCGACCAGGCCGCTCGGCAGGGTGCGGACCAGATGCGGGCCGGGGCTGGCTGGCGCCCCGCCGGGAGTACGTCACAGCACTGCAACACGCAGCATGAGCGATCGCGATCCTGCCCGGTCTTGCGGGGCGGGCCGCAAGCGCGATCCCGCGATCCGCCCTCTCATCGCGGAGCGGTGAGGGGCGTCCGGTCAGGACGGCTTCATGTACTCCTGCGTCCCGCGAGGGTTGTAAAGCATCACCCAGTGGTCGCGTTCGGGGTCGTGGAGCATCTCGATGTCGAAGTGCAGCCAGCCGTGGGAAGGGTGACGCATGCGCTTCGCGACAGACCGCCACGCGCCGACCTCGCCCCGCTCCCAGTGGTCGCGGAAGCTAGCGCTGGTCCCGGTGAGCTCGGCGCGCAGAGAGCGCAGGTAAGGATCGTCGGGGTAGCGGCTGAGAGCGGTACGGAGTTCCGAGGCGGCGACCCGGGCGAGTTGTTCCGCTCCGTCCTCGCCGAGTAGCCCCGGCAACGACGCGATGGTGAAGGCTTGGTAGACGATATTGCGGCCGAATCTCCCGGTGGTAGGTAGTGCGCCCAACAACTCGGCGGCGAAGGCATTGCGGGCCAGCAGATCCAGTCGGCCGTCGTGCACGGTGACCGGCATCGTGTCGTCCAAGCCGCGTAACAGTCGCAGGATTCCCGGGCGGATCGTGGCGTCCGGCGCCCGGGGCTCTGGGGGCACCTCGCCGATCAGCCGGAACATATGGTCGCGCTCGGCGTCGGAGAGGGCGAGCGCTCGCGCCAGCGCGGTGAGAACCTCACGGGACGGATGTGGCGCCCGGCCCTGCTCGAGGCGGGTGTAGTACTCGACCGAGATGCCAGCGATCTCGGACAATTCCTGGCGGCGCAGCCCCGGAACGCGCCGCCGCGACGGTCGCACGCCGCCCAGGGGCGTCGACGGTGCCATTACGCCCCGCCGTCGGCGCAGGTAGTCCCCGAACTCCGTACCGTCGCTGCTGACCATGCGCCCATTGTGCCGTCCGACGATCGTGGCCCTGCCGATACCAGGCTCAACGAAGTCTTGTTGCTCTGCGGAACGATTCGCCAGACTCAGATCATGAGCAACGCTTCGCATGCCCTCCCGGCCAGTACCGCACTGGCCATCGCCCAGGACTTCATCCGCTCAGTCGAGGCGAAAGACCTTGATGCGGTGACTCGGACCCTGGCGACTGACGCCCGGCAGCTATTCATGCACACCCGCCGTGCTAAGACTGCCGAGGGTGCCGCAGCCGTCATCGCCGGCCGGATAAGAGGCTTCTGCGTCGCCGACATCAAGGGAAGGGACGAGGTCCTCGCCTACACCGGCAACATCTTCACCAGGTTCGTTCCCCTCGTCTGGCGCGACCACCAGTGGACCGTGTCGCCGAACGGGCGAGAGGTGTTCTTCCACGGGGTGGGCGACATGATTGTCGCCCGCACGGGACGGCCCTACAAGAACACCTACACGATGCGCTTCGACATCGAAGACGGCAGGATCATCCGCATCGCCGAGTACGGCGACGCCCTCATGTTTGCCGGCCTGGGTGTCCGGCCGAGCCGCACCGAGATCTACGCCCTCCTCCGCGCCGTCGAGCGCGTGTTCTCCCCCGGCCGGTCTTCACGGGCGGGCAGGTAGCCTGGCGCAACCTGCTTCGGTCCTGCTCAGGCGCCGTTCCGCGACGTCGAGCTGACGGCGCAGCCGGGCGATTTCCGCCTGATCCGCCGACGGTCGACCGACTACCGAGACCCTCGACGGGGCGGACCGCCGTTATCCGAGCCATCTCGACACGATCCTGGATCCGGAGCCGGGGGAGTGGTGGGCCGACATCTACGGTCTCGCGCACCCGCCAGAGACTTTCACCGGTCGCCACTGCTGCGTGAGCGGCAGCGTCGGCGTAGCCAGTGGGAGGTTCGGGTGGCGAAATATCGAGGGGTGCCGCCACCGCCGTACTTTTGAGCGCTGGTGAGGATCAGCCGGGCAGCGCGGCGGTCAGGCGGTCGAGGTGTGTGCCGGGCGCGCCGAAGAGTTGGGCCGAGCCGTGGGCGCGGCGCAGGTAGAGGTGGGCGTCGTGCTCCCAGGTGATGGCTATTCCGCCGTGTATCTGGACCATTTCGGCGGCTACCGCCTGCAGCGTCTCCGTGCAGTAGACCTTTGCCACGGCTGCCCGGGCCCAGGCGTCGGGATCGCCGGCGACCAGCGCCTCCGTGGCGGCGTGCGCCGCGGAACGGGCGGCTTCCAGCCGTACGTGTGCCTCGGCCAGCCGGTGTTGCAGGACCTGGAAGGAACCGATCGGGCGGCCGAATTGGACCCTGGTCTTCGCGTATTCGACGGTCAGCTCCAGGGCCCGGGATGCGGCGCCGACCTGCTCGGCGCTCAGCGCCACGCAGGCCACGTCGCGGAGGGCGGAGAGGGGAGAGCCGCCAGCCAGGCGGCGGCCCGGCGTGTCGTCGAGCTGGACCACGCCGGATCGCCGGGTCAGATCGAGGGAGCTCGCCGTGCGGCGGGTGACGCCCGGTGCGTCGGCGCCCACCTCGTAGAGCGCCGGCCCGTCGTCGTCGCAGGCGGCGACCAGCAGGGTGTCGGCGGCCTCCGCGTCCAGCACGTGGTGGGCCTCGCCGGTGAGCCGCCCGTCCGCCGTCGCGGTGCAGGCCGGATCGTCCGGGTCCCAGCCGCCGGTGGCCGGGGTCCAGGCGAGCGCAACGATCCGCTCGCCGGCGCAGATGGCGGGCAGCAGCCGGGCGCAGGCGTCCGGGTCGCCGCCGAGAAGCAGGGCCTGGCCGGCGAGCACGGCACAGCCGAGCATCGGCGAGGGCGTCAGCGATCGGCCCAGTTCCTCCAGCACGACGCAGGTTTCCCGCAAGGTGGCGCCGGCGCCGCCGTAGCGTTCGGGGATCGCGAGGCCGGCGACGCCGATCTCTTTGCAGAGCCGGGCCCATCCGGCGGCGTCGTAGCCGGCCGGCGACTCGGCCGCGGCCCGGGTGGGATAGCCGGAGAGCAGCCCGCGGACCGCGTCACGCAGCGCCCGGAGTTCCTCGCTTTGCTCCATGTTCACCTCGTCAGCTCCGCCATTATCCGGGCCCGGTGCTGTGCCGGGGTGCCCCACGCCAGCGTCAGCACCCGGACCTTCGTCAGCCACCGGCCGAGCCCGTGCTCCCGGGTGTAGCCGATGGCGCCGTGCACCTGCAGGGCCGCGCGGGCGGCCCGGTGCGCGGCCTCCCCGCAGGCAACCTTCGCGGCCGAGACGTTCCGTGCGGCGTCACCGGCGGACCCGGCGGTCGTGGCCGCATAGAGCAGTGGCCGGGCGAATTCCAGGCCGACCGCCACGTCGGCGAGCCGGTGCTGGAGCGCCTGGAAGGAGCCCACCGGCCGGCCGAACTGGGACCGCGTCTTCGCGTGCGCGACCGCGGCCTCCAGCAGGGCGTGGCCCGCGCCGAGCAGTTGGGCCGCGCAGGAGAGCGCGCCGAGGTTCAGCGCGTGTGCGACGGCTGCCCGGGTCGCGGGGCCGGAGGCCGACACCTCGGCCAGCCGCCGGGTGGGGTCCATCGAGGCGTGCACCGTGCCGGTTCGGGCGAGTCGCACCACTCCCGGCTCGGCCAGCAGGACGAGATCGGCGGCGTCCGGGTCGGCGGCGTAGGGCAGCCACGGCGGTGCCGCGAGCGTTGCGATGATGCGGCCGGCGGCCAGTTCGGGCAGCCACTTGTCGGCCGCCCGGTCGTCCTTGGGGCCGTCCTCGCCCAGCGCGGTGAGCAGGGCCGGCACGGCGGCGATGGACTCGGCCACCGGCCCGGGTAGCGCGTGGTGACCGAGCACCTCGCAGGCGATGACCAGGTCGGCCGCCCCGGCGCCGGCGCCGCCCCATCGTTCCGGCACGATCAGCCCGGTTACTCCGGCGCCGGCCAGCCGTGACCAGATCGCCCGGCCCGGTGCGGTGTCCCCGTCCGCCCAGCGTGCCGCCGCCGACGGGACGTCGGCCGCGGTCAGCAGGTCGTGCAGGGTGGCCGCGAACCCGGCCTGCTCCGGCGACGGGACGAGCCTCATCGCTCGCGCCCGCGGTCGCGGGGGAGGCCGAGCACCCGCTGGGCGAGGATGTCGCGCTGGATCTCGTTGGTGCCCGCGTAGATCGGGCCCGCCAGCGCGAACAGGTATCCGTCGGTCCAGGCCGGGTGCGTCTCGGCGGCGGCGCCGAGCACGTCCAGCGCGGTTTCGTGCAGGGCGAGGTCCAGTTCGGACCAGAACAGCTTGGTGGCGCTCGCGGCGAACGGCGCCGGCTGGGCGTCGAGCGAGGCGAAGGCGTGCATCCGGTACGCCTGAGCGCCGATCCAGGCGTCCGCCACCCGGTCCCGCAGGCCGGTGTCCGTGGGATCCCCGGCCGTTCGCCAGAGCGTGACCAGCCGCCGCGCCGCCGCCAGGAACCGTCCCGGGCTGCGCAGGGTCAGCCCGCGCTCGTGGCCGGCGGTGCTCATCGCCATCCGCCAGCCGTCGCCGGCCGCGCCGATCACGTCCGCGTCGGGGACGAACACGTCGTCGAGGAAGATTTCCGCGAAGCCGGGGTCGCCGTCGAGTTGCCGGATCGGGCGCACGGTCACCCCGGCGGCGCGCAGGTCGAACATCAGGTAGGTGAGGCCGCGGTGCCGTTCGGCGCCCGGGTCCGTGCGGAACAGGCCGAACGCGCGGTCGGCGACGACGGCCCGCGAGCTCCACGTCTTCTGCCCGGACAGCAGCCAGCCGCCGGCGGTGCGCCGGGCGCTGGACCGGATCGCGGCGAGGTCGCTGCCCGCCTCCGGCTCCGACCAGGCCTGCGCCCACACCTCGTCGGCGCGGGCCATCGGCGGCAGGATCCGGGCGCGCTGCTCGGCCGTGCCGTGCGCGAGCAGCGTCGGCGCGAGCAGGAACAGGCCGTTCTGGCCGATCCGGGCGGGCGCCCCGGCGGCGTGGTATTCCTCCTCGAACAGCAGCGCGTGCAGCGGCGGCACGGCCCGCCCGCCGTACTCGGCCGGCCAGGACACCACCGCCAGGCCGGCGCCCGCGAGACGACGTTCCCAGGCCCGGTGCGCCGCGTCGCCCGCCGGGGTGTCCACACTGGGCAGTCGCTCGCCGGGGACGTTGGCCGCGAGCCAGTCCCGGACCTCGTCGCGGAAGGCGGTGGCGGCGGCGTCCAGGTCGAGGTTCACGACGCGGCCCGCTTCATGGCGGCCGGGTCCATCCCGGCCAGCGGATTCTCGCTGACCTCGACGTTGTGCGCGTGCGCCACGTGGTGCAGGCCGAAGACGGCGTCCATGCCCGCGCGCAGGCCCATCTGGTCCTCGCACTGGTTCACCGCCCGCTTGGCGAGGGCCAGCCCGAAGGCCGGCATGGTGGCGATCCGCTCGGCGAGTGCGAAGGTGGCGGATTCCAGCTCGGCGCGGGGGACCACCCGGTTGACCATGCCCACCTCGTACGCCCGGCGGGCGCCGAAGCGCTCGCCGGTGAACAGCACCTCGCGGGCGAACCGGGGGCCGAGCGCCCACGGGTGCGCGAAGTACTCGACGCCGGGTATGCCCATCCGCAGCACCGGATCGGCGAAGAACGCGTCCTCGGCGGCCACGATCAGGTCGCACACCCAGGCCAGCATGAGCCCGCCGGCGATGCAGGCGCCCTGCACCATGGCGACGGCCGGCTTGGGCATCTCCCGCCACCGCCGGCACATCCCGAGGTAGACCTCCATCTCCCGGGCGTAGCGGCGGTCGGCGCCGGCCTTGTCGGCGTGGTCCCACCACATCACCGCCCGCCGGGGGAACGAGGCGTCGGCGTCGCGTTCCGGGGTGCCGATGTCGTGGCCGGCCGAGAAGTGGTCACCGGCGCCGGCCAGCACGATCACGGCGACCTCGTTGTCGTCGACGGCCCGGGTGAACGCCTCGTCCAGCGCGTAGGTCATCGCCGAGTTCTGCGCGTTGCGATACCGGGGCCTGTTCATGGTCACCAGGGCGGCCCGCCCCCGGCGCTCGTAGGTCACCACGTCGGTCAACGCGCCACCTCATCCCGCAGCAGGTATTTAAGGACCTTGCCGGAGGCGTTGTGCGGCAGTTCCGGCCGTACCTCCACGGACCTGGGGACCTTGTAGTTCGCCAGCAGGCCCCGGCAGAACCCGATTATCTCGGCGTCGGACACGGTGTGCCCGGGGCGCGGGACGACGTACGCCTTGCCGACCTCGCCGAGCCGCGGGTCGGGCACCCCGATGACCGCCGACTCGGACACCGCCGGCAGCCCGGCGAGGGCCCGCTCCACCTCGGCCGGGTACACGTTGAAGCCGCCGCAGATGTACATGTCCTTGAGCCGGTCGGTGATGCTCAGGTAGCCGCGCTCGTCGAGGCGCCCGACGTCGCCGGTGTGCAGCCAGCCGTCGGCGTCCACGGCCGCGGCGGTGGCGGCCGGATCGTCCAGGTAGCCGAGCATGACGTTGGGGCCGCGCAGCAGCACCTCGCCCTCCGGCTCGCCGATGCGCACCTCGAAGCCGGCCGCGGCCCGCCCGCAGGTGTGCGCCACGGTCAAGGCGTCGTCGCCCGGCCGGCACATGGTCGCCACCACCGCCTCGGTCAGCCCGTACGCCGTGAGCACCGTCTCCATCCCCAGCTCGGCGTGCATCCGTTCGATCAGCGCGGGCGGCACGGTGGCCGCCCCGGTCACCGCGAGGCGCAGCGAGGACAGGTCGTGCCCGGAGCGGCCGGGGTGGTCGAGCAGGCTGGTGTAGAGGGTCGGCGGGCCGGGCAGCACGGTGATGGCCTCGGCGGCGACGAGCGCCATCGCCCGCGCCGGGTCGAAGACCGCCTGCGGCACGATGGTGGCGCCACTGACCAGGCAGGACAGCAGGCCGGCCTTGAGGCCGAAGCTGTTGAAGAACGGGTTGACCACCAGGTAGCCGTCGCCGGGGCCGAGCCCGCCGATCTCGGCCCACGCCCGCGCCACGGCCAGCGCCTGGCGGTGGGCGCTCATCGCACCCTTGCTGCGCCCGGTGGTGCCCGAGGTGAACAGGATGTCGCTGACGTCGTCGGGGTTGACCGCCGCGGCCCGGGCGTCCGCCTCCTCGGCCGGCACGTCGCCGGCCCGGCGCAACAGGTCGGGCCATTCGAGCACGGCGTCGTCCGGCTC
>Ga0307516_10001961_pt1 | contig 28186 bp, 23 predicted proteins | sample 19_EM_MG_FD_203310 | JGI IMG/M metagenome (GOLD analysis project Ga0307516, IMG submission 203310) | Populus trichocarpa ectomycorrhiza microbial communities from riparian zone in the Pacific Northwest, United States - 19_EM | ecosystem: Host-associated > Plants > Roots > Unclassified | place...
ATCTTCTCTCGCTTCGAGAAGCTCGACATCATGTTCACAGCGTTCATCAACTTCGCACTCATCGCCGACGGCTTGCGTTTGTGTTAACAGGCCCTAGCTGAGCGTCACGCGCGCGAAGCTGCGCTTGCCCACCTGAAGCACGTAGGTGCCGGCTCCCAGCTTCAGGCCCTTGTCGCTGACGACGGCCGAATCGATGCGCACGCCGCCCTGCTCGATCTTGCGGTTGCCTTCGCCGTTGGAGGGCACCAGGCCCGCGGCGCACAGCAGGGCCGCGATGCCCATCGGCGCACCGGAGACGGAGATATCGGCGATCTCGTCCGGGATGCCCCCGGCGGCACGATTCTGGAAATCGGCCTCCGCCGCATCGGCGGCCGCCGCCGAATGAAAGCGTGCGGTGATCTCCTTGGCGAGCATCACCTTGGCGTCCTTCGGATTGCGCCCGCCTTCGACCTCGGCGCGCAGCGCCGCGATCTCGGCCTCGCCGCGGAAGCTCAGCAGCGTGAACCACTTCCACATCTGCACGTCGCTGATCTTCATGCACTTGCCGTACATGTCGTTCGGCGCGTCGGTGATGGCGACGTAGTTGTTCTTGGACTTCGACATCTTCTCGACGCCGTCCAGCCCTTCGAGCAGCGGCATCGTGAGGATGCACTGCGGCTCCTGGCCGTACTCCTGCTGCAGGTGGCGGCCCACCAGCAGGTTGAATTTCTGGTCGGTGCCGCCGAGCTCGAGGTCGCTCTGGAGCGCCACCGAGTCGTAGCCCTGCATCAGCGGGTACAGGAACTCGTGAACGCTGATGGGCGTCTGCGCCGCGAAGCGCTTGGTGAAGTCGTCGCGCTCCATCATGCGGGCCACCGTGTACTTGGCCGCCAGCTGGATCATGCCGCGCGCGCCCAGCGGGTCGCTCCACTCGCTGTTGTAGCGGATCTCGGTCTTCGAAGGGTCGAGCACCAGGCTCGCCTGCTTGTAGTAGGTCTCGGCGTTGGCCTTGATCTGCTCGTGCGTGAGCGGCGGGCGCGTGTTGTTGCGCCCGGACGGGTCGCCGATCAGCGAGGTGAAATCGCCGATCAGGAAGATGACGGTGTGCCCCAGGTCCTGGAGCTGGCGCATCTTGTTGAGCACGACGGTGTGGCCGATATGGATGTCCGGCGCCGTCGGATCCAGGCCCAGCTTGATGCGCAAGGGCTTGCCGGTAGCCTCCGAGCGCATCAACTTCCTCAGCCAATCGGCCTGCGGCAGCAGTTCGTCACAGCCGCGCAGGCTGATCTGCATCGCCTCGAGGACGCGGTCGGAGGGTTGGGCGGGGGTCGGCGTGGAGGTCATCGGCGAAGAAAAAGCGGTCGGAGACACGGCTTTGCCCCTCCCGCTGCGCCGCAAGACAACGCTGTCGGAAGTTGCAAGGCTTGTAAAAGAGACTGTAAAGCACCCCCTTTTGGGGGATCAGCCTGACTTGTAACTGCTATAGTCGCTCGCGCAGGGCGGCTCCCGCAATACCACACGGCAGCCGGCTCAGCGAGCGAAAGCTGGTGATTTCGAGCTTCGTGTCGATATTTCGCGACAACTGCATCGAAAAGTCGCCTGATTCTATGCGCGCACACGCAGGCAAAACCTGCCAGGGTGCGGATTCTTCAAACCGGAGCAAGGTCACGGCAATCGCCGAGCCCGCGCTCCCCCCGCTGGAAGCTGTCGTTGGATTCCCTGAGCCATGCCGAAAAGGCGGTCGCGACCGCCACGCAAAATCTGCTCGGTCGCGTCGCGTCCTGGGCGCACCGCCACCCGCGCCGCCTCGCTGCCGGCACCGTCACCGTTCTCGCCGTCTTTGCCGGCACCGCCTTCGGCCTCGCGCCGATGGCCCCGGACGCCTCCGCGCTGCCCAAGCGCCTGGTCACCGAGAGCTTCACGCCCGAGAACCTGGACGCCCAGCTCGACGCCCTCGCGGCCCAGCACCTGACGCTGGCGCGCAGCGACGTCACGCGCGCCAACGACACCGCCAACACGCTCACCAAGCGCCTGGGCGTGTCCGACGCCGAGCTCAACGCCTTCCTGCAGGCCGACGTCACGTCGCGCAAGCTGTGGCAGGGCCGCGCCGGCAAGCTGGTCTCGGCCACGACGGACGACTCCGGCCGCCTGACCGAACTCGTCGCCCGCTACCCGGCGGAACGCGACGACCAGTTCTCGACGCACTTCTCGCGCCTGTCCATCACGCGCGGCGAGCACGGCTTCGCGAGCAAGGTCGAGACGCTGCCGCTGGGCACGACCACGCGCCTGGCCACCGGCAGCGTGCGCACGTCGCTGTTCGCCGCCACCGACGACGCGAACGTGCCCGACCCGATCGCCACGCAGATGGCCGAGATGTTCTCCACCGACATCGACTTCCACCGCGAACTGCGCAAGGGCGACACGTTCAGCGTCGTCTACGAGGCGCTGACCGCCGACGGCGAGCCAGTGCCGTGGAACCAGGGCGCCGGCCGCGTGCTGGCCGCCGAGTTCATCAACGGCGGCAAGGCGTACTCGTCGGTCTGGTTCTCGGACGCCAGTGGCAAGGGCGCCTATTTCGACCTCAGCGGCCGCAGCAAGCACAGCGCCTTCCTGGCCAGCCCGCTGGCGTTCTCGCGCATCACCTCCGGCTTCTCGATGCGCTTCCACCCGATCCTCCAGGAATGGAAGCGCCACGAAGGCGTCGACTACGGCGCGCCGATCGGCACCCCCGTGCACGTGGTCGGCGACGGCGTGGTGTCCTTCGCGGGACAGCAGAACGGCTACGGCAACGTGATCCAGGTGCAGCACTCGGACGGCCGCATGACCGTGTACGCCCACCTGAGCAAGATCGGCGTCACGCGCGGTGCGCGCGTCGCCCAGGGCGATCAGATCGGCAACGTCGGCATGACGGGCTGGGCCACGGGCCCGCACCTGCACTTCGAATTCCGCGTCGCCGGCGTCGTCAAGGATCCGCTGACGATCGCCAAGTCGGCCGAGACGCTGACGCTGGACAACGCCTCGCGCCCGCGCTTCACGGCGATGGTGGGCGAGCTGAAGTCCGAACTGAAGGTCGCCGAATCGCTGGGCGCCCAGCCCGCCCGCGTAGACTGAGTTCCTCGTCCCTGACAAACGACGCGCCGCGTTCGCCCGACGAACCCGGCGCGTTTCACATTCCATGACCCTCTACATTGGCTTGATGAGCGGCACGTCGATGGACGGCGTCGACGGCGTGCTGGTCGACTTCGACGCCGACGCGCGCCCGGGCCTGCACGTGGTCACCGACGCCCATGTCGCGATGCCGGCCGCGCTCGGCGCCGAGTTGCTGGCGTTGAACACGTCCGGTCCGGACGAGCTCCAGCGTGCGGCCCTGGCCGCCAACGCGCTGGCGCGACTCCAGGCAGAAGTGGTTGCTCACCTGCTCATCAATGCCGATGTCGAACCCGGCAACGTCCGCGCCGTCGGCTCGCACGGCCAGACCGTGCGACACCGTCCGGGCGAGCTCGACGGCACTGGCTTCACGCTGCAGCTGAACAACGGCGCCTTGTTGGCCGAGGCCTGTGGCATCGATGTCGTGTGCGACTTCCGCTCCCGCGACGTCGCCGCCGGTGGCCAGGGCGCCCCGCTGGTGCCGGCGTTCCACCGAGATGTCTTCGGCAGTGCCACGCCGCGGGCGATCCTCAACGTGGGCGGCATCGCCAACCTCACGTTGCTGCCGGCCACGGATGAGTCAGCGCCCACCAACGCGACAACGCTGGGCGGCTTCGACACCGGCCCGGGCAACGCGCTGATGGACCACTGGTGTCGCCTGCACACCGACGCGCCGTTCGACGACGGTGGCCGCTGGGCCGTCTCGGGCAAGGTGGACGGGATGCTCCTGGTCGAGCTGTTGGCGGACGCCTACTTCCGAAAGCCGCCCCCCAAGAGCACGGGCCGGGATCTTTTCAACGCCGACTGGCTCGCCGCAGCCCTCGCGCGCGCGGGCGGCACGCGCGCGCCCGCGGACGTGCAGGCGACCCTGCTGGAGCTGACCGCCCGCGCCGCGATCGACGCGCTGCGCACGTCCGCGCCCGACACCCGCGAGTTGCTCGTGTGTGGCGGCGGGGCCCTCAACAGCGCGCTGATGGCACGCCTGGCGGCGTTGTGGCCCAGCCTCGCCGTGGCCACCACCGACACCGCCGGCCTGCCCGCAATGCAGGTGGAGGCGGCCGCGTTCGCCTGGCTGGCGCGCCAGTTCTGCGAGCGCCGGCCGGGCAACCATCCGGGCGTCACCGGCGCAGCCGGCCTGCGTGTCCTGGGTGCGCTCTATCCCCATTGAGCGCCGAAAACAAGAACGGCGCCCGCAGGCGCCGTCGTTGATCCCGGCGGAAACCGCTCAGGCGGAGAAGCTCGAGCCGCAGCCGCAGGTGCTGGTGGCGTTCGGGTTCTTGATGACGAACTGGGCGCCCTGGAGGTCTTCCTTGTAGTCGATCTCGGCGCCGGCCAGGTACTGCAGGCTCATCGCGTCGATCAGCAGGGTGACGCCGTTCTTGCTCATCTGCGTGTCGTCTTCGGCCACGGCCTCGTCGAACGTGAAGCCGTACTGGAAGCCGGAGCACCCGCCGCCCTGTACGAACACGCGCAGCTTCAGTTCGGGGTTGCCCTCCTCGTCGACCAGTTCCTTGACCTTGGCGGCGGCACTGTCGGTGAAGACCAGCGGGCCGGGCATCTCGGAGGTGACGGGGGACAGTTCGGCGACGGCGCTCATGGGATTCCTTGCGAATTCGGTTCAGGCTCTATTGGGCCACAAAAGCGCGGCAACTGCGGCGCCTGTGGATATTCGCAGGACGCAAAGTGCCACCAATTGGGCGCCGCGGCGCCCCGGATCAGCCTTCGTTGGCCGCCGCCAGCTTCAGGAGCGGGCGCTCGACCTCGTCCACGCCGCCCGTCACGTGCTTCATCACCCCATCAATGGTGGCGCCCTGGTGCATTTCAAGGGCCTCGTAGTGCACGTCGCCGACGATGCGGGCCTTGGGCTGCAGCTCGAGCAGCGTGGTCGCGATGACCGGGCCTTGCACGCTGCCGTTGATGATCACGTGCCCGGCCATGACCTTGCCCTGCACGCGCGCTTTCTCGCTGATGACCAGCAGGCTGGTCGGCTCGGTGGCGACGACGTCGCCGAGCACCTCGCCGTCGATGCGCAGGCCGGCGTCGAAACGCAGCTCGCCGTGGACCTGGGTGCCTTCGCCAATGAGGCTGCGGATGGCGGGTTGCTTCTTGCTCTTGCCAAACATGATGAGAATTCCTCGGACGAGAACTTGCGAAGGGGGCCGGCGTGCCCGACCGGGCATGTCGACCGTCTTCACAGGTTCCATTGATGCTTCCGCCGCACCCTCGTGCGTGCGGCCCAAACGAAACGTTTTTATGGGTACCAAGTGTCCCGCTCGACGGACTCTACAGCTTGAGCGTCTGCAGTGCGCGTACCGCGCCCCCCGCGTCGGTGACCTTGACCTGCGCACTTTTTACCACGGCCAAGGGCGGGCAATCCACCATGCCTTCGACCCGCGCGTATTGCTTCACCTGGAGCGATTGAATCGTGTGTGAAGGGGGCGACGTCCACGGCTGGCCGTCGAGCGTGCCGCTGAGCGTGAGCTCGTAGCGGCCACTGAACTGTACGGCGTTGCGCCCGCCTTGCATCACGAGGAGCTGGTAACGGACGTGTCCAGGTGCGGCGACCTGCACCTGGAACCCGCGCACGCTCAGGCCTTCGGGCGTGCCGCCGCCCTGCGGGATCAGTTGCTGGAAGAAGCCGAGGTCGGCCTTCAGCGCGAGCTTGTCGGCTTCGCTCTGGCGCAGCTGGGCCGCGAGTTGATCTTCCGCGGCCTTTTCGGTCTTGAGCAGGCTGTCGGCCGTGTTGGCAAGCGCCTGTGCCTTGTCGCGCTCCTCCTTCAGGTCGGCCTGCTCCTCGCGCAGGCGCGAGAGTTCGGCCCTGGCGCTGCGGTCGAGGCCGGCCAGGTCCTTGCCGGTCTCGAACGCCCACAATGCGAGCGCGGCCGAGAAGCCGAGCACCAGCGCACCGCTGAGCCAGCGCAGCGGCCAGGGCAGGTGGCTCCGCACCGTGACGCGGGGCGTGGACAAACGACGTCGAAGCAGCTTCCAGCGCATGAACTTACCCGGGGTAAGGGGTTGCAAGTGCGAGCCAAAAACACGAAGGGCCGCTGGTGAGCGGCCCTTGTGGAGGCAAGACCCGGAACACGACCAGCGCGTCCGGGTGATGCAGTTTAGCGCTTGCTGAACTGCTTGCGACGGCGAGCGCCGTGCAGGCCGACCTTCTTGCGTTCGACTTCGCGCGCATCACGCGTGACGAAGCCGGCACGGCTGAGATCGGGCTTCAGCGCGGTGTCGTAGTCGATCAGCGCGCGGGTGATGCCGTGGCGGACGGCGCCGGCCTGGCCGGACTCACCGCCACCGTGCACGTTCACCTTGATGTCGAACGTCAGTTCATTGTTCGTGAGCATCAGCGGCTGCTTGACGATCATGATCGAGGTTTGACGGCCGAAATACTCGTCGACGGTCTTGCCGTTGACGGTGATCTTGCCATCACCCTTCTTCATGAAGACGCGAGCGACGGACGACTTGCGACGGCCCGTGCCGTAGTTCCAATTACCGATCATCGCGGCTCCTTAGATTTCCAGCGCTTTGGGCTGCTGAGCGGCGTGCGGGTGCGTGGCACCGGCGTAGACCTTCAGCTTCTTGATCATCGCGTAGCCCAGAGGACCCTTCGGAAGCATGCCCTTGACGGCCTTCTCGATGGCGCGGCCGGGGTGCTTGGCCTGCATGTCCTTGAACTTGGTCGCGTAGATGCCGCCCGGGTAGCCGGAGTGACGGTAGTACGTCTTTTGCTCGGCCTTGTTGCCCGTGACGCGGATCTTGTCGGCGTTGACGATGACGATGAAATCACCGGTGTCGACGTGGGGCGTGTAGATGGGCTTGTGCTTGCCGCGCAGTCGGAGTGCCACTTCACTGGCAACACGTCCGAGCACCTTGTCGGTGGCGTCGATCACAAACCACTCGTGCACCACTTCGGCCGGCTTGGCGCTGAAGGTTTTCATGAGTGTTCTCTTGAGAGAGGAAACGCGGCTGTTCGAACGCTCCGTGCCCGTCCTGATGATCCTCGGCGTTGCTCATGAATGGCAACCTCTCGAACCGGAACTGACCCGACATCTTCTTGGCCTGGCAGACCCGGGAACCGGGTTTTCAGGCGCATCCACCCCGCCGCAAAACGGGAAGCCCACGAGTATCGCACAGACGGGCGAAGTCGGCTAGTCCCGCCTCGGCCCGACGTCGCACGCACCGGCACGGCCGTGCGGACAGGACTAGACTGGGCTCCCTGGAACGGCCCGCGAGCCGGGTTCAGGGGCCTCGACGAGGGCCTCGACGCCCGGCAATCGCGCCAGCCGATCCCCGGAATTGGCATGCTGCAACGCAGCATTGTCGCCGACGAGCCGACAGCAATCCGTGTACAGTCTTTTCGGGTAAACACTCAGGATATCGTCATGGGCCACCCCGGCGACCCTTCGTCCGAGATGCCGCAAGAAGGAAAGTTCGTCGACAGCGCCGGCCCCGAAACGGTCCCGGCCCCGTTGCCGGCGCACCCGCGCGTGTTCGGCTGGGTGCCCATCCGCTCGCTGTCCGTCCGCCACCGTCCGCGCATCCTGGCGCACCTGCTGGCGCTGGACACGAATGACCGCTACCTGCGCTTCGGCTACGCCGCGGCCGACGACCAGATCCGCCGCTACGTGGAGCGCATCGCGTTCGAGCGCGACGAGATCTTCGGCGTGTTCAACCGCCGCCTCGAACTGATTGCGCTCGCCCACCTCGCCTACGAGCCGTCGGTGGACGCCGAACCGGCGCGCCCCAGCGCGGCCGAGTTCGGCGTGTCGGTGGCCGTGCGCGGCCGCGGCCGCGGCTACGGCGCGCGCCTGTTCGACCACGCGGTGCTGCGCGCGCGCAACCGCGGCGTCGACACGATCGTGATCCACGCGCTGACCGAGAACGTGGCGATGCTCAAGATCGTGCGCAACGCCGGCGCCACCATCGAGCGCACCGGCGTCGATGCCGAGGCCCACCTGCGGTTGCCGCCCGAGAACTTCGCGTCGCTGCAAGCCGGCCGGGTCGAGGAACAGCTCGGCGAGCTCGACTACCAGTTCAAGCAGGGCGCGCGCCAGGTGGACACGCTGCTGGCCATCGGACGCGAAGACCCCCGTCCGGGTAGCTGAGCGCGCGGCACCCCGGGCCACGTACCATGGCCGCATGACAGCCTTCGCCGATCGCGCCCCGTACGCCCGCCTGACGCCCCACCAGATGCTGGATGCACTGGCGGCCGCGGGCTTTCCCATCACCGGCGGACTGATCCAGCTCAACTCCTACGAGAACCGCGTGGTACAGGCCGCGCTGGAAGGCGGCACCGCCGTCGTCGCGAAGTTCTACCGGCCGCGGCGCTGGAACGACGACCAGCTCCTCGAGGAACATACGTTCGCGCGCGAACTCGAGGCCGACGACCTGCCGATCGCCGCCCCGCTGGTGCTGGCCTCGCCGTTCGCCAATCCCGCGCTGGGCCTCGTCGGCGATCCGCCCACGCTGGGCCACTGGCAGCCGGAGGTCGACCCGGACGATGATGACCGCACGCCGTCGCCGGTGTATCGCTTCGCCGTCGCGCCCCGGCGCGCGGGTCGCGCGCCCGAGCTCGAGAGCGCGCACACGCTCGCATGGCTGGGCCGCCTGCTCGGTCGCATGCACACCGTCGGCGCGCGCCGGCCGTTCGCGCACCGCCGCACGCTCGATTGCGACACCTACGGGACGCAGGCCGTTCTCCGCGTGGAGCAGAGCGACCTGTTGACGCGCGCGCAATCGGCCACCTGGCTCAGCGTTGCCGCGCAGGCGGTGGACGCCGCGCGCCAGGCGTTCGACGGCGTCGGCGGCATGCGCCAGATCCGCCTGCACGGCGACTGCCACCCCGGCAACATCCTGTGGCGCGAGGAAGGCGACTTCGCCGGCCCGCTGTTCGTCGACCTGGACGACGCCTGCATGGGCCCGGCCGTCCAGGACCTGTGGATGCTGCTGTCCGGCGACCGCGAGGCGATGCAGGGCCAGCTGTCCCACGTGTTGAACGGTTATCGCGCGTTCATGGACTTCAACCCCGCCGAACTCGCGCTCGTCGAGCCGCTGCGCGCGCTGCGCATGATCCACCACAGCGCCTGGATCGCCGACCGCTGGGACGACCCGGCCTTCCCCGCCGCCTTCCCGTGGTTCGGCACGCCGGCGTACTGGGAACAGCAGACGACGCAGCTGCGCGAGCAGCTGGAGCACATGACGCTGGAGCCCTTGCGCGCGTTCTGACCAACCGACTTCGTCATCCTGCGCGCAGTCGCAGGATCCACGCATGGCCGCGACCGTGGATCCTGCGACTCCGCTTCGCTACGCGCAGGATGACCGCCTCGCGCTCTAATGGGCGAGCGGCAGGCTCGCAACCGGCACCGAGTGCAGGTGCGGCCCCGTCGGATTGCTCGCAAACCAGGCGCCGTCGAGCACCACGCGCCCGTAGCGCACATGCACGCGCCCGAGGCGCTCCCACTCGTGCAGGATCTGGCTGACGCGCTGGCGCGTGACGCCCAGCAGTTGCGCCAGCTGCTCCTGCGGCAGGTGCAGGTTGATCGCGACGTCGGCGCCGTCGCGCAGGCCGTGGCCGTTGGCCAGGTGCACGAGATGCATCGCCAGCCGTTCATCGAGCGAGAACACCGTCCAGGCCTCCAGCGCCAGGAACATCAGGCGTGAGCGCTGGCAGAACAGTTCGACGAAATTGCGATACAGCACGGGGTATCGCTCGAGCAGGCCCTCGAACTGCGCGGCCGACACGGCCAGCAGGGTGGTCGCGCAGTGCGCGATCGCGTCGTGCGGGCGCGGGAGATGGTCGAACAGCGACGTGTCGCCGAACCATGCGCCGGGCTGCAGGAACGTGAGCAGGCCCTGGCGGCCGTCGGGGCCGTTGGCGCCCAGTCGGATCGCGCCGGCGACGACGCCGTACCAGGCGTCGGCGGGCCGATCCTTGGCGTAGACGACCTCGCCTTCGTTGAGGTGGCGCAGCGTGGCGACGTCGAGCGCCTCGTCACGCGGAACCGGGGGCAACGCGCCGAACCACGGGCTGTCGAGCATCGTCTGCCGTTGAGCGGCCGTGAGGCGTGCCATAGGGTCTTCCCTTTTCGAAATGCAAATCGATGACGGACGCTGCACCGCAGCAATCAGTAGGATCGTTCTCACTGAGGTTGCAGGGTTCGAACGCGATGTTCGACTCGTCTGCGCCCGCTGCCTATCCGCAGTGCTACCCATGCCACGACGCCCTTCGCCCGAGCCACCGCTGTTCGGGCCCGGCATCCAGCACCTCAGATGAGACTGTTTCGACGGAGATCGAACCTGGAGGGTTCGGCCTGGAGACGTGCGTCCGCGCGCGCCCGAGGGCCCCCTGAACGGGAGTCGTGCACCGGCTCCCGCCAACTCGCAACTGACGGAGACGACCGCAATGAACAAGACACTTCTCAAGTGGCTCACGATCGCCATGCTCGCCCTCTGCGCATTTCCCAGCTGGGCCACCGGCTACGCGCAGACCAAGTACCCCATCATCCTCGTGCACGGCCTGTTCGGCTTCGACAACATCGGGCCGCTTGAATACTTCTACGGCATTCCGGGGGATCTGCGCGCAAACGGCGCCAAGGTCTACGTCGCGCAGGTCGCGGCGGCCAACAGCACCGAGGTCCGCGGAGAGCAATTGCTCACCTACGTCAAGCAGGTGCTGGCCGTCACCGGCGCGGCCAAGGTCAATCTGATCGGCCACAGCCATGGCGGCCCCACCGTGCGCTACGTCGCCTCGGTGGCGCCGAACCTGGTCGCCTCGGTCACCAGCGTGGCCGGCCCGAACCAGGGCGCGGCGCTGGCCGACGCGCTCAACGGCACACTGCCGGCGGGCTCGCTGTCGCGCAGCGTCATCTCCACCATCGTCAACGGCTTCGCGTCGGTGATCGGCCTGATCTCGGGCAACAACGCCTCGCAGAACTCGTCGGCCGCGCTGAACTCGCTGTCGAGCGCCGGCATGGCGAAATTCAACGCCGCGCATCCGGAAGGCCTGCCGACGTCGGCGTGCGGCCAGGGTCCGGCGGTGGCGTCCAACGGCGTGCACTACTACTCGTGGAGCGGCGCACAGCCGTACACGAACGTGCTCGATCCCCTCGACGCCCCGCTCGCGCTGACCGCGCTGGTCTACGGCGGCGCGAAGAACGACGGCCTGGTCGGCTCATGCAGCAGCCACCTCGGCACCGTGATCCGCGACGACTACGGCATGAACCACCTCGACGAGGTGAACCAGACGGCCGGCATCGTCAACTGGTTCGAGGTCGACCCGAAGAGCGTGTTCCGCAACCAGGCCAACCGCCTGAAGAACGCGGGGCTGTGAGATGCGATCCCGCCAGCTTCCGATGACGTGGGCGGCGGGCGTGGTCGCCGCGACGGCACTGGTCGTGATCGCCCTGCAGGGGCTGCCGACGACGGCGACCCCTGCGGCCGGGCCCGCGCCGGTGCCTGCGCCCGACGCGCGGCCGCTCGCGGCCTCGTCGCTCGCCGGCACCACGCCCGACGGCGTCGCCACCGCCGCGGCCGACCAGTCGCTGGTGCTCGATCCTGCGCTGATCCGCCTGTTCGACTACTGGCTGACGACCGTCGGCGAACGTCCGATCATGGCGATCCGGTCGGACGTCGAGCGCGACCTCGACAGCCGCCTGGGGCCGCGCGTCGCACGCCAGGCCAAGGACCTGTTCGCGCGCTACGTGGAGTTCAAGACGGCGCTCAAGGCGCAGCGCCCGAGCAAGCCCATGGGTCGCAGCGTCGACATCCTGCGCGAGGGCCTGCGCACGATGCTGGCCTTGCGCGCCACCTATTTCACGGATGCGGAATCGCAGGCGCTGTTCGGCCCGCAGGACGCCGAGGCGTCGGCCGCGCTCGCCCGCATGGCGATCGAGCAGGATCCCGCGCTCGATGCGCAGCAGCGTCGCGAGCGCCTGGCCGCGCTCGACGCGCGCCTGCCCGCGAGCGCGCGCGCGGAACGCGAGGCGCCGCTGGCCGTCGTGCACCTGGAGGAGGCCGCACAGCAGCTGCGCGCGCAGGGCGGCAGCGAGGACGACGTGTACCGCATGCGCGCCGCGGCCACCTCGCCCGAGGCCGCGAACCGGCTGGCCGACCTCGATCGCGACGAGGCGGCATGGAAGGCGCGCATCGCGACGTACCAGTCGCAACGCGGCGCCGCGCTCGCCACGCCCGGCAGCGAGGCCGACCGGCAGGCGGCGATGAGCGCGCTGCGCAACCGGCTGTTCACGCCGGAGGAGCAACGACGCTTGGCGGCGTACGAAGGCTGAACCCGCCGCGCGGCCTCAGGCCTGCTGCGCGCGCATCACCTGGTGCCGCTGCCAGTAGCGGTTGATCGCGGCCTTGAACGCGGCCTCCTGTTGCTTGCCCATCCCGCGCAGCTTGATCTTGCGGTCCACCTTCTTCGACGTGCCGCGGTCGACCAGCGTGACGGTCGCGGTGTTGCCGAAGCTGCTTTCCTTGTACTGGATCTGCTTGATCTGGTCCCACAGGATGGGCTGGCCGCCGTCCGCGTCGGCATGAAGCGCGTCGTGGCTGACCGTGATGTGGTCGCCCTTGCCGACGGCGAACGTCAGCGCAGGGAAGTAGCGCAGCACGATCGCGAGCTCCTCGGCGTTCTTCGGCTCGTACCGGTAGGCCAGGCTGCGCAGGTGTTCCTCGTTGAAGCGCTGCTCGTAGGCCGTCCACAGGCGTCCCTCCAGCGCGCCGGCCACCGGGATGTCGTCGACCCAGGTCGCGGGCGGGACGGCGGTGACGATGGCGCCGTAGCGCTCCTCCTCCACCGGGAATCCGACGTTGCGCATGCGCTCGCGCAGCGGCGGGTGGCTGTCGTAGGGATGCGGGACGCTGGCGCCGCGCATCGTCTCGATGAAGTCGGGCGATGTGGCGTAGGGATGCAGGCCCGCAGCGACGAAGCTCGAAATGCCCAGCGTGGCGCCGTGCTGGCGGTCCTGTTCGAACAGGCGGCGCTCGACCTGGTCGCGGTATTGCGCGTAGGCCGAGATCTTGATCAGCGAATGGACGATGGCCTGCGGTGCGGTCAGCCCCGCGGCGACGCGGTCGGCGAGGTATTCGCGCTCGCGGCTGTCGCGGGCCAGGGCGAACGAGAAGATCATCCGGTACAGGCGCAGCAGGTAGTGCGCCACGAGCGTGAGGCCGCCCCCATGCATGCGCCAGGTGTACTGGTCGAACTGCTTGAGCTTCGGTCCCAGCAAGGCGCTGCTGCGCGTGTCGCCGCCGCCCAGGTGGGCGAGTTCGTGCGCCAGCACCGCGTCGGCCTCCTGCTTGCTCAACACCCGCAGCAACGGGATGCTGATGAACAGCGTCCGCCCCTTGATCGTGCGGCCCTGCACGACGCACGGAGCCTCGGTCACGAAGAAGTTGGTGTCGATGCCCGCGACGATGTGATCCGGCGCTGCGGTCTTGACGCGGGTCGCCGAGGCCTGGACCGCCGACCACAACAACGGCGCATCGGCCGGCGTCACGAGCTCGCCCTCGATGCGGCCGTCCAACGCCGACTTCTTGAACAGCATCCAGATCGCGTAGAAGGCGGCCAGTGCAGCGGCGATGCCCGCGATGGCCACCAGCTTGACGAAGTAGCGTTCCCAGAAATACGCCGTCAGCCAGAACGACAGCCAGACCACCATCGAGCTCTGGAGCACCACCTCCACGGCGCTGGCCAGGGTCATCAGCCGCCAGCCGGCGACGAAGCTCACGTAGCGCAGCCCGCGATTGACGAAGGCCAGTGCGCCCAGCGCCAGCGCGGTGGCCAGCAGCGCAACGCCCAGCACCAGGGTCATGATCGCGCTGCGCTCGGTCCAGTGGAACTGCCAGCGCATCGCGTATTCCTCACACGCCTTCTCGTGGAACTCCTTGTCCTTCTCGTCGTTGTCGTCGCAGGCGGACGACAGGGGATGCGCGTGGTACCAGGCGAGCGCCTCCTGCTGCTGCTCGGATGACATCTGGGCATCCGCCGGGATCTGCATGTCGACGCGCCGCATGAACGCCGCATCCTGCGTGGCCAGCACGTAGTGCGAGAAGGCCAGCGCGATCAACGGGATCGCGAACAGCGACGCGAGCGTCTGCAGGAAGACCTTGGAGAGGTGTTTTCGAACGGGATTCGCCTGGGGCATGTGGAGTCCGGGGTGAAAAGTGGAGCGCAGGACGCATCGTGCCATGCCGGCGCGACGTGCCAGGGCGGTGCTTCCCATGAGCCGGCGGCGTGTGTCGACCGAGCGCGTGCCCGCCGAGCCTGCCCGATACATGACGTCGGTTGGCAGATATTGCGTCGTACGGTGTCGGCTCCCATCCCTCGGAGCACGCCATGCCAGATCACCCGCTTTCCCCGCCCTCCCGGCTCTCGACCGCAAGCCACGCGGCCGCCGCGCTGGCGGCCGGCATCCTGTGCGCGACCGTGCACGCGCAGGACCTCGCGCCGCGCGACGGCCTGCACGACTTCGACTTCCTCATCGCGCGCTGGAACGTCCACCTGCGCAAGCTGCTGCATCCGTTGACCGGCTCGAGCGAGTGGATCGAGTACGCCGGCACGTCGGTGATGACCAAGCTCTGGGACGGCCGCGCCAACATGGAGGAGTTCAAGGTCGCGAGCGCCGACGGGCAACTGCACATCGATGCGCAGACACTGCGCCTGTACAACCCGCAGTCGCGGCAGTGGAGCATCTACCTGGTGGACGCGGCCGGCGGCAAGCTGGCGATGCCGCCCACCGTCGGCGCGTTCAAGGACGGCCGCGGCGAGTTCTTCGACGCGGAGGAATTCGGCGGCAGGACGATCCTCGTGCGCTACGTCTGGACGCAACCCACGCGCACGACCGCACGCATGGAGCAGTCGTTCTCGCCCGACTGGGGCCGGTCGTGGGAGGTCAACTGGATCTGCGAGCTCACGCCGCAGGCGTGAGCGCCGCACAACGACCCGTGCCGGAACACTTGCCAGCAAAGTAAATAGTCTTTACTATTCGGTCATTCGCTCTCCCGAGCGCATCCCGCCACTCCAGGACTCATCGTGAACCGACCGCTACGCCATCCCAACGCCACCACCGCCCCGCGGTCGGTCGCGCTCGTGCGGGCATCGCTGAACCTTCAGCAACCGCTGCGTCACACAGTTCCGGGAGAAGGCGCCGCCTGACGGCTCGCCCTTCGCACCTCTTTTCGAGAGGCCCGGATTCGCAAGGATCCGGGCCTCTTTCTTTTGTCGTCGCCTCGTTGGCTCAATTGGACCAGAGCGCCGGTTTACGAAGCCGGAGGTTGCACGTTCGAGTCGTGCACGAGGCACCAGCCTTTCATCTCGGTGTAGCGCAGTTGGTAGCGCAGATGCTTTGGGAGCATCAGGTCGCAAGTTCGAGCCTTGCCACCGAGACCATTTCAGACAGACCACCCCTCGTGGCGGAATTGGTAGACGCGCCGGTCTCAGAAGCCGGTGTCGCAAGACGTGTCCGTTCGAGTCGGACCGAGGGGACCAACAACTTGACGGGGCGTCGTCGAGTGGCTCAGACAGCTGGCTTTGACCCAGCGCACGCAGGTTCGAATCCTGCCGCCCCTGCCCTCTTTCCGCGTCCGTAGCTCAGTGGCGAGAGCACGACCTTCCGACGGTCGGGGCCGGTGGTTCGAATCCACCCGGACGCGCCATCCGCGCGCCAGCCGCGAAAATAGTCTCCGGAATGTCGCCGCGCATTGTCGAAACCGGGGCCGCCCGTTCGTCGTCAATGAACAGGAGGATCCGGACATGACGAAGCACTACGGTTGGGTCGTGGTCGCCGCGGGCGCACTGATGACCTGGATGGCCATGGGCGCCCTGCTCTCGCTGCCGGTCTTTCTCGCGCCGATCTCGGCCGACACCGGTTGGTCGCGCGGCGGCATCGGCTTGGCGATGACGCTGAACTTCCTGACGATGGGCATCGGCTCGTTCGTCTGGGGCGGGCTGAGCGACCGCCACGGCCCGCGCATGATCCTGCTGGTGGGCGTGGTGCTGCTGGGCGCCGGCCTGGCGCTGGCCAGCCGCTCGACCTCGCTGCTCGAGTTCCAGGTCATTTACGGTTTGCTGATCGGCGTGGCTGCCGGCAGCCTGATGGTGCCGCTGATGTCCACCGTCACGCTGTGGTTCGACAAGCACCGGGCGCTGGCGGTCTCGCTGGTGTCCTCGGGCATCGGCGTGGCGCCGATGACCGTGTCGCCGTTCGCGGCGACGCTCGTCGTCGACCACGGCTGGCGCACGGCCCAGCTGATCCTGGCCGCGGCCGTGGTCGTGCTGCTGGTGCCCGCCGCCCTGCTCGTCCGGCGCCCGCCGCACATGCCGGCGGCCGCGTCCAGCGGCGGCATGGGCGGCCCGGAGCTGAAGGCAGCCGTCCGCCGGGCCTTGCGCTCGCGGCCCTTTCTCGTGCTGTCGCTGACGTTCTTCGCCTGTTGCGCGACGCACGCCGGCCCGATCTTCCACACCATCAGCTACGCAGTCGGCTGCGGGCTGCCGCCGATGACGGCCGTCACCATCTACAGCGTCGAGGGCTTCGCCGGCCTGGTGGGACGCCTCCTGTTCGGCATTCTCGGCGACAAGCTGGGCGTCAAGCGGATGATCGTCGTCGGCCTGCTCGTGCAGGCGCTCGCCGCCGGCGCCTACGTGCTCGCGAGCGGCCTGCGCGATTTCTATGTCGTGGCCTTCGTGTTCGGCATGGCCTACGGCGGCGTGATGCCGCTGTACTCGGCGCTCGCCCGCGACTACTTCGCGCCGCAGATCATGGGCACGGTGCTGGGCGCGATGACGCTGCTGTCCGGCCTGGGCATGGCGCTGGGGCCCGCGCTCGGCGGCTGGATCTACGACCACTTCCATGCATACACGTGGATGTACCTGGGCTCGCTCGCGGTGGGACTCGGCGCCGGCGCGATCGCGCTCGCGTTGCCACGCGTGCGCCAGCGCGATTTCGGCGCACCGCTGGCCGCGGTTTCCTGAGGCCGTCGTCGCCGCGCGGGCCGCGCGGCGGATCTCTCCGTACCGGCCCGCATCGCCAACGGCCCGGGATGCGTGCATCATCCCTGCGCGGCAACGGATGCCGCATCCCCCCGCAGGCCGCGCCTTCATGCTCCAACGCTGGACAATGCTCATGCTCGGTCATCGCGCTGCGGTGCTCGCTGCGTGGACGTTGGCGCTGCTGTTGTCGCTGGTGGCGTCGTCGCGGCTGCCAGGCCTGCTCACGAACCACCTCAGCCTGCCGGGCACGGACAGCCAGCGTGCCGAGACGATTCTAGAGACCCGCTTCAACCAGCGCACGGTCGGTTCGTTCATGCTGGTGGCCAGGACGGACAGGGACGCCGACGCGCTGCTGCCGGAGGTGGAACAGGCGGCACGCCGCGCCGTCGCGCAACTGCCCACCGGCGAGCTGGCGGGCACGCTGGTTCTCCACGACCAGGTCGTCGCGGTCCGCATCGTCTCGCGGCTCAAGGCCGCCGAGGCCCGCGAGCATACGGCGGCGATGCGCGCGGCGATCGGCCCCATCGCAGGCGCGCGGACCTGGCTGACCGGCTTCGCCGCCGCGGAGCACGACATCGCACCGCTGCTCCAGGCCGACCTGTCGCACGGCGAGCTGCACATCGCCTTGCCCATCGCGGTGGCGATGCTCGTCTGGACGTTCGGCACCGGTGCGTGCGTGCTGCCGCTGATCTTCGCGTTGTTCACCATCCCGGTCACGCTGGGATTCGTCTTCATCGGGGCACACGCGATGGAGCTCACCACCTACGTCACCAATCTCGTCGGACTGGTGGGCCTGGGCATCGCGATCGACTACTCGTTGCTCATCGTCCACCGGTTCCGCGAGGAAGCCCGCGTCGGCGACTCGTCCCGGCTCGCCATCATCCGGACGATGGACACCGCGGGCCGCGCGGTGATCTTTTCCGGCACCGCGGTCGCGCTCGGCCTGGCGCTGCTGGTCCTCCTGCCGCTGCCGTTCCTCCGCGGCTTCGGCTTCGGCGGCCTGCTGATTCCGGTGGTCTCGGTCGCGGCGGCCCTGACGCTGCTGCCCGTCCTGCTGTCGCTCGTCGGCGGCCCGCTCGAAGGCATGCGGCTCATCCCGCGCCGCTGGCTCGAACAGCGCGGGACGCCCGAGCACGGCTTCTGGCCGACGCTGGCACGCTGGATCATGCACCGGCCCGTCCGGGTCGCCCTCGGCGCCGCGGCGGTGCTCGCGCTGCTGACAGCACCGGTCTGCCAGATCGAACTCGGGCCGGGCACCAACGAGGGCCTGCCGCGGACGCTGGAGAGCCTGCAGGGCCTGGACGTCCTGACGGCTGCCATGGGCGCCGGGGCGACCACCCCCTCGAGCATCGTGATAGACACCGGGCACGACGGCGGAGCCGACGACCCCGCCATCGGGCTGGCGGTGCGCCGACTGCGCGAGCAACTGGCCCGCGATCCCGAAGTCGCCGCAGTCCATTTCATCGCGACCTTGCCGCAGTTCGCGGACCTGTCGGGACGCACCCTGCATCTCCTGGTGGCCGGCAGGTCGGACTTCGGTGCGCCGGCCAGCCTGGCCTTCGTCGACCGGCTGCGCGGCAGCATCATCCCGGCTGCGGCGTTCCCCGCGACGGCGACCCTCCTGGTCGGCGGCACGCCGCCCGCGGGCCGCGACTTCCTCGGGCTCGTGCGCACGTGGCTGCCTGGACTCGTGATCGCCATCCTGGCCGCGACGTACCTGCTGCTGATGCGCGCGTTCCGCTCCCTGGTGCTGCCGCTGAAGGCCATCGTGCTCAACCTGCTCTCGCTCGGTGCCGCCTACGGCTCGACCGTCGCGGCATTCAGCTGGGGCTGGGGCGCGCCGTTGGGATTGACCGGTCATGCGCAGGTCGACGCCTGGATCCCGGTGATGGTCTTCGCCATGCTGTTCGGCCTGTCCATGGACTACGAGGTCTTTCTCGTCTGTCGGATGCGCGAATACTGGGACGCGGGCGCGAGCAACGAGGATGCGGTCGTGGCGGGCCTGGCCACGACCGGCCGCCTGGTGACCTCCGCCGGCCTGATCATGGCGGCCGCATTCGGCGGCTTCGTGGCCGGCTCGATCGTCGAGCTGCAGCAGTTCGGATTCGCGCTGGCCACGGCGGTGCTGATCGACGTGACGATCGTGCGGGCGCTGTTGCTGCCCGCCACGATGAAGCTGTTCGGGCATTGGAACTGGTACCTGCCTGTCGCGGTCGCGCGATGGCTGCGCGTCGCGCCGTCGCCGCTGCGCACGCTGCCCTAACGCTCCCCGGTCTGCTTTCGCTCAGGGATCCAGACGCGGATGACCGCGGCCAGCCCGAGACCGCTCACGACGTCCAGCAGGTGGTGCTGGTGCACCAGCACGGTCGAGGCCATGATCGTCACGAGCCACAGGCCCCACGCCGCACGCGTCCGCCATTCGCGCGCCGCGGCCTGGAAGCTGAGGATGCACAGCGACGCGTAGGTCACGTGCAGCGACGGCACGAGGTTGTGTGGGCCGTCGGCCTGGAACAGGCCGCCGAAGACGGCGCGATAGAGGCCGTCGCCCGGCACCACCCGCTCAAAGCCCAGCCGCGCCGGCAGCAGCAGGAAGATCAGGCAGCCCGAGAGGGTGGCCACCAGCATGCGCTTGCCCAGCAGCGGCATGTCCGACGCGCGCATGAACAGCGGCGGCAGCATGAACAACAGGTTGATCGAGAGGTAGGCCCAGATCCAGACGGGCAGGAACGGAATGGTTCGCTCGCCGTCGAGATAGAGACCGAACGTCGAGGCCCGCGCGCCGGTGAGCCAGTTGACCAGCGGGTAGAGCACGCCGAAGACCAGCAGGTTGAGGCCGGCCCAGCGGCCGTAGGTGCGCCAGCGCAGCGCGGCGTCGTCGGGAGCGATGTTCACGCGCCAGCTCCCTGCGCCAGGCGACCCAGCGTCGCCGCCAGCTCACGCAGCGTCGGCCGCGCGAGGAACTCGCCCAGCCCGGTATCGAACACCGCGTCGTCGCGTCCCGGGCAATAGGCGCGTGCGGCCTCGTCCAGCAGCGTGACGATCTGCAGCGAATCCATGCCCAGCTCCACCAGCGATTCGTCGGGCGAGGCCGCGCCGAGCGCGCCACCGGCGATCGAGCGGGCCAGCGCCAGCAATCCGGCCAGCATGTCCTGGCCACGCGCCAATGCGACCGGGGCACCGGCCCCGTCGCCGACGGCGGTGCGGGTCTGCGGCGCGCCATGAAGCGTGCGGGCAACCAGATCGAGGACGCCCGCAGGCAGCGGTGCGGCCCGCGCCATCGCGCCGTCGACCGGCTCGCGCTGCGGCGTCGACGCGGGCGCGGTCTCGCGCACACGCGTCTCGCGCGCCCGCTGCGCGAGGATCCGGAACCGCACGCAGGTCTCGCCGTCGCGCGCCGGGAGGCGGTCGCAGGTCGACTCCAGGAACGCGAGCGCGGGCGCGTTGCGCGACGCGGGCACATGGTCGAAGACGATGTCCTCGCAGCCCGCCTGCGCGGCGATGTCGCCCAACGTGGCGAGGACACGATGTTCGACGCCGCGCCCCAGCACGCGGCAACTGAGCATCCAGGCCTCGACCCGCAGCGTGCGCTCGTGCACGCGATACGTCACGGCACCGGTCAGGCCATAGGCGCCGAAGCGGTCCTCCACGTGCACCGCCAGGCACTGCGCAGCGGGTGCCAGGCCCTGGAAGTGCGCCGCGGAGCGCGGCTGCGGCGCAAGGTTGAACTGGTTCGTGCGGCGACTCAGCTCCGCCACGCGCTCCCATTGATCGTGCTGCGGCGGCGCGACCGCGACGCGCAACTGCAGCGACTCCAGGAACGCCTGGAAATCCCCGCTCTCGGCGCGCGCCGCCTCGCGGCGGCTGTCCTGCCGATACAGCTGCGTGCGGGCCAGCGCGTCGCCGCGCAGCGCGGAATGATCCAGTGCCCACAGGTGGTCCAGCCACGCCGGGATCCCGGTCGCGTCGTCCGGCAGGCGCAGCACCTGGACGCCGGGGCAATGCGCCTGGACCTCGGCGCACTCGACGGGGTTGTCGTCCAGGAAGACGAAGCTGTCCAGGCCCAGCCGGAGCTCGGCGGCCAGCGCGTGCAGGTTCTCCGACTTCGGCCGCCAGTTGATCCGGCTCGCCACGACGTGCTCGAGGCCCAGCAGCATCGCGCCGTTGCGCTCGAAGACCGCCTCCACGTCGGCCGGCTCGTTGCGGCTGCACAGGCACACCAGCATCCCGGCCTGGACCTGGCGCAGGAGCCAGGCCTGCAGCGCACGATGGGGCTCGGTCACCTCGACGCCCTGCGCGCCGACCTCGGCGCAGACGCCCCGCCACAAGGTGTTGTCGCCGTCGACGACGATGACCTTGAACGGCGGCACGACCGCGTCCACGACGGCGCGCGCCACGGCACTGGCCACCGCGGCGTAGCGCTCGCGACTGAACGGGACGTGCCCCACCGCATCGGCCACCGGCGCGTCCTCCTGCGCGACGGGGTACCAGCGGCGCACCTGCGCGTCGTCGATCGCGCGAATCCCGGGCATGGATCCCAGCGCGGCTGCGACGCGGCGCTGCAGCGGCTCGAGGACGCCGGCCAGCGCGGCGTCCTTCGTTGCGCGCCCCGAGAGCGGTGCGAGCCAGACGACGAGCGGCGCATCGCCGCGCGCGGCGACGCGCTCGAGCGCAGCGAGGAAGTCGTCCGCGTCCTTGCGGAGTCGCACGCGCAGCCCATCGTCGTCGCCACGCAGCGCGGATCGACACCAATCTTCGAGACGCAGCAGCACCACGTTGACGCCGTCCCGGTTTTCGGCGAACGCCGAGCGCGGATCGGCCAGGGCCTGGAATACCTGGCCGTAGGGCGCGAACGCCGGCGCCAGCGCCAGGCCGAACGTGCGCATCCAGTCCGCGAGCACGCCGGCGATCGGCTCGGCGACGAACGAGGCGGCGATGACGATCCTGGCCGGCTCGGGCGCCGACGCCGCCGCTCGCACGACCACGCCGCGCTCCAGCTCGGCGCAGATCTCGTCCAGCAGGCGCGACAGGCGCCCTTGCCCGCCGCTGGCCGCGGGGCACGACGCCGCCAGCTCCAGCGCATGGTCGTGCTGCAGGGTCAGCAGGTTGAGGCCGGCACCGGGCGTGTCGAAGGGCAGGAAGCCCACGCGCTCCGGCGTCGCGCCGTCGAAGGCGAAGGTCGCGAGCGGCGCGCGTGCCAGGTTGGAGCTCAACGCCGTGAAGAAGTGACGGCCGCGCCGCGCCTGCCAGGCCTGCACCGCGCCCAGCAGCCGCCCCGTCATCCGTGCCGGCAGCCAGGGCAGCGCGGCGCTGCCGCGCGCGATGCCGAACTCCTCGTGGCGCGCCAGCGCGGCCAGCACCTCGCGCCAGCAGGCGTTCGAGTCCCCCAGCCCGTCGAAGGTCAGGATCAACGGGTTGCTCAGGTTGGCCGTCGTGCGCAGGCGTTCGTCCGCCAGCCGCAGGTTTACCGGGATCATCAGGCGGCACGCGCCGCGGGCCTGCGTGCGCGCAAGCGCCGCGGCGATGCGCGCGGTAGGCGAGTCGACGCGGCCGCGCACCTGGCGCAGCTCGTGGACGAATCCGGGCTGCGGCGTTGCCGACGGCGGCCCGGCGGGCGACGGCCAGTCGGGCCGCAAGGCCGGCAGCGGGCGCCGATGCGGCGAAGTCGACACGAGGCTCCAGTCGTCGAGATCCGCGCGCGAGCCGAGCAAGGCTTCGCCGCGCAAGGCGCGAAACAGTTCCTGCGCAAAGAACAGCAGCCCTGCCGCATCCATCAGCGCATGCGCACAGCGCAGCACCAGGCCCGTTCCTTCCCAGCGCAGCACCTCGATGGGCGGGCCGGCATCCCCTGGCAGCCGGCGTCGCAACGCCGGGTGCTGGAGCGAGAACGGCGTGCCGCCCTCGATCGGTGTCACGCGCGGCGCGCGGCCCGCGTCCCACCACCAGCGCCCGCGTGCCTGCAGGCGCGACGCCGGATTGGCGGCGGCGGCCTCGGCGAGGGCGCGCGCCAGGTCGTCGACCGACGGCAGCCGGGCCATGTCGATCTTGAGCTGGATCGCGAACGGCGCAAGCTCAGGCTCCATGCAGAGATAGAGCCACTCGGTGGGCGTGATGCGCCGCAGGCGCGTGCCGGAGCCGGCCATCGCGTCAGGCCTGCGCGGGTTCATCGCGCCTCACGCAGACGATGCGACGCCGCTTGGTCGACCATGGCGAATCCTGCCAGGGCACGCGCGCGAGCGCGGGCAGGCGCACGCCCAGGCGATCGGCCAGGCCTTGCAGCGCGGCCTGCATCGCTGCGTGCGCCGCCTCGGACGGGTCGGAGCAACTGAGCGCCAGCACGGCGCCGTCCTGCACGACCCCGTAGTCGCCCGGCACGGCGGCAACCAGCAACGCGTGGCGAACGATGTCCGGGAAGACCGGCCGCGGCAAGGTGTCGTGCGCGCTCGCGAACCACAGGATGTCGTCGCAGCGGCCGTCGATGGCCTCGAGCGCGAGGCTGTGCCGCCCGCACTCGCACGGCGTCGCACGCACGCGCAGGACGTCGTCGAGCCGATAGCGCACGATGGGCTGGGTGCGGCGCGAGAAGTCCGTGATGATCGGGCTGAATCGCGTGCGTGCCGCGTCGAGCCAATCGGGCTCGACGTGCACGAACTCCTCGTTCAGGTGCAGCACGCCCTTGTCGCAGGTGTAGCCCAGGAAGCCCTCCGTGCACTGGTAGAGCTGGTGCACGGTCTGCGCGAACGCCTGCGCGATGCGAAGTTCGTCGTCCGGTTCCAGCACCTCCGCCACCGAGATCACCTTCGTCGGCGCGATGCGCAGCCGGCCCGCGGACTGCTGCGCCGCCAGCCAGGCCAGCACCCGCGCCGGCGCGACGAGGACGTCCGGCGCGCTCTCGTTCAATGCCGCGAGGTGCGCATCGACGCCGGCGAACAGGTCGAAGAAGCGGAACGCGATGCGGCGTGACTTCAGCGTCTCGTACAGGTTGCTGTTGGCACGCAGGAAGAACGCGATGCGCAGCGGTGGACGAAACGGATTCAGGAGTTGCCGGAAGTGCGGCGTCGACAACGCGCGCCCGAGCATGACGCCGGCCCACATCGCGCGCTCGCCGGCGGAGACGAGGAACACGCCGCGCGGCCCGTGCGTGCCGCTCGAGAGCCCGACCGTCACGTCGCCGATCGTGGGCGAGAAGTCGCGCGAGCGCTCGGCCTCCGCGGCGACGCGCGTGGCCTGCTCGAGGCCGATGCCGGCCCCGTTCGACGCCTGGAAGTTCTCCAGCAGGCGCGACTTGGTCATCAGCGGCCAGGTCGACAGGTCGGCGTCCGCATGCGGCGCGTGGAAGGGCACGCGCGCCAGCACGTCGCGGCGGAAGCGCGCCAGCCGCGCCGCCTGCCAATCCAGCAACCGGCGCCGCGACGCGAAGCGCAGCCCCCACCGCGTGCGCAGCAGGTGCCATACGAGGATGGCCGATTCACGCGGCGACATGTGCAACGGGATCCAGCGGACGCACCAGCTCGCGCGCGGTCTCCTGGCAATGCGAGGGAATCAGCAGCACGTCCGGGTGGCGTTGCGACAAGGCCTGCAGCTTGTCGAAGGTCCGGCGATAGCCCGCGCGGTCGGCGAAGATGCGCTGCGCGAGCCAGGTGGGCGGGCGCGACTCGCGCAGTGCCTTGAGCGACCAGCAGGCATCGGCCGACAGGAACACGGTGCGGCCGTCCTCGCGGCGCAGCAGCAGGCCGAACTGCTCGTGCGCGTGCCCGTGCAGCGGAACGGCCACCAGGCTGCGGTCGCCGAGGATGTCGAATCCATGGCCGAAAGCTTGCAGCTCCGACGGCAGCTCGACCAGCGGCAGGCCCTCGAGAAAGCGGCTGCGGTCCTTGAAGTCCGCCGGCAGCAGGGCCGGCAGGAAGCCTTGCGACAGCGCGCGAAACCGCGACAGCCCGTGCACGTGCGCGTAACCCGCGTGCGAGGCCACGAGCGTCGCGCGCGGGAAGTCGCGCAGCGCGCCGATGTGGTCGGCGTGGAAGTGCGAAATGATCACGCCGTCGATGTCGCGCGGCCGCAGGCCCAGCGTGTCCAGTTGCACCACGAGGCGCTCGTTCTCGGGCAGCGAGTTGGGCGTCACCCAGCGGTAGAAGCGCTCGGGGAACGGGTTCGTCGCCGCGTGGAAATGGTCGCCGTAGCCGGTGTCGAACAGCCAGTTGCCCAGCGTCGGATGCCGGATCAGCGCGCACAGCGCCGGAAACACGGCGGGCCGCAACGAGCCGCCGCGCAGCGCCACGCATTCCGGATGCCGGCACGAGCCGACCTGCAGCAATTGAAACGACAGCGGATTCAACATGGCCGTCCCTCCGCGCGGGCCTGGATCCAGGCCGACGTCCGGCGGATGCCGTCGGCGACGTCGACCCGGGGCACATAGCCCAGGTGCTCGCGCGCCCGCTGCAGGTCCAGCGTCTGCGAGTACGCGACGGTGCCGACGGTGTAGCGCGTCAACGGCGGCTCCCACCCGCGCGCGACGCGTCCCGCGAGCTCGCACGCGCGCGCCAGCGCGAGGCCGGTGGCCAGCGGCACGTGCCGTGGATGCCAGGGCAGGCCGAAGGTCCGCGCCAGCTGGGCGAACAGGTCGCCGGCGCGTTGGGGCTGGCCGTTGCTGATGTTGAACGTCGCCTGGGCCGTGCCCGGCAACGCCAGTGCGAGCAGGATCGCGTCGACGACGTTGTCGACATAGGTCAGCTCGATCAGCGCGTCGCCGCGGTTGAACAGCGGGAAGCGCTTCCTGCGCAGGAGGCGCAGCAGGCGCGGCAGCAGCGTGTCGTCCCAGGCTCCGAAGATGCCGCGGGGTCGCAGGATCACGGCGGGAACCTTCGAGAGGCGCACGAGGCGCTCGGCCTCGCGCTTGGTCTCGGCATAGAGGTTGACCGGTGGCGGCAGCGGCGCGTCCTCGCGCACGGCGAGCCGGTCGCGAAACTCGAAATAGAGGCTGGGCGTGGAGATGTGCACCAGTCGCGCGACGCCGTTGGCCTGCATCGCGGCCAGCACTTCTTCAGTTGAACGCACGTTGGCGGCGTGGAAGTCCGCGCGGCGTCCCCACGGCGAGGACAGCGCCGCGCAGTGGACGATCGCGTCCGCGCCGACCGACGCGTGCACCAGCGCCGGCAACGCGTCGGGCGCGCCGTGCGACAGCGGGACGAATACGACAGCGCGCGACGCGCGCACCGTCACCTCGCGCGCCTTGGAGACATCGCGGCCGCTGAAGACGACGTCGTGACCCTGGTCCGCAAGGCGCCAGACCAGATGCCGGCCCAGGAAGCCGGTGCCGCCGGAGACGAGGATCTTCATGTCAGTAGGTCAGCACCATGCCGCCCAGGCTGACACCCGCGCCCGAGCCGATCAGCAGCACGTCGTCGCCGCGCCGGATCCGGCCCGTGCTGATCGCCCGGTGCAGCGCCGACGGCAGCGACGCGCCGACCTGGTTCGCGAACTCGTCGAACACGTCCACGACCTTGTCCATCGGCAAGTCGAGGCGGCGGCGCAGGTGGTCGATGGCGAGCCGGCTGGCCTGGTGCGGCACCACCGCGCCGATGTCCTGCAGCGTGCGTTCCGACGCCTTGAGCACGTTGGCGATGAACGACTCCATCACGCCGGCCACCAGCTTGAACACGGCCTTGCCGTCCATCGAGAACTTGGTGAGGGGCTCGAACGGCACGTCGATGCGCTCCGGATGGAAGCGCGAGCCACCGGCCGGAATCTCGCAGTAATGGACGCCTTGCGACAGCGTCTGGAAGTCCGACGTCCGGATGCACGAGGCCTCGTCCGGCGCCGCCCGCCGCAGCACCACCGCGGCGGCGCCGTCGCCGAAGTTGCCGCACTCGCGCAGTTCCTTCCAGTTCAGGCCGAAGGTGGCGATGTCCGCCGACACCAGCATCACCGACTTGTAGCGTCCGTTGTGCAGCAGGTGGCTGACGATGTCCAGGGCGGCGAGGAACGACAGGCAGCTCGCGCCGACGTCGAACGACGCGATTGGATGGCGCTGCAGTCCGAGCTCGGCGTGGAGCAGCGCCGCGTTGTAGGGCAGGCCCTGGTCCATCGTGGCGTTGGCGGCCACCAGCAGGTCGACGTCCTTCCAGTCCAGGCCGCTCGCGGCCAGCGCCTGCTCGCAGGCCCGGGCGGCCAGGCCCGCGGCCGTCTCGTCGGTGGCCACGTAGCGTCGACGGGCCGCGCCATGAGCCGAGAGCGTACCGGGCAACAGGCCGAGCCGGGCGTCCAGCGCCTCGCGCGTGACGACCGTTGCCGGCAGCGCGGCGCCCGAGCCGATGATCCTGATGCTTGTGCGCATTCCTATTTGTTCCGCAACTCGGTGATCGCCAGCAACGCCAGCGCCACCAGCGTCGGCACGACGAAGTAGACCAGCCTGAACAGTAGCAGGCCGGCGGCCAGCTGCGCCACGTTCGTGTCGGTGCCGAAGGTTCGAAGCATTGTGGCGTCAATGACGCCGGCGCCCGCCGGCAGGCCGGATGTGGCGCCGAAAAGCCAACCAAAGATGAATTGCAGGACAAACAGCGGCCAGGCCGCGATGGCGATGCCCGTGACGGCGAACGATGCGGCGCTCGCGCACGCCCAGTCGCACAGGCCGGCGCCGACCAGCGCGACGCGCCGCCCGCGTGTGGGGACGACCAGGTGCAGCTGCCGCCAACGCAGTTCGCGCCCGCCGGCCATCCCGAGAAACGCCGCCGCGGGCGAGGCCAGGGCCAGCGCCAACGCGATCGACGCCGTCGGACCGATGTCCAGGATCCGCTGCACGTCGTGCAGTCCGGCGAGGATCGCCAGGCCGGCGCCCAGCAGGGCCGACAGGATGACGACCGGCGCGAACGCCAGGGAAACCTGGATCGAATCGCGCGCGGGCACCGCCCAGCGGCCGTAGATCCGCAGCCTCAGGAAGGCCGCGGACACCAGCACGAGCCCGACGCTGGCCGACACCGAGTTCGCGATGAAGGATCCCAGCAGCACGCGGCGCCAGCGCACCGGCGTGCCCGTAGTCTGGAAGAGGACGCGCTCCATCGCCGCGAGCGAAGC
>Ga0307516_10001962_pt1 | contig 28182 bp, 29 predicted proteins | sample 19_EM_MG_FD_203310 | JGI IMG/M metagenome (GOLD analysis project Ga0307516, IMG submission 203310) | Populus trichocarpa ectomycorrhiza microbial communities from riparian zone in the Pacific Northwest, United States - 19_EM | ecosystem: Host-associated > Plants > Roots > Unclassified | place...
CCGCCATCGCCACCAGCGTCGATACCACGACACAGTCCCCCCCCCCCCCCCACCACCACCACCACCACCACCACCACCACCACCACCACCCTAGCCCGCAGTACCTCTCCTTCGTCCATTGGCTCTCGACCCACCCCCGAATTCGGCAATCGCTCGGCCTTCGGCGGGTGGCGGTAGCCAACGTTACCTCGCGCGCAGCGTCGTCGATCTCCACGGTAGCCGCTTAGGTAATCACCGCAAGCGGGCGATCTCCTCCGTCCACCGGCGCCCCCACTCACGTCCCGCACCCCACCCCCACTCCCACCACCAACCACCAACCACCAAACGACCCAGCAAAACCGGTCCACGGCCAGCTCGCTCGCCATGTCGTTCAGCGCCCTTCCGCCCGAGATAATCCTGCTCGAGATTGCGCCGTACCTGCGGGATCCGTGCGACCTGTTCGCGCTGTGCCGCGTTGACCGCCGCACGCACACGCTCGTCGCGCCCAAGTTCCACCAGCGCTTCCGGCGCCTCGCAGTGCTGCACGCCGGCGGTTTGGTCGCCCACGCCGCCGTCTCGAACTGGACGCGGCTGTTGCGCTGCACGATCGCCAAGGGCGGCAGCGTGCACGGCGTCGACCACGGCCGCCGCGCGCCCATCGTCGAAGCCGCCCACCTCGGCCACAACGACGTCGTGCGCATCCTGCTCGACGCCGGCGCCGACATCGAAGCGCACCAGGGCGCCGCCCTGCTCTGCGCGTCCCTGTGCCACAACTTCTCGACCGTGCAGCTCCTCCTCGCGCGCGGCGCGGAGGTCGACTGCCGCCCGCCAGCGCCGTGGGGCGCCGGCGTCACCCCACTTGGAACCATCATCAACGGCATCAGGTGGCGCTCCATCCGGCGGACCCGCATCGCCGCTGGCATCCTGCGCGACTGCCCGTGCGAGCTCGAGGTCATCCGCGTGCTCCTGCACCACGGCGCCGACCCGGCGAGGCCGCAGGCCGACGGCCCCGACGAGTCGCTGCTGCTGAGCGTCGCCGGCTACAGCTGCGCCGTTGCCCGTCTGCTGCTCGACAGCGGCTGCGACATCGCCGCCCGCGACTTCCGCAAGAACACGGCCCTCCACCGTGCCATCCGCGGCCACGCCTACTCCGACGCCATGCAGAACAACTACGAGCGAGAGGTCTCCGAGGCCACGGTGCGCCTGCTGGTCGAGAGGGGCATCTCCGTCGACGCCGAGAACAGCGCCGGCCGCACCGCCCTGCACATCGCCGCACACGAGGGCCGCGACGAGATCATTGAGTACCTGCTCTCCGTTGGCGCCGACCCCGCGCTGCGCGACCGTGATGGCGCGGATGCTTACGACCTGTGGAAGCAGGGACGCGAGGACGGCGCGTGGGCGAACAGGGTGAGCAAGAAGGGCCATCTGCTGGCGCCGCCGGCGTGACGATGGCTGCGGCGATGTATTGTAGGGCACTCGGGGGCGGTGCGGAGGGGGCGGAGGGCTGTTCTCTGATTGTTGCGACGGTTCAGTGGCCGCTATTTTCTACATAGGATGCGCCCCGCTGGCGTGAATCGAACCCGTTCTTTGGGTAGATGACTCCCCATTGTGTTGCGCCGGCAGCCCCCACGGACATGCCAGCGTGCGGCTGCGTGAGCGCACCGCCACGACCGTCCGCAGATCAGACTATTTCGGGTGACAAGCGTAGCCTTCCCGCCCGATTCCCAGCCTTCCATCGTCCACACAAGGAACTCGCGCGAGCGAGCCCACGGCGGAGACTAGTAGATCCGAAGCCTAGACACTGTACGCTATCCGCAAGCCGTAATCCCGAAACCGCTGCAGTAGGATTCCGCCCCCGCTAGGTATCGTATGCAGCAAAAGCCCGCGGTGGCGGTGAGTAATGCCCTGCCCGCCCACCGTTGGCAAAACGAGAACAGGCCACTGAAGATGCGCTAGAATTGCGCCACGCCCCACAACGGAATGGAGTGGCCGCGCAAGGGTAGTTACGGCTGGCGCTGTATCTACTCTTGCCCGGCGGCCACGTCACAATCGCGCACTCCGTTGCGCGGCGGTGGCGACGCTTCTCATTGGCTGAACCGCGGCGGGCAGGCATAAGTTGTCACTCGGCCGATACGAGCAGCTTGTTTGCATAATATCGCCATGATCTGATAAGGCTGCACGCAATTAATGAATCACCGTCAACCGCGCAGATTATTGGTGCGCGGGCGTTGGCTGCATCGGAGTACTGTACATGCTTACGTACGCACTTCGATCCCCACCTAGGGGTGGCATGCGAACGGAACATACATAGAGTACCTGTAGTGACTAATTATGCGGAGCACTTGCATACGTACATACGAGTATAATGAATAAACAAAAAAAAAAAAACTTGCATACGTACCGCGACGGACCGGCCGTCCGAAGAAAAACCTCACCCGACGAGCCCGCCAGGTGATTGTCTGCGCGTACGGTGATGGAATCAGCGCCGGCGGACGAATACGGTCCGCCTCGATTGGCGGGGCGAACCAAACCAACTCCTACATATGCAGTAGGTATTCGCTAATTAACTAGTTACATAGTTAGTCAGCTGCAGAGCCTCAAAGCTTATCCACACGTCGTGCGCGGAGCCCTCCGGCAGCGAACCCGAGAAGGAAGCGTGGGCGATCCTAGTCGAGTACCACGGTGAAGGCGACCCGAACCGGGAGTTCGTCAGGGTGGAGAACGCGGAGATGAAAAGCAACCACCGCCATGGACTTCGAACCCAAGGACCGCACGTGGCTCCAGCTCGTCTCGCCCGTGGGAAATCTCAAGACCTGCGGCCTAGTCGCGGAGCAGCAACAGCCTCGTGAGTCGTGTCGCACTACTTGCGCGTGCTGGAGACGGTTGGGAATGTACCTCGTGTCCGTGGCAGGAGTGCTGGTGACCTTCGCCGCGTGGACTGTCGTCCGCCCAAACTGGGAGTTCGTCCGCCGCCGGGTGGTGTTGACCATGTCATTCCTCTACTGTTCGACCTCTCGCCCCCGTACGTCTCTGCGCTGACAACCCGATGGTTCCGTTCTGCAACGGCGAACCGCTCGCGTGCCCCTCCTCTCCTATCGCCGCTGCAAAGTTATCCGACAAAACCGATGGCTAATTACGACCACGCAGCTGCACCTACACGACCGAGCTGTTCCCAGTCTCGGCGCGCGCGAAGGGCACAGTCTCCGTGCAGATCTTCTCGCACTTCACGTCGTTCGTCAACCAGTGTCAACCAGATTGACTTCGCCAACATCGGCTGGAAGTATGTACACATATGTACTAACTACATACATCGCGAATACGGTATGCTGGAGGCACTGGGTGCGTCCTCTCCCTCTCCCTCTTCTCCAACGTGTTCAAACACCGACCTGACAGGCGACCGCAGTCATCTTCTTCACGCTTTCCGAGACAAAGGAGCGCATGCTTGGTGATCTGGCATTCATTGAGTTGTTTTTTCTTCCATTTCTCTGGTCGGGCATGTGCTAAGGCTACGAGGCTGACCCGCACGTGCGGTATTCGAGGGCGACGAGAAGGACGCGGAGCAGCTCAAGCGCGAGATTCAGCGCGATGCGGGCGTCACGAATCCGAGCAGTAGATAGCAGATTGTTGCGCGCCAGGCATACGAGTGACGGGAAACAAGGAAGATACGACAAACCGCTTTGTGCCCAAGCGTTGCGGACCGAAAGCCATTACCGCCGCGGAAGGTGTGGGTGTGAATGCCGCTGCCTAGCGCATCGGTTGGATTCTTCACCTATACGACGTGTGATCGTGTGATCGTGTGCCCGCAAGCGCATCACTGACTTCCGTTTCCAACCTGTATGCCTTTGCTCCTCCGACCATCTCCGATGGATCATAGCTTAAGGGCGCGCACACACCGCACACGGTGACACCGCCTCCACGACTGCTCCGAATTAGGTCGCTGACCAGGTTTGCTTTCCGGCCCCGTACTCTGCTGATGCCGCCGCTAGTCAACTGACTCTAAACTCCTTAGCTATGTCCATGGCCATGCGACTAAACCTGAACTTTCTGGCGAATTGTGATGGCGCTGGGGGGACCAAAGCTGTGGCGTACCTGGTTTTGCCCACACACTTAGGTGCCGGCGGTATGACTTTAGCGTAGCTAGACTTCTTAATACAATACCATCGTTGTCCGCCTCCCGTTCGTGTGCCAATCCGCTGCAACATTGAAGTGTATCCATTCATGCTTCTTACTAGCGACTCGTTTGTTTCCTTTCACTGAGGGCAATTTGTTCCGCCAGGCGCATTGCGGCAATAGAGCACGCCGCTGCACTGGTCTACGGAGGTCCATATCGGGAATGAGCCGAGCAGAACAATCGAACGAGACAAAGCCACAATATGTTTTCTTATGATCGAAAGCGCTGTTACATCATACGAAGTGACTGCAAATACAAAATCCACACCCTGCTGCAAATGTGATTGCTAAGCAAACCATCCTAACAAAGTAAAGTCAAAGCGCATCCCATCGCATCGTCCATCCCTCGCCGTGAGACCGTACCATGTGCAGTCACCAATTTCCCCGCCATTGTTTACGGCTACTTTCTAATCGAATTTTTGATGGCCGTACTCAACAACTCCAGCAACTAATACCTCCCAGTTCGTCAGTATACATCCAGCTGTTCCTTATTCTCGAAAAGAAAAGTAAAAAAACCTACGCATTCGTTTTTCGTCCCGGAAGACCTGCTCGCCAGCTGTTCATCCAGACTTTTTAGATTGCAGTAGACCATATCCTTCACGTCGGGATCGACTGATATATCGTGTATGAAGCCCTTGGCCGCTAGGCTGTCGCCCACGTAGGAGAGTTGGAACACCACGGCTGTGACAGGTTAGCAGGGGAGGATGTGGAGTAACGGGGGATGGGGGGACCACAAGCTTGCGGATAGTCTCTGCCGGTTTCCTTGGCAATGTGGACGAGGGAGCGCTTGCAATATAGGATGGCGCTTTTGAGGGCGTCCGTGTGCTCTCCGCATGGCTGTGGTGGGTACAGGAAGTTAGCCACTAAAAACGTAAGGTTTACTACTATTTCTATAGGTCATGTGCAGCTGTGACGGTATGAGAGGAAAAAGGAACGGTTGATAGTGGTGCGTGGTCGTACCTCGCCATCCGTGATAATCACCACCAGCACCGGCAACCGCAGCAGGTTAGCCCTTGCTCTGGCAAGAATGGGATTGACGATTTTATCCCTGAGAACCGTGCCTATCATTGTCACACCGCACGGCTGGGCAATCAGTAGTGTGTTCTCGACTGCTTCTCTCGTCATGAGGCCATTGAAGTCATCGTCGAATTTGTAGTTGATGAAGCGGAGGGACACTCCCGCCTCGTTGAGACGGGTTGCTACCGGCAGAATCCGGAGTACCGTCTCCACTAGCAACTCGCTGCGGTTGCCGCAAGTCATGGAACTGCTGTCGTCTTTTGTCTGGATCAGCGGGGTGGGAAGCTTGGGGTTGGGCTTGCTCATACCGCACAGCATGATGACATCGTATAGGCCCACAGTGCATAAAGCGGTGGAATGGCGCGCTTCAAGCTCCAGCTCCTGCAGCGCCGGGCCCATGTTCTTGGAAAACAGGGAGAATTTTGTTTTCAGCTCGTCGGGATCTCTGAAGAGATCGCCTAAACTGCTGACGACGTTATGCATAGTAGTGCGGATATCGGCGGCAGAGATCCGCTGCGCAGGGTAGTTGTGTCAGCTGGATCTGGTCCATGATCGCCTCCAGGTTCGTAAACTTACATCAGAACTGAAATGAAAGCTGATATTGTTGGAATTGTCAGTCGTCTTGTTGATATTCTTTATGTTCTTGAAGGCATCGACGATTGTACTTCCACCCCCTTCATGACGCTTTACTTTGGGGCGTTCGGGATTTTCGAACGCATGGGGTGGCACACTCGAGTCCGGAACCTGGAGGTTGGAGGAAGTAATGGCTTCAATGGAGTCTCGGCGTAGGTCCTCGATCCCAAACTCAATCTCCTTTTCTCTCTCTTTCTTGGTCAGGGTTTGGTCTTTTTTTCCGAACAGGTCGCCCAGCTTGACCCGTACCGACTCGGATCGCGCGACGGGGTCTTCCGGTATGAAGACCTGCAGAAACAATAGTTATAGTTTCGCCCTCGTTCTCATATGTGTATTACATACCAATTCTTGCGCCAGAGCTCCGTTTTTGTGTTCGGGGTCGTAGTCATAGACTTCGATTCGGCCACCCATGATCCCCCCAGGCAGCATGATCCAAATCATGAGAATAACCTTCCGAACGCGCCCTTTTCCCTTCTTCATCCACAGGTTCATGTCGTGGACCATTTCCGGCTCGTCATGCTTTGCGCCCGACACGATGACCAGCGACGGCCTCTTGGCGCCATTTGGATAGAGACAGACATCTTGGATCTCTCGTTTGCTGGGGTACCCCTTCATGCCCGGAGCTGTGTTGACTACACATCATTGCCATTAGCTCAGTTAGTTGGCCGGCGAGGAGGGAGAATACAGACGAAAGCCAACATAAGTGACCAGAAGGTCCTGCTGACTCTTTGTAATCAAGCCGTTCTGCACCCAGCGCTCCTTCTCCCTTTCGAGCCATGTCACATGGAAGTTATCCAGCAGTGGTGCTATGGCGATATCATGATTGGCAATGCGGGCATCTGGAAGTTTTGACGGCAGCGAAGGTGAGGCCATTTTGGTGAAGGATAAGATAGAAGCAGTGCAGGAGCGACGTCAAAGGTGAGACTTAAGTCGAAATCAGGTGTGCCGTGCACTAATTTCAGAAACGATTGCTAGATTGTTGTTGGTACCCTACTTCAGCAAGCAGACCTGGCTCGACGATGAGCAACAAAAGTGGGAGGTTGAAACTGGTTACATCCATATATTTATTTATCTCCGCGTGTGTGGATACACAGACTATTTTTCGCACTGTGCGCCCAGCAGCGCAGATACGAATGTTGTTTTAGAACCATATGGCGCCGCGTCATAGTGATTCCTCCGGCATTCTCCGCTGGCCAAGGTGTACATAGATACATAAATGCATACATAGATATGCTATGTACATAATGGCGACCCCGCTTTTTAGGCTCCAGAGTGTATTTGCATATGCAGGTTCTGGTGCAGACGCGTCTGCCTAGGGTACATGCCGTGGGACCGAGGTACGGACCAATGGCAAATGTGCGCCATAGCTCATGAGCCCCTGCACAACAGGATGATGGAGGTTAAGAGGTTAGAAGAGGGGGAGGGGCCTTCTGGGTGGCTGCCTGAGGCAGCTGTAGACTTTCTTAACTGTATGAACTGTAGTCGAGGAGGAGGTAAAAATTGGGCTACATATCATATCTTAGGCCCCAATACGATAGTAATATGTGTTTAGCGGGAAACAACGGTCCCCCCCCTCCTTTAACTATACTGTAGCTATTGGATTTAATAGATCTCGATTGGTGGGACCGATGGAAATGCAGCTCTGATTGGGTGGAGATAGCGCTCTCCCGATCCTGACGTGGCCTTGCATCAACAGCGAATTAATTCCAGGGGCCAAGTGCGCGGAGATGCCTTGCGTTGGAGTGTGGGGAAACCGTGGGTCGATGAGATGCATGATATAGCACAGAAGATATTGTAGCACTGTTGGAAATTCGTGAGCCAATTGTTTCAGCCGCTCGGATGGCAGCGTGACACGATGGTCGCTTGCGTTTCTAGGCAGAGATCTAGGCAAAGGTGTCGACTGCGCCCAGATATGCAGGAGCGACTCCTTGAGGATTTATGAAGGAAGTGATGCTCTTCGAGAGCAGATGTGAAAACTATAAATATTCTCTACGCTATATTCATTCGCACACACAATTTCGACCTCTGGAAACCGACAGTAACTATCTCTGACCATAGCCGCTTTTTTTTCCGCACCATCAGCACATATGGCCTCCACGGTGGCAAGAATGACTCCGCTTCGGTGGTTCTTCGACGAGAAGGCCAACATCGTCAAACTCGAGGTCTTCTCGATGGAGGATGGAAGTCAGCTGAAGCATTGGGTTGGGAATGGTATGTCGCTTGCCATGCCATGATCGCATTTACGCCAGGGGCGCTGTTGATGTGCTTTCCAGTATTGCTTATCTAAGGTTCGTACATGTGTTAGTCTACAATACCTTTGGTCTCGATGGCACGCCCCGGCAAGAATACGACGTTGGTTTGCGACCGGCGCTATCGGAATACCCAACGGTGGTGGTACTATCAACATGGACGGAACAACAGGATCTGACCAGATCGGAGATGAACTCATGGATGACACGCAGCAAGGGAGGGGTAAAGAAGTGCATCGTGCTCGTATGGGAAAAGACCGCAGTGGATTCCGTCCAGTGCACGGTCCAAGTGTACGAGCCGCAGCTCGGAGATGCGGCAAATGGTGGTGATGATGATGATGATGATGATGATGATGATGATGATGATGATGATGATGACGGTGATGATGATGACGATGATGATGATGACGATAGTGATGATGATGATGATGGATCGAAAGTGATCGGAGGGGTATTGGTCCAGACGAATGTAAGTGAGATATACCGACGAAGTCGCACTCCAGAACTGACGGGTTTTGGTGATTGCAGGTTATGCGCCTGGAAGAGGACTTCGTGGACCATGCGCAGGCGATCAAGCTGAGCGTCGGGGAAATGTTTGGCGAGTTCGCCGATGACTTGGGCTTGAATTCGGACAGGGCGTATTATCTGTCCATCGATAATCTGCGGCGCTGGACGAAGCAGGCGATTAAGCTCGACAACTGGGACCCTCCCGATGATGGATCGGAATCGAGCAGTGACGATTCGGATGGCCGTGCCGGCGACATGCATGGGCACGACGACGAAATACCCGCGTTGCCGCAGCTCGCGGGAGAGCAGGAAGTTACCCACCCAGAGGAGGAAGACCTAATCCTGCTTCCCGAGGATGAGGAGCTAGCTGGTGGCTCTCTGTCGGCAGAGCCCGACTTTCCAGATATAGCGGATCCGGAGACGCCCCCACTCGAGGAACAACAGTGGTCAGAGTTAGACAAACTAGTCGTGCAACCACTCGAGGGGGAAGATCGCGTGACTACCCCACCTGCGGAGACTTACCCTCCGATGGGGGAGGGACTATCCTGGGCTGATGAGCCAAGTATACCAATATCGTCTAAGGGAGAGCAGTCGTCGATCACGCCCCCGCCCGCCGTGGAGGAACAGGTGAATGAGACAATAACACCTCCACCGGGGGATGCGGAATCGCCTAAGGTGGATGAGCCGATAGTAAGGGCAACTGGTGAGGTGAAGGACGATGTGCCACCATTGAAGGACGATGTGCCGCCACTGAAAGACGATGTGCCGCCATTGGAGGACGATGCGCCGCCACTGAAGGACGATGTGCCGCCGTTGAAGGACGATGTGCCGCCACTGAAAGACGATGTGCCGCTATTGGAGGACGATGCGCCGCCACTGAAGGACGATGTGCCGCCGTTGAAGGACGATGTACCGCCAACACCACCGCCGGAAGATCCCGATATACCGACGGTAGAGCACCCTGCTACGGAGCCAACCGAGAACGAGGCTATCGTGCCTTCGCCGAGACACGAGAAGCCCGCCGAACAATTTTGTGAAGAGCCTCCCACACCAGCTGACCACCCCAGAGAAAACGAGTCGGTGCTATCACCACCGGGCGGGGATGAACTGAGTGCGCCGCCTAAGGCCGGCGAGCCCACGGTACTATCTACCAATGAGCCAAAAGCGCTTCTGCCGCCCCCCTCTGAGAGCGGGTCAGTAACTCCACCACAGGAAGCCCAACCGGCGGCGCCTCTGCCCACGGAGAAGAAACTTGATACACCACCCAATGATAATATCCCCCTGGTTCCTCCGCCGAAAAAGGAGGAACCGGCCACTACACCTAGCGGAGACGAGTCCGTTGTACCTTCTGCGGATGGCCAACCAAAGGAAGACACCCCAGCAATATCCCCGCCTATGGACGACGGTCCGGCTACACCGAGAACGAACCCTAGCGGAATTGAGAACCTTCCCTCTGCTCTCGATCGGCCACCGCCGATAGCCACACCACCAGCCCAACACGCGGCTCATGATGAGCTCCTAATCCCTCCGGAGACACCAAAGAAGAATGTCGATTTTCGAAGATTCCAAAATGAACGCAGCCTAAAAGGTGGAAATCCCGGGCCAGGCAGCGGCAAGCGGCAATCATGGGTCAGGCAGCAGCCGCAGCCCAGGAGCCTGCGGAGGTAGTGGCGGGTCGGCATCAGTGACATGATGGCCCTTGGCGATAGCTCTTGATTGGGTCCAAGAGTGGTTGAGTGTGGATGGCGTTTTTTTTTTTGGAGGAATTGAGGAGAACTGCGGGTCACCTGTTTGGGTGCATTTTATCCTTCTAAGTACTTAGTGTTGGGGATTTACATTGAATCTGAGACTTCATGTTTTCTCTTTAGGGGTCCACTTCTTCAGTCCGGGTTGTGTTTGTGTTTATTTTCAGCTTGGATGCTCATTCCGGCTCCTGCTCGCGTCAGGATCTATACGTCTGCGGATTTGTTCGGACTCTTGAACGAACCCTGGACATCCCGCCAGAAAAATCAGGAAAAAAGCCTCTCGGCATCTACTTGAACTATTGTGATATTACTAACTACTGGTCTTATGGGATGTGAAAGTTTATTTGTTTCATGTTTAGCAACAGGGATAGGAACCGATGCCTCACCTGCATCTGGCTTCCTGTATTCCTTCTTATTCCACGTTCCGCATATCTCGCTTCCCGTATTGCTTCTTCCCGTAATACCCTGAGCTAAGGCAATGAGCTGTGCCATGAGCAGGGAGATGAGCGAATGAGTGGGCGGGTGGTCGAGTGGACGAGCCGATGAGCGAACGGGGGCGAGACGAGCGCGCTGGAGAGACAGGCGTAAAGGGAACGGGCGAGCGGTTCAAGCGGTTTGAACCATCAGGTCAACACGGTAGGAATATGCCTGCTGAAACAGCCTGTCCGTCGTCTTTAAAGTTTGCTCTGTTATGCAGTCCCTGATTCTTCTCCATCTCTTGGTTCTCGATCCATGTATCCTCCCCCTGCTCTACTCCTCCAAATCCTCATACCGAATTCGCTGCAGTCGTTAGATGCAACGACAGTAAAGTCGACGTAACCGTTGTTGGGTACATCTAAATCCAAAGACTCGAAATCGAGCCAGACTTCATCGGGTGGACTGTCAGCTTCGAAATGTCAGACCGCTAGGTGAAGCTCGTTCTCGACGGGGAGGTGGGCGAGGCTTTTTTTTTTGTTTAATCATACTCGCATTCGACCTATGTAGATCATGGCGGCGTGCATTTTGCCCGGTTTTCCTGTCCGCAGTCCGCGCGGTGGCGGCTCGTTGCAAGCTCCCCTTTGCCCTCCGCCCGGCCTGCCCGTAGACGCGTCCAAAGAAATTGACAAAGGAGAGAACAAAAGAAACGCGCGATCCGTCCCCTACTCCCCGCCTGCCGATGCCATGAATGAAGGGGGGGGAAGGAACAGCGGGAGTTCTTCCCCGTCCCCCCTCCCATCCACAGCCCCCAGCGCCTCCGCCTCTCCCTCCTGCTCCTCTTGCCGCTCTCGCCGCTCCCGGAGCTCCCACTCAGACACCTCACTTCCGGCGTCGTCTTCCTCATCCACCGGCGGCACCAGCCTTCCCACGTCCGTGGAGGAGAGGAAGTCCAGCACTGCCCCCCCACATCTCTCATCGGCCAGCAGGTCTCGGACCGTCCACCTGCTCTTCCACCTCTTGGTCTCCTTCAGAACCTCCGCCCAAGAGGTGGGCGAGGCGAAGCCAGTGGACACAGACATGCCCCAGGGATCCCCAGCAGCACCGGTTCTCTTCACCGCGTACCTGATGGGCATTTCCGACGAAGTGGAGAGGGCAGTCCCAGGTATCAAAGGGCTATCCTTTGTGGACGACATTGGGTGGTGGGCAGACGGGACGGAGGACGAGGCAGTGGCGGCCAAGCTATCCAAGGCAGTGTTCTGCATGTCCGGCCCCGACGGGATTCTGGTAGTCTCGTCCGAGCTCTGCGCGGACTGTACTGAGATAGTCCATCCCGTCTGTGATGGAGGAGGACGGCGCTGGTCCCCGTCCTAGCTAGGTGTTGGCTGGACGGCGCTAACTAGTGTTTTTATGAAATATGTCACGTGCTGGTATGACCGAAGTGAATGAAAATTCATAAATCTTACTCTGACGAAGACTCGCACCCCTACCACCACCAGTCCACCACGATCATGCCGCGAACTCGGGCGAGAAGAGCGACAGAAGGACGGCACCACTGCATTCCAGCATGCCCAGGGAGACCAGGCCCGGGAGATCGTTGGTGCCCCGACAGCGATTGGACGGCGGCTCACGAATATTATGCCCTCGCCTACGCTGGAAGGACGGAGAGCACAGTTCTGCTAGGGGAACTCGAAACCCTCGACGCAGAGATGCTGCAAGAAGAGGAGGCGGAAGCCAAGGCCGAGGCAGAGAAGGACCGACCGGGGTCCACTATGTTCACCGATGGGTCGCGACTCGATAGCTGCGCGGCAGGGTACTCGGTGGTATGGAAGAGGGGCCAGACCTGGGTGGGCATCAAAACTCACCTGGGCTACAGCCAGGAGGCCTATGATGCAGCGTGCGTCGCTCTCGCAAGGGCGGTGGAATCGGCTTCACGAAGGCAGGCAACGCCGGAGCGGATCACGATTTTTACGGACGCCCAAGCAGCCATAGGGCTCTCAGAGGAGCCTAGCCCTGGCCAGATCATTAGGATACTCGGACCGGGCAGCAGCACGCATGATGCTGCTCCCCAGGTCCCTTGCACACCTCAAGCGAAAAATCTCGAAGAAAAGGTGGGAGGAGGCACGGCAATAGGTGGGAGGAGGCACGGCAATAGGCGGGAGGCTGGACCCCAAGAAGTAGTACAGGATGCCGAAAAGCCAGAGGCCGGACGGCACGGTTGCTGGGAGCACCAAGAGGCTCGCCTCGAGGTTTTACCAACTGAAGATAGGGCACTGCCTTTCCGGGCAGTACCTCAGTGGACAAAGGACCGCCCCACCACCGCTCAGTGTTGGTGGTGCCGGTGTCGGACGCAAACGGGGGACCACCTCTTCAAGGTGTGCCCCGAGTAGAAGCCAGCAGAAGATCCTGTGGGCGGAGGTGGTGAAGGAAAGTGGCGGGAGGAAGCACCGGTTCACGATCAGGGACCTTCTTGCCGATGGGAGGTTTAGGCAGGCGGTACTGGACTTCCTCTCCACCGTGGGTGTGGGAGGGCTGGTCCCGGCTGGGGAAGGCGCGGGGAGTGGGGCGTCGGAATGGGGGCTCCGGGAGCTCCGGGAGTAGGAGGAGAAGCGGAGGGTGGAGGCCGAGGAGCTGGGTGCCGGGGGGGAATAACCGCTGTTCCTACCCGCCGCCCCCCATGGCGTCCACCCAGACACGTGACCACCTCATCGAGGAGTGTGCTGAGTGGAGGGAACAGCAGAGAACTCTCTGGCGGGAGGTTAGGAGGAAAACCGGGAGGTGGAAGAGCCGCGGGAAGGTCCTAGACGTACTGACCGACGAGAGATGCAGCAAGGCGGTACAGGCCTTCCTCTCTACCACGGATGTAGGAAGGCGGATTCCGGCCCCGGCTGAGGAGGATGCGCGGAGTGAGGCATCAGAGTGGGAGCTCGGGAGCTCCGGGAGCGAGAAGAGGAGAGGGAAGCAGAGCCTGAGGAGCTGGGCGCTGAGGTCGAGGAACCCTTGTTTCTCCCCACACCCGCCTTCATGGCATCCGCAGAAGAGGAGTAGGAAGAGAGGACCGCTTTCTTTTGATCTTTCGTTTGTTATTTCTTTGGTGCGATCTCTATCTTCCGGGAAAGGCCAGGGCGGAGAGCAAAGGAAAGCTTGCAAGGTGCCGCCATCGCGCGGACAGCGGCGGGGAAACGGTCAAAAAGTGCGCCGAGATAGGCTACATACGAGTATGACAAAACAAAAACAAAAAATCCCCCCTGGCGTCCGCAGACGAGGAGCAGGGAGCGATGGAGTTTTCTTCCGTTCTTTCTTTCTGCTCAACATCTCTGTTCTTTTCCTTTGTAATTTCCTCTGTGCGCATCTATTCTCTCTCGGGACAGGCCTGGGCGGAGGGCAAAGGGGGCTTGCAACGTGCCGCTTTTGCGCGGACAGCGGACGGGAAACCCGGAAAAAATGAGTGCCGCCACAGTCTTCATAGGCTGTATACGAGCATGATCAATCAGAAAAAAAAACATCTCTCCGCTGCCGCATAACAGTATCTCCAATCGGGCGCTCTCACAACTCTGGCCTTGCTTGATTCTCCGCCGGCGAGGTGCCTCCTCCTCCACAAATAATCGGCTAGAAGCGTTTCCAATATACTCATTGCTTGTACCCTAGGGTATGGAGTTGAGGGGGCGGGAGTTTTGGATGCGTTACTCTGTGACTGTTTTGCGTTCCACATGTAACTCTCATTCCAAAAGAGGAACCGCACGGGCTTGGCTCAGAGTCTAAAAGGTCAACAGTCAACCTGCTCCCTTCATCAACATACCATCAATCATCAACCTCCACCTGCCAACTGTCTTCCACCAACCCCGACTCTCTTTCCACTAAACTCCATCAACCCTTCCGTACCTGGTCGACATGCCGGACAGCAAATCCAAAATTATCAAGGATGGCTGGGGAAGCCGCCTGAATTTCCAGCTGTCCTACGGATTGAAGATGACGCCGGAGGACATTGAGGAGGGAAACAGGATCTTGGAGGCGTTCCAGGAGGATGATAAGAAAGCGGAGGAGGAAGCTGCAAAGGCTTCCGATGCGAAGGGAAAGGAAGCGGGCAATGGAAATCAGAACCAGAGTTATCGTTCTTCGCGTGAGTGTCGGGAATCATTCGAGGGAGGATTGACAGATGGGTCGGCTAACTTGATCTGTTCACAGAAGGAGCCATGCGCCGTTAGAGCCTTTGCGGAGGAGTGTGGTTTGAGGAGACATAGTTTCTTCTAGTGATGGGTGGGGAGGACGAAGAGTGTTAATGGAAATGCGGAAATGTGGGAAGCTGTGGTTGCCCTCGCACCGAATCGCGTGATTTTTTCTGCCCAATCCTTCCTCCCTGCGTCTAGGCAACCAGATACGGGCGTGAAGGAAAGAAAAGGAAGAGCTACTGGTCCCGTTCCCTGGGGCCTGCTGCATCTATGCTGCCTTCGTCGTCACAAAGCCTCTCTCTCCGCACTGCAGACGCTGTGCCACCACTTGGGCCACCGTTACCACTTCTCCAAGTTCTCTCTCCCAACCTGGTCTGGTCCAGGCGGCTCGCTGGCTACTCTCCAAGGGTTGGAAAGTCTGTCACGTCCGTCAGGAGGCCAGGGCGAGAAGGTACCGAATATTTCCGTCCAGAGAATTCAAGGACGGGGCGGACTAGCCCACTAACGCCTAGGGTGATGATGGTGGTGATGCTTCAATACTCGTATGTGAACTTGTCAGCTCATGACGAGATTACGTATGCACAGGCCATTCCCGTCCACCGTATGGCCCTCGACTCTGCCGCCTCACTTCTGCCTGCTTCGGTACGCGCCTCCCCACATCGGTTGTGGTCCACCAGGCCTCGCAAAAGTCCGTCCAGTCCACACTGGAAAATATTAAGGGACGGGCGTCCTTACTAGCGGCCATATTCCAGTTCCGGGCAGGCCTGAAGACTGACGGGACGGACTATTGCGACGCCTGGTTGTGATGAGGAAGTACAAAATCGGTTGGCCGCACCGTCTATCCACGAAGAGTACCGGACCTTGAATCGGACCTTGCCCTACCGGCCACTCGTCTCACTTCTACCCACAGCACTTTTTGCTGCCGCCGCCACCACGGGCACTTCTTGAAGAGGCGCACGCGCTAACGTCTAGGATGGTAATGGTGGTGATTCATTGATCGCATGCGACCCTATCGGATCATGGCGATATTATGCAGTCCGTTCCCGTTCACCGTCCGCCTCCGCTAACACCTGGGGCAGGATGGGGACTGCGGTCCACTACACCGAGTGATAGCTTGATTCCGGGACTGTACTGTAAATACAACCTACGAACGACTGATGTGTGTTCCTATTACACTCCCGCCACGTCTCTCGTAACTGCTACTGCCCGCTACCGCCATTTCAAGCACCTCTCGCACTCTCCCCCTGACACTCTACTAATCTAGCTGCTCAGCGGCGTCGTCCGTTCGCTTACGGTGACCGGCCGGTGGTGAAGATGGGATAGGAAACTGCGATGAGTCGTCCATTGGCTCAGTGATGGAAACAGGACTGCCGATCGTCCGTCTGGACGCCAGCCTAACAGGGGCCTACAGTTCAGTCCCGCCCCGGGTGGGGTTTTCATAAGACTATTCCGCCCAGTCCAGGGGGTGGAAGGCGCGAGACATCCTACAGGTGCCTATGGTACCTGATAACACCAGCGTCGGGCCGCCAGGACGAACTGGACGAACAATTGACAGCCCTGTATGGAAGCCCCTCAATTACGGTCTTCTTGGTTTGGGTGCAAGGTCGCTGTTCGGCATTTTGTCATGGGTGGAATTCAATGATAGCTGTTTTGAGAGTGACTAAACACCGAGTGATGAATATTTAATGCCGATGACTAAGCGATAGTGATCACGCATGAAGCAGATGTGGGGGCTTCGCGGCTCCCCTCACATCAAGTCGAACTTCACCGCCGATTCAAAGTGCATTTCCACATAGCGAATTCGAAACCACCATAACCTCCGCCGCAACATGTCCGTCGCGACCGTGCCATCGCCCATTGTCGAGCCGATCCAAGGAACTTCACATAGTTACGCCGCTGTCCCAAGTAACACATTATCGGAATGTCGTGCCGCACCCCTACTATCGCTAGGCGCTGGGAATCAAACCAGACCTCATCAGATGGACTGGCAGCTTCATGTCGGTCCGCCAGGTGAAGCTAGTACTGGACGGCAAAACAGGCGAGATGAAGGCGGTGGACACCGATATCCCCCGGGGATCGCCAGCAACCCCTATCCTATTCGTCACGTACCTGTCAGGAATCTTCGATGTGGTGGAAGTGGCAGTCCCGGGCATCCAGGGCCTATCCTTTGTGGACGACATCGGATGGTGGGCTGCAGGCGCGGATGACGAGGGGGTCGCAACCAAGCTTTCGGCGGCAGTAGCGGTGGCAATTGAGTGGGCAGCAGGAAACAGGGTAGCCTTCGATCACGGTAAGACCGAGGCCGCCCTGTTCCGAAAGAAAAAGCAAACTCCCAAGGCAAAAGTCAAAGTTGGGGACAACGTTGTCCCATTCAACAAGGAGGCGACGCGGTGGCTGGGGATATGGCTCGACTCCCAGCTCACGCTCAAGGATCACCATGCGACCCGGTTGAAGGACGGCAAGAAGGCAATGGCAAGGCTCCGCCGGCTCACAGGGCAGATGGGACTCTCCCCGGCCAACTGCAGAAATGTCATGACGGCCTGCATTCGGTCCATGTTCGGATCGGAGCTGTGGTGGAAAGGCGACCACGTCCCGGGCACGATGGGTCGGGCAGAGGAGTTGCAGCTATTAGTCAACCAGGAGGCACGGGCGACTACGGGTTGCTTCCGGACAACCAACCTGGGAGATCTTTCGATGGAGTCTGGCCTCTGGGCAGCAACGACGCAGCTGGAAAACAGGCAGCGGCGGTTTGGGCTACGCCTGCTCAGCCTGCTACAGGGAAACCAGGCACGGGAGGTGGCGGGCGCTCCGACGGAGATCGGCCGGCGGCTCACGAATGCCCTTGCCTATGCTGGACGAACGGAGAGCACAGTGCTGCTAGAGGATCCCGAGACCCTCGACGCGGTGGCGCTAGGGAGAGGAGGAGGAAGCGAAGGTGGAGGCGGAGAATGTTGAAAGAATATCGATTAGCGATGAGGATAGAAATGAATGATAGGAGTTCGATCAGTCTTAATGCTGTATGAGATGAGGAAACACAAGGCGTATCGATTCTTGTAGTTCGAGTGGTTCACAACTTCGTTGTAGTATTCGATAAGTATTTTGTAGAAGGAGAAGAGAAAGAACCCGCAGAACAAATATCCTCCGCTGACACTTCCCCGCTTGCGCCTTACGCAATCGTGTCCTCAACAAACTCTAAGGCTCAAGTGCCAAATCTAAACAGGGCGCGAGAAGCATTTCCAACAGAGAAGATCCGGCCGGGACTGACCATGTTCACGGACGGGTCACGAATGGAGGATGGAGCCGCGGCTACGCGGTGGTCTGGAAGAGGGGGACATCCTGAGCGGGCACCAAAACACACATGGGGTACAACCAGGAGGCCTACGATGCGGAGTGCGCCGCACTCGCCCGCCCACGCACTGGAATCTGGAATCGGCTTCAAGAAGAAACACTGTCCCCGAACGGGCCACAATCTTCACGGATGCGCAAGCGGCCGTCAGACGGATGGCATCGGACGAACCTGGCCCTGGGCAGTAATACTACCTCCGCGCACGGAAGCACATCGCCGCGCTGCGAAGGGCCAGACCGGGTATCTTCATCGAGATCCGATAGTGCCCGGCTCATAAGGGAATCGCCGGCAACGAGAAGGCCAACGAGTGGGCTAGGATTGCAGCGGAGGAGCCCGACAGCCGCGGGGTGGAATGGCTGAACTACTCCGATCGGACGGAAGTGCGGGTGGTGCCTCTCCCACGGTCCCTCGCAAACCTCAAGCAGGAGATCTCGGAGAAGAAGTGGGCGGAGGCGCGCCAGTGGGCTGGAGGCCGGACCTCCAAGACGAAATACCGGATGCCCGAAAGCCAGAGGCCGGACGGCACGGTAGCTGGGCTGGACCACGAACTCAAGGACCGCACGTGTCTCACGCTCGTCTCTCCCAAGGTCAACCCCAAGCGCTTCGTCGGCGTGTTCTCACAGTGTAGCAGCAACAGCCTCGTGAGTCGTGTCGCACTACCTCTTGCGAGTGCTTGAAGGCGGTCGCGACTGATCCGGGATCAACCTCTCCCTGAACTGCTCGAATCCTTCTCGTCCCCGAGGGGATAGATATCTAGATACTATCTCCCACTCCCGGCTCTGGCTGGCCGAGACACGCCAGCGCCTGTCGTTGACCGGTGCAGCAGGCCTGTGGGGGATTTCTTTATTTCTCTGCTGGCTGAGTTCGAGATCAGAGGCGTTCTATGTATCAGTCGCAGTCTGGCAACGGGCATGGCGGCAACCTGGTTGATGGCCTACACCCAGCGGTGCGTGATGTACCTCGTGTCCGTGACCGGCATTCTGGTGACCTCCACCGCTTGGACCGGCGCCAGCGCGTCGTTCGCCCAAACCAGGAGTTTGTCCACGGTTCACCGCCGGGCGACGGTGCCCATGATCTTCCTCTCTAGATACTATTCGTCCTCTTGCCCCCGTTCGCTTCCGCGTTGACATCTCGGCGGATCCGTTCTACAAGGGCGAACCTTCACGTACCCTACCTCACTTATCGCCACTGCATATCCGACAAAACCGATGGACCCCGCAGCTACACTCACACGATAGAGCTGTCCCAGTATGCGCGCGATGGACATGGTCTTCGTGCAGACCTTCTCGCACTTCACGTCGTTCTTCAACCAGTTTGTCAACACGATCGCCTCGCCAACATCGGATGGACATACATCGTGAATACGGTGTGGCTCGCCATCGAAGCACTGGGTGCGTCCTCTCCCTCTCACTCTTCCCCAACGGGCTCAAACACCAACCCGACACGCAACCACATTCATCTTTTACACTCCGAGAAAAATTGTCCCACGCTCGAGGATCTGGTGTTCAGTGAGTTGGTTTTTTCTTCCATTTCTTTGGTCGTGCACGTGCCAAAGCTACACAACTGACCGCATGCGCAGTGTTCAAGGGCGGACGGGATGGGAGCTGGCGGCGTGGGTGCGCGGGGCCTAGCGGCGGGGCGGTCGCCCGAGAAGGATGCGGAGCACCCTAAGCGCGACGAGATATAGCGCGAGGAGATGCAGTGCGAGGCGGGCGTGGCCGATGTCAAGCATGGAGTAGCAGATTTCTGCGCGCCAGGCATACGGGACGATTTAACAAGCCGCTTTGCACCCCAGCATTGCAGACCGAATGCCATCACCGCCGCCGAACGTGAATGTGAAATGTGATCGCGAGGCGTGAATGCCGGCCACCGATTGGATGCTCCACCCACGTGACGCGGGATCACGTGGCACGTGACTGCAAGCGCAGGTTAGATGGTTGTTCTCGCGCTCGCACCTTCAAAGTACCCCCAATATCGACAGTATGTAACTGCATCTCTATCTCGCTTAGGCTTCGGCGTGGTGCATTGGCAGTGCGGGGAATAGCGGCATCGACCGCAGCAGCCACTCCAATCGCCACACATAAGCCACACTCGCGGTTTGTGGCGATTGTCTTGGCCGGTAGTTATCCGTCCGCGCGTGGCGACGCGGGCTTCTATATATACATATATACATATTTATTCATTTGTTCATTCATTAATCGCATGCGACCTATCTCAATCATATCGATATACACCGGTTCCCGTCCACTCTCCACCCTGACCTTCCCCAACGTTAAGAGATGTCACCCCAAAACCCTCCTCGCTGCTCGCCATATCCCTTTCCTGCCGTGGATCTCCCGACTCCTGTCGCTGCGCTTTCGCCTCCTCTTCTCGCTCCCTAATCTCGCCCTCAGGCGCCTCACTCTAGGCATCTTCCTCGGGACTCCGGTGGCGATGCGGACAGCCAGAGAGGGGTGACACGTCGGAGATTCGGAGGCGAGTGATGTTGCGTGCCCGCATATAACAATCGGATTACTCCCCGCGGCTGCATGAGCACTGACTTCCATACCCGTATGCCTCCTCTGGCCACCCCCGATGGACCACTGTTTGGGGGAAGAATAAGTGATCGCGAACGGAGACTGCTGCCCGGGACACTGTACACAGCAACGGCGCTCACGCACCATGCACAGCGATGTGGCCGCCTTGACTGCTCCGACTTGGGTCGCCGCTCAGTTTTGCTTTCCGACCCCGTAATCGGTTGATGCAACTGAACCACTGCACACGCCTTTGCTGGAGCGACCGCTAGTTAGCCAATTCCAATTCCTTAACTACGCCCCACGGTCACGTGACTGCGCAATTGCACTAACAATAGGAGATACGAAGCCTCATCCGCACAACGTCAACTGGACCTGAACTTTCAGGTGAGTTGTATCCGTCCATAGCTAGCGACTCATTTATTTCCTTCCGCTGAGGGTGTTTCGTCCCACCAAGCGCATTGTGGTAGTGTAAGACGCCGAACCGGCCCGCGCAGCTCACAATCCTCGCCGCCTCCCACAACGAGCCGGCAGGACAGTGGACGGAAACGGACTGTGTGTATCGCCATGATCTAGAAAGGTGGCACGCGATTAACGGCAACCGGAATAAAATTTCCTCGCCATCAAACGTCCTCCAGCCGTTGCCACGCCCCTTGGTTTCGGAGGCTCACAGAGTCGTTTCATACAGTATGTACAGTAGCGAGTCAGCAACAATATTTTGTGCCTATGGAGCTCCGCAGTCGGGATGGGCTGAAGCAAATCAATTAGGCGGAGGAAAGCACAACATGTTTCCTTGCATTGAAAGCTCTAGATACTCGATACGAGTTGACTACAACCACAGAATCCACGCCCACAAACCATCCGGACAAAACGAATTCATAACGCATCCCATCGCATCGCCATCCCTTGCAATCACACCGTACGCGTACAGTCATCAATTACTCCGCCATATGTTCACGGCTTTAGGTCCCCATCGACTTGTTGATGGCCGTACTCAGCAACTCCAGCAACTAACACCTCCCACTTCGTCAGTATAACTTCCAGCCGCCCCCCCCCCCATTCTCGAAAAGAAAAGAAAATACTTACATATTCGTTTTTCATCCCGGAAGACTTATTCGCCAGCTGTTCATCCAGACTTTTTAGATTGCAGTAGACCATGTCCTTCACTTCGGGATCGACTGATATATCGTGTATGAAGCCCTTGGCCTCTGAACTGTCACCTACGTAGGATAGCTGGAATACCACGGCTGTGACAGGTTAGGAGGGGAGGGTGTAGAGTAGCGGGGGATGGGGGGACCACAAGCTTGCGTATAGTCTCTGCCGGTCATCTCGGCAATCTGGACTAGGGAGCTCTTGCAGTGTATGATGGCGCTTTTGAGGGTATCTGGGGGCTCGCCGGATGGCTGTGGTGGGCACAGGAAGTTAGCCAGTAGGAACATATGGATTTTGCTATTCTTTCTATACATCGTATGCAATTGCGACGGTATGAGAGGGAAAGGAACTGTTGACACCAGTGCGTGGTCTTACCTCACCATCCGTGATAATCACCACCAACACCGGAGACAGCAGCCGGTTAGTCCTCGCTCTGGCGAGAATAGGATTGACGATTTTATTCCGGAGAACTGTACCTATCATTGTTGTACCCCACGGCTGGGAGATCCGTAGTGTGTCCTCGACTACTTCGCTCGACGTGAGGCCATTGAAGCCTTCGTCCGATGTGGAGTTGATGAAACGGAGGGACACCCCTGCCTTGTTGAGACGGGTTGCTACCGGCAGAATCCGGAGCACTGTCTCCGCTAACAACTCGCTGCGGTTGCCGCAAGTCATGGAACTGCTGTCGTCTTTTGTCTGGATCAGCGGGGTGGGAAGCTTGGGGTTGGGCTTGCTCATACCGCACAGCATGATGACATCGTATAGGCCCACAGTGCATAAAGCGGTGGAATGGCGCGCTTCAAGCTCCAGCCCCTGCAGCGCCGGGCCCATGCTCTTGGAAAACAGGGAGAATTTTGTTTTCAGCTCGTCGGGATCTCTGAAGAGATCGCCTAAACTGCTGACGACGTTATGCATAGTAGTGCGGATATCGGCGGTAGAGACCCGCTGCACAGGGTAGCTGTGTCAGCTGGATCTGGTCCATGATCGCCTCCAGGTTCGTAAACTTACATCAGAACTGAAAAATAAGTTGATATTATTGGAATTTTCAATCGTCTTGTTGTGACAGTTTACGGTCTTGTAGGAATCAATGGCCTTGTCTTTGTTCCCTACATGACGCTTTACCTTGGGGCGTTCGGGATTTTCGAACGCATGGGGTGGCACACTCGAGTCCGGAACCTGGAGGTTGGAGGAAGTAATGGCTTCAATGGAGTCTCGGCGTAGATCCTCGATCCCAAACCCAATCTCCTTTTCTCTCTCTTCCTCGGTCAGGGTTTGGTCTTTACTTCCGAACAGGTCCCCCAGCGTCACCCATATCGACTCGGATCGCGTGGCGGGGTCTTCCGGTACGAATATCTGCGAAGAGGCAATAATTACGGTTTCGCCCTCTTTCTCATGTGTGTATTACATACCAATTCTTGCATCAGAACTCCGTTTTTGTGTTCGGGGTCGTAGTCATAGACTTCGATTCGGCCACCCATGATCCCCCCAGGCAGCATGATCCAAATCATGAGAATAACCTTCCGAACGTGCCCTTTTCCCTTCTTCATCCACAGGTTCATGTCGCGGATCATTTCCGGCTCGTCATGCTTTGCGCCCGACACGATGACCAGCGACGGCTTCTTGGCGCCCTTTGGATGCAGGTAAACATCTTGAATCTCTCGTTTGCTGGGGTGCCCCTTCATGCCAGGAGCCGTGTTGACTACATGACATTGCCATCAGTTCAGTTGGTTGGCTGGCAAGGGGAATACTGACGGAAGCCAACATGAGTGACCAGAAGGTCCTGCTGCATCTTTGTAATCAAGCCGTTCTGCGCCCAGCGCTCCTTCTCGCTTTCGAGCCATGTCACATGGAAGTTATCCAGCAGCGGTGCTATGGCAATACCATTATTGGCAATGCGGGCATCTGGAAGCTTTGACGGCAGCGAAGGTGGATTTGGTGAGCTCATTTTGATGAAGGATATATAAGATAGCAGTGTAGGAGAAATATGAAAGGCGGGATTTAGGTCGAAATCAGGTGAGCCGAGCAGTCATTTCAGAAATGATCGATAAGATTTTTGTTGGCATCCCACCCTCAGCGGGCGGTCCTAGCTCGACGAAGGGAAACACAAGTGGGAGAATTTGAAACAACATAATTACATATATTTATCCATTTCCGAACGTGTGGGCACACCGAATGATTTGTATTGTGCGTCTAGCGGCACAAATACGAGAGTTGTTTCAGATGCATGGTGTGGGTTGAGGTACGGACCAATGGGTTATACGAACCATAGCACGTGGTGGGGTGGTTGGAAGGGAAAGAAGAAGATTGTGAATGGCTGGCTGAAGGCAGCTACTTGATAGGCTTCGCTTTCTTTTTTTTGTTTGTTACGCGGTCGACCAACCGTCGTATCTCACTTGCGGTTGGGGACACCTTGAGCCGATGGAAAAACACCCCAACTTTGACAGCTATCTCTTCCCACAACACCACAAAAGAAACTTAAAGGACGTTATTTTCGGAAAGATAAGGGTGTCTAGAATCAAGAAATAGCGAGCTTTGAATTTTAGAAAGCGTGGTTGATTTTCCAATGAATTTAGAAAACAAGTAATTTTGGTGGGGCGCTCCCCAATGTCCCCATGCTGGAACCCCTGTCAACTTCCGGATTAGGAAGCCGCTGGCTTAATAAGCCACACATCTATGTCCAGGTGCGAAGGTAAATTGTATTACATAAGTGTCTACTATTTACTTTTATTTACCACTTGACGGTGACTTTTATATACATAGTTCTTAAATGCCTCCGTACCGGGGGGGGCGGCGGGTGCCGGTCGAAGCGTCAATATTGGTTGAGTAAGAGCAGAAACAGTACTGGTTATAGCTGGCTATGAACTGGAAGCTGTCAGTGAGCATTCAGAGAACATGTTGGATCACGGCGTACGCAGGACAGACAGAACCAGCGCGACGACGCAGTAGAAACGCGTCTTTTTTTTAAGTCTATCGAATAAATATGGTCGTGAGAGCAGGAACGGGCTGGCTGGGCGGATGATTGGCTGGGAGCTGGCGCTGGCTGGTGTTCGGGCAACAGTGCTGAGTTGCGCTGCACGCTGCAGAAGAAAATCACGCAAAAAAAAATGACATAATATTACCGCATTGGGAATTAAATAAACAATTGAATTTTCAAAATGAATGTCCCTTGGCTCAAGGAGTCCCCAACTATATACATAAGGTCCCTATAAACGCTGCCGTTGTATGGTTAACAGCGCCACAAGCGTTGACTAGCACGCTTAGGGACTAGCGCAATATCAAATCGCGCTTGTGCGCTACAACCGAATTATCGCGAGCACCACGCTACATATGCCCGTGAGGCGAGCCTCTTGGTGCTCCCAGCAACCGTGCCGCCCGGCCTCTGGCCCTTCGGCATCCTGTATTTCGTTTTGGAGGTCCGGCCTCCAGCCCACTGGCGCGCCTCCACCCACTTCTTCTCGGAGATCTCCAGCTTAAAGTTCGCGAGAGATCGTGGGAGAGGCATCGCACCTGCCTTTTCCCGGCCCAGATAGCCAGCCATTCCACGGGGCGTCTGGCTCCTCCGCCGTAAGCTTTGCTCATTCGTTGGCCTTTTCGTTGCCGGTGACTCCATTGTGTGCCGGACACCACCGAATGCCGATGATAATGCCCGGCCTTTCCCTTCGCAGCGTGGCGATTTACTTCCTCTCCTGGAGCGCGTACTGCTGGCCGCGGCGAGGCTCCTCTGACGCCATCTGCCTGATGGCTGCTTGGGCGTCCGTGAAAATCGTTACCCGTTCCGGAATCATCGATCTTCGGGATGCCGACTCTAGCGCTCTCGCAACGGCGGCGCACTCCGTATCGTAGGCCTCCTGGCTGTATCCCATGTGGGTTTTGGTGCCCACCTGGGGGTGGTGGACTACGGTACATGTATACAACATGGTGACAGCAAACCAAACTGTCCAGTTCCTGGCCACTGCCCGAGCCTCGACTTTGATAAGTATGCAGGCGACCCGTTGTAGCTCCCCCTTTGCACTCCCATGCCTAAGCATATAGGAATTTCGCGATAGGCTTCCCTAACTGTAGGAGAAAGATTTGTATTGAATTGTTGAGGGGTTTCCATGACAGGAGTTCCTAAATCGGTGCTAGGAACGCTCGAATTTTAATTGTGGTTTTGCTAGCTCCCCGTTCTTAAGTCAGGTGACATGGAGTAATGCACCGGAATGTTGGCTGGCCTCGCGGAATTCACCCCCAGCGGACTATAGGCCCACTCGCCAACATAGGGATGCCCATGTATTAGGGCGGAAATGACATGACACGTAACTACCTGTAACATGACAGTATTATAAGTCGTCAAAGGTTTTACGCAAGGTCCGCAGCAGCGGTATGTGACTAATGACTGGTGGCTGGCACCGTGTTGGCCTCCCGCTCACTGATGCAAAACGCTCCGTCGCCACGGCAACCCTCCGACTACAAAGTTTTCCTCAGCTTTTAAGCAATTAACATGAAAGAGATATCAAATTGAAAGTGGCAAGCGGTATCAAACAATTGTGACTCAATCCAGTTCTATTGATTACATTTAATGTACATCTATTTACCAAACTTAGCTTACCCAGTGCAAGCACCCAGCTGCGTCACATCCGATGATGATGCCGGCCGCTAGGACAATCGCGAATAAGACGCTGCGAGAAGATCGACGAATTTCCTGAGATTGTTAGCGCAACTTCCAGAGGGACAGACGCAGGAAGTTGTACGATACGGCGCGACGAGTACGATGTCGATGAGGATGCCGGCAGCGTGGATGGCATCAGTAGGACGCGATGAGTACGATGTCGATGAGGATGGAGGTGAGGATGATGCCGGCGGCAAGGACAATCGCGAATAAGACGTGGCGAAAAGATCGACGTGCTTCGTCAGATTGTTAGCGCAGCTCTCCCAGTGACAGTGGGAAGTTGTACAATACGATACGACGCGACGAGTACGATGTCGATGAGGATGGCGGTGAGGATGATGCCGGCGGCAAGGATAATCGCGAATAAGACGCGGCGAGAAGATCGACGTGCTTCGTGAGATTGTTAGCGCAGCTCTCCAAGTGACAGACAGTGGGAAGTTGTACGATACGACGCGACGAGTACGATGTCGACGAGGATGGCGGTGAAGAGGTTGCCCGCAGCGTGGATGATAGCAAGTAAGATGCGTCGAGTGCGATGGGTGTATGATGAAAGGCGAAGGAAAAGGGGGTGGAATTGCGGCCCGTGCCGTCGTATTTTGCAAGCGGAGCTGTGGTTAGTGAGCCGAGCTGTGGTAAGCGTGCCGAGCTGTGGTAAGCGTGCCAAACTGTACGAAAGCGCAGGCGCTAGCAAACGCCAGGCACCTTAGAAGTTGCATGCGAAATCACTCGCAATGCGCGAAACTGGTGAATTCCACTCCCATAGTCGTCGATACCCTGGAACCTGCAGTTTATATTCATCCAATCATTCCCTGTTGTATCAATTCAGTCTGACCGAAAATGTAACGCGTACTGACTCCTGTTGTTCAAGGTAGTCATGCAGAAGAGTTGAATGATACACACATTGGAGTGTTGCATCGTATGAAAGCTCTACAACTGGTATCAGTAGCATCACCACGCTGCAAAGTAGGAGCTAGTATGCTGAAGGTTTCAACCAGACTAAATCGATATGACAGGGAACAATTGGGTGAATATAAACTGTGGGGGCCCGGATATCAACGACTATGGGAGTGGAATTCACCAGTTTCGTGCATTGCGAGTGATTTCGCATGCAACTTCTAAGGTGCCTGGCGTTTGCTAGCGCCTGCGCTTTCGTACAGTTTGGCACGCTTACCACAGCTCGGCACGCTTACCACAGCTCGGCTCACTAACCACAGCTCCGCTTGCAAAATACGACGGCACGGGCCGCAATTCCACCCCTTTTTTCTTCGCCTTTCATCATACGCCCATCGCACTCTACTCATCTTACTTGCTATCATCCACGCTGCGGGCAACCTCTTCACCGCCATCCTCATCGACATCGTACTCGTCGTATCGTATTGTACTAGGACGGAGCATAAAGTCGGGCGCACCTCCATTACAAAATATAAGCGCGAGTCAGCAATAAGCCTCATTTAAAGCGCACTAACACAGATGCAGCGAAGTGAGTGAGTGATAATGATCTAATTTATGAGCCGCAAAAAGTCGGGCGCACCCCCCATCCGCCTCCCAAACATTAATACCGTGTCGGATTTCCTCCAGCATCAATGACTGCTTGCAACCGCGCAGGCATACTATCTATCAACCCGTCTAAAATTTCCTCG
>Ga0307516_10001963_pt1 | contig 28175 bp, 34 predicted proteins | sample 19_EM_MG_FD_203310 | JGI IMG/M metagenome (GOLD analysis project Ga0307516, IMG submission 203310) | Populus trichocarpa ectomycorrhiza microbial communities from riparian zone in the Pacific Northwest, United States - 19_EM | ecosystem: Host-associated > Plants > Roots > Unclassified | place...
GACACGTCCGTCCGACGCTGTCCGTCTCTCTGTCCGACACGTCCGTCTGACGTTGTCCGTTCTTGTCCGACACGTCCGTCTGACGCTGTCCGTCTCTGTCTCCCGTTCCCGTTCCCGTTCCCGTTCCATTCCTGTTCCCGTTCCCCCCCGCCGCTTCCGCTCCCGCTCCCGCGTGCGTCACCCGAACTCACTCGAGTACCTTGGAGAACCGCCGCCGTTACAGAAGAAGACCGTATTGTGGAAGCAGAACACTGGGAGATTGTGGAGAATTGGGTGGGTTTTGTAAACGAGGTAGTGGAGCCGCTCGCCGATTTGTTGCCCGAACATATTGTAAAGAAGAATGGTAGACCGTGGGAATTATAATCAAAACTTTTTTTAATACATAAAACTTTTGCGCTTGCAGGTTAACAGGTTGAGAAAGGAGAGAGTGATGAAAAATGGCTTCTATCCCGAGTTCTTGGGGATAGTTTACTGCGTACGTTCACACTCCCGCTTTCAACAACAAACACCAACATCAAAGTAATTTATTTATTTTATAATATGTGTGGCTGTGGCTGCAGCAGTTGCCGAATACGACACCCCTGAATGCACGCAGCAACCGATCCCGGTAGAATCGCAGCAGGTGCCGCCGTATTTAGCTAGTTGAGCTGTGGTATGGGAAGCCCAGTAGTGGTAAGCGAGCCAAACCGTTCGAAAGCGAGTAGAGTGTCGGACACTTAGATGGGATAGCGTCTTGGCAAGTACAATGTGAGGGGTCCTGCCAAAAAACCGAGTGCGAAAGTGTGACCTCACCAAAAAGCGCCCAGCCAGAACCCCGCTTTCCCAGCGGCGATTTGCAAAACCTGCAGCAACTCTGTCTCATCGCCCCACTTGGACCGGCCCCTGTCCTCCCTTACTGTCTCATCGTCCGGCTTCGACCGGCCCCTGCCCCCCCCCACTTTTCGATTCTTTGTATCTATTCGCCTACATATTCGCCATCATACTCGCCGTCCACGTATACACCCTTTAGATTATAACTATGCCTCGACCAAGTAAGTGGTGGATTGCTACTCGAACCACAGCTGCGCTAGGAACTCAGAAGCGAAGAAAAACCATTCCAAGGAGTGAAGAGATCCCAGATAGCTGCTCCGATGGTTGTGCTCTGAGCAGCAGTAGCACCAGTGACGAAGAAGATGGCATCATCGAAGACGATCCAGAAGATGATGTACTTGTTCTGGTACAGCCCGAGGGTGGATGGAAGGAGGCAGAGCATCAGCTACCAGGCAGGTCAAAAACAAATGCTGGAAAGACCAAACAGTCACGCTGGCGTTATGCACAACAGAAAAGAAAGCAAGAGATGGAGAAGGTTGAGCTGCAGAAGACCTATGGTAACATCGGTTGCTTTTTCAAGAGCAGTCCTTCCCAATCGCAGCCAGACTCCCGGCCTCTCGGTGCCACCCTACCTGACTACACTCCTTCACCATCACCACCTCCACGCCGTCCAACGTGGCCAGATCCCCCTCTAGGGCTACTTGCTAGCTTCGACACAGCATTCTTTCAAACTATTTCCTTTAAAGAAGATATCCAACAGCTCGATCAGTGGTGTAAGATACACAAGAAGGAGTTGGTTGGAGATTGGATGAAGAGGGTTAGTGGAGTAAGAGACTTATTGATGTTTCAAGGAAGTTTTGTATACACTGCAACCCCAGTGGAAGAGAGGGAACATAGATAGAAAGATTACAGCGAATCCATTTCTCTGCGGTTGGGAAAAGGGCCCAAGTTTGCATATTTTCTCCGGCAATGGGTGAGGGATTGGTTTGAATGTCGGATTCCACCCCCTTGCCTGATGAAAGGAAAGAATGTCAAACGACAGAGTCTATACAACCTGGCCGTTCGAGAGTATTTAAATACGTCTTTATAGCATGCAAATCCACAGGGCGTGTGCACTGCTGTACAAGGCTATCTACAGAGTCAATCTGTATGCAACATCATGCAAATCGACTCTATCCTCACAGATACAAGTAAGATAGAAGCAAAGAGTGCTGTTTCTCAAAGAACTGCACAGTGGTGGTTGATCAAGCTCGGTTGGGTGTATGGACGGAATAAGAAGGGATATTGTGATGGACATGAATGGGAAGATGTGGTCGAATATCATTAGAAAGAATTCTGTCCGAGGATGCAGGTAATGATCTAAATGTTCTATGGCATTTACCTACAGCAGCTGACTAGTACAGGAACTTCTGAAAACTCTACGTGAAGATGACAATAACTGCGAGATTCCAAAAGCCCTACCTCCATCTACGAAACGGCGACATCTTGTGACTCACAAAGAGAGTACCTTCAATGCAAATGATAGCTCTTCCTTCTTGTGAAAAAAAGGTGGAAGTGAATGGCTGAAGCCAAAGTCAAGGGGGAAGGGTTTCATGGTGTCGGAGTTTTTGTGTGCAGCCAAATAACGCCTTTCCTACTTTGATGAATCCACACAACAGCCTGTCTACGCTACAGCGTGTAATGGCGGTGGTTCTCCAAGGTACTCGAGTGAGTTCTGGTGATGCAAGCGAGACCGGGACCGGAAGCGGGGGGGGGGGGGAATGGGAACGGGAATGGGAACGGGAACGGGAGACAGAGATGAAAAGTGTCAGACGGACGTGTCGGACAAGAACGGACAACATCAGATGGACGTGTCAGACAGGGAGACGGACAGTGTCGGACGGACGTGTCAGACAGAGAGATGGACAGCGTCGGACGGACGTGTTGGACAAGAACGGACAACGTCAGACGGACATGTCGGACAAGAACAGACTACGTCAGGCGGACGTGTCAGAAAAGAACGGAAAACATCAGACGAACATGTCGGACAGGAAGACGTACAGGGTCAGACAGATGTGTCAGACGGAGAGACGGATAGCATCGGACGGACATGTCGGACAAGAACGGACAATGTCAGACAGACGTGTCGGACAGGGACGGGCGGCGCTAGACGAGTGTAGCCGATACGGAGATACGGTGGAAACGGAGGAAACGGAGGAAACGGAGGCGAGGCTGATATTCCGAATAGAATACAACAGGTTGCATGAAGAGAAGAAGAAGACAAAACACAGGAGACAGCCCTCCTTATATATACAGTTCTCGCAACTCCCATACATCTTCCTACTCATACCCGCGCAACTCACATATGTACTCATACTCACATATGTGTTACACCTGAGTATCTAGAGTACGCAGCGGTAGAGTTAGAACGAGACTAGCAGGTAATGAATGATGATCCTAGAGTCTAGGCGGGAGATAAAGGAACGGAGTTTAGCTTACGGCCATACCGGTCATAAGGGGTAAACTCCGGGATGAGGGGTCAAAATGCGAGAACGAGCGGACAAGCTAGGCAGACACTGGTTGCGCTCTCCACGAGAGGAACCACATACGATAAGAGGTCTGGGTCCCTGCAGGGAGAGGCCACGTACAAGCGGTCTGGAGCTAGCACCCCGCTCAGCTGCATGGAGAACTCATCTCCCTTATCTACGACCCAGCTATGGCTAATGAATCACCCACGGGGTCGACGCACCTTGGGGGAATCCAAAACCCAAGTCACCGCTTCTCACGCTGCCACTCTCGGAATAAAAAGAGAGAAGGATTCTTCCCAACGAGAAAGAATCCTCAGCACGACCATCACCAAACACTACCGACCCAACCCACAAGATCTAAGATTATTCCGTTGTGAATTATCGAAAGTAGCCTGATTACCTTTGATTCTCTCCACACTCTGGTCACAATACAACCCCAGTGTCACACTATAATCTTGATCTCAAAGTCACCCTACTTTCATGACTTGCTTCGACGATACCTACTTCGAAGACCACCTCTATCTACTCGAGCTATCTACCTTCTTGGAACCCAAGTCCCAATACTCCTACGACTATACCTTTCAGTCAATCGACAACGAAATCTCAAAATTCAAACATTGGGAAGAATTCTTTGACGGATCAAAGACGAACCTCGAAAAGATCGACTGCACCCCTTATCATTGTTATACCCAGCAGTGGTGGAAATGTGCACTACTATCACAACCTGCCAATTTCGACAAAGACGAACTCTTCGACCTGTTTGATTACCCTTTGACTACGACTCCACCATCCACAGCGGAGATTTCCTAGATCAATACTAGAAGATGTCTACTTCGTCCGACTATAACATGCTCCAGTTGGAGGCACCCCGAGGGCTGCTCCAGATTACCAACGACGAAGAACCCCAAGAGAAAACCCTGAAGATCGCCAACCCGGTCGGATGGATGTGGGCGATGGCCAACCACCAGCAGCAGGCCGAGCAAGACCTACGCCAGCTAATTGACATCTGCGGCAACACGTTGGACCACACGGACCGACGCATCAGGCGGATCGAAGCCGCCTACAACCGACTGGCACAAGGAGCCCAATGCGTCTACGAGCAGATGGAAGCCAAGGAACAAATCTCGGGGGATTGGGTAAGGAACGAATTAATGGTATCGGCTCACGCATACCAGGCATTTACCAGACAGGGATGGGAAGGTATCATCGAACACTCCAAGACGAGTGACTTGCATCGGGTACACGAGGCAATACAAGTAGCCCGAATGCACGATGCAGTAGCTTTCCTGTCAGAAGCAAACCTGGCCTGAAACGTCCACCTAATGGAATTCCAAGGAAACCTGGAAAAATGGGCTGCTGACCACCAAAGAAAGGTAGAAATGCTCGAGCAACAGCGAAACGAGGACCAAGATTGAATGGCCGGCCTAGAGCAATGGCTGACCCAAGCACAAGACGAACTGTTGCGAGTAGCAACTGCAGTTCCCCTGCCCGCAACACCTGTCGAACAGACCCGGCCCACTCCAAGCCCAGGGGCACTACAACCCGACTAATGCTGGGGAGCCCCTTACTCGGAGGAACTCAACAACGACGACAAAGGCCCCCGGCAGTCTCAGCTACGAGCCCGCTGTATAGACCCCAAGGTATGGGACGGGCAGGAAGAGGTGGCCCCCCACCAAGACCCCCGCAAGGGAGAGCACCACACTCGCCTACGCCCCCTCCTAGCGAGGACAACAACGACCTGTACGAACGGAACCTACCGACAGGAAGGCCTCCACCAGGAGCAAGGGAACTTACCCAGGACCGGCTGGCAACCATGCTCACGCCAGGGGAAATAGCCCAGCTAGTGGGAGCCGGAATCGCGGCAGCACAAGCCGTAGTGCAGCCGGAAAGAGGAACCTGAGTACACACCTCAAGGCTCAAAATGGAAAATCCAGAAAAATTCGACGGGAAAAGCTCGTCCACCTTCAACCAATGGTGGGAATCGGTTACGATGTACCTGAGATTCTACCCGGAAACGATCGACCGCCAGAAAATCGCCTGGGTCGGAACCCTTCTAACCGACACCGCCCTGGTATTGTTACACCTGGGTGATCCACGAAGTACATAGAGTATCTAGATTACTTAGTGACCGGGGAGAAGGAAGGCTAGCGGGTGACGGATGATGGATCAAGAGTCTAGGAGGGAGTTAAGGAGCCGGAGTTAGCCTACAGCCGAGAGATCGAACCTTGCGGGGAAAGATCGAACCTTGCGGGGATCGGACGAAGGAACTCCGAGGTGGGGGTCGGAGTGCAAATGAAGTGGTCTTAGCAGACATGGTCTAAACTCCTTGCGGGGAGAGACCAGACGTTGGTTGACCCCTGCGGGGAGGAGCCACGTACGCAGCAAGTCTGGGTCCTCGCGGGGACTGGCTTAGATCCTCGCGGGGGGAGCCACGTACGAGTCTAGACGCAAGAAACCCCCACCCAGTTGCATGACGAACTCATCTCCCTTATCTACACCCCTGCCAGGACCAATGATCCACCCACGGGGGCCATGTACCTCGGGGGAATCCAAACCCGAGTCACCATCTCTCACGCTAAGTCACCAGATCTCACGACGGCTCTTTCCCTACAAAAGAAGGAGGATTTCTCACCTCACCGAGAGAAATCAGAACGAACATCCTCACCAACACTACCACCGAACCCACACACAAGATCTACGATTATTCCGTTGTGAATTATCGAAAGTAGCCTGATTACCTTTGATTCCACCTACACTCTGGTTACGAGACAACCCCAGTGTCACACTATAATCTTGATCTCAAATCACCTTACTTTCATGACAAACTTCGACTACACCTATTTCGAAGACCACCTTTATCTCCTCGAGCTATCCACCTTCTTGGAAACTAAGTCTCAGTACTCCTTCGACTATACGTTCCAATCAATCGATAGCGAATTGGCCGATTACGAACGGTGGGATACATCCAGTGACGGACCTATCCCTACGCCCTACCTCGAAGGCGACCACGAACCCTGGAACTGTTATATGCAATACTGGGTCAACTGTGCCCACAGCCATAAAAACGCCGAATTCACAGAAGACGAGCTCCGGCATCTCTGTGACTATCATTTTACCGACGACGAAACAATCTACACCGGAGATTTCCTCGACCGTTATTAAGCCATGACGACCTCCTCGGACTTCAATATGCTCAGGCTGGAGGCGCCACGGGACCTGCTCCAGATCACCAGCGGAACGCCAAACCCGGAACTGGCAGTAGAAATCGCCAACCCTGTGGTCTGGGTTAGGACCCTGGTACACCAGCAGCGACAGGCCGAGAACGACCTCCGACGACTCACAGAGCTATGCGGTGACGCCTACGACAGCACCGACCGACGAACGCGGGAAATCGAGCAAGCCTACCAAACCTTAGCGGAGGGCACCAGGTACGTATATGACCGCGTCAACGGTAATGAGAAGATAGCAGAAGAATGGATACGCAGCGAGCTGTCGAGTGCCGCCAACACGTACCAATCCCTCGCCAGTAATATCTGGCAGGCGATCCTCGCGCACACCAACGAGGCTAACGAACGACAAATATGTCAGGCCACTCAGATGGCCCGGGTAAACAACGCGCTGTCCTTTTTGGCGGAAGCTAACGCAGCCCGAAACCAACACCTGGCCAACTTCCAGGGAAACGTGGAACTATGGGCCGCCGCCCACCAAAATCGGGTGTCCTCCCAGGAAAACCAACTCCGGGAAGCGAGAGTGGAAATCCTATGCCTTGCGGCCAGAATTCCACTACCCGTAACGCCACCAGCGCCCCCAAACCCGCCAACGTGGAGAAGCCCTGCCCGACAAACCAGTACCAGTGCCCCTTCAGCGCATTCTCCCCCAGCGTTGGGAAGCCCGTTACGCCTGAACCCGGGACCCCCTATCCGACGACAGAGACCCACGGCGCTACCCACGACGCCGGAAATGAGACAGCGACTGGCGGAACTTCGGCGCCACATCTCCCCAAGACCACCGGCGCCCGAGCCTGCGGTAGGACAAGAAGGAAATCCCCCGTCCACACCCCCATCCTCTGTGGGGCCCCCCACGGGCCCGCCGTCCGAGCCACCCCGTCCGCCTCTCCGGCCCCCCCATCCCCCCTCGCCACCTAGGAATCTGGCACCCATGATCACTACCCAAGACCTGGTGCGGCTAGTGGCAGAGGGAGTGGAAAGGGCCCGACAAGCTGAGCGGGCCACAGGCGAAGCCCGAGTACACACCTCCCGGCTGAAGATGGAGAACCCCGAAAAATTCGACGGAAAAAGCTCGTCCACCTTGAACCAGTGGTGGGAATCGGTCACGATGTACCTAGGATTCTATCCGGAAGCAGTCGACCGTCAAAAAATCGTGTGGGTTGGAACCCTTCTAACTGACACCGTCCTGGTTTGGCACCTCCACCGGTATCGCGAGCTGGCGGAAACCGACACCTGGGTTAACTACACGGCGGCAATCCGAACGGAGTACCGAAATGAATGAAAAGAGGCGGACGCCCAACTCAAGCTAGGGCAGCTCAAGTACCAGGGATCTATCCGAGCCTACCTAACGGAGTTACGAGCGCTCAACAACTTCGCGCGGGCACGCGTGGAGGCACTAAGGGAAAAGGTGGACCTGGCCATGCCAGACGCCATACTAGATATACGATTCGCCCATTACCACGAGGACTTTGCGGACGACAAAGGCTTCCTGCAAGCCACCCACCAGGCCGGGCTACAGGTGGAAAAGAAAAAAGCCCTACGAACGGCTAAAGAAGCAATGTGCACTGGACCCGCCCCAGCCAAAAAGGAGGAGTGCAAGAAAGAGGAAAAACGGCCAACAACGAGGGCGGAAAATTGGGAACCCAGGAAAAATGACTCCCGGGCTCAGAAAAATAACGGATGGGAATCCACGGGGGCCGCTCTGCGGGGGGTACCCCAGAACGAAATAGACGCGCACAAAAAAGTCAAGGATGGATGTTGGCGATGCGGAAGAACGGGTCACCGCACTTTCGACTGCTTCTCCTTCTAAACAACACAAGGAACGGAGCTGCCACTGGCACCCTGGAAAGTAGGGGGAGTCGCTGACACCCGGAACCCATCGAAAGGGAAAAGGAAGAGGGAGGAAGACTCAAGTGACGCCCCGGCCGACAAACAGCAAAAAGTGGCAGCAGTAGAGGAGATCATCACGGACCATCCACTATGGGCAGACACAGACGACTCGGATTTTTAAAGGACCCCCGTTCGGCGCCCAACAGGATGGTCAGCCGGATATGCGGTGCCTCGCGGAAAAGGAAGGAAAGAGAAGACCCGAAAATAAAAGAAAAATCCGAGAAAAAACCCCGAAGGAACAACCGACCCATCGTCACAATGCTGCTACATAACCAGAACAACAGTTATCGAGTACAAGCGCTACTAGACACAGGGTGCTCGATAAATCTGATAAACCAACAGATGGTGCAACGCCTGAACCTGCGAAAATACCCACACAAAAATCCCAGGATCATTGAAAGTTTCACCGGACAAACTATCGAAACTGCGGGGCAGTTCCACACAGGGCCGCTACGATTACAACACGGGAAACATTTCTCTAGAGAGGCTTTCGAAATCTCTCCAATGGAGGAAGGAATCGACATATTTCTCTTGTTCAGGTGGGTGGAGGATCACCCACCTCAGGGAACTTGGTCCACGGAAGAAATCAGGTTCAACAGCCCCGGCTGCCTGGAAAATTACACCCAATTCAGAACAACCGACTTTTCCCTCACCTGGGATGAATCGGTAACCCTGGAGCCCTCAGCCCGCATCCTAGGACACGCGTCCTCGGTAACCGAGGACCCCCGGCACGGCGTTCCCCCGCAATTTCAGCAATTCCTGGGAATAATGAGTAAGGAAGCAGCAGATGCCCTCCCGGAACATCGACCATACGACTGTAAGATCAATCTACGGGAAGGAACCACCGCCCCCTGGGGACCAATCTACCCTCTATCCGAGGTAGAACTCCAGACTCTCAGAGAATGGCTAAAGGAGATGGAAAAAACAGGGAAAATAAGAAAATCAACTTCAGGCCCCAATCCTATTCATCCCCAAACCAAGCGGTCGAGGACTCCAGCTCTGTGTCGACTACCGAGGATTGAATGCAGTTACCATCCCAAACCGCTACCCGTTACCCTTAATGCAGGAACTACAAGACAGGGTGCAAGGCGCTCAATGGTTCACCAAATTGGACCTCAAAAACGGGTTCAACCTCATCAGGATCTGAATGGGAGACAAATGGAAAACAGCGTTCAGAACCGGGTACGGACTCTACGAATTCCATGTAATGCCCTTCGGACTCACCAACGCCCCATCAACCTTCCAAGATATGATGAACCATGTCCTATCAGACGTCCTGGACATTGGAGTTCTGGCCTATATGGACGACATCCTCATATATGCCAAAACAGAGGAAGAGCAGGACGAATTAGTCAGGAAGGTACTGGGCAGGCTCCAAACAAACGGACTGGCCGTCTCCCCAGAAATGTGTGTATGGAAAACACATGAGGTGGAATTCCTGGGATACATCATTGGACGCAACGGCATCCAGATGAGCTAGGATAAAGTGGAGGCCGTACTATCGTGGTGACAGCCGGCCTCGGTCACGGAAACACAGTCCTTTTTGGGTTTCGCCAACTTCTATCAACGATTCATCAGGGACTACTCACGAGTAGCCAAGCCACTGATGGATTTAACCAAGAAAAACGAAAAATGGACATGCTCGAAGGAAGCGCAGGCAGCCTTTGAAGAACTAAAAATGCGCTTCACCTCCGCCCCGATATTGGCACACTTTGACCCAACAAAGCAGGTCATCATCGAAACCGATGCCTCGGACTTCGCAATAGGAGCAGTGCTATCACAGCGATACGAAGAAAACCGCCTACACCTGGTAGCATTCCACTCCAGGAAATTCCAGCCTGCGGAAATCAACTATGAGATCCACGACAAGGAACTCCTGGCAGTGGTAGACGCCTTCAAGCACTGGAGACGCTACTGCGAAGGAGCGGAACATCAGATACAGGTACTATCGGACCACCAGAACCTGGAGTACTTCACAACGACAAAAGCACTCAATCGCAGACAAGCCCGGTGGGCGCAGGAACTGGCCAGTATAAACTTCAGAATCTACTACAGACCGGGCAGCAAAAACGGCAAACCGGTCGCATTGTCTAGGCGTGCGGAGCACCGCCCAGAAAAGGGGGGGATAGAAGACCAGCCAATAACAACGGTTCTGAAAAAATCCCACTTTGAAGCACCAAACCGACAGGAGATAACATTCATTGTCTCTTCCGTCCGGCTGTCCTCAATCCCCAACCGAAAATGGGCAAAGGAATTCCAGGAAAAAGTGAAAGAGGAGGCAATAAAAGACGAGGACTACCAGCGAGGTTGGGAAGCGGTGTTACAGGAGCTATCGCCGAAGGCCGAAAAGGCCAGGGAGAAAAATGTGGAAATCACGGGAGGAATGCTATACCGACAAGGGAAACTATGGATACCTAAGGGACTGGTACAGCAAGTGATGGAGTCCGAGCACGACACAAAAGTAGCGGGCCACATGGGACAAGACAAGACGATCGAATTGGTCCAACGAAATTTCTGGTGGCCTAAAATGAACGAACGGATCATCGACTTCGTCAGGAGCTGCGCGGAGTGCCAGCAAAACAAGGCCACTCGACACCAACCCTACGGCCTATTCTTACCCCTGGAACTCCCATATGTGCCATGGCAGTCTATCGCGATGGATTTCATCACCGAACTCCTGCTGTCAGAAGAATGCGACCAACTTTGGGTAATCATTGACCGATTTACTAAAATGGCGCATTTCGTTCCCCTGACAAAAGCCAAAAAAACAGCCGAGGACCTGGCAGTAATATCCGCCAGCGAGGTATGGAAGCACCACGGCCTCCCTACTGACATCGTGTCGGACAGAGATTCACGGTTCACCTCGGAGGTCTGGAAGGAGTTCCTATGAGTCTTGGGCATCCGGTCACGGATGTCAACTGCATTCCACCCCCAAACCGACGGACAGACAGAGCATCTTAACCAGACGATCGAAGCCAACCTCCGAGCCTTCATCAGCCGAGAACAAAATGACTGGGTTCGACTGCTCCCAATGGCCGAGTTCGCCTAGTACAACTCGACCACCACGGGAAACGGTATGTCCCCATTCTACGCTAACTATGGCTTTCACCCGATGGCCACGGATCCGGCATCAACGGAACCTCTCAACCCGGCCAGCAAGGTGTACGCTCATTGGATGCACACCGTACACGACGTGTCCCGAAAAGGGCTGGAATAAGCACAGGAGCGGATGCGACGATACACGGACCCGAACCGAAAGGAACCTCCAGCGTATCAGGTGGGAGAACTGGTAATGCTCAGCGGCCGCAACATCAAGACGCGCCGGCCCTCAAAAAAGCTGGATCACAAAAACCATGGCCCCTTCCAAATCGAGAAAATTGTTTCCCCGCTAGCCGTCCGCCTCACGCTACCTCGGAAGTGGAAAATACACAACGTCTTCCACGTCTCACTACTCAAACCATACCGAACCAGCGAACACCGAGCATCTCCGGATCCCTCGAAGGTGCTGCGAGAAGCAGACAACATCGAACAATCGGAGGAATATGATGTGGAAGAAGTTATGTCTTCGGTCGAACATGGCCGGGGAAACAACAAAAGAATTCTCTATCTCGTCAAGTGGCTCGACTATCCGGAACGCAAAGACTGGACGGAAGAACCATTCGACAACTTTTCGGTAGGTGGTCTGGAGAAACTCCGAGAGTTTCATCAACGGAATCCAGACGCGCCAAGGGACTACCGGCTCACAGACGCCTAAGCGGGACGTCCATAAAAGGGCCCGACGAAGCAACGAGCGGTAGTAGGGATGAAGGGGCTGGAGGACTTCATCTCATCAAACACCGCATATGAACAAAAACGTCGTGACACATACCAGCAACACGGATAAGGAACCGACGACTCGAATCGAACAACCGATGATCCCATCCCCAAAGGCACGGTCACTCCTCGGTACATTCTTTGGCACTATGAGCGGCCCATTCGGAAGGTCACTGCCCGGATACCGGTTTCAGCCCGAAGGACACCATAGGCTCGCTCGGACGGACGATTCGAGTCGACCTTGGAAACGACGCCGACGATAGGAAAGACATTGCTTCTCGGGCACCCGGGTACGAGGGCGCGTCCCCAGAACTCAGACAGGTACCACACAACCCGGTAACTAGGACTTGAGAGACTCGGAAGGAAGACACGGAACGACGACCGAGAAGGCGCGGGCACTTCTTGATACGTTTGCTTCAACCGGATGAGTTGTCGTACCTCTTTCTGAATCCCGGATCCTAGCCGTCGGCCCAGCGATTTCCTACCCGCTCTCTCGAAGAATCAAATCCCGGTTGGGACACGTCACGACGCCAAGAAACACCACACGCTTGTAGTAGTACGCTCCGGCTTACTCTGAGGGCCTGGCCATACCGACGGAGTACAGAGAATGATGCCCTGCTCTGGTGGCTGGGAGGGGCTGCAGGGGAGGAGGACTGCAGTCCGTGATGCTGCAAGGAACTCAGCGTTGAAAGAATCTCACGATCCAAGAAAAGAGACGGGCTACATAGATAGAACAAAATGAGCACTCGGGACGAGGCTAAGGAGGAGGGGAGGTAGTGTTACACCTGGGTGATCTACGAAGTACATAGAGTATCTAGATTACTTAGCGACCGAGGAGAAGGAAGGCTAGCGGGTGACGGATGATGGATCAAGAGTCTAGGAGGGAGTTAAGGAGCCGGAGTTAGCCTACGGCCAAGAGATCGAACCTTGCGGGGAAAGATTGAACCTTGCGGGGATCGGACGAAGGAACTCCGAGGTGGCGGTTGGAGTGCAAACGAAGCGGTCTTAGCAGACATGGTCTAAACTCCTTGCGGGGAGAGACCAGACGTTGGTTGACCCCTGCGGGGAGGAGCCACGTGCGCAGGAAGTCTGGATCCTCGCGGGGACTGGCTTAGATCCTCGCGGGGGGAGCCACGTACGAGTCTAGACGCAAGAAACCCCCGCCCAGTTGCATGACGAACTTATCTCCCTTATCTACACCCCTGCCAGGAACAATGATCCACCCACGGGGGCCATGTGCCTCGGGGGAATCCAAACCCGAGTCACCATCTCTCACGCTAAGTCACCAGATCTCACAACGGCTCTTTCCCTACAAAAGAAGGAGGATTTCTCACCTCACCGAGAGAAATCAGAACGAACATCCTCACCAACACTACCACCAAACCCACACACAAGATCTAAGATTATTCCGTTGTGAATTATCGAAAGTAGCCAGATTACCTTTGATTCCACCTACACTCCGGTTACGAGACAACCCCAGTGTCACAGGTAGGCACCTACACCGGCACCAAGAACTCGGAGAAAACGACACCTGGGTTAACTACTCCGCGGCTATCCGAATGGAGTACCGAAACGAATGGGAAGTGGTGGACGCCGAACTCAAGCTAGGACAGCTCAAGTACCAAGGGTCCATCCGTGCCTACCTGACAGAGTTTCGAGCACTCAATAACTTCGCATGGGCCACTGGGGAGGCACTAAGAGAAAAAGTGGACCTGGCCATGCCCGAAATGGTTCTGGACATGCGGTTCGCCCACTACCTGGAGGACTTCGCAGATGATGAGGGCTTCCTACAAGCCACCCACCAGGCCGGTCTACAGGTGGAAAAGAAAAAAGCCCTAAAAATGGCTAAGTAGGCGATGCGCGTCAGACCCACACCAACTAAAGACGGAAGAAAGGACGACCGATGCAAGGACGCCCAAGAAAAACGGCCACCTAGGCGAGAGGAGACTCAGGAACCAAAGCGGAACGAAGCTCGGCCACCCAAGAAAGACTGGGGGTCCACGGCAGCTGCTCTAAAAGGGGTACCGCAGAACGAAGTAGATGACCACAAAAAGGACCGAGACAACTGCTGGCGATGCGGAAGGCCCGGTCACAGGACCTACGACCGCTTTTCCTTCCAGACGGTACAAGGGATGGCGCTGCCACTGGCGCCATGGAAAGTGGCGGCTGCGGCCACCGCTACTCCCACGACCGTTCCCTCTGGGAAAAGGTCACGAGAAGACGGGCCCGTAAGCATCCCAGCCACTAAGCACCAAAAGGTGGCCATGGTCGAAGAGATGGCCACGGACCTACCACTCTGGGTCGACTCCGAGGAATCGGATTTTTAAGAAACTCTGTCCTGGCGCCTGACAGCGTCAGAAACCAGGCATGCGGCGCCTCCAAAAGAAAACGAGAAGACCCGGACATAGGAACAGCGGAACCAAGAAGTAAGCGGCAAACCCGCCCAATAATTCCCATGGTACTCCTCGTGAACGGGAAAAAACACCAGGTAAAAACACTTCTGGATACGGGATGCTCGATACCCCTTATCAACCAACGAACCGTCGAAAGACTGGAGATGGAAGGCAAAACTTACAAAAACCCTCGAACCATTGAAAGCTTCATGGGAGAAACAGTTGAAAACGTGGGTCAATATTACACAAAACCCATATAATTACAACATCAGAACCATTTTACCAACGAGCAGTTCAATGTGGCGCCGATGGAAGAAGCCATCGACCAATTCCTCCCGTTCGAATGGATCGAGCGACACCCAACACAAGGAGCCTGGACGTCAGAAGAAATAAGGTTTAATAACGCTCGTTGCATGGAAAATTGCACTAAGTTCGAAACAGACCCTTTCTCTCTAACCTGGGACAAGGCGGTACTATACCAGGTGGGAGCTGGGATCATCGGACAGGTATCGGCAATAAAGGAAAACGAGGACCTGCTGGCAAACGTACCAACAAAATTCCAGCCATATTTGGGAATTATGGGAAAAGAGGCAGCCGACGCTCTCCCGGCGCATCGACCCTATGACTGCAAAATCGACTTTTGCCAAGGCGAAACCGCGCCATGGGGACCCATCTATCCGCTGTCAGAGGTAGAACTCCAAACATTCAGAGAATGGCTAAAAGAAATGGAGCGAACAGGGAAAATCAAACGTTCCACATCTTTGCCCGGGTCCCCGATCCTGTTCGTACCAAAACCACATGGACGAGGGCTGTGCCTATGTGTGGACTACCGAGCGCTGAACAAGATAACGATTCCCAACCGCTATCCCCCACCTCTGATGCAGGAACTGCAAGACCGGGTCCAAGGTGCGCAATGGTTCACCAAGATGAATCTTAAGAACGGATTCCACCTCATCCGAATGAGAGAAGGCGACGAATGGAAGACAGCCTTCCGGACACGATACGGGCTCTTTGAATTCCAAGTCATGCCGTTCGGTCTAACCAACGCCCCCTCCACTTTCCAGGATATGATGAATCACGTCTTTTCGGACCTATTAGACCTGGGAGTTATAGCCTATATGGACGATATCCTGATATACGCAAAGGAAGAAGAAGAGCACGACAGACTAGTAGAAGAAGTCTTGAAACGACTAACCACCAACGGACTAGTGGTCTCACCCGCCAAGTGCGAATGGCAGGTTCATGAGGTGGAATTCCTAGGCTACGTCATTGGACAAAACGGAATTCGGATGGCTCAGGACAAGGTGGACGCAGTGCTAAGCTGGCGAACCCCGAATTCATTAACAGAAGTCCAGTCATTCCTCGGATTCGCCAACTTCTACAGACGCTTCATCAAATACTACTCCCGGGTAGCTCGACCACTCACCGAGCTGACAAAGAAAACCCCGGGAAAATGGGCCTGGAACCCAGAAGCTTGAGCAGCGTTCAAGGAATTAAAAGAACGATTCACTACGGCACCCATCATGGCACATTTCGACGTGTCCCGATTGGTCATCATTGAGGCAGACGCATCATACTTCACGATAGGAGCAGTCCTATCGCAACGAGATGATGACAACCGGCTCCACCCAGTGGCATTCCACTCAAGGAAGTTCCAGCCCGCGGAAATCAACTATGACGTCCACGACAAGGAACTCTTAGCTATTGTGGACGCCTTCAAACACTGGCGACGATATTGTGAATGAGCGGAACACCCAATACAGGTGTTCACAGATCACCACAATTTGGAGTACTTCACAACTACGAAGGTACTCAACTGTCGACAAGCATGTTGGGCGAAGGAACTAGCTGGCATAGATTTCAGAATCCATTACCGACCAGGCACTCAGAATGGAAAGCCAGACGCACTGTTGAGGCGTCCGGAGTACCGCCCTGAGAAAGGGGGGATAGAAAACCAACCAACAACGTCGGTTTTAAAGAAAAGCCATTTTGACGAACGCCTGACACACTCCTTCGTCTGCTCATCAGCCAGGCTGGCATCACTTCCAGCCCGAAAATGGAACCCGGATTTTTTGGAAGAAGTCAGAAAGGCAGCAAGAGGTGACCCAGCCTATCAGCAGGGCCGAAAAGAAGCGACAACAAAAGAACTGATGCCTACGGAACGAAAAGAGGGCAAGGGGAACCTGGAACTCAAGGACGATCTGCTTTACCGGAAAAGCATGCTCTGGGCACCAGAAGGAATAGTGCAACGAATACTGGAATCGGAGCATGACACAAAGGTGGTAGGCCACAAGGGACAGGACAAAACGATCGAACTCATCCGCCGAAACTTCTGGTGGCCAAGAATGAACGAACACATTGTCGACTTTGTCAGAAGTTGCCCGTAGTGCCAGCAAAATAAGGCCTCCCGTCACCAACCCTACGGGCTGTTGTCCCCACTGGAACTACCCCATGCGCCGTGGCAGTCCATCGCTATGGATTTTATAACAGAGCTACCACTGTCGGACGATTGCGACCAGCTCTGGGTAATCATCGACTGTTTCACCAAGATGGCTCATTCCCTTCCATTGAGAAAAGAAGGGAAAATGGCGGCAGACTTAGTGGTCATATTTGCTAGGGAAGTATGGAGGTTCCACGGTACGCCCACTGACATTGTGTCCGATCGGGACTCCCAGTTCACATCGGAAGTCTGGAAGGAATTTCTGGCGGTACTAAAAACCCGGCCACGAATGTCAACGGCCTTCCACCCGCAGACAGACGGACAAACAGAATGCATCAACCAAATGATAGAGGCGTACCTCCGGGCATTTACGGACCAAGAACAGGATAACTGGGTGTCCCTCCTACCTATGGCAGAGTTCGCGTACAATAACTCAGTCACAATACGAAACAGAATGTCCCCATTCTACGCCAATTACGGAAGACACCCAGCCGCAATTGACCCACCAACGACGGAACCCCTCAACCCAGCCAGCACGGTCTATGCCCACTGGATGCAGACGATACACGAGGAATCCCGGAAGGGACTGGAAGTCGTGCAAGAACGAATGCGCCAGTACAGCGACCCCAATCGAACGGAACCCCCAGCGTACCAAGTGGGAGACTTGGTAATGCTCAACGGGCGCAACCTCAAGACGCGCCGCCCATCGAAGAAACTGGACCACAAAAATCAGGGTCCCTTCCAGGTCGAGAAAATCGTCTCCCCAGTAGCTGTCCGCCTCACGCTACCTCGGAAATGGAAGATCCACAACGTCTTCCATGTCTTGCTCATCGAACCATTTCGAACCAGTGAACACCGAGCACCTCCGGATCCATCGAAGGTGCTGCGAGAAGCCGACGACATCGAACAATCGGAGGAATACGTTGTGGAAGAAGTTATGTCCTCGGTCGAACGTGGCCAAGGAAATAACAAACGAATCCTATACCTCGTTAAATGGCTCGACTACCCCGAACGCAAAGACTGGACGGAAGAGCCATACGACAACTTTTCGGTAGACGGTCTGGAGAAACTCCAGGAGTTTCACCAACGAAACCCAGACGCGCCGAGGGACTATCGGCTCACCAACGCCTAGGCGGGATGTCCATAAAAGGGCTCCATGACGCATGAGCGATAGTAGGGATGGAGGGGCTGGAGGACTTCATCTCACACACACACGAAAAATCCCTTCGGAATAAGAAACCGGCGGCCCAGGACAACTCGGTGGTGCACCCCGTCCCCGACAGCACCGTTACTACTCGACACACCTTCCGGCCGGCCAGACCGGCTCATTTAAAAAAAAGGAAGGTCCCTATCCGGATACGGGTTTCTAGCTCGACAGCCACAATGGGCTCTCCCACCGAGGAAGCTCGGAAGCCGACCCCGGAACTGAAGTTAGGAGAAATAGGAGGAAGAAAAGACCCGCTTCTCGGGCACAAAACGACAACAAAGTCGCTGACCGGGCGCCCACCGGAAGATCCCTCGGAAAAGCATTAGACAAAACGCAGTGACTCCGAACAGTCGTCCCTGGCAAAAGGATTAGCGGAACAAAGGAGTTTGGCGGCTCGCTCGACCTGGCCGGCCAATGGGCAACTATAAGACCAAGCGGCCAACCGACCACCGAACGAACCGAGACTTCTTGCGGAACCTACGATGATCCCCTGACCCGGACACTCTGCCGGCAACTATAAGTCCGGAGATGCGCGCCGACCACCAGGAAGACCAAACAGTTCCTCGCTAATCCCGACGCAATCGGGGTCCCTTGACGGACTTCGCAAGGCGGCGCCCAGTACGAAGGAACATACGTCTCTGCGACAGTAAGAGTACGCACTGGCTTGCTCTGAGGGCCCAGTCATACTGACGGATTACAGGCACATTCTGAGGGAAGAACTCTGGTCTGGTGACTGGGAGGGCTGCAGGGGTGGAGGACTGTAGTCCGTGACGCTGAAGGAACTTCGGCATTGAAAGAATCACACGATCACAGGAAGAGATAGGCTACTCCGATAGAAACAATAATTAGCGCTCGGGACGAGGCTAAGGGGAGGGAAGGTAGTGTTACACCTGAGTATCTAGAGTATGCAGCGGTAGATTTAGAACGACACTAGCGGGTAACGAATGATGATCCTAGAGTCTAGGCGGGAGATAAAGGAATCGAGTTTAGCTTACGGCTGTACTGGTCGTAAGGGGTAAACTCCAGGATGAGGGGTCAAAATGCGAGAACGAGTGGACAAGCTATGCAGACACTGGCTCGGCTCTCTACGATAGGAACCACATACGATAAGAGGTCTGGGTCCCTGCGGAGAGAGGCCATGTATGAGCGGTCTGGAGCTAGCACCCCACTCAGCTGCATGGAGAACTCATCTCCCTTATCTACGACCCAGCTATGGCCAATGAATCACCCATGGGGTCGACGCACCTTGGGGGAATCCAAAACCCGAGTCACCGCTTGTCACGCTGCCACTCTCGGAATAAAAAGAGAGAAGGATTCTTCCCAACGAGACAGAATCCTCAGCACGGCCATCACCAAACACTACCGACCCAACCCACAAGATCTAAGATTATTCCGTTGTGAATTATCGAAAGTAGCCTGATTACCTTTGATTCTCTCCACACTCTGGTCACAATACAATTCCAGTGTCACAATATGTGCTCATAACCATGCAACTCATACAACCTTCTCTTATGCAGCCGGGGCCTGTAACCGACACCATTTCCAAGATCAAGACATCCGGAGCGAGGTGTCGGCATTAACAACGAAATCAAAGAACCAAACCCAAATCAAGCGCCGGAACCTGCACTGTGACAGTATCCCCCTCCTATCGCTGAGCTCCCGCGAAGCTTTATTCGAGAGGGCCGGGCTTGTTGGGGTATTGTTCGTGGAATCGAGTAACCGCTACTAGCTCGTTGACGTTTCCCGCTGGCTCCCAATTCGGGTGATCAAATCGGGTCCATTTAACAAGGTACTGTTGTCGTCTTCAATACATTCGAGAATCAAGAATGGAATCCACAAACCATTCTTGCTCGCCGTCGATTTCCACCGGAGGAGGCAGTGGTTGTTGTTGTCCCGGAAGCGGATCCTGTGCTGCCGGCTCAAGTAAGGACACATGAAAAATGGGATGTACCTGCATCGAGCTGTGAAGTTCCAACCGGAAGGCGTGAGAGGAAATCTTGCATGCGATCTTGAAGGGGCTGTGCCACCGATGATCCAACTATGCTGATGGTCGTCGAGTCTTCCAATTTCGAGTGTCGAGCCACACAAGATCCCCCACCTGATAGTCCGGAGTGGGGAGGTGATGGGTGTCTGCGGTTTCCTGGTAGCGGAGTTGGGTGCGATGCATTTCCGTCCTCAGGTGGTCATGAATTTCGGACAATGCTTTCACCGCAGAATGTGCTTGTTGATCTTCTGCTTGGTTGGGTAGGGAGGCCGAAAGGTCGAATTGCCTGCAAGGGTCGTAGCTGAGGTTCGCAACGAACGAAGATACAGCCGTCGTTTCCGAGGTATGGTTATTCGATACGAATTCCGCGATTGGCAACCAGTCAGCCCAATCATCTTGCAGGTAGTTCACGTACGACCGCAAGTATTGTTCCATTACGGCGTTCATTCGTTCGGTCTGACCATCGGTCTGTGGAGGGAAAGTAGTAGACAGCCGAGGTTCGATTCCCAGTCATGCACAGTGACGATGCCAGAATGCAGAGGCAAATTGAGGCCCTCGGTCCGAAGTTATTGTTCGCGGAAGTCCATGTAATCGGAAGACGTGTTGGAGGAACAGGTCAGTCAGATCACGGGCATCAATGGTAGTGCTGCACAGGACAAGATGCTGCTGTTTCATGAGCCGATCCACTACCACCCAGATAGTATCGTGATCCTTTGATCACGGTAGGCCCATGACAAAGTCCATTGAAATGTCCTGCCATGGCTGCTGGGGAATCGCCAATGGGCGGAGGACTCCAAAGGGTGGGTGTCGACTGGTTTTCAATCGCCGGCAAGTGTGACAGTTCCTTACAAACCTTACCACATCTTGCCGCATTTTCGGCCAGTGGTAGTTCTTTGAGAGCAATTCGAGTGTTTTCGATCGTCCGGGGTGGCCCGCTACTGGTACTTCGTGATGCGTTTGGATCAGATATAATCTCCGAGGGCTATCGGCAGGGACATATATCTTTCCTCGATACAGTAATCTGCCCGTTGGGCTCCGGGAGCACTCCGCTAGAGTAATATCCTTACAATAGCGGACCTTCTTCTCTTGCATAGCCGGTACCTTCATGGGAAACGGATCCCAGTTGTTGGCTTCGCAGAATAGTACGGTGATCTTGGCGTTGGCAAGTCCGAGTCCGAGTCCGGCGCCGCATTCCTCGAGTCCTTCGAGTCTGGCGCCGTGTTCCTCGAGTCCATGTGGGAGTCCAGTACCTCATTCCTCGAGTCCATGTGCAAGTCCGGTGCCGCGTATCTCGAGTCCGAGTCTGGCGCCGTGTCCCTCGAGTCCAAGTCCGGCGCCGTGTTCCTCGAGTCGGAGTCCGCGTCCGAGTCCGACGTCGAGTCGTAGGATTTGGTGTGGTTTTATGATGGCATGGAAGTTTTCGGTCAGTCATTTATCCCCCTCCTTAGGAAGATCTCCAGATCTTCGAGTCAAGGAGTCCGGTTTGGCTTCCCCTTTCCCTGGTCGGTAGACGATTTTGAAGTTGAATTGGGAGAGAAACTGTGCCCATCTCGCTTGCCGGCAGTTGAGCAGTTTGGTCGTCGTGAAATATTTTAAGTTCTTGTGATCCGTCAAGACCGATATCAGGTTTTCCACTGATTGCAACTCTGCGCACCACTCCTCAAATGCCTGGACAATTGCCATCAGTTCCTTGTCATAAATTTCATAGTTGCACTCAGCGGGGGAATGTTTTTTTGAAAAGAAGGCCACAGGGTGTAGGGTTTCCTTGTCGTCGTATTGCGACAAGACTGCAGCGGAGATGACGTCAGATGTGACATTGGGGTTGAATCGTAACCGGAGTGCGGGTAGAATCAAAGGTAATCAGGCTACTTTCGATATTTCACAACGGAATAATCTTAGATCTTGTGTGTGGTTTCGGGTGTAGTGTTGGTGATGTTCGTTCTGATTTTTCTTCTGTCAGAACTAAAAACCTCAGTCTTATACCTGAGTGACGCAGGCGTGAGAGGTGGTGACTTGGATTTGGATTCCCCCGAGGTGTATGGACCCCATGGGCGACTCATTGGTCCTGGCCGGGTGTAGATAAGGGAGATGAGCTCTTTCATGCAGCTGAGCGGGGAACTCTATTGCTCCAGACTTAACCGTGGCCTCCCACGCAGGGCCCAGACCTCTTTGTATGTGGTTCCTCCGTAAGGACTGGGATCTCTCGTATGAGACCCCTCCGTAAGGAGCCCAACCAGCGTCTGCAAAGACCCTTCTTTGCTCGTTTGCACTTTGACCACTCATCTCGGAGTTATTCTTTTTATGACAGATCTTCTCGGCCGCAAGCTAACTCCGGTTCGTTAACTCCCGCCTCGACTTCCTGAGTGCGTTCCGTCATTCTTACGTACTCCTCTCTAGCTTAGCTACGTACTCGAGATATTTCGGGTTTAACACTACCTCCCCTCTCCCTTAGCCTTGTCATGAGCACTAACACTTTCTCTCTATCTAGGTAGCCCGTCTCTTTCTTGATGTGTGCCTTTCATGGGGTAACTTTTTCTCGCAAATGTGGTTACTATTGCTGTAGTCCTCCTCCCCTACAGCCCTCCCAGTCACCGGATCAGGACATGACTCTGTAATTCGTCGAAATGACTGGGCCCTCTGAGTAGGCCGGTGCGTACTCATACTGTCGTCATATTGAGTCGTACTCGCCGCCGCGCTGCGTCAAGGTGTGGCCAGCTCGGTGGGGTTCCGGGGTCGTGTTCGGCACAGGGAATCGGGAGAGGTATGGTGTCCTTCCTGCTAGTAACCCGTATACTAGGCAGTGACCGCGCCCACGTCCTTCCGGGGGGAGACTAGTATGCTGGAGCAGTGACAGCGCTGTCAGCGACTCACTTCACCGCTTATGTGCCGCCCACGCCGGTTCCGCCGGTCCGAGTCGGTCGCCAGGAGGTCGATACGTCTGTTCTGAACGGCTTTCCTGACTCTCAACGTTTTCCGTTCGCGTGCACTCTGTGTCGGGCGCCGGGTCGGCGCCATTTTTGTGGCTGCCCGAGAAGCGGGCCTTTTTCCGGGTGACTCAGTGCCCGAGAAGCGGGTCTTACTTCGGGTTACTCCTTGTTTCGGACTTCAGTTCCGGGGTTGATTCGAACCGACCTCTTTTCGTACGGGGAGAGCCTATAGTGCCCATCGTGTTAGTAACCGGGATACGGGTAGTGGCCTCCTGTGGGCGTGCCAAGGAGTGCCCGCACTGTCGGGAGCAGGGTGCACCCGCGGCCCTGGGCCGGAACCACCGGTTCCTTATTCCGAAAGTTGGTCAACAGGGTCTTGCTTCGTGTGTGCGAGATGAAGTCCTCCACCCCTTCATCCCTACTACTGCTTGTGCTTTTGGCTAGGCGTCGGTGAGTTGGTAGTCCCTCGGCATGTCTGGATTTCGTTGGTGAAACTCCCAGAGTTACTCCAGACCGCCTACTGAGAAGTTGTCGAATGGTTCTTCCGTCCAGTCTTTGCGTTCCGGATAGTCGAGCCACTTGACAAGGTATAGGATCTTTTCGTTATTTTCCCAGCCGCGTTCGACCGAGGACATAACTTCGTCGACATCGAATTCCTCCGACTGTTCGATATCGTCAGACTCTCGGAGCACCTTTGACGGGTTCGGTGGTGATCGGTGCTCGCTAGTTCGGTAGGGTTCAAGTAGCGAGACGTGGAAGTCATGGATCTTCCATCTCCGGGGCAGCGTGAGTTGGACACGCAGGGGGGAGATGATTTTCTCGATTTGGAAGGGACCATGATTCTTGTGGTCCAGTTTCTTCGAGGGGTGGTGCGTTTTGATGTTGCGCCTGTTGAGCATTACCAAGTTTCCTACTTGATATGGTTGGGGTTCCTTTCGCGCCGGGTCGGTGTATCAGCGCATTCACTCCTGTGCATCTTCCAGCCATTTCCGGGATTCGTCATGCACAGCGTGCATCCAGTGGGCATAGACTTGGCTCGCTGGGTTCAGAGGTTCCGTTGACACGAGGTCCATGGCTGCTGGGTGGAAGCCATAGTTAGCGTAAAACGGAAACATACCATTGCCCATGGTGGTCGAGTTGTTGTAGGCGAACTCCGCCATCAGCAGAAGGCGTACCCAGTTGTCCTGTTCCTTGCTGACAAACGCTCGGAGGTAGGCTTCGATCGTCTGGTTGAGCTGCTCTGTCTGTCTGTCGGTCTGCAGATGGAACGCAGTTGACATTCGGGGCCGGATTCCTAAGAGTTGTAGGAACTCCTTCCAGGTCTCCGAGGTAAACCTGGAGTCACGGTCTGACACAATATCAGCGGGGAGGCTGTGATACCTCCATACCTCTCGGGCATGGATGGCGGCCAGATCTGCCGCTGTCTTTTCCTCTGTTCTCAAGGGGAGAAAGTGCGCCATCTTGGTGAATCAGTCGATGATCACCCCTAGCTGGTCGCAGCCATACGAGACTGGAAGTTCCGTAATGAAGTCCATTGCTATGGATTGCCATGGGGCGTAGGGCAATTCTAGCGGGGAGGACAGCCCGTAGGGTTGGTGTCAGGACACCTTATTCTGCTGGCATTCAGGGCAGCTTCTGACAACGTCGATGATTCATTGGTTCATTTTTGGCCACCAGAAGTTCTGTCGGATCAGCTCGATGGTCTTGTCCTGTCCCATGTGTCCGGCCACTTTTGTGTCATGTTCTGATTCCATAATCCTCTGCACCAGTCCCTTTGGTACCCAGAGCAGATTCCATCTGTACAGTAGGTCGTTTTCGCAGCTTAATTCCCTGACCTTTCGGTCCTTCGGCGATGTGTTTTCCGTCGCCGCTTCCTGCGTCCTCCCCTGTTCATAGGCTTCGTCCTTTTTCCCTTCTTCCCTGGCGTTTGCCAGGAATTCCTCTGTCCCCTTTCTTTCCGGGAGTGATGCCAGCCATGCCAAGGAGCAAATGAACGATCGCATTAGTCGTTCCTTGAAGTGATTTTTTCTCAAAACCGTGGTCATCGGCTGTTTTTCTACCCCCCCCTTTTCAGGGCGATACTCCGAATGCCTCGATAGTGCGTCTGGTTTTCTGTTCTGAGTACCTGGTCGCTAGTAGATTCTGAAGTTAATGCCGGCCAGCTCTTGTGCCCATCTTACTTGACGTCGGTTTAATACTTTAGTTGTTGTAAAGTATTCCAAGTTCTGATGGTCTGAATAGACCTCGACCTGGTGGGTTGCGCCTTCACAGTATCGTCGCCAGTGTTTGAAGGCGTCCACTACCACCAGGAGTTCCTTGTTCTGGATTTCGTAGTTAATTTCCGCGGGTTGGAACTTCCTGGAGTGGAATGCTACTGGGTATAGGCGTCTCTCCTCGTCCCGCTGCGATAGTATTGCTCCTATTGCAAAGTCTGATGTGTCGGTTTCAATGATCACTTCTTTTGCGCAGTCGAAGTGTGCTAGAATCGGGGCCATAGTGAATCGTTGTTTTAGTTCTGAGAAGGCTGCATCCGCTTCCGCGTTCCAGGTCCATACCCTGTCTTTCTTCGTCAGCTCTCTAAGTGGTCTCGCCACTCGAGAGTAGTGCTGGATAAAACGTCTGTAGAAGTTGGCGAACTCCAAAAACGATTGCGTTTCTGACAGGGATTCCGGCGTTTTCCAGCTGAGTATTGCCTCCACCTTTTCTTCCGACATTCTTATCCTGTTCCTTCCAATAATATAGCCCAGAAATTCCACTTCCTGGGTTTTACATACGTATTATTCAGGCAAGACGGCCAGACCATTGTTTTGCAGGCGTTTCAGGACTTCCCTGACCGTTTCGTTATTCTTTTCCTCGATGTCAGCATAGACCAGTATGTCGTCCATGTATGCCAATGTTCCCATGTCGAGCATGTTGGAATTCGAAAAGCCCGTATCAGGTTCTGAACGCTGTTTTCCATTCGTTCCCTTTACAGATTCGGATCAGGTGAAATCCATTTTTGATGTCCATTTTCGTGAACCATTGCGCCCCTCGGACCCGATCTTGCAGCTCCTGCATGAGTGGTAATGGGTACCGATTCGGGATCGCGATCTGATTTAGGGCTCGGTAGTCAACACATAGGCATAGTTCTCGTCCATGTGGTTTTGGCACGAAGAGGATTGGTAAGCCAGCTAGGGATGTGGAGCGCTTGATTTTCCCCGTTTTTTCCATTTCTGGCAGCCATTCTCTCAGGGTCCGGAGTTCTTCTTCTGAGAGGGGGTAGATGGGCCCCCATGGCACCGTGCTTCCCTCCTAGAGATCAATCTTGCAGTCGTAGGGTCGGAGTTCTGGGAGGGCATCTGCCGCCTCTTTTCCCGTGATTCCGAGGTATCGACGGAATTCCATTGGAACGGCTTTTAACGGGTCTTCCTCCGCTGCTGCCGATACGTACCTGATATCTCGAGCGCTGGGATTGGTTGCGATTGATTCGTCCCAGGTTAGGGAGAAGGGCCCCGTTTCATACCGGGTGCATTTCCTCATGCATTCCACGCTGTTGAACCGTACTTCTTCGTTTGTCCACACCCCCTGCGGCGGGTGTTGCTCTATCCAACTAAACAGAAGGAAGATGTCGATAGCTGCTTCCATTGGAGTCACTTCGAAGGTTTCCTTTCAGAAGTGCTTCCGATGTTGCTGACGCATTATCCCCATGTAGCTCTGCCCGGCTCCTTCGACAACTTCACCGGTAAAATTCTCGATGGGTCGAGGGATTTTGTGCGTTTTGGTCTGAATTCCTAGTTGCTCAATTGTTCGTTGGTTGATCAGGGCGACTGAGCACCCTGTGTCTAGTAGTGCCTTCACCAAGTGCTGGCTCTCATTCCAGTGGAGCATCATGGAGATTATTGGTCGATTGCTCGTCTTCCTTTTCTTTCTTGGCGTTGAGTCTTCCAGGCCCGGCTCCTTCCTTTCCCTTTTCGAGGTGCCGCATACAAGGTGTCTTACTCCCTCTCGCGGTGGGGCCGAGTTTCTCAAAAATCCGAGTGCTTGGAATCGGCGCAAAGCATGGATCGGTGGGCATTTCCTCGACCGCTGCCACCTTCAGCTGTTTTGCCAGCGGGGGTTCCTCCAGCTCGTCTTCTGTTCTCCGTTTCGTTGTTTCTACGGCCGCGACCTTCCACGGTGCCGGTGGCAAGGCTATTCCCTGTACCCTCTGGAAGGGGAAGCAGTCGTAGGTCCTGTGGCCTGGCCGGCCACATCGCAAGCAGTCTTCCCGACTCTTACGGTATTTCTCTGGCTCTTTACTTGGCACCCCTTTGAGGGCCGCTGTCACGAACCTGGCACGACAGGCTCCTTGGCGCCAGCGCCGGTGCCACTGTCACCCGTGTCGCCCTGTGGCTCGTCCTCGTTTCCGCTGCCGCAGCCGTGGTCATCCTCCGCGCTTAGGCGCCTCGACCGATCATCACCATATTGCTCTGGTAGCGATATCCCCGAACGCTGACCGGTCTAGACCTCTCTCCTTCATCTCCGTTATGTTACTTGCGCGTCCTTTCTCCTGTCCACTACGTTTGTTGCCTCCCATTGATTGAGCTTGCGCGTCCTTCTCCCATGTTCGTTACGAGTATGGTTTTCCCTTGATTAAGTTGTACGTCAGTCTTCCTTTCCTTTACTGTTACTGCTTGCGCATCCTTTCTCCTGTTGCCGCAAGTAGAGTATTGGCCACGTGGCGGCCGAGTGCAATCATGTGTTTTCCTTGGGTGCGGCAATCGAGTCCTGATGTTAGATGGAGGAACTGTGTCAGTCTTGTGGGCAAGCTGTGAATCCACAGAGGGAAGAAAAAGTATAAAGGAAGGGCGTGGTAGCTAGTCTGGAGATTCTTCTCCACGCAATCTATTCTCCCGAACCCCCCCCAGCTTTTTCGACAACCACCACTGTCTTCCACCATCGAAAAAGCCCTCTACTACGTCAAAAGAATCCCAAAGAGCAGGGCTACAGTCTCATTAG
>Ga0307516_10001965_pt1 | contig 28151 bp, 24 predicted proteins | sample 19_EM_MG_FD_203310 | JGI IMG/M metagenome (GOLD analysis project Ga0307516, IMG submission 203310) | Populus trichocarpa ectomycorrhiza microbial communities from riparian zone in the Pacific Northwest, United States - 19_EM | ecosystem: Host-associated > Plants > Roots > Unclassified | place...
GCCCGGATTGATTCCAGACTCGATACAGCCAAAATATGCTCAGATGGTCGCGCCGACGTGAAGCACGCCCGGCTGCGTGCAGTTCTTGGAAAACAAAAAACGTTTTCACACGGCCTGGACCCACAACGGACATCTATTCGGACGTAGAGCCGACGCTTGTCCAAGCAACAACTAGAAGGAGGCGTGAACTTAGTCAGCAACCTTGACCAATCCGAAGCCGCGAAAATCTGCTAGTTTTTGGAATGTGGGCGTGTGCCCCTGCGGGGAGGCAACGGTGACAAACTCGGAACTCTCCAACGAGCTAACGGACAAACCGGCATCTGATAACGGCTCACTGGACAAACCGGCATCTGATAGCGAGCCACCGGATTTACCAGCACCGAGTCTCAACTTTAGGAGTCGCCTCCGGACGCGATTACAGTCGATCGGCGGCGCGCTCGCCTCAGTTGCCGCTATCGGCGCGATCGCAGGTGGCCTCGTCGGCTATTGGAGTGTGTGGAAAACGCTCCGTGCAGATGTGTTTCCGGAAAAGCAACAGACGCAGAAGGAGGCCGCGGCCCGGCCTGACAGCATTCCCCGCTTATCTCTCGTTGTCCTGCCGTTCGCGAACCTCAACAACGATCCGGAACAGGATTATTTCGCCGACAGCATTACAACCGATTTGACGACCGATCTCGCGCAAATGCCTGGCGCGTTCGTCATCGGACGCGGAACGGCCTTCACCTACAAGAACAAGCAGATCGACTTTAGGACGCTCGGGAAGGATCTCGGCATCCGCTGGGCAATCCAGGGCGCGGTGCGGCGCAACGGAGATCAGATCCGGGTCAACGTGTCGCTTACCGATGTCGCGAGTGGTCGCGACATCTGGTCCGATCGTTTCGACGGCGATCGCACGAATGTCGCCGCGTTGCAGGACCAGATCACAGTACGGCTCGCCCGCTCGCTCAGCATTCAACTTATCCAGGCCGAAAGCCGCCGTAGCGAAATGGACCGATCGAGGAATCCGGACGCCATGGACTTCACCATGCGCGGCTGGGCAAAGTTGAATGAACCTTCATCAAAGACGAATATTGAGCAGGCAAAGGAGCTATTCGACAATGCGCTGCGCCTCGACCCGGACTACGTCGATGCCATGATCGGGAAAGCGCGGTGTCTGGTCCCGCCCACTAATCTGCTCTTGGGATGGTCTGCGTCCGTGGCGGAAGACAACAAGACGGCAGCCAACCTCGTCGACAGAGCACTTTCGAAAAGCCCGGCAAACGCAATGGCTTACGTGGTCAAGGGAGACACTCTTCGATTCGGTAACCCTGAGGAGGCGTTGCATCAATACGACGCTGCGCTTGAAATCAATCCGAATTTCCCGTCCGCCTACTCAGGCAAAGGAAGTGCACTGGTCCTCGCCGGGCGGGCACGCGAAGCCCTCTCCGTGACGCAGCTACTTCTCCGCCTCAGCCCCAGGGATCCTGCTGCTGCCGGTTGGCGTTGGTCTCTCTGCGCTGCACACCTGCGCCTCCATGATTATCAAGAAGCAATCGAAGAATGCAGGCGAACGATCAATATGAACAGCGTGTTCTGGTTCGCCTATGTATATCTGGTCTCGGCTTACGGAGCGACCGGGCAATTGGAGCAGGCACAGCTGAGCTTGACTGAATTGAACAAGATCCGACCAGACTTCACGATCCAATGGTATCGTGAATTTGCTCACGCACTCTCGAGCAATCCGCAGTTTCGTCGGGAGTTGGATGACATCCTCGATGGGCTGAGGAAGGGAGGCGTGCGGGAGCAATAGAGTTATTTCTAATCGCTTGCTAACGAGGCGACGAACGTCCGCTTCTGGCACATCACGAAATTTTGCCGCATCGCAAACTCTGGTCGCAATCGAGAGACAGCCGACATGGCCGGACCTGCAGTCGGCTCGCCCCTGTAGCGTTTGACCCACCGCGGACCTCGCGCTGCTCCTTCGATCATAATACATCATGCCGATGAAGTATCGCGTTCTAAAATCTTGTCTAGCACTCGCCCAATGCCTTAATAAGCGCGTTAATCTCAAACATTCAGGGTTCGCCAGATGAGAATTTCAATTCTTTTACTTTCAAGCTTTATAATTCTGATCGATACGTTTTTGCCCACTCGTGCTGAGCAGCCTTCTGAGCCGATAGAGGCTGTGGTGCCGGTGTCGAGAGCCAAAACCTGCGGCGAATCTTTCTCAATAAATTCTACCGAAGAATTCGTGAAGAAGTGCATCGCGTTGGCCGGACCGCTGGCCGCCATGCGGGGTGAGACACTCGTTCTTCGCATGGATAATGGCAGCCGAAAAATATTCGATAACAAGAATGGAAGCGGTGCGACAGCAGGTGCCTTTGGTTACGGACTTGCGGACTTTTATCCGTCAACGCACATATTCGTCGTTTGTGACTACGGTCCGGACAGCGGTCAGTGCACATCTGTCGAAGGAAAGACAGGTCGCCAACTGGATTTCGGTTATGCAGACCCTAAATTTTCGCCGGACGGCAATTGGGTACTCACCATCGAATACGGCGACGAAGAGACAAATTCCAGCTTTGCAATCCTTGACGTTCGCGGCAAAAAGCCACGTACGGTTTGGACGTCCAAAGCGAGCAAAACACCCTTACCTGCGAAATCTAGCTTCGTTACGTGGGACGATGATAAAACGATAAGGCTTACAAGCCCCGATCAAAAACTAGTATTTATAGTTCAGGCTGCCGACGGCAGTTGGGCCGTTGATCGAAAGGCAGCTCATTAGGGGATCGGCGAGCTGTCTAACAATTCCGGTCAGGCCGCGCGGAAATCCTTCATGGCACATCACGAAATTTTGCCGCAACGCAAAACTTGGTCGGTATCGGGACATCGCCGACATGCCCGGAATTGCTGCTGGCTCTGTGACCCGAACCGGACTCCGCGCTTTGGTCTAGGTGCGAAAATCAAGAATTATGCAGCGCGGCGGAAATTCAGGCCGGGCGCGGAGTGGCTATTGCAGCTCGCTGACGAGCAGCATGCTCCCTAATATCCTCGTCGAATGCTGCCGGAAATATCAGCCGACCGGCGCGTGGCAATCCCTCGTCAAGCAGCAATGTCATAAAGTCAGCCCCTTTATAGGGACCGTCATAGCCCTGCGCTGGACTGGCGTCAAAGCGGCCGGCGGGCTCCCGACGCTGGCGGTCGATGCCAATCAGCTGCGGAAGGGGGTACAGCTTGCCGACCTCATGGTCGCCACCGGGCTTGCGCCATCGAAGGGCCACGCGCGTCGGCTCGTGCGAAGCGGTGGTGCTCGCGGGAATGATACGGTCGTCACCGATGAGACGGCGCGCCTGACCGACAAGGATACCCGGAACGGCGTGATAAAGCTGTCGACTGGTCGGAAACGGCACGCGCTTATTCGCCTTGTTTGAGATGGTGGGCGGGCGAAAGCCCGCCTACCAGTCTATTTCGGTTCTTGTGGTCGGCTGCGGCCCGACGCGGCGTAAGCGTCGCGTCGGGCTCAATTCGGTTCGTCCGTTGTCTTCATGGTTCGGACCCTTCCTCGATGGTCGAAACATAGGCGTCGAGCGGGCGCATGATCTCGCCTGATCGAATCGGCACGCAGTCGGGCGGGAAATCCTGGCGGAAGCGGGCACCACACCGGCCGGCACGGTCGATGAAGTCGGCGAGATGCTCCATCGCGCCGCTCGGCAGATCGTGCAGCACCATCAGAGTCCACACCTGCGTGCGGCATTGATCGAGCGCGCGCATCGTCCAGCCCCGCGGATCATCCCAGTCGCGCGGGATGGCGTTCCACAGCACGCAGCTCAGCTTGTTGCGGACGAGATGATCGACCACCGAAGGCTTCAACAGCCTGTCGTCGAGATTGCCGCCGCCGCCGAACGGACGAAACCAGCGCGAGGGGTGGGCGAGATCGCCGATCGCGGTCTGGGTCCGGCCGATTTCGCTCTCGGCCGCGGCGGGATCGCGCTGCCGGCCGAGCGGCACCGTGTGGGTGAAGGTGTGGTTGCCGATCCAGTGGCCCTGTTCGTGGGCGCGCACTGCAAGACGCCGCCGCGCAGGGTCGGCAAGCTTCTCGCCGATGACGAAGAATGTGCTTTTGATGTCGTGCGCCTTCAGGATATCGAGCACGCGCGGCGTGACATCCGGCTCCGGGCCGTTGTCGAAAGTCAGCGTCAGATCGAACACGCGGCGCGCTCCATCAGGTCGCAGGCTGCAAATCGGCGGCGGCGATCTAGGTCTTGGTCGGCAGGCCGACCCGGATGGTCTCGGCCGACGCTGCGACGGGACTCGCGAGCAGGGTGATTGCGGCGAGCGCGCCGAGGGCGCGGCGAGAGGCGATGATCATGGTCCTGTGTCCTCCGAATGGTCTGTTTCATTGTATCGTGCCGGAGCCAAGGCCCGGTGCGGCGTCCGTCGGCGGATCGATCAGCCGTTCTGTCGCGCGGTCGACGATATGTCGATCATGCCGAGATCGACCAGTGTGCGATGGAAGCGGCGTTTCCGCTCCGATGATGACGCGAAGTAGGCTTCGCCGCAATGGTTGAGGAGGCTCGCGCGCGTGGCGAAGATCTGGTCGAGCGGCAGGCCGGCCTTCTGCAAGGCCACTGTCCCGAGAAAGGCAATGTCGAGGTCCGCACCCCGCCCGGAAACAAATCGATCGGAGCGCTGATTCAGGCTTTCGATGGCGTAGAAGGTGCGGAACTGGCGTCGCGGATCCGGGGCGAGCTTGAGTCTGGCCTCGATCCGCCGCGACATCACGGGCTGATGATCGCCGTAGTGGACGATCAGCATGGGACGTGCGGGAAAGCGGGCGGACAACTCGGATCTGAGCCTGCTCCAGGTCGCCGCGGTCTCCGCGAGCCGGGCGTAATATTCGGCATAATAGGCATCGGGCAGGCTTGCCTTGGCAAAGGCCCGCTCGGCCTCGAACTGGCCGGGCGCCACCAGCCTGCGGCTGTGAGGACCATGATTGAAGTTGGTGAGCGCATAGAGAAATCGGGGCGCGGCGTCGTCCGCGATCCGTTTCATGTGAGCACTCAGGGCGGCGTCCAGAAACAAGGCATCGGAATGTGTCGTTTCGAAGCGATCGACGTCGAAGGGAGGATCGAAGTCGTCGGTGAAGATCCGTTCGCTGATGCCGATGGACCGGTAGAACTGATCGTAGTTGAGAAAGCCGCGGCGGCAGCTCGACGTGAGCAGGGTCCGATAGCCAAGCGCAGTCAGTGCGGTTGGAAGCGAGTTGTGGAATCGACCGACGCCGCGCTTGAACAGGAAATAGGCGTTCGAACCGAAGCTTGCGCTGGAAAGGCCGGTGAGCAGGCTGAATTCGGATTGCCACGATCCCCCGCCAAAAATATCGACGTTCAGGCGTCCATGGCAACCGTGTGTCGGGGACAGAAACGCCTCGACGTTTGGCTCGACCGGGAGCCCGAACAGGCGCGGATCGAAGATCGACTCGTGCTGGATGACGATGATGTCGGGATAGTCGAGGCTGCGCGCCGGTACCGCCGGCAGCAGCGGCAACGGCTCCTCGGCGATGTCGCTGAGCGCGAGCCCGCCGAACTGCTGCCAGGACCGCGGGTCGAGCAGCGAGGCCATGAACGCCGAAAAGAAACACCGCGGCTCGGCCGCGATGCGCTGGAAGCAAGCAGTCCCGCCGCCGGTCCTGTAGGCTGCGAACAGGCCAATGGTGCAAATACCGAACAGAACAATCTGAAGTTCAAGCGAAACCGGCGGCCCGGCCACGTAAAGCAGCGTTACGACCGCGGCCAGAATGAGTGCGCTGCCACCGGCGAGAACGGCGGTCACCGCGAGCGGATACTGCACGACAAAGAACGGGAGCGTTCCCGCAAACACGAGCGGCAGATCCGTCACGGTCAGTTTCAGCCCACTGTGATTATATTTGACGTTCGACGCGCCGAAGATCGCCGCGATCAGGATGGATGACAGCACAATCGCGCGTTCGATATCGGTGACGACGAACAGCAGGACCGCGGCGATGAAGCAGAGCCCGGCAATCGCCAATCGAAGGTGCTCGACACTGCGCTCTGCCAACCAGATGACGCCGATGGCGGCCACTATGATCAAGGTCAATGTCATGTCGATCCGACGGAGAGGGTCGCGGATGAAAGCCTGCAATTGCTATCCTATCGAGACAGGCTAAGAAAGCCGGTGTTTCGATGGTCTTGATTCAGCCTGGAAAGATTGCGAGGCATCTTAAAGGGGTCGGAAGGATTGAGTCTGCGACCGGCCGCGACGTGATCGCAAATCGGGTGAGGGGCGCCGCACTGTCGAGAGACCGTAACCCCGCGTCCGGCGTTTCGCGCCGACCTCTCCCGAAGGGAGAGGTGAACGCCCAGCTCAATCTCATCTCATCAAGCTCTAGCTGATCTCCGTCCGCACCACCGCCGCGGCGTCGCACATCGCCTTGAGTTTTCCGAACGCGGTGGCGCGCGGCATGTATTTCATGCCGCAATCCGGCGCCAGCACCAGCCGGTCGGGCGCGACGTGTGCGAGGCCATGGCGGATGCGGTCGGCGACCACGGCTGCGGTCTCGACCTCGGGATCGCCGAGATCGAGCACGCCGAGCATGATCTTTTTGGCCGACAGGTCCTTCAGCACGCCGAGATCGAGTTTGGGCTGCGCCGCCTCGATCGAGATCTGCTCGGCGCTGGTGTCGGCGAGTTCCGACAGAAACGAATAGCCGGCCGGTTTGGTCGAGCCTGGCACCACGGCGGCGTAGCCGAAGCACAGGTGCACGACGGTGGGTATGGTGATGCCTTCGAGCGCGCGGTTGATCGCCTTCACCGCGTAGCGACGGGCCAACTCGGGATTGTTGCGCACCCAGGGCTCGTCGAGCTGGATCACGTCGGCGCCGGCCTTCTGCAGATCGCGCGCTTCGGCGTTCACCGCTGCGGCGAACGCCATCGCCAGTTCCTCGTCATCTGCGTAGTACTCGTTCTTGGCCTGCTGGCTCATGGTGAACGGGCCGGGCAGCGTGATCTTGGCGCCACGATTGGTATTGCTGCGCAGGAACTCCATGTCGCGCACCTCGACGGGACCCAGGCGCGTGATCTTGCCGATCACGCGCGGCACCGGCGTTTTGCGTCCCGAATGCGAGACGATGATCGCGGGGGTGTCGGGGTCAAGACCCTCGAGCGCCGTTGCGAAGCGGTTGGAGTAGCTCTCGCGGCGGATTTCGCCATCGGTCACGATGTCGATGCCGGCCCGCTCCATGTCGCGGATCGCGACGATGGTGGCGTCGTCCTGCGCCTCCTCGAGATAAACAGGCGGAATCCGCCACATCGCATGCATGCGTGTGCGCGGGACTGACTTGGACAGCATCGCACGATCGGCCAGCCAATCCGGCTGCGGGTAGCTTCCGACCACGGTTGTCGGCAACAGATGCCTTGGCGGGTACATAATGTGATCCTTGTGCTGGTCGTTGTCTGCAGCTTGACAACGATCGGCCCGACAGCCCGGTCTCTCTTTCGAACAGGCGGCCGAAGAGTGCAACACATTCTGCCTCTCGCCGCCGCGGTCCTTCGCGCGGCCATCAGCGGATCACGGGATCGATCGCTTGGTCGATGTGAAGCCATCCCATTCACCGACCATCGCGGCCGGTCCGCTGTCGCTGTGGCAGAGCCGCAACGAATGCCGCGAACAGCCACTTGACCCGGCCCCTGGGACCGCCCCGATAAGCACAGCGGTCAGCCAACAACGAGGTGATTCGTGAGCTCTTCCGCCCAATTCCTGAACCCTTCCGCAGCCGCACAGCGGCTCGGCGTCTCCGCAAAGGCGTTGCGGCTCTATGAGCAGCGTGGCCTGGTCACTCCGGGGCGCACGGCTGCCGGATGGCGGGCCTATGGTCCCGCCGAGATCGCCCGCGCCGCCGAGATCATCGCGTTGCGCGCACTCGGCTTTAGCATCTCGCAAATCGCGCGGGTACTCGGGGATGATCCGCAAGGCCTGGAACCAGCGCTGGCCGCGCACGAGGCCACACTCGAAGGCCGGATCCGCCAGTTGGCCGGCGCGGTCGAAAAGGTCCGTGACATCAGGGCCGGTCTCGCCCAGGGCAAATCGCCCACCGCCGGCGAACTGGTGCGCCTGCTGGGGCCGACCGCTGAATTCAGCGTCGCTTTCGACCTTCCCTGGCCCTGGGGCGGCGAGCGGTTCGAACTCCGCGACATCAGGCCGTTGAACTATATCACGGGGCCGCTGGGCAGCGGCAAAACGCGACTGGCCAGGCGCCTCGCCGAAACCCTGCCTGATGCCGCCTTCCTGGGCCTCGATCGTCTGGAGCAGGGCGGCGCGGCGGCACGGGCGCAATTGGATACCGACCCGGCGCTCAGGTCCCGCGTCGATCAGACCCTGTCGTGGCTCATCGACGATGGTGCCACAGTGTCGGAGGCCCTGACTATCCTGCTGGTCGGACTGGAATCCGAAGGCGCGGCCGTCATGGTTGTCGACATGGTGGAGCAGGGGCTGGACCAGGCCACCCAGGAGGCCCTGATCGCCCACCTGCGCCGCCGCGGGCCCGGCGCGCGGCCATTGTTCCTGCTCACGCGCTCCTGCGCGATTCTGGATCTCGCCGCCGTGGGCGTGGAGGAGGCGATCATTCTCTGTCCCGCCAATCATCGCCCCCCGACCCGTGTCGCCCCGTATCCCGGCACCCCAGGCTTTGAGGCAGTCGCAACCTGTCTGGCCTCACCCGAGGTGCGGGCGCGGACGGCTGGCATGATCGCGTGGAGGCCTCATGTGGCGTAAGGCCGTTGATGACGTCGCCGTCCGCGCCTGCCTTGCGCTGGCTGTCGTCCTGTCCATATGGCCGGGCGATGCGCTTGCAGCGCCGCGCACCGCCGTCGCGACGACGGAGTTTCTCAACAGCATCGGCGTCGTGACCACATTCCCCGATCGCGGTCAGCCCCTGGCCCGGACCATCGAGATGGTCCGCTATTGCGGCTTTCGCTGGGTGAGGGCGGGCATCGAAGGATTGAGCGACAACGGTCCCACGACCATCCAGACCTTTCTCGATCTGCATCGCGAAACCGGCGTGCGGCTGGCCTGGGGGCTGGTCAGCGGCGGCACTGACGTGACGAAGCTGGTGGACACCGGCAGGGTGCTCGCCGAGGCCGGCGCGCTGCTCGCGTTCGAGGGCAACAACGAGCCCAACAATTGGGGTGTCACCTATCATGGCGAGACAGGCGGCGGTCGCGCGCCCTCGTGGATGGCCGTCGCAAAACTTCAGCGCGACCTCTACCAGGCCGTCAAGAGCGACCCGGTGCTTGCGGCCTATCCGGTCTGGTCGATCTCCGAACCCGGCGCAGAGCGCGACAATGTCGGCCTGCAGTACCTCGCGATTCCGTCCGGCGCCCAAACCCTCATGCCGGACGGCACGAGATATGCCGACACCGCCAACGTGCACAATTACATCTATCATCCGCATTCGCGGTATCCGGCTGAGAACAAGACGTGGGACGCTGCCGATCCAACCGCCGCATCCCGGGTTGACGGGCTGTTCGGCAATTTCGGTGTCACCTGGGCGCGGCGGTTTCGGGGCTACGCCCAACAACAGCTCGACACCTTGCCGCGTGTCACCACCGAGACCGGTGCCAGAATTGAGGGGCCGGTCACGGAAGAGATGCAAGGCCTGCATCTGATGAACATGTACCTCGCGCAGTTCAAGCGCGGCTATGCCTACACCTCGGTCTATCTGTTGCGGGATCGTACCGACGAAGACGGCAACCAGGCCTTCGGCTTCTTCAGGCCGGACTATTCACCGCGCAAGGCCGCGATTGACCTCCACAACCTGACCACCATTCTGGCGGACCAAGGCACGCTGGCCAGGCCCGGCGAGCTCGACTTCACGATTCCGGACCAGCCCAAAACCGTTCACGACCTGCTGCTGCAGCACAGCGACGGCACGTTCCGGCTGATCGTGTGGGGTGAGCGCCTGAGCGGCCAGGACCGCATTACGATCCATCTAGGGGTCACGCCCGCATCGGTCAGGATCTACGATCCGACCATCGGCGTCGAGCCAGTGCAGACACTGAGCAACACCGGTGCGCTTGAATTGACGCTCAGCGACCATCCGCTCGTCATCGCGATTTCATCCGGCGGGCAATGAGGGAGCCTCTCTCATCGCAGTTCCGCCTGCAAAGCTAGTTTCTGAAGGGTTCGAAATCCTGTTGGGCGTCCAGGCCTCGCGAAGCCGCGAGTGCTCTGGAAACTCCGCTTTCGAGGCACAGCGCAGATGGCTTGACCTGCTGTCGGCTCGACCCGGTCGCGACCCAGACCGGACGTCGTCGGCGCGCGCCGCGCTAACGTTGCATTCTCCGAAATTTCGTAACGCCCTCCGAAAATTCGGAGTGTCTGACCAAAATGCGCCGCGTTATCAGCCGCGTCGAAATTTGCTAGCACGCTGATCTATCAAAGCATTCCTCTCAAATACGAGGCGGCCTGCACGTTGGCCCAACTCTTGCCGTGGAACGAGACAAGGGAACTCGCCGCACGCGCGCTCGCCGTTACGGACCGGACTTTGGGCCCTACATTTTGCGCTCGGCCACGTCCGCGATGACTGAACGCCGCGCTCTCGAAGAACCTTATCTAAATCCAAGCGGCAGATTCGATTTGCGTCAAAGTGCGGGCCGCTCAGTGCGAGGATCCTGACTGTTTCTCAAGTGCGTGATCCGTTTTTCTGCAAAGGCCAGCTTCCAGCCGGAGGTTACCGCCATGAAAATCAGTCACCGCATGTTTGCGGGCGTGGGTCTTGTCTTCCTTGTTGCCTCTCGGCTTCCGCGCAGCAGATCACGTACCTGCTCTTAACCGCTTTGCTGGCTGCTGACCGCGTGGCTGCCAGACGAGCGTGAGATTTGCCTGGCTGGAATGCAAATGGTGTCGGTCACGAGAAGGACTACGATCATGTACAATCCGCTCGGGCCAATACTGCTCGCTGCCGCGGCCGTTCTTTTCAGCCCATTCGTGCGGGCGCAACAAGCAGCAACGCCGGTTGTAGCCGAGACGCTGCAGTCGATGCTGGCGGCGCAGATCCGCATGCAAGGGTTCACCTGTGACAGGCCGCTCGGTGCCGCAAGGGATAGTAAACGCTCCCGGCCGGACCGCGGCGTCTGGGTCCTCAGGTGCAACAATGCGAGCTACCGCGTCACACGCGCTCCCGATATGGCAGCGAAAATTCAGTCGCTCCCATGACCAACGGGACCGTGCTCATCCTCGCCGTGCTCCTGGTGATGTTCAATTATTTAACGCCGTCCGGAAATTTTGTAGTGATCGCGCCGGTTGTCGAGATAGCACCGAACTTCTCGGTCCAGATTGCTGCGATTCCGGTGAAGCCGAAATCTCCCGCGACGACAGGGACCGTTCTTTTCCAGATCGACCCGCGCTGTTCAAGTACAAGGTGGATCAGCTCGAAGCTTCGCAGGCGCATGCGTCGGGAAGACCAATGAGTTCTGCTCAGTTTGACCCATCTGAGACATTGAGCCTTATCGTCCGCTATGACGAACCGACCATCGCGAACTCATAGCAAAAAATGAGCGCGACGACGACTAAGCGCATACCGTTGGCCACTTATTACCGATCAACGATAATGCCCAAAAATGGCAGCACACCAATGGGTTACCGAAGAGCTAAGGGCCAGTGGTGCTCAGCGTCATTTTTTTCTTCATGCGCCAGCGCAGAACTTCGCGCTATACTCATCGTTGCGCGCCGGAAGCCTGCAACCAATGCCGCGCAAGCCGCAGGCGGTGAGCAGGCGGTGACAAGACAATTTTGAAATTGCGGAGCGTGACCGAGCGAAAATAATCAAAGATGGGAGGCGACGATGAAGCGGACGTCTAAGCAACGCTGTCTCGCGGCGACCGTATTGGGAGCCGGACTTGTCTGCCTCGTTGTTTCGCCCGTGTTCGCCCAGGGCAACCCCCTTCGCGACGCCTATTTCGGCGAGACCCATGTCCACACGAGCTATTCGCTCGACGCCTGGCTCTTCGGCAACCGGATCACCGATCCCGGCGATGCCTACAAATATTTCAAGGGGGAGACAATCAAGCATCCGCTCGGCTTCGACATCAAGATCGACACGCCCATCGATTTCGCCGGCGTCACCGACCACTCGGAATATGTCGGACTGATGAGGCTGGCCAATGATCCGAGTTCGCCAATCAGCAAACTGCCGGCAGCGGCGCCTTTGATTCTCCAGAACAGCAGCATGGAAGAACGCAACAGGGTCTTCGTCTATGGCGTCAAGATGTTGGGCGGCCCACCCGACAAAGCACTGATGGCTCCTGATATCGCGCGCACGGTCTGGGACAAGACGGTCGAACTTGCCAACAAAGCCAACCAGCCCGGCAAGTTCACAGCCTTTTGCAGCTATGAGTGGACGTCCATGCCGAACAACATGAACCTCCACCGCAACATCTTCTTCAAGGATTGCGCGCATGTGCCGGAGATGCCCTTCAGCGCACTCGATTCGCCCGACCCTTCGGACCTTTGGACATGGATGGACGGTCAGCGCAAGGTGGGCAACGAGCTGCTGGCGATCTCGCACAACGCCAACCTCTCCGACGGGCTCATGTATCCGACAGAGGTCGACGTTCAAGGGCGGCCGATCGACAAGGCGTATGCGGAATCCCGGATGCGCAACGAGCCATTGATCGAGATCAAGCAGATCAAGGGGCAATCTGAGACCCATCCCCTGCTTTCGCCCAATGACGAGTTCGCCAACTACGAAATCTTCGCAATTCTCCTCGGTGATCCGGCGGGCCGCATTCCGCATATCGTCGGCAGCTATACGCGTCAGGCTCTCAAGGACGGCCTCACGCTCGAGGATACGAAGGGCTTCAACCCCTACAAATTCGGCTTCGGTGCCGCCGCCGACTCGCACGCCACCGGCGTCCCTTATCGAGAGGACAATTTCTTCGGACCCCATGCTGCTGCTGACGGAACCATCGAGGCGCGCATGTCGGGGCGTCTGTTCGGCGGCATGGATCCGCGCCTCGAGAGCACCGCCGGCCTGACCGGAGTGTGGGCAGAGGAGAATACCCGCGAATCGATCTTCAACGCCATGAAGCGCAAGGAGACCTTCGCGGTAAGCGGACCGCACATCAAGGTTCGCTTCTTCGGTGGCTGGAACTATGCCGAGACCGCGACGGCGGAGCAGCGGCGGCAATTCTGGAAATTTGTGCCGGACTGGATCAAGGACCGCGACTGGGTCAAGGCCGCCTATGAGAAAGGCGTGCCCATGGGAGCAGACATGACGCCCATGCCAGCAGGCGACAAGGCACCGTCTTTCGCGGTGTGGGCGGTCAAGGATCCTACGTCCGGCAATCTCGACCGTATCCAGATCATCAAGGGCTGGACCAAGAGCGGCCAGAGCTTCGAGAAGGTCTTCGACGTCGCCTGGGCCGGTGACCGCGAACCCGGCAAGTGGACGGGGGTCGTGCCGCCGATTGCAAGCACGGTCGACATCGAAAAAGCCACCTACACGAACGGCAGCGGAGCCGTCGAATTAAAAACCGTGTGGAGCGATCCTGAGTTCGATCCGAGCGTTCCGGCCTTCTACTACGCCCGCGTGCTCGAGATTCCGACGCCGCGCTGGACGACGATCCAGGCCGCGCAGCTCGGCATCGCGCCGCCCGACGTGGTGGCGGCTACCGTCCAAGAGCGGGCGTGGAGTTCCCCAATCTGGTACAGCCCGACCGCCGAGGCGCGGAAAATCGCCAAGGCTGGTCTCACCATTGACGATCTCAAGAAGCAGGGCGCAGTCGCGCTCAATGAGGCCCAACTGAAGGCGCTGATCGTCGACAAGTCCCCGTGGCTGCAGAACAACGTCACGGGCACCAAGTTCAAGATCACTTACAGCGCGTCGGGAACCGCCAATACCACGCAAAAGCTCACGCCAATCGACCCGGCTTACGTGAGGTCGACGCTTGCGCAAAACCAGGGTCAGAGCCTGATCAATCACGCCGGCCGCGACGTTGTCCAGCCAAGCACCATCGGCGATCCGGCGGGGAGCAGTTATCTTGGCACACCCTCGCCCTACTACATCAACAACGGCAAGATCGTCACGGTTATTGCCGGCACGCCGATCGAAGTCACCGCCTACAAATTGGGGGACAAGGTTTATGGCGTGCGCAGCAACGAGTTCGGCTACGCGAATTATGAGATCATCGAGGATGTACCGGAGGTGAATCCGCTGGGGCCGGGCAAGCTTCAACTGCGCTGAGGGAGGCTTCTATGTCGGTTCCGCTGCCGCCGTCTCGCTCGCTGGTGTGGCTCAAGTGCAGGCTAGCCGCCCTGTTTCTTCTGATCTCCTCAGCCACCGTGGTGGCATGCCCGCTCTGCTACGAAGCTGCCCGCCAAATGGTGACCAACGGCCAGCGGCTGGATATGGCAGATCGAGCGGTGCTTGCTGTGCCCCTTGCAGGCGCGAGCCAATTCCGGATCGTCGAGGTCGTGAAGGGCAAGGATGCCGTCGGCGATATCATAGCGGACCCGGTGACCAGCCTCGACGCGGCAACGGCACCGGGCTGCGATCCTTGCTTGCTCGTTCGTGACCCGCTCGCCCCGCAATGGACCGGTCTAGGCACCATTCGGGCTGAATATGCGGACTGGCTCCGACAACTGGCTGCAACCGCTTTGGTCAAAGGCGACCGTCCACGGCCCATTTGGCCGTCGAACATGCAGACGTCGTTCGCGCTCAGCGATGCCGGCTGGCGACAACGTGTTGCACTGGTTCTGCCCTACCTCGAAAACTCCGACCCGCTGGCTGCCCGGATCGCATGGGGCGAACTGGCTCGGGCCCCCTACGCGATCATGGACATTGCGAGGTCGCGAATCGATGCGGCAGCGGTCGAGAGCTGGCTGGACGATCCCGAGCTCGCGTCACGCCATGCCGCCTACACTCTCCTGCTTGGCTTTGTCGGCGGTCCGCCCGATGCCGCGCGGCTCGAGCGGCAACTCGAAGCAGCGTGGAATTCGCACAACACCACGAACCTCGCCGCCATGATTGGTGCCGACCTCGAATTGCGCGGACCATCTCAGGTCGGCTGGATCGAGGCAATGTATTTTACCGATCGCAGCCGGACGATGCCAGAAATCGAGGCGGCCCTGCTTGCGCTCAACGTTCACGGCAACGCGAATCGCACGGTGTCCCGCGAACGTGTGATCCAGGCCTATCGGGCTTTCATCAGGGAGCGCCCGCCAATGGCCGGGTTCGTCGCCCCGCAATTGGCGGACTGGGACTATTGGGACGCCACGACGGAATACGCGGCCCTGCTGAAGGCCAATGCAATAAAGGATCCTGCGTCCGAATTTGCCGTGGTCAATTATCTGCAGCGCGCCGCCTCCGCCAACGAGACTCGTCGATAGATCACCCCATCCTGAGAGGCGACCTATGGCACCGCAGCTGCACGCCAAAGCTGAGCCGAACTCGGAACCGCCCGCGTCAGCACCGCTTGCGTCAGAGACCGGACCGAAGCCGCCAAGCCTGGTGCACAGGTGGTTGCGGGAACCCCTGGTCCATTTCCTTCTTGCCGGCGCGTTGACCTTCGCGATCTACGAACTGTTGAACCCGGCCGCCAAGACCGATCGAGTCAATCAGATCGCGCTCACCAAGGACGATCTCCGCCAATTGGCGGTACAGTGGCTCGCGCAAGGTCGGCCGCCGCCAACGGCCGATGAGATGCGCGGATTGGTCGAGCAGAGAGTGCACGAGGAGATTCTGTTCCGTGAAGCCGTCGCCCTCGGGCTTGACAAGGAAGACGAGATCATCAAACGCCGGTTAGCGCAGAAGATGGATTTCCTGGCAGCGGATATTGCCGCTTTGCAGGTTCCCAACGATGCCGAGCTCAGAGCGTGGTTCGCGCAGAATTCCAGTCGCTTTGCGCTGCCGCCGCGTGCGAGCTTTCACCACCTGTATTTCTCCTTCGATCGGCCCGGCGCGCGCGACGCGGCTGCTGCGGCGCTCACCAAGATCGCCGGTAAGCCGGCCGACGCCCCTGAAGTCGCTACGATTGCCGCCCCCTTCATGTTCCAGGACTACTATGCCGAACGTGCGCCCGACCAGATCGCCAAGGAGTTTGGCCCGGGTTTCGCAAAGGCGGTGTTTCAGCTCAGGCCCGGTGCGTGGCGGGGACCGATCGAGTCGGGCTATGGCTGGCATCTCGTGTTCGTCGATGCAATCGAGTCGGGCCGAGTGCCTGTGTTCGAGGAAGTCGAGTCCGACGCCAAATCCGCGTGGCTGGATGAAAAGCAGCGCGAGATCAAACGGATCGCTTTCGAAACGATGCGTGCGCATTACACGGTCGTTGTCCCGCCCTTCGAAACGGTCGACTGGGGAAGCCTGCGAAATCCTCAGGCGCCAATCGCGTCGACAGGGGTGCTGCCGCAATGAGCACGCGAAGGATGCGTCGGCGATGGCTCCAGGTCGCGTTGGCCAGTCTGCTGCTGGCGCTCTTAGTGCCGCCGCCACTTGCGGGCGCTCACGAGGTCCGGCCGGCCTATCTGCAGATCGATGAAATCGGGCCCGGCCGCTACCAACTGCTTTGGCGAACGCCGGTGCTTTCCGGCATGCGCTTGCCGGTCGTGCTGCGGCTCCCGGACGAGATTCACAATATCATCGAGCCCGTCGCGCAAGAGCTCTCCGATTCCCTTGTCGAACGCCACGTCATTGAAGTGGGCGCCCAGGGACTGGCGGGGAAGCGCATTGAGTTCGTGGGGCTTCAAGCAACGGTCACAGATGTTCTGGTGCGCGTGCAGATGCTGGACGGCACGCATTCGAGCACGCTGGTGCGGCCGTCGCAGCCGTGGGTCGACATCGCGACATCGCTGGGACCTCTCGCGGTCGCCGGCGCCTATCTGTCGCATGGTATTGAGCACATCCTGTTCGGCTTCGACCATCTTCTGTTCGTACTTGGGCTTATCCTCATCGTCCGCAACACGCGGATGCTGTTGTTGACGGTGACGGGCTTCACCGTCGCACATTCGATCACGCTCTCGCTTGCGACCTTGGGCATTCTCCACGTGCCAGGGCCTCCGGTCGAGGCATGTATTGCTCTCAGCATTCTGCTTCTGGCGAGCGAGATCCTTCGGCGGCAGCGGGGGGAGCCCAGCTTGACCGCTACCTGGCCATGGGCGGTCGCTTTTTCATTCGGTCTTCTGCATGGCCTCGGTTTCGCCAGCGCACTGATCGATATCGGTCTTCCACAAGGCGACGTTCCCCTTGCGCTGCTCGCCTTCAACATCGGCGTCGAGGTGGGACAGCTTGCTTTCATCGCCGCCGTTCTCGGCGTGATGCAGTTGGCCAAGCAATTTCGAATCCCCGAGATGGTCGAATGTCGGCTGCGGACCGTCACGGCCTACGGGGTCGGCGTCGTGGCAGCGTTCTGGTTCGTCGAACGGCTGGCAGGATTTTTGGCATAAGGACACAGCCGTAACGCGCAACGAACAGATGCGGAAAACGACGCGGGCATGGGAGAGCCGCCGTGGGCATGAAGCGCAAGGTCAGCCTGTTCCTGTTCGCAGTGATGGTGGCGGTGAGCCTAGGGGCGACGGTCGTCGCCTCGATGGCGATGTACCGGCTCGTCTCGGAAAAGCAGGATGAAGAGATCCACCGGCTTGAGGCAAGCCTGTCCAAGCGCTTCGCCGTCTTCGAGACGATGCTGCGCTCCCAGCACGAGCGCATCGCGGCGCACATGGACAGGGTGCTGCCCGAGATCGCCGCCGAGCTCGAGGCGACCGGCAAGCAGCCGCAGGAGCTGTCGGTGGAGGAACTCGATCGGCTCGTCAAGAAGTACGAGATCCAGCACATCTATTTCATCGATCGCTCGCACAAGGTGTTCCAGACCAACCTTGCGGGCGAAATGAACTTCGTCTTCCCGGAGGGCAGGTTCACGCACTTCCTCGACACGGTGTACGGCGCCAACAAACTGATGCAGGTCGGCATAGACCTGTCCACCGTGACCGGCACGCTGCGCACCTACAGCTACTTCGGCCCGAAATGGAAGGACTACATCATCGAAATCTCGACCGAGCTGCGAACCAGCCTGGCCGAGGGCAATTTCGGCTGGATGAGCGACTTCTTCTTCCAGGACCTGTTCATCGACGCGGTCCACTCCAATCCATACGTCAAGGATCTCGACATCTATCTCTACTCGGTGGCCGGCACCTGGTCGCTGCTGCACGTCGGCAAGAAGCTCGATCTGCAATTGACCGAGCGGATCATGAAAAGCCGGCGCGAGGAAGTGGTCGACAATCAGGGCCGCTTCCTCACGATCTACAGCGTCGAGGAGGCCCGCGCCGGCTCCGATCCCGACCATCCCGTTTTCTCCAAGTCCGTGATCCGCGAGATCACCTACGACACCGGGCTGGCGCGCGAGGCGGTGCAGCAGATGTTCCTGAGCTCCATGCTGGTGCTGGCGGTGATGCTGCCCATCGTGTTCTGGATCGCCTCGCGACTGCTGCAGAGGCAGCTGCTCGATCCGCTGTTCAACCTGCGCGGCGAGGCTGGCGCCATCGCCCAAGGCAACCTCGAGCAGGCGATCGCCAACACCGACCGCAAGGACGAGATCGGCCAGCTCGCCAAAAGCTTCGCCTCGATGCGCGATGCTGTACGCAGCACTATCACCGACCTCAAGCAGACCAACCTTTCGATCGAGCGCTTCGTGCCGCGCGCATTCCTGACGATCGTCGGCAAGCCCAGGATCGTCGACGTCGAGCTGGGCGACAACAAGCGCGAGGAGATGAGCATCCTGTTCTCCGACATCCGCAGCTTCACGACACTGTCGGAGAGCATGATGCCGGACGAGAACTTCGCTTTCATCAACGCCTATCTCGAGCATATGGGCCCGGTGATCCGCGACCACAACGGCTTCATCGACAAGTACATCGGCGACGCCATCATGGCGTTGTTCAAGAACGCCGACGACGCGCTGCGTGCCGGCCTCGCCATGCTCGATACGCTCGACCGGTTCAACGTCGGGAGGCGCGCGGCGGGGCAGCAGCCGATCGCCATCGGCATTGGCATCAACACCGGATCGCTCATGCTGGGCACGATCGGCGAGCGGCACCGCATGGACGGCACGGTGATTTCCGACGCGGTCAACCTGGCGGCGCGGGTGGAGAGCCTGACCAAGGACTACAAGGTGCCGCTGCTGATCTCGGAGTACACATGGCGGGAACTGGCCGACCCCAAGGCCTACGACATCCGGCCGATCGACGTCGTGGTGGTGAAGGGCAAGACCCGGCCGGTCACCATTTTCGGGGTCTGTCGGCGCGACCCGCCGACCGAGCGCGCCGTCGGGGGCGCACGCGCGGATGTCGCCGGGAATCCGAGCAATCCTGACCTCAACATCGCGTGGAAATACTTGTGGACGGCCAAGGACACCTGGCTCGGTTCGGAGCAGAACCTCGGCGCAACGGTGCAGTCTACAACCTGACCATGGACCCGTTCGAGAAGTACGACATGTTGTTCGATGGTGCGGTCTCGTCACGCCTTGCTGGACCTTCAGAGCTTCGAGAAAGTCTTCGACTTCGCCTGGGCGGGTGACCGTGAGCCCGACAAATGGACAGGTACCGTGCCGCCGAAAGCGGAGATAGGTCCGACGATGAATCTGGCGCCATGACCGTTTTTGCATAGTCGGGTCGCTGAGCTTTCCCTATGGCTTGATTTAGTCACCAGTTTGAGAAAGGATTGGTCATGTTGAAGCGAACCATTGTCTCGCTCGCCGCATCCATTATCGTCGGCATCGCGTGCATCGCGACGATCTCAAGTGACGCCTTCGCCTATCGAGCAGGCGTTGGTCGTGCTGGAGTTGGTCGCGTTGGCGTTGGTCGGGTTGGCGCTTACCACGGCGGTGTCTATCGCGGTGGCGTTTACCGTGGCGCAGCCGTGGGCCGCGGGGTGGCGGTCGGCGTCGGAGCTGCTGCAGTGGGAGCAGCTGCCGCTGGCGCTTACGGAGCTTATCGCTGCGGGTACTATCCCTATCGACCCTGCTGCTTAATTGTTGCAGGACCTCGCCAGCACATCGGCGGGGTTGTTCCCGTTACGGCTGGGGTTTTTTTTCCGCCAGTACGTTGGCTTGGGCTTGCTTGAAGTTACAACGGCTACGCTACATTCGATCCGTATCAGTTCATCAAGAGGCTGCCGGAGTGGGACAACATCGATCGGGAGGAGTTGAAGCATCTTCAGAGCTTTGTTTAGATCGTGTTGTTTGAAGCGCTTGGCAGAGGGGCGTGCGATGAGAGCCTGCGGATGTCTTCTCACTAGTGTTCTTCTGATCTTTGTTGTCCCCATCCTTGGCATGGTGTCTGCAGCACAAGCCGCAGGCGAAGCGCCGAAGGACACAATCGCGGCACAGATACGCATGCAAGGCTTTGCCTGCGACAAGCCGCAGAGTGCCGTGAGGGACGCGAAGCGATCGAAGCCGGACGAAGCGGTCTGGGTTCTCAAATGTAGTAACGCGGCTTACAGGATCAGGCTCATTCCCGACATGGCAGCGAAGGTGGAGCGGCTTCAATAATTGCGATCTTCAGGAGCACTGATGATGGAACCCACATTCGGCGTGCTGGATGCAGTCACATTCGTCGTTTTCGCTCTTCTGCTGGCCGTAGCGGTGATCCTCGTCGTCAGCCTGGGCCAGTTGCCAGGGCAGCTCGCGCGCAAATGGGGTCACCCGCAGGCAGCCGCCATCAACGTCGCGAGCTGGCTTGGTTTGGCTGCGGGCGGTGTGTTGTGGCCGCTGGCACTGATCTGGGCCTTTCTGGTGCCGTCAACTGCCGGCCCCGCAAGACACTCCAGCAGCGAGGAGATCCGCCAATGATTGCCGTGTTGCTCACGATCTATACAGCGATCGTGCTCGTTCTCTTCAAGCTGAAGCTGGTGAAGCCGCGCCCGTATCCGATCGCCCTTGTCGTGGTCGCGGGTTTTTTTATAGTCGGCGGAGTTGTCGTGGCCTGGGCGCTCTCGGCGCCGATCTCGCCGAGGCTGGTGACCTCCCAATACGTGGTACAACTCGTTCCTTACGTGAAGGGGCAGGTCAAAACGGTGCACGCCCTGGCAAACCAGCCGATGAAGAAGGGCGATCTGCTGCTTGAGATCGATCCGGCGCCGTACCAATACACGGTTGATCAACTGCAAGCCCAGCTGAAGGCCGCGAAGGCGAACGTCGAACAGGCCAAGGCCGCGCAGGACGCGGCGAATGCCAATGTCGAAAAGGCCAAGGATGGAATAGCGCAGGCAAAGGCAAGCGTCGATCAGGCCAAGGCGGCGGTTGCCAACGCACAGGCCGGTCTCAACAAGGCGAAAGCAGCGGACGAACTGGCCAAGACGCAGGAACAGATCGCCCTGAGCATTCAGCGAGCGGACGTCGCGGCAATCAGCAAGCTCAAGGTGGCTGAAGCTTCGCAGCAACGCCAGGAGGCGGACGCCGCCGTCGAGCAGGCTCAAGCCGCCCTCGCTCAGGCCCAGGCCGCCGAGCAACAAGCCGCGGCGGGACTGGCGGGAGCTCAGTCGACCCTTGCGCAGGCCGAAGCCTCCGCCCGACAGGCTGCGTTTGCCGTGGTGATCGCGCAGAGCAATGTCCCCGCTGTCGAAGCCCAACTCAACGACGCGCTGTTCAATCTGGCGCAATGCAAGATGACAGCGCCGGCCGACGGCTACGTGGTGAACTGGCAGGTTCAGCCGGGAACCATGCTGGTGCCCGCTCCAATCGCGGCGGCCGGCACCTTCGTGAGCACCGCGGATATCGCGGTTGTCGCCGTCTTTCCCCAGAACTACCTGATGAATGTCGAACCGGGGGACGACGTGGAACTGGTCATGGACCCCTATCCGGGTCGTCTGTTCACCGCAAAAGTCGACAGCATTATCCCCGCGTCCGGAGGAGGTCAGTTTATGACGAGCGGCGACATTCCCAACGCCGCCAAGGTTGGGTCAAGCGGCGCTTATGCCGTCAAAATCCTTTTCAGCGACGAGGCGGTGGCCAGGAAGCTGTCGCTCGGTTCGGGAGGGACGGCCGCCATCTACACCAAGAGCGGCAAGCCGGTGCATATCATCTCCAAGATCGCGATCCGGATGAAGAAGTGGCTGTTGTACGTCGTGCCATCGGTACAATCGTAAGCTGGTGACGCGCCAGAAACGCAACCTCTGTTGCACAAGAGCCACGATCGGCAACCTTGTTGTTGTAAGCAGAACATTCTGATGTTTCAGCGACAAGGCCTGATCCATTGTCAGCGCGAAAGACATGGCTGCGTCGCCGCGCTCGCGGCCGACGAAGGTTGGGAGGGCAACGGACATGCCGGATCCGACCCAAAGGTCGGTTGCATATCACTCCGTCACCACGCGATCCCGGTGGGCGGTCTTGGCCGGATTGGCTCTGCCCATGGCGGCCTGCGCTGTGGGGCCGGATTTTGTGCCGCAGCCGGCGCCGATCGCCTACGAGTTCATCGGAGCAAATAACCGCTTGGTCAAATCCACTGATCGAGATTACCGGGACTGGTGGAAGAGTTTTCATGACGCGACGCTCAATCAGCTCATTCATATCGCCTACAATCAGAACCTCACGCTGCTGAGCGCCGGGACTCGCGTGCTGCAGGCCCGCGCAGTGTTGGGCGTCGCCATCGGCTCGATCTATCCCCAGGTGCAGCAGGGCACCGGATCGCTGATCTACAATCGGACCAGTGCCGCCACGCCGCTGGCGGGTCCGAACGCGACGCCGAGCTTGTTCTGGACCGATTCACTTGCCCTTCAGGCTGCCTGGGAGCTGGACTTTTGGGGCAAGTTCCGGCGCGGCGTGGAGTCTGCGGACGGCGCTTATCTGGCGTCCATTGCGAGCTACGACGATGTTCTGGTCTCGCTCCTGGGTGACGTTGCGGCAACCTATGTCGGCATTCGGACCACCGAGCAGCTGATCGCTATCGCTCGCACCAATGTGCGCAAGCAGGAGGACGCACTCAAAATCGCCAAGGCGAAGTACACCGGTGGCGGCACGAGCGAACGCGACGTTTTCCAGGCGACGAATGTGCTCACCGCGACCCAGGCGGTCATCCCCCAGTTGACGTTTCAGCTGCAGCAGGCAACCGACGCGCTCTACGTCCTTCTCGGCATGCCACCGCAGCGGCTGGGCACCCTGTTGTACCGGTCGCGGGGCGCAATCGCTCCGCCCTCGGGCACGATCATGGTCGGAATTCCGGCTGACCTGCTCCGCCGCAGGCCCGATATCCGGGCGGCCGAGCTGGCCGCGCTGGCCCAGAGCGCTCAGATCGGGATCGCCGAGGCGCAGCTGTTTCCGGCCATCAGCATCACCGGCACGTTCGGCGGCGCAGCCAGCACTGCCAACGGTCACAATCTTGGAGATGTGTTCACCTCCAAGGGTCTCACCTATGCGGCCGGTCCGTCTTTCCAGTGGAACATCCTGAATTACGGACAGATCACCAACAACGTGCGTTTCGAGGACGCCAAGTTGCAGCAATTGCTGGTCGACTATCAAAGCACCGCGCTCAAGGCGCAGCAGCAAGTGGGTGACGGTATATCCCTCTTTCTGCAATCAAGGGTCCAGGCGGAATTCCTGCGTCGGAGTGTCGATGCAGCGCGCGGCGCTCTCAAGATTGGATTGGAGCAGTACGAGAGCGGGGCGACGGACTTCACGACCGTCCTGACGGCAGAACAGAATCTGTTCCAGGCGGAGAGCAACCTGGCCGTCGCGACGGGCAACGTGTCCCTGGGGGCAATTGCCGTCTACCGCGCCCTCGGCGGAGGATGGCAGATACGGGAAGATAGCTATTTCGTCACCGCTGCAACGCGCGACCAGATGCGGGCGCGGACCAACTGGGGCGAATTGCTTGCGCCAGCTGGCGAGCCGCAACCGCCCGCCCCGGGCCTGCCGTCTCCCGCCGACACCGGACCGACCGTTCGGCCGCCGCAATGGTAATTGGTCGGAGGCGGTCCGTGGGTTTCGTTGTTTGGATCACTCTGCGGTGCGGTAATCTCAAGAAAACCTGTCGATATCTCATTATCCTTTGCGTTGGCCTCGCTGTTACTTCCATTCCGGATGTACCCGCGGCGAAGGAGCCGCACGCGATATGCACCATCCACTTTCTGGCGTTTGTCCCAAATGCGGTAGGCATAACGTCGAGATAAGCGTATGTCCGAGTCGGGCACATTGCGAAATTGTTCTGCAACGCAAGACTCAGTCGCGATCGGGGCATGGTGGACATGGAGCCAGCCGCACTCATCCAGCTCGATTTAAGTGCGCACCCTGGTTCAAAGGGTTCCGCCCCTTTGGGAGTCCAAGCAGCAGGTGTGGAGCTTCAAAATGACCATTCAATTTTGGCTGAATCTGCCGACGAGCAACGCAATGCCTTGATCATGCCTGCCGATGATGCGGCCATACGGGCGTCGCAAGGATGATAAAGCGCTGCGCCGCGGCCACTCTCAAGCTCCTGGTCGCCAACTGATTTGTACTCTGGATCGAAGGGAGCTCGCGCGGCAGACGCTTCTTTTCCCTCCCCCGCGAAGCGTTTCCGCAGCGCGGGGAGGGTGGCCGGCCGCAGGCCGGTCGGGTGGGGGTGTCTCCGCGAGTCCACATGAAGATCTTGTTTGCGGAGATACCCCCCACCCGGCGCTTCGCGCCACCCTCCCCACCCTGCGCAGCTACGCTGCGCTTGGGGGGAGGGATGAGAAAGCACTGCGCCGCAGTCACTTCTTGCGCTCGCTGCATCGAGTGATTTGCCCGTCGGGCGCGGAGTGAAAAAAACTGTCCAGCCCCCTCGCGAAAAATATTTCGCTTAACCCGTCGGACAAATCACTTTTAAGCTTGCCCCATCCCGCCTCACCAAGAGGGGCGAATGGCGATCGTCACGAACGTAGGGCGGGATGCGGTGGACGCGACGATGTCGTGTGCGCATGAGATCGCAGGGCGGCGCGAGTCGTGAGCGGTCGAGAGAGGCGCGCGAGACGAGCGGCATTGTTGCGGACGGCGAAGTCGTGTGGTCCTGGCATCCGTTGTTGATGTCAAGCCGCGCGGAGGCACACTCAGCCCAACCGGGATTCGATGTGTCATTCAATCCGCGTGGCGACGGTGGCAAAAGGAATTCGTCGCCGGGGAGATCACGTAGAAACCGTAAAACCATTGCCTGGGGAATGCCGGATGTTATCCGGTGCCTCCGCTGTGAATACTCGTGCGCATACTCAAACTACCCAGCGCACGCGAGGCTGCGGGTGCATTGGGCATCCGGCATTCCCCGCGCCCTCTTCAAATGCAGGGCGGATGATTTCAGGCAAACCTCGGACATGGCGTGTCGCGAGAATGCGAATGTGAGTTTGCGTAGGGTGGGCAAACGGACCTTGCGCGCGAATGCGCGCGCAAGGACCGCGTGCCCACCAGTTCACGCAAGAGGCGGGCACGGCGCGAAGGGCGCGCCTTAGCCCACCCTACGGCTATCTCGCTGGATTTGACGTCACTGCGGGGAGCGTGAGCGACGAAGCAATCCAGCCTTCTCATGCCGCGCGATAGATCGCTTCGCTGGCGCTCGCAATGACGGCCACACCTTCGATGTCGCGTTTTTCGTGTCGCGAGATGCAGGGCTGCAGCAATCTTGTCGGATTTGCCTGTCAGAGCAAAAACCGTTAGCGCTTGATGCAAGACAGCGGCTGGTGATGGTCGCGCCATGGAAGACAGGACACATGACGAGCGAGGATAAAACCCGCGCCAACCAGCCCGCCGACATCGCCGAATTCGATTATGTCATCGTCGGCGCCGGCTCGGCCGGCTGCGTGCTGGCCAATCGCTTGAGCGCCGACGGCAAGCATACGGTGCTGCTGCTCGAAGCAGGTCCGAAGGACACGAATATCTGGATCCACGTGCCGCTCGGCTATGGCAAGCTGTTCAAGGAAAAGTCCGTCAACTGGATGTACCAGACCGAGCCGGAGCCGGGCCTCGATGGCCGCCAGGTGTTCCAGCCGCGCGGCAAGGTGCTGGGCGGGTCGAGCTCGATCAATGGTCTGCTCTATGTGCGTGGCCAGCACGAGGATTATGACCGCTGGCGCCAGCGCGGCAATGTCGGCTGGGGCTATGATGACGTGCTGCCCTATTTCAAGAAGGCGGAAAACCAGACCCGCGGCGCCGATCCCTATCACGGCACGGGCGGCCCGCTCACGGTCTCGGACTGGCGCCACGCCGATCCGCTCTCTGAAGCCTTCGTCAAGGCCGCGGTCGAGGCCGGCATCCCCTTCAATCCGGATTTCAACGGCGCGACGCAGGAAGGCGCCGGCTTCTTCCAGACCACGACCCGGCGCGGCCGGCGTGCCTCAAGCGCGTTTTCCTATCTGCGTCCCGCCCGACGCCGCGGCAATCTGCGCGTCGAGACCGGTGCGCTGGCGCGGCGCCTGATCTTCGAGGGGCGGCGCGCGAGCGCGGTTGATTACAGCCAAAACGGCATCGTGCGCCGGGCGTGGGCGCGGCGCGAAATCCTGGTGTCGGGCGGCGCCTACAACTCGCCGCAGCTCTTGCAGCTCTCCGGCGTCGGCCCGGCCGAATTGTTGAAGCAGCACGGGATCGATGTCGTGCTCGATGCGGCCGGTGTCGGCCATGATCTGCAGGACCATCTGCAGGTTCGGCTGATGATGCGCTGCGCGCAGCACGTCACGCTCAACGACGTCGTCAACAATCCGCTGCGGGGCATGCTCGCCGGTCTGCAATACGCGGCCTTCCGCAAGGGGCCGCTGACGATCGCCGCCGGCACCTCGGGCGCCTTCTTCAAGACCAGCCCGCGCCTTGCGACGCCGGACATCCAGATCCATTTCATCCCGTTTTCGACCGACAAGATGGGCGAGAAGCTGCACCCGTTTCCAGGCTTCACCGCGTCGGTCTGCCAGCTCCGCCCCGACAGTCGCGGCTCGCTCAGGATCAGAAGCGCCGATCCGACCGTCGCGCCGGAAATCCGCATCAATTATCTCGCCTCCGAGGTCGACCGCACCGCCAATATCGATGGCATCCGCATCCTGCGGAAGATCCTCGCGGCGGCGGCGCTGAAGCCCTTTGTGGTGGAGGAGGTCGATCCCGGCGCGACGGTGCAGAACGACGACGAGATCCTCGGCTTCTGCCGCCAGCGCGGCAGCACCGTCTATCATCCGACCTCGACTTGCCGCATGGGCACCGATCCGCTCGCCGTCGTCGACGCGCGGCTGCGGGTACGCGGCATCGAGGGCCTGAGGGTGGTCGACGCCTCGATCATGCCGGACCTGATGTCCGGCAACACCAATGCGCCTGTGATCATGATCGCGGAGAAGGCCTCCGACATGATCCTTGAAGACGCTCGCTGAGGGAAGCCGATGACGGACGTGCTTGCCGCGATTTTCGACCTGACGCCGGCGATCGAGGCGGCCGGCAACGCCGATCCCTCGGTCGGCTGGTCCGTGATGATCGCGATGGATCGATGGTTCGGGCATTTGCCTGAAACGGCTGATCGGCTTAATCCTGCCGAACAGGCGCGGGCGTGTGGTCCGGCGAAGGGAGTTTGACGAGTGGCACATCGGTTCCGGATCGGCACGCGCAAGTCTACGATGGCGTTGGCGCAGACCGACGAGATCGCACGCCGCCTCACCGCGGCCGTGCCCGGCCTCGATGTCGAGATCGTCAAGTTCGAAACCACAGGCGATTCCGACCAGACCAGCAAGCTCTTGCCGCATGGCGGCAAGGGCGGCGCGTTCGTCGCGCAAATCCGCGAGGCGATGATTGCCGGCGACCTGCATGCGGCGATGCATTCGCTCAAGGACATGCCGGGCAACGAGGACACGCCGGGGCTCGTGATCGGCGCCACGCTGTCGCGCGATCCGCCCGGCGATGTGCTGGTGCTGCGCTCCGGACTGTCGTTTGCAGAGTTCGGTCGCAACCGCGGCAAGGGCTTCAAGATCGGCACCAATGCGGTGCGACGCGCGGCCTACGCGCGGCGGCTGTTTCCCGAGGTCGAGGTGATCCACTTTCGCGGCGCCGCCGACACCCGCATCCGCAAGCTCGACAATGCCGAACTGCAGCGGCTGCCGGATGGCGGTGCCATAGGGCCGGCGGATGCGCTGATCATGGCGCGCTCCGGGCTCGAGCGGGTGGGGCTGGCGAGCCGCATCGCCTACGAATTTCCGGTCA
>Ga0307516_10001967_pt1 | contig 28145 bp, 29 predicted proteins | sample 19_EM_MG_FD_203310 | JGI IMG/M metagenome (GOLD analysis project Ga0307516, IMG submission 203310) | Populus trichocarpa ectomycorrhiza microbial communities from riparian zone in the Pacific Northwest, United States - 19_EM | ecosystem: Host-associated > Plants > Roots > Unclassified | place...
AGCAGTCCGTCCAGTCCTTACTGAAAAATGTCTACGGGACGGCCGTCTTTAGACTGCCAGGACTAGCGGCCGTAGTCCAGTCCCGGGCAGGCCTCAAGACGGACGGGACGGACGGCTGCGAGGCCTGGGGGCCACCGTGCCACGAAAATAAACGATGAATGGAATAAGTTGTCTGAGGATAAGGTGAACCGTCTCCGCGACATCATCATATAACGGCTCGAGCAGATTACCACAGCTTACAACGGCAGGGAAATTGAAAGTTCTGTTTCTCCCTGCATATGTATATTCCCGGTGCTCTTGATACCGCTGATCCTTATATGCATTCACATCTTCGAAAATATTTAGCCGATATTCATCAAGCGGTGGGGGCCGGTCAGAGCGGGGCAATGAGACAGTGACAGCGGGGCGGGGCGCCGCGCCTATACGTGTACCTACATAGTGCCGAAAACAGGGCGCGTATCTTCCGTACCTCTCCGTGCTATCTAGTCCGGGCGTTGAGTGCTCGTGCCGGTAACAACCCCCTCACTGCCGCCAACAACACCCAAAATTCTACACTCCCTTACATATAAACAACATCGACACATCCAGTATGCCCCCACTGGCGGAGATTCTCCAACCCGACGGCGAATGAGATATCCGAGACCCCTCCGATGGCCATGCCACCGGATTCCGCGCTCCATCAACTTTCTGATGCCATACTAGGGGGCACCATTTTCTGTGCTTCCGGGACTTCAAGAAAGAGATCCTCCGTTTGGCGGTGCAGGATGGCTTCAAGACCCGTTACCTAAAGTTGAACGGTCAGTTCAACATTGCCGTATGTGCGGCGTGCCGAGAAAGCCTGCAACTTCAGGGTGCGAGCGTGGAAAAAGGCGTCGGAACGTGTTGAAGTCACAATAGTCCATCCGAACAATACCGCCTGCATCGGTATGCTGGTCAAGAAGCGCGAGGCGCAGAACCATCAAGCGTTATTATTCGAAGCGGTTCCTAAGGTTATGACAGTACGCAAGACGATAACTGCTGCAGAGGTCATCCGAGAAATTTCGCCTAAAAAAGTGGTCTATCCTTAGCAAAAGCCGATCGTAGGCCGTATCGATAGCATACTAAAAAGCGTCTATCGTATCGATGGTGTTGGAAATGCTTCTCGCGCGTTGTTTAGATTTGGCACTTGAGCCTTGGAATTTGTTGAGGACACGATTGCGTAAGGCGCAAGCGGGGAAGTGTCAGCGGAGGATATTTGTTCCGCGGGTTCTTTCCCTTCTCTTTCTACTCAATACTTATCGAATACTACAACGAAGTTGTAAACCACTCGAACTACAAGAATCGATACGCCTTGTGTTTCCTCATCTCATACAGCATTAAGACTGATCGAACTCCTATCATTCATTTCTATCCTCATCGCTAATCGGTATTCTTTCAACAGATGGTGCATACGTATATTGATGCGTAACTATAGGTTAAACCTACTATACGACTGAGCCATGATACATAATTCAGCGTTGATACATATCGCCCGTTACTCTGAATCATATCCATATCGTGCGTGTTTCCGCCACTACACATATTGATTTGTGGAACGATAGTACTACCACATTTTCTACACCCCAGCTCGCACTGCCACACTTTCCTTTTTTTTAATATTCCATCCGTCTATGTACCTCGCCCGTCGGCCGTAGCGCGGCTCGCGGAGTGTCGGAAACACGACGAACAGATTTCCGACGATCCCGAGCGCCAACGGGTTTCAAGTCAACCGCACGTGGCGCCCGCTTACATCCCGCAGGAGGCTGAGCTGCACTGCGCTCGGTCTTGCTCTTCCGCTGTACCACCTCCGAGTGGCACGGCTTGCGGCAGTAAGCAATTCCCCACCCTCCACCACGGTCTCACTCCCCGTCGCGACGGACGGAAACGGGCTGGCCTGGCAGCGGACGTCGAAGCAAAGGAGGAGGGTAGAATAGGTATTCCTTACCACCATCTCCGTTGGACTGCTCTGTACTAAACACGCGATTCGACGATTACAACAATCCACAACTCATAACCCATATACTAAAAACTAACGTCATGGCACACGCCAAGAACCTCACTGGCGGCGGCAACCCCGAGAAGAAGCTCGAAACCACGCAGGGGAAGTGTGGGGGCTTCATTCACAGCATCAACGGAGCTCTCAGTGGCGGAAAGCGAGCAGAAGAAGGATGGCATCGACAAAGGTGCTGTCATGAATGATGAGCCGCACTTTTCCATCCGCAATATACAGAAATGGCTTCAGCTGACAAGATCCGAATGTGTAGGTGCCGGCTTCGTCCAGGAGAAGGTGGGAATTGGCTCTCGGAACAAGAGCAATACTGTTTCGGGAACAACTTTCAATGCGCTTGCCGCGCGGCTTTGGGGCAGATCATAAGAACCGAAAACATATGAACTTACCGTGATGTTTTCGGAATTCTGCCTCACCGAACGCGCCTTCGGCCCATATCATAGGTCCACACCTGAAGGTTCTTTCCGGTGGCGTAAATGGAGCGCTGGTTGAGCGTTAGCGTAACGCCACTGCCATCGTCATGCCGCTCCAACCGCCCACAATTCCTACGACACGCACGAAAAATAAACTGCACACACATGAAAACACAACTTTACACCCGTGGGTGGACCTCTCTACTTTACCCTCTTTTTATCCCCATCGCTGCCTCCTCCACGACCTTCAATCTTCTCTCTGATCTCACGAGCCGTACCAACTTAAGCCCGCTCCCCTCACCATCACCGAAGATTCGTCCTGATTTCGTAGTAACTCCTTCAGATCTCCGTCTCTTTACACTCACACTCCGGCAATGCCTCGCGAAATGACCACCCGGTACCCAATGGAGGTGTGGATAGGAAAGGAGCGCCACGAGATTCGCACGACAGCAGAGCTGGAAGTGGCGCTACATGAGATCGACACGGTAGGTGGAGAGCGGGTGCCGCTTCAGATGTTCCATGGCTGACAAGCAGGTAGAGAGATGGATCGGTGGTCTTCAAGTTCGTATCTCCCTGGCAGGTGATGGTTCTGGGTCCATATTTACTCGATATAGCTTCACAAAGGACCTGAAGACAGATCTATTAACCCACCTCTACTCCCGATTCGAGGTGCCCCTGAGACTGGCCGGGATACCCCTGGTTCCGGGCTCTGTCAATGTGCCGGAAACGGGCGATCATGCAGGGTTTTCGGCTATGCACGAGAGCCCTAGCTGCTGCAAACTGTGCACTGGGTGTGTTAAGTCTCCCTCATGTGACTGTCGTGGTTGCCCGGATGGCGACTGCAACTGCACACAATGCCCTGGCGATCTCACGCCCAGTTGTGGTAAGTGCCCTGAAGTGTTTTTCTGTCGACAGCACTGATCGAGAAGATCGCGTTTCTTGGGTACAAATCCCCGCATACGAAGAGGTGCCCTCCCGAGCGGAACAACGGGCACCGACAGGCGTCACGCTCCCGCATATTACCTCAACAGACGAGCTGATATCGTTGTATACCGATAATTCAACGTGAGTTTGTGGACCAGTGTGGCCAGCACAAAATGCTGACGACATGAAGCCGCAATTTTACCCGCCGCAAGCGCCTTGCCTTCTGGTTCCTGACCGACAAAGCCGGCCGCAAATATTTCTTCAACCACCGTTGGAAGGCTACCGAAAACCAATCTATACCTGCAACCACGCCTGCGTCGATTCTAGCCTCCTGTCTGAATGGTGTGTGCGATGACTGGGACAAACTGATCGATTGTCACAAGCAATTGCTGTCCGAAGCAGTACGTGATGCTTGAATAACTGCTTAGTGTACGAGACTGAAGTTGGTGTTAACTAGACCAAAAAAATAATGAGCGATCAAGGGTTGAATTATCAACACTTCATCCGGTCATTGGTCAGCATCGCCGACGTAGCCTCTCGATTGGAAACTGCACAGCGCGAACAAATTCAAAGCACCAGGCAGCTCGCTAAGGACTTTGATATGAAGTGGGATCAACGCCTGGGGATCGAGAAAGAGTCCTTGGATCAGGAAGACGAAGAAATTTCCAATGTGGAGAGCCAGAGCAAGCATTATGGTCCCAGCCGACCGGGCCGCCCCGTACATCCTTACGGAAACTATAGGCCGTCACGTGCCAACCCGCTTTTGGGGTGGGTGCCAGTGAGAGTTCCACGGAAGCACCGCCGACATGAGCGCAAGTCGTCACAAGCGGAACGAGAAGAAGTCGGCGGCGATCTGATGAGAGCGGTAGAACGGCTTGCGAGTGTCGGTAACACATTAGAGAACGGGGTGGTCAAGAGAATCGACGTCTTGCTTCAGAGAGTACATATTCCTTGAAGTTGGTTTGTTGCAATGGTTCATCTAACAACTGAGTTCAGGCATCCAACATCGTCTCCATCGACGAGGCATATAAAGCCAGGGAGCAGAATTCCAGCATCAAGAGGCTATCGTGGATCACCGTACTCCTACCTACCTTGCTGCTCCAGACTCCAGTCAATATAGCTAACATAAAGTTCTCTTAGTTCATTTTCCTGCCATTACTATTCGTCGCGGTTAGCCACCCTCCTCTCCGAAGACTTAATAACTATTATCTGACACCCTGTTAGAGCTTGTACGGCATGAATGTGGACGTGCTTGCGAATAATCCCAGATGGACTACCTATTTCTTCGTTGCCGTACCAGTGTTTGCATTCGTGATGGCAGTGGTCATAATACTGAAGCGCCTGAAAAATGTCACCGAAAACTCTCCGGGGATCATCACTGACTCACTGAAACTGATCCGTCGGCTCAGAAGCAAGTCGAAAATATGTGACGAGGAATGTCAAATTTCTTCGTCCATTGCAGATCCCCGGTTCGAAAAGCCCTTCATCGATGCTATCCTCTCCGGAAACAATGCAAGGGTCAAACATCTCCTGAGTCTTGGAATCGCTGATGTCAATTTCCATGACGGGAAAATGACGGGATTGCAATATGCAGCTACTGCTGGCAACGAAGATCTTGTTCAACATCTACTGGCAAACGGGGCCAACGCCAACGCAGAGGCAGGGAATGATGGAGGAAGAACAGCGCTACAGGCAGCATCAGAGGGAGGCCATCTTGCCGTAGTGGATCGGCTTCTGAAGAAGGGGGCCAACGTCAACACAGAGGCGGTAGGTGATCAAGGAAGAACAGCCCTACAGGCAGCATCGGAGGGAGGCCATCTGGTGGTAATGGATCGGCTTCTGGAGAAGGGGGCCAGCGTCAACGCAGAAGCTGCCTGGCGGGCCGGAAGAACGGCCCTACAGGCGGCATCGGAGGGAGGCCACCTTGCGGTAATGGATTGGCTTCTGGAGAAGGGGGCCGACGTCAATGCAGACGCATCAACGTATAGCGGAAGAACAGCCCTACAGGCGGCATCGGAGAGAGGCCATCTTGCGGTAGTGGACCGGCTTCTGGAGAAGGGGGCCGAAATCAATGCAGCAGCAGGATATGATCAAGGAAGAACAGCCCTACAGGCAGCGTCGGGGGGAGGCCACCTTGCGGTAATGGATCAGCTTCTGGAGAATGGGGCAAACGTCAACGCAGACGCAGTAACGTATAGCGGAAGAACAGCCCTACAGGCGGCATCGGAGAAGGGCCATCTTGCGGTAGTGGATCGGCTTCTGGAGAAGGGGGCCAACGTCAACGCCGAGGCATCACCATTTGGCGGAAGAACAGCCCTTCAGGCAGCATCGGCGGGAGGCCATCTTGCGGTAGTGGAACTATTGCGGAGAGCAGGTGCAACTAGATGAGGTGTAGTTAGTCCCCCGGAAATGATCTTATCACTGAGTATACTGACATCCCTTTCAGGTCTTTGGGCCCTCGGTGGCGTAGTGCCCAAGTTCGGAAGCGCGGTGGTATCGGTCTTGGGTTACCGTTAGTGAGGAGCGATGGTATCGGCGTGGATACTGCGTATGCGGCGATTTGAAATTTCTGTTGTGGATCTATTCATTTCATGTTTGTTCGCCCCTGGGATCCGCGCGATACCCCCCTCGGGTGGTTGTATCTTCCACTGGGTTGGCTGCTGTTGCAGATTCTTCTGTTCTCTGTCATGACTTGGATAAAAATTCATGGACGGGTACTGCTGTACCCATACCCTGTGTTTCCTGCGAACAGATTCGACAGTATTTGTTATCGAACTATTCGGGGCCCCGAAGGGCTATGAATTTCGAGCCAATCCCCAACAACCTACGAGCGATCAGCCAGGCAGGCCTCTTTGGTACCAGGTGGACAGCCCGGCGGAAGGACGGTGCAGCCCACTCCGAGGCGTCCTGGATCGTACCGTAGCGGTGGTCCAGTGGGAGACAGTGCTGACAGAATGCCGCGTCTCTTGGAACAGGTATACGGATGTGGAAGTTATCCCACCACACGGCCCCGATCTAGTCAACTTTCTTCACGGCTTTGACTGCCAGCAGGCAAATTCCAACCTCTCCGGTGCTGAGGATTACCTCTCTGCCACCTGGAGTCTGAGCCAACGGCGGGCCTCCGTTTGAACGAACTGATGCCTGCATCTACCTAAGTACTAGGTACTTACTGTATCTGTATAGTTAGTCAAAGAGGGGGGTAAACATAGCATTCCCACTGGACACGTATCGGGGGGTGAAAAACACGCATTTCTCACGTCGTGATACGATAGGAATACGCGCTTAGCGATTTTTTAGTCCCCCCCCCCCACCCCCTCCCTTGACTACACAGTCTGCAGTAACCACCCACTTGACCTGGGCGCTGACACAGTTTATCACTCGACCGCCTACAAAAAGGAAGACAAGGTCCGTGTCCGGTCCCGAGAATGGTGGTGCAGCTGTGTTTCTGGACGAGCGTTCCTTCCATGCAGCAAGTGGAGACGTACCGAATGGAAGGCGGCTGGATCAGGGGGAAATACTATGTAGACAGTGCGGACTATCTACCGCTAGCGAATTGTCACCTAGTTCTTCACACAAAAAACGTGTCTTGTAGATGATTAGGTAGGCAAGTACATACATGATGCCTAAAGCCGGCAGCCCTTCCTCCACAGACGCCAGCGTCCGCCCACCTCCCTCAGCCGTATCAAGAATTTACATGTGATTATTTCCGCACAACTACCCTGCACAGAGCCGTGCACCGTGCATTTCGGACATACTGCAGGAGAAATCCTCTGCCCCATGGTCCCGTCTTCGGGCATCGCCGGACACAGGCATTGAGCATCCACACAACAGTGTCTGCAGCACGGGTGCATGGCCTGCTGGATTGGCAAGCGGAACACGGTGGTTCGACGCAAACACGCAGGCCAACAATCGCAGCCATCTAAGTACTCCCTCCAGACGCCAGGCCTGTCACCTAACCACCCGCCAGGGGTCTCAACAGTCCGGCCGAGCCAGTCCTGGCCTCCGCCTGTACTGGTTTGCGAGAAGCAGTCCACGCTAGTCCATGGCCTGCGGGCCCACGGGCCGTTTTGAAGTTGGCCTAGTCTGGTCTGGTCGGCCGGCGGGTGGGCAAGCGAGGGAGATTTCATGATCCACTGGCGTCTTACCATATCTTGGGCGGCGAGTGGACTATTGAGACCCCTGCCACCTGCCCCTAGAGCTCCGCTTCCGACACCTCACTCCACACGTCTTCCAACACCCTCTCCAGACCCACCCTTCGTCCCACATCCGTAGTAGATAGGAAGTTCAGGATCGCCTGGCTGCATCGCTCATCTGCGAAGAGGTCTCGAATCTTGAACCGATTCTTCCTTCCAGTCACCAGCAACACTTCCGCCCGCAGGGTTTGCTGCTGGGCCTTCCAGTGAGGGCAGTTCTTGGAGAGGCGCTCCCGGGTCCGGGTCCGGTGTGGACACCTCTAGCAATTGGCTGTGGGCCTATTCTTTGTCCACTTCAGGTATTGGCCAGTGAGACAATGGCCCGTCTTCAACTGGTAGAACCTTGCCGCCAGCCGCTTGTTGCTCTCCGCTGGTACTGGGTCCGGTTTCCGGAGCGTCTTCTGTTGCCGGCGGTATTGGTACTTCTTCGGAGTAACCCGGGCATCCCCCGACGCCCCGGCCCCCGGCCACCTCTTTTCCGAGATTTCCCACTGATGGTGTGCATGAGATCTCGGGAGAGGCATTGGCCTTCTGCCGTGCCGCAGCATATCGCAGCCATTCTACTCCATGGGAGACTGGTTCGTCTGCTGCCCGCGCGACATCCCGCTACCAGCGCTGGGCTCGCCGTCCCCGGCGGAACAGGTGCGGCAGTGCGGCGCCCGAGTGCGGCTTCGCGCCGCGGCTGACAGACGACTGCCGCCACACGCCGACGCTGCGTCGCCCGTTCCTGCGCGCGATGCTCGTGCTCGACGGCACCGCACGGACCGACTCGTGCCGTCCGGACTGCCGCAAGCCGCTGTCCGCCGCCGGCGTGCTGTTCTTACTAGGAAACTGACGAGAGCGCATATCGCAGGAGTACTCAGAAAGAAGAAAAGAGACACGAGTGCGTGGGTCCGCCGTGCCGGCACTAACTAGTGCATGGCAGATATCGGCACAACGATAGCTAACACGTGCCGCGCAGAATGGCGGACGGATGTGGGTTGGTGTTGTTGGCGTTCGTGTAGGTGCGAAATTAAATTGATGCCCCCCAGCCCCCCCAGCTGTTACCGGACGCAGACCCGGGACTACCTCTTCAAGGAGTGCCCAGAGTGGAAACCCAGCAGAAGATCCTGTGGACGGAGGTGAAGAAGGAGACTGGGAGGTGGAAGGACCAGTGGAAGGTGCGGGGGCCGAGGAGCCGGGCGTTGGGGGGGAACCACCGTTGTTCCTACCCACCCCTGACTTCATGTTGTCCGCAGGAGAGGGCTAGGCGGTTCCATTTGTCTCTTCTCTCTCTCTTTTTCTCTTCCCTTTCCCTTTGTCATTTCTTTGGTGCGCGACACACTTTCTTGGGACAGGCCTGGGCGGAGGGCAGAGGGGCGCTTGCAACGTGCCGCCACTGCGCGGACAGCGGACAGGAAACAGACTGTACATAATCTCGCCATGATCTAGATAGGTCGCATGCGAGTAATGATTAAACAAACAAAAAAAGCCGGCCGCTCGTGCGCCGACGTCGACGCCACGTGCGCGCCTCGGCCTGCCCTGACGCCCCCGAGCGAGGCCTTCGTCCGCGCAACGTCCAAGCCGTCTCCCAACTGCTACTCCGACATCCACAAGTCTGGCGGCTGCGAGCACCTGACCTGCGCCAAGCGGGTGCACGAGTTCTGCTTCCTGTGCTTCGCCGCGTACGCGAGATCTGCGCTGTCGGCAATGCGGCCCACGCAACGACATGTCCGTACTTGGACAGGGCGGGGCGTTGCGCGTGTTCGCAGCTATGTACGTAGCGCCGAATAACGGGCGCATATCTTCCGTTTCGCCTCCTCCGTGCCACCCATGAGAGTGCCGTGCCCTGCAGCGTCGGTTTCCAGCATTATTTCCCGGTCGTTGCGAAAGTGGCGAATAGGAGCCGACCTCAGCGCTTTCTTGAGGAGATCGAAGCTAGATAAGGCTCGTAGTGCCCAAGCGACGTCCTGCGGTGCTGAGTACGGCACGCCACTCCCACCGCCAAGAGAGCAGCCACGCACCGCCACACTTGGCCGGCAGGGGGCGGCACCGCCTCAGCATGCATGCCGTCTCGCTTCCACACCTCCAACAACGGCCGTCAATCCTGCCGCAACAGTCCTGCAGTTCGTGGAAGAGCACGTTCACTCTCGCTCCCACTCCGCGGGCGGAAAGCGTTAAACGGCCGACCAGGCGCGGGCGTGCATGCAAGCCACCATGCATACGTACGGACAAGCCGCAGTCTTGCGGGAAGCGCCAGTGCTCCTGCCGCGCGGACTCGGCTGCGGCACTGCAGTTCCAGGGGTGGGGACTGGGAGGAGAGGCGAGAGAAGAGTTGGTCGCCGCCCGTCGGTCCGGCTAACGCGGCTGAGGGCGGGTGAGAGCGAAGATGGATGCGTAGCCCTCGTTCGCTCGAGAAGAATGCAAAAAGGTAGCCCTGTACAATACACATTGTCAGAATAATGGGCGTCCGGAGATGACGGACCGGAGGTGGCGTCCGGACATGACTGAGTCCCCGAGCACCGGCTCGGGGCAGTCTTCCGTCCTTTGTCCCGACGGCCTTCCTGTATATAGAGATCTTGCGCCCGTATAATGCTATAATACAATCAGTTCACAATCTTCACCTTTTATCGATCCATATATTCCAACACACATAAGATATACGGTCCTCCTCGGAGGGCCGACGCCCGCTGCAGGATCGGAGTTCAAACGCTGGCTGCCCGGCTGGGGCGCAATTGCAGTGCGGTTGGTCGGTTGCCCGAGGAGTGACGGGAGCCCGTGATGGGTGGGCCTGCACACGAACGGAGATGAACTGCTGGTTGTCTTTGCGGCGCTTCCATCGAGAAGTCGGAAGGACCCGACTGTTTTTTTTTGTTATGTGGTGTCGAAAGCAGAGACAGCGCGGGTTCCACCGCCGCCCCCGTCCACGAACTCGGTACAATGTTACGTGTCGCATGTGTACATGCCCCCTCGTAAATTTCTCCGGTTTGTTCCGTCATCGTAGTATTCGCCGACTGCACTCTTGCACTGCTACATGTTCCATCCGCCCCGACGAACAGATTTCCGACGCATCCCGAGCGGTTCAAGCTAACCGCTCGTGGCGCCCGCTTACTTCCCACAAGCGGCTGAGCTGCACTGCGCTTGGTCTTGCTCTTCCGTTGCTTTGCTCCCGAGTGGCACGGCGTGCGGCAGTAAGCAATTCCCCCACTCTTCGCGCCCGTCGCGACGGACGGAAACGGGCTAGCCTGGCAGCGGACGTCGAAGCAAATGAGGTGAGGAGAATATGCGGCGTCATCCCGACAATTATTAGTTACAACCCACGTGCCAAAACAAAACGCCATGGCCTATATACGCCAAGCACCTCCCTGGCGGCGGTAACACGAAAAGAAGTCCGGGTACACGCAGGGGAAAGCGCGGAGGCTTCATGAACAGCATCAACGGAGCTCGCGACGGCGGAAAGGAGAGCGAGCAGAAGGGGGATGGCCTCGACAAAGGCCCCGTCCTGAACTGCACTTTTCCATCCGCAATACAGGAATGGCTCCAACTGACATGCAAGATCCGAATGCGTAGGGCTGACTTCGTCCAGGAGAAGTTCCTCGGTGCTGGTTCATAGGACATTGAGAATGTGATCTCGCAGGACAAGACGAACAGATCGGTGATTTTGGGTTGTTGCCTTTCCGATATTGCTTCCGCTGTGGGTGTGGCGCTGCGTCCTTAGTGCTAATGTACGCAGTCATCCGTGGACAATACAAGTCGACCTCTGGTAGCGAGATTCCGGTCAAGGATAGTTAAATAGAGGAGCTGGGCTTTGGGAAGAACAACAATGGACTGTCGACGTGCTCTCCGCACGGATTTGGGCAGGGCATCAGAATTGGAAATATAGAGAGCGCGTCAGTACTGTAGGTCGAGCACGTCGGTAAGTCGACACTTCGGCTCCAGTAGTAGTTGGATAATTCATTTTTCGAGTGTTTTTTTCTTTCTAAAAAATTCACCCACAAAGAAAGAGTTGATGAAACCCAGACAACTCTTTCCCTAGTGACTGCAAGTTGGAAAGAGCAGTCGACCGTAGAGATCCGCCGCTTTTGAAGTTTCCCAACAAGAAACCGTCTTTTACGGGGAATAAGTGGGTTTTGCGGTTTCTCTTTCCGCCACCGACACCACATTATTCCAAGGCTCCCTCCTGATTCCAGTGGGCGAAATCCATTGCAAGTCTTTTACTGAATTGATCAGAGGAATATTTCTTGAGAAATGGGGGACGTATGTATGAGCAAGAGCCTCATGATTTAGCACCGAGCCAAGCATCACTAGCGCGAGAATGCGCGACTTACCGACAAGCTCGACTTGTGTATGTAAGTACAAGGTACATAAATGCATGTACATAGTACATAGATACCTAGTTATACATACAGACGTGCACTCGCTAATCGGCCTCCGTATCTATGTATATAGCCGTACAGTCATCTGCCATGCAACCCCCATGCACAGAACTACCGAATGTCTCACTTCAGCCCAGCTTGGGTTCCAGCCACCCACAAACCAATGACACGTACGTGGCGGGTAAATTGTAGCCTAAAGCACAACTTCACACACATGGTGGACGCTTTCTGTGTCCTCCATGAATTTCAGTCTTCCCTCCGATCTCACCGTACCAACTTAAGCCCGCTCCCGTTACCGTCGCCCAAGACCCGTCCTCGTTCCGCTGTAACTTATCAACGCTCAATCACTCTACACTCACACTCTCCGGAAAAGCCTCACGAAATGTCCACCCAGTACCCAATGGAGATGTGGATAGGTAGCGAGCGCCACGAGATCCGCACCAGAGCAGAGCTGGATGCGGCGCTACGTGAGATCGACACGGTAGGTGGAAAGCAGGAGCCGTTTCGGATGTTCCATCGCTGACAAGCACGCAGAGGGATGGATCGGTGGTCTTCAAGTTCGTATCTCCCCGGCAGGTGCTGGTTCTAGGTCCGTATTCTTACTCAATGTAGCTTCACAGAGAACCTAGGGGCGGATCTATTAGCTCTTCTCTACTCGCGATTCGAGACGCTCTTGAGGCAGGCCGGGATACCCATGGTTCCGGGCTCTGTGAATGTGCCAGAAATCGGCGATTGTGGTCGTTTTTCGGCTAGGTACGAGAGCCCTGCGTGCTGCAAGCCGTGCAACGGCTGTCTTAGGTCTCTGTCGTGCCGCTGTCGTGGCTGCGCAAACTGGTGCAACTGCACACAATGCCCTGGCGATCTTACGGCCAGTTGCGGTACGTGTCCTGAAGTATTTTGCAGTTGACATTACTGATCGAAAAGATCGCGTTTCTTGGGTACAAGTCCCCGCATACGAGGAAGTGCCCTCCCGACAACAGGCACCTGCAGACGTCACATTGCCGTATATCGCCTCAACAGACGAGGTAATATCGTTGTGTACCGATAATTCAACGTGAGTTTGTGGACCACGATGTCCAGCACAAAATTCTGACAACATGAAGCCGCAATTTCATCCGCCGCAACCGTCTTGCCTTCTGGTTCCTGACCGACAAAGCCGGCCGCAAATATTTCTTCAACCACCGTTGGAAGGCTACCGAGAACCAAGCCATACCCGCAACCACGCCTGCATCGATTCTAGCCTCCTGTCTGAATGGTGTGTGCGATGACTGGGACAAGCTGATCGATTGCTACAAGCAATTGCTTGCCGAAGCAGTACGTCTTTGATGCCTGGAATGACTACATAGTGTACGAGACTCAATTTTGTGTTAGAGCAAAAAAATTATGAGCGATCGCGAGTTGAACTATCAACAATTCATCCGGTCGCTGGTCAGCATCGCCGACGTAGCCTCTCGATTGGAAACCGCACATCGCGAACAAATTCAAAGCACCTGGAAGCTCGCCAAGGACTTTGATATGAAGTGGGACCAACGCCTGGGGATCGAGGACGAGGCCTTTGAGCGGGAAGAAGAAGAAATTTTTGACTCGGAAAGCCAGGGCAAGCCTTATCGTCCCAACCAATCCCGCCGCCCCGTGCATCCCTATGGAAACTACTATAGGCTGTCACGTGCCAACCAGTGGGCGCATGTGAAAGCTCCACGAAAGCGCCGGCGACATGTGCGCAAGGCGTCACAAGGAGAACGAGAAGTCGGCGGTGATATGGTGAGAGCGATGAAACGGCTTGCGGGTGTCAGCAACGACTTAGAGAATGGGTTGGTCAAAAGAATCGACGTCTTACTTCAAAGAGTACAATCCTTTGAAGTTCTTCTGTTGCAGTGGTTCATCTAACAAGCTGAGCTTAGGCATCCAACATCGTCTCCATTGACGAGGCATACAAAGCCCGAGAACAGAATTCCAGCATCAAGAGGCTATCGTGGATTACCGTAATCCTATCTACCGTACTGCTGCAGTCAATATAGCTAACCGTGAGGTTCTCTTAGTTCATTTTCCTGCCATTACTATTCGTCGCGGTTGGCCACCCCCTCTCCCAGGACTTGAGAACTATTACCTGACGACCTGTTAGAGCTTGTACGGCATGAATGTGGACGTGCTTGCAAATAATCCCAGATGGACTACCTATTTCATCATTGCCGCGCCAGTGCTTGCACTCGTGATTGCGGTGGTCATAATACTAAAGAGGCTGAAAAACGGCATCGAAAGCTTCCCGGGAGTCATGGTACTGAAGCGCCTGAAAAACGTCACCGAAAACTTCCTGAGGGTCACCCAGGGAAACGTCGCTGAAAACACCCTGGCGGCCGCAATACTGGGTCTCCTGGCAATCGTCGCCAAAAACTCTTCGGAGGTCATCGCTGACTTCCTGAGACGTATTCTTCGGTTCAGGAGCAAGTCTAAAATATCTGATGAGGAATGTCAGATTTCTTCGCCCGTTGCGAATTCCCAGTACGGCAAAATCTTCGTTGATGCAATCATCTCAGGAAACAATGAAATGGCCAAGCATCTTCTGAGACTTGGGATTGCTGATGTCAATTTCTATGACGGGAAAATGACGGGATTGCAATATGCAGCTGCCGCTGGCAATGAAGATCTTGTCCAACATCTACTGGCAAACGGGGCCAACGTCAACACAAAGGCAGCATGGAACGGAAGAACAGCCCTACAGGCAGCATCGGAGGGAGGCCATCTTGTGGTAGTGGATCGGCTTCTGAAGAAGGGGGCCAACGTCAACGCGGAGGCAGCATGGCGGGACGGAAGAACAGCTTTACAGGCAGCATCTGCGGGAGGCCATCTTGCGGTAGTGGATCGGCTTCTGGAAAAGGGGGCGAACGTCAACGCAGAGGCACGAGGGGATCGGGGAAGAACAGCCTTACAGGCAGCATCGCAGGGAGGCCACCTTGCGGTAGTGAATCAGCTTTTGAAGAAGGGGGCCAACGTCAACGCAAAGACACGAGGGGATCGGGGAAAACCAGCACTACAGGCAGCATCCGAGGGAGGCCATCTTGCGATAGTGAATCTGCTTTTGAAGAAGGGGGCAAACATCAACGTAGAGGCAGGATACGATCGCGGAAGAACTGCCCTCCAGGCAGCATCGCAGGGAGGCCACCTTGCGGTAGTGGATCGGCTTTTGAAGAAGGGAGCCAACGTCAACGCAGAGGCGCGAGGGGATAGGGGGAGAACAGCCCTACAGGCAGCATCGGAGGGAGGCCATCTCGCGGTAGTAAATCTGCTCTTGGAGAAGGGGGCCAACGTCAACGCAGAGGCAGGGTACAATCACGGAAGAACAGCCCTTCAGGCAGCATCGGAGGGAGGCCATCTTGCGGTCGTGGATCGGCTTCTGGAAGAGGGGGCCAACGTCAATGCAGAGCCACGATGGGATCGGCGAACAACTGCCCTGCAGGCAGCATCGGGTGGTGGCCACCTTGCGGCAGTGGATCGGCTTTTGGAGAAGGGGGCCAACGTCAACGCAGAGGCAGGATGGGATAGGGGAAGAACAGCCCTACAGGCAGCATCTGGGGGAGGCCACTTGGTAGTCGTGAATCGGCTTCTGGAGAAGGGGGCCGACGTCAACGCAGATGCAGCACGGTATCACGGAAGAACCGCCCTGCAGGCAGCATCGGAGGGAGGTCATCTTGTGGTAGTGGATAGGCTTCTGGAGAAGGGCGCCAACTTCAACGCAGAGGCAGTACCGTATCACGGAAGAACAGCCCTGCAGGCAGCATCGGAGGGAGGCCATCTTCTGGTAGTGGATCGGCTTCTGGAGAAGGGGGCCAACGTCAACGCAGAGGCGGTACAGTATCGCGGAAGAACAGCCCTACAGGCAGCATCTGAGGGAGGCCACCTTCCGGTAGTAGTTCGGCTTCTCGAGAACGGGGCCAACGTCAACGCAGAGGTGGCAGAAAAGGACGGCAGAACAGCCCTACAGGCGGCATCAGAGGGAGGCCACCTTGAGGTAGTGGTGCTATTGCAGAGGGCCGTCCAACCAGACAACGTGCGGTCAGTCTCTCTGTAGCGATCTTACCACTGGCTGTACTGACATCTCTTTCAGGTCTTTTGCACCCTCGGTAGCGGATCACCCAAACTGAAAAGCGTGGTGATAGCGGTCGTGGGTGATCGTTATTAAATGACGATAGTATCGGTGCGCACAGGCCGTGTGTGGTGGCGATTTTGTTCCTGCTATCGTGGATCTATTCATTTCATATTTGTTCGCTCCCGGAATCTGTGCCAAACCTTTTTGGCAAGTGTGTATCTTTCAATCGCTCTCCTGCATGAACATACTATGTCCCTTTTTTGTTTATTCATACTCGCATTCAGCCTATCTAGTATGGCGGCACACTTTTTGTCAGGGCTTCCCGTCCACTGTTCGCGCGATGGCGGCGTGTTGCAAGCGCCCCGTTTTGCCCTCCGCTCACGCCTGTCCCAAGAATAGATGCGCACCAAGGGGATCACAAAAGAGGAAACAAAAGGGAGAGCAAGCCCGTCCCCTACTCCTTGTCCGCGGATGCCATGAAAGAGGGCATGGACAGGAACATTGGTGGTTCCTCCCCGACACCCAGCTCCTCGGTTTTCCACCCTCCTCTCCTCTACCCGCTTCCTGCGCTTCCTGAGCTCCCACTCAGGCGCCTCGCTCACCGCGTCTTCCTCAGCCGGGACCAGCCTCCCCACATCCTGTTGGAGTGAGGGTTGGAGAACCTAGGGTTCGGGCGTGTTTTGCCCACACACTAGTGTGCCGGCCGCACCCTACATATTCTGTTCCTCTGTAGCTTGGCTAGTTAGTGCGCTCTGAGACATCCTCGACCATACCGAATACACTACCGTCTATCTCCCCTTTGTGTGTGCCCGTCTCTCTTCTTCTACGCCGCCTGCTCCGTGATAACAGGTTATGAGCCACTGGATGCGAATCTAAATTTCTTCGAAAATAAGAAACAGATACCGCTTGACCCTGTCCCCTCCATCATTACTACGGCTGAAGACTTCAGGATAGAATACCCATTCTGGTATTGCCTATTCCGATCCGAATTTCATCGTCATACCCGTTCTGGTATCGAGACGATTGAAGGAAAAATGTCGGCTCCATCGATGAAGCCGCTGAACGAGACGAATTACGAGGAGTGGGCCCTTGCCGCTATGGCCTATCTCCAGAACACCGGATACTGGGGCTACGTTGAAGGAATCGAACTGCCGCCACTGAAGCCCTTCCCACCTACGACCACTGGTACTGCTATGAGTACAACTACCGTTGCCCCGAATATACCCGAATCGAACGACCCCACCTACCTCAGCCAGTTTTACCGCTACTACGAGAGGTATCAGCAGTATACTTCCAATCTCGTCAAAGCAAGTGGTGCCATCCACACCCTGCTCGACCCAGCATTGCAGAGGAAGTATGCCGATACTGCATATACCACGGACCCCAAGAGACTTTGGGAGGATATCAAAAAGGAGCGGGAACGTGTGTTTTCTATTGATGGGAGGCAGCTGCGGGAGCTTTTGACCTCTATTTGATATGTCGATTTTTCGTCCGGAATGAAGTACTTCACTGAGATTCGCCATATCGCAGAGCAACTCAAGATATGCGATGATGTTGTCAGTGAGAGGATGCAGGCCTTCCACATGATGCGCGGATTTCCAAAGACTGCGGAGTGGACTGCTTTCAAGAATACGCTCAACATGACGAAAAACGATACGAAACTGGAGGATATCCTAAAGCATCTGGAAGTCTTCGAATCCACACTGCGAGAAGAGCATGGAGTGTCTCGGGATGTTGCACTGTTTGCAAAACGAGTCAACAAGTATGATTACAACAGACAGGGAGGATCGCAGCAGAAGGATAAGTCGTATACGGAGAATCGAACCCATCACGAGAAGAAGGAAATCACCTGTTACGGTTGCGGAAAGAAGGGACACAAGAAGAATCAGTGCCGTAGCCGAAAACAGTGGAACGAGAAGAACGATGCTAGCAGACGGGAAAATGCAAGTGCTACAGAAAAACCAGTTGCCAATACTGCAACCGAGGAAGTTGAGGATATGCTCTTCATCATTGGAGAAAAAATAAATCCGGAAACAGGCCATGATTTTGCAGTGGCGACGCTGGACCCGGCTGTACCCAGACCAGGCGATTGGATTGTTGATTCCGGAGCAACTTCACATGTCACCGGTGATGTCAGTGTTTTTGTCAACTACCATCCGTATCGGCGCGGAGAACGGAATATCAGAGTTGCGGATAACTGATACCTTACCGTCAAAGGTAGTGGTGATGTGGTGGTTGCCTTTAAGCCGTACAGCATTACACTGCATGATGTTCTACATGTTGCAGAGTTTGGAGCGAACAGCCTGCTGAGCGTATACCGACTTTTACTTGCAGGATACGAAGTGAAGCTAGAACTGGAGAATACCACCCTAACCTGCAAGAAGACGTGCAAATTGAGAGCAGAAGGAGGACATGTGAATGGCGGCCTTTTTCGGTTTACAACAAAAGCTGCCATTTCCAACTTTGTTGGAGAAAATATAGCAATGCACCTGGCCGGCAGTGGGAGTGACAAGTTACTCCTATGGCACAATCGATTGGGCCACATGTCCTTTCACGCTATTAAGCAACTACCTGCGATGGTGGAAGGAATTCAGAACCTGAGTCTAAGGCATGGAACCGGAACACCTGATACTTGTGCTTGCGAAGCCTGTATTATTGGTAAAATGGCCCGAAAACCGTTTAGTTCATTGTCACCAACCAAACGCTCAACGAGGACTATGGAGTTAATCCATTCGGACGTGGTGGGACCCATTCAGGTCCGTAGCCACGGTGGACAGAGATATGCCATTGCGTTTACGGATGACTTTTCACGTTGGTCGGAAATCCACTTTATGACTGAAAAATCAGAAGTACCGGAGAAGTTCAAACTCTTCAAAGCAAAGATGTCTACATATGGCAAGATGGCAAGGCTTCGGACGGATGGGGGAGGCGAGTATGCAAGCAACCAATTCAAGGCCTACTTGCAAGAAGAAGGAATTACCCACGAGATCACGGCACCCTATTCCCCAGCATCGAATGGAGTCTCCGAACGTACGAATCGAGACTTTCTCGATCCAACCCATTGCATTCTTAAGCACGCTGGCATGCCACTCACATTCTGGGCAGAGGCGATGGCGGTTTCCATCTATGTGAAGAATCAGATTCCTCATCGAGCCTTGAAAAACGGAAAAATGTCACCATTCGAGGAGTTGTTTAAACGCAAACCAGATATTGGACATCTTCGTGTTTTCGGTTGCCTCGCATATGCCCATATAGCCGTGGAAACAGGACGCAAGAAGTTGGATGACAGGGCAAGAAAGTGTGTCTTTTTGGGGTATACAGAGACCGCTTCGATTTGGCGCCTCTACGATCCTACGAGCAAGAGAGTTTTCACCAGCCGCGATGTGAAGTTTGTTGAGACGAGCTTCCCTTACAGAAGTACTGGAGATTCTGCGAGCGAGAGCAGTGGACCCCAGCTTGTCCCACTTACCACTGGTACCGGACTGGATTTTGAGGAAGAACCGAGACCAGCAATGATTGATGACAAAAATTCTACCGAACCTGTGAACGTACCGATCATGGAACCCAAACCCGCTGAAGATGCCAGTCCGCAGGTGCCACGGACCCGAAAGAAGCGGGGCGATGACCTCTCCATTGATATGAACTGGCAGCCAGCAGGGGGAGACAATATCTTTAGGACTCGGACTCGCGGACGACTCCCTGCAGATGCTGCTGCAAGTTTTGCAGTGGAATTTCAGCACATGGCATTCCTGGCATCCCCGGGCCCATGCAGTTATACAGAAGCAGTTACTGGTCCAGATTCGGCACATTGGTCAGCCGCGATTACGAGTGAAATGGAGTCACTTCGAGAGCATGAAGTTTTCGACAATCAGAGTCTCCAAGATTTGCCTAAATCGACGAAGGTTGTGGACAGCAAATGGATCCTTATGATTAAAATTACCGTGGAAGGAGCAATCGACAAGTACAAGGCACGCTTGGTAGCCCGAGGTTTCTCTCAAGACCCGGACGATTACGGAGAAATCAGCTCACCGGTAATCGATGCTGCGGCGGTCCGGTACACACTGGGATTTGCAGCCATTAATGACCTTGAGATCGCTGTCCTGGATGTTCCAACCGCATACCTTGGTGCTACTCTTCATGAAGAGGTTTACATACAACTGCCACATGCCAATTGGTCGTCTTTGGGATATACAGAGACTCGTCCAATTGTCCGACTGAAGAAGTCAGTTCCTGGACTGAAGCAGTCTGGCCGCTGTTGGTTTGATGACATCTCCGGCTATCTCAGTGGCACACTGAAAATGCACCAATCGATCAGCACCCCTGCCCTCTTTTATTCCACGGAGCTCCTGCTTAACCTCTACGTCGACGATCTTCTAATTGTTGGACAAGAAGCCGAATTGCGAAGCATCGTTAATACCTTCCATGAGAAGTTTCGGATAAAAGGTGCCATCTGTGGTGACAAATTTTCCTACCTTGGACTATGTGTTACACGCGACCGAGAGCAAAAGCAAATTCGAATTGACCAGCGAGGCTATCTGCAGAAGGTATTGGAGAAGTTCGAGATGCATACCTCCAAGGGAAGAGCGATGCCTCTGGAATCGAAGCCAGTACCACGCAGCAAAGATGAAGAAGCCATCGATCGCAATCTGTACCGTCAAGCAGTGGGATGCATCCTATATGCAGCCCTTGGAAGCCGCCCTGACTTTGCATACGCTGTTGGTGTTCTTGGCCGCTTTGCTGGAGATCCCTCAATACACCACTGGAAAGCGATTAAACACCTACTGCGCTACATCAAAGGAACCTTACACCTTAGTCTCCCGCTTGTCCACAAGGGTGTTTCTGCTACTGGACTGGTTGCATATGCAGATGCTGACCATGGCGGTGATCCTGTGGCAAGCAAGTCTACCAGTGGATACCTCGTTTACGCTGATGGGATCCTAATCCACTGGAAGTCCAAGAAGCAGCAAGTCGTTGCCCAATCCACAATGGAAGCAGAGTTGATCGCAATAGTGGAGACTTGGAAGTGCATGCAATGGGTACGCGACATGCTATCTGAGCTTGGCCACTGGCCCTCAGGTCACAGAACGCTACTCTACAACGACAATCAGAGCGCAGTGCAAGTGCTAAGCTCCGGAAATTTCTCCACCGACTGCCGACACATGCGCATGAGATTCCACCACCTTGTCGACTGCATCAACAAGCACGAGCTTGCGATCGAGTACGTACCAACTGGCGAGATGTGGGCGGATGGATTGACAAAGGGGTTGGGAGGTGTCAAGCACCGAGAGTTTCTCAACATGATGGGACTAGGGTAGCGATGGAAAAGAGCGTGGTGTATGGGCAAAAGGGGGAGTGTTGGAGTGAGGGTTGGAGAACCTAGGGTTCGGGCGTGTTTTGCCCACACACTAGTGTGCCGGCCGCACCCTACATATTCTGCTCCTCTGTAGCTTGGCTAGTTAGTGCGCTCTGAGACATCCTCGACCATACCGAATACACTACCGTCTATCTCCCCTTTGTGTGTGCCCGTCTCTCTTCTTCTACGCCGCCTGCTCCGTGATAACACATCCGTGGTGGAGAGGAAGTCTAGTACCGCCTAGCTACATCTCCCATCTACAAGGAGGTCCCGGATCTTGAACCGGCTCTCCCCCCTCCCCCTCCCGCTCTCTCCCGCACCTCTGCCCGCAGAATTTTCTGCTGGACTTTGCGCTCGGGGGCACACCTTGAAGAGGTGACCCCATGTCTACGTCCTGTATTGGCACCATCAGCACTGAGCGGTGGGCCTGTTCTTCGTCCATTGGAAGTACTGCCCGGTGAGGCAGTGACCTGTCTTCAGCTGGTAGAACCTTGAGGCAAGCCTCTTGGAGCTACCGTGCCATCCGGCTTTTGCCTGCTTGGCAGCCTGTATTTCTTTCTGGAGGTCCGGCTTCCAGCCTACTTCTAGGAGATCTCATCGTTTGAGGTGTGCGAGAGATCAGGGAAACGGCATCGCGCGCGCCTCCGCCCCGCTCGAGCTTCCTATCCATTCCACCCCGCGGCCGTCTGGCTCCTCCGCCGCAATCTTGGCCCATTCGTCGGCTTTCTCGTCCCCTGGGACTCCCTTGTGGGCCGGGCATTACCTGATCTCGGTGGTGATGTCTGGCTTGGCCCTGCGCTGCGCTGCGATGTACTTTCTCGCCTGGAGCGCATACATCTGGCCAGGACCAGGATCCTCTGAGGCCATCCGCCTGATGGCGGCTTGGGCATCCGCGAAATTCGTGACTTTTACCGGGGTCAGCTGTCTTCGTGACGCCGTCCCCAGCGCCCTTACGAGAGCGGCGCGCTCCGCGTCGTAGGCCTCCTGGTTGTAGCCCATGTGGGTTTTGATACCCGCCCATGCCCCGCATTCGTCGTGTCAGGCGATACTGGAAACGGCAGTCAGGATGGAGGCGGACTTGGTTCTCATCCAGGAACTGAGAGGAACAGAAGAGAAGGACAGCACTCGCTCACATCCAAGCTTCACGTTCATTCGGGTGAGGAGCACCTGGCGGCCAAATGCTGGATAGCGGTCAACCGCACGTCGACATGCCAGGTCACGGAGCTGAGGCACCTGACACAGGACTGCGAGAACTATGTACAGGTGGTGAAGGTATCCCAGCCAGGACAAGGAACGGTCACGGTCGTCAATGTGTACGACCGGCACAAAACTGGAGAGGGCGACCGCCCTGCCCAGAGAGCGGCATGGGGGGAAATCGCCAAACCAGAAAGTAGATTATCGCTGGGGACATGAACGCCCACAGCAAGCTATGGAACCCCAGGACGACGCGACCGAGGAACAACGTTTTCCGGGAACGGTTGATAACGGTAAATGACCTGACAGTGTGGAACTCAGCGGAGGAGACCAGAATGGGACCAAGGGCGGAACTCCACTCGATCATTGACCTTACGCCAGCGTCAGAGGAGGTTGAGCTCGATTGGAGCATCTGCCACAACCAGGCCACAGGCTCAGACCATGAGCTGATCAGGCGGGAGGTGGTTAGAGCTCCCCCCCCACTGCAGGACACGGTCGCAGGCAAAGAAACAACCGGGTGGGATATCAGTTGATGGGATCCTAGGGGAAGGAGGGTGAGGAAAGGCAAGCGGCTGAGGGAAAGAGGGCGCAGGCACAGGAGTGCTACAGGCGGGGGTGTAGAAACAGTCACGTTCTCGATGACGACAGCACCGAGGAAGAAGTGGACCAGGCGGCAGTGGTGCTCCGTGAGGCCATGATCAGCACCATGAACCAGCACGCCCGAAAGAAGAGGAGGTGCAGCCGGTCAAAGCGGTGGTGGAACCTGGAGCGTCAGGACCTGAGAAAGTCACTGGGTAAAGCCCGTTGAAACAAGACCAGGCCCAACGGCATGAGCCGGGTGCAGGAGGCCAGGCGGCAGCTCCGGCGTGCGATTCGGAAGGCAAAGAGGGACTGCTGGAATTGCTTCCTCCAAGAGTCCAGCGGCAATGACGTATGGATGGCAGCCGGGTACACGGAACCACGAATCGATAAAGCTGGCCAAGCACTTGTCCTGGAAGATGGCTCAGTGGCTGAGGGCCACCATGACCGCGAACGAGCGATCCTCGAAGCGCACTTCCCACCAGCCCCACCAGGGAGCTACAAGGCAGAGGGTGGGGGACGCGCCTTCGAGAGGGTGAATCCCCAGCTGGTCGGAGCTCTTCTAGGTAAGGCGTCGAACACGTCGGCCCCAGGCAACGACCGGGTGTCGGCAGCGATCCTCAAGATGTTCTGGTAGTAGGATAAGGATCGCATCACCCAGCTGGTTAGAGCATGCATCCGGCTCGGCCACCACCCACTACTGTGGAAAACAGCAAAGGGAGTGGTTATCCCCAAGCCAGGCAAGCTCGACTATTCCAGGGTCCGGGCCTACAGAGTGATCGCCCTCTTGGATATCATCAGCAAGCTTGTCGAGCGAACTGCTGGTCCACCTCATTGCGGACCACCTCGAGCGCACACGGAAGCTACATGATGGGCAGTTCGGATGTCGCAAACGGCGGTCCCGCGTTGGCGCAGTGGCGGTTCTCATAAACCGGACCCAGCAGGCATGGAATAGAAAGAACGTCGCAGGTGCGCTTTTTATGGACGTCAAGTCGGCGTTCAATAACGTCAGAAAGATGCAGCTAGGCAGGCGGATGGAGGTCTGGGCATTGAGCCAGACCTCATACGGTGGACACAAAGCTTTAGGACGGACCATCAAGTCAAGCTGGCTCTCGACGGTAAGACAGGGGAGGCGCACCCATTGGACACGGGCATCCCTCAAAGGTCACCAGTGCCACCAGTCCTGTTTGTCACATATCTGTCTGGCATCTTCGATGAGGTGGAAGCCGCAGTCCCAGGCGTCCAAGGACTTTCCTTCGCGGACGACATCAGCTGGTGGGCTGAAGGGAAAGACGACAACGAAGTGACAGCCAAACTCACTGCGGCCGCGACAGCCTTGGTTGAGTGGGCCACCGCCAACGGGGTAGCCTTCGACAGCGGCAAGACCGAGGCGGCACTATTCCGGAAAAGAAAAGGGAAGTCAGCAGCAACGGCAGAGGTCAGAGTCGGCGCCGACACCGTACCATTCAACAAGGAGGCGACGAGTGGCTTGGAGTGTGGCTCGACTCGCAGCTCACACTCAGGGACCACCACGCCACCCGGCTGAAGGAGGGGCGCAAGGCAATGACTCGGCTCCGTTGCCTCACCGGGCAGATGGGACTCTCACCCGCCAACTGTAGGAAGGTCATGACCGCATGCGTCCAGTCCATCGCCATGTTCGGCTCAGAGCTGTGGTGGAAGGGGGACCACGTCCGGGGGACCATTGGCCAGGCAGACGAACTGCAGCAGCTGGCCAACCAGGAGGCACGGGCGACGACGGGGTGCTTCCGAACTACCAACCTGGGAGCCCTGTCAATGGACTCAGGACTCAGATCGGCAACAGCTCAGCTTGAAAACAGACAGCGGCGGTTCGGGCCACGGCTGCTTAGCCTACCAAGGGGGGACTAGGCGAGGGAAATCGTCGGCGCCCCAACGGCAATTGGACGAAGGCTTACCAACACCCTCACCTACGCTGGGAGGACGGAGAGTACTGTTCTACTCAAGGAGCCTATGACCCTCGACGCAAAACTACTGCAAGAGGGGGAAGCCGAGGCTAAGGCAGAGGCAGAGAGGCAACGGCCCGGTCTCACCATGTTCACGGACGGATCCCGACAAGACAATGGGGCTACTGGATATGCGGTGGTATAGAAGAACGGCCTCATCTGGAAGGGTATCAAAACCCACATGGGCTACAATCAGGAGGGCTACGACGCGGAGTGTGCCGCTTTGGCTCGTGCACTGCAGGTGGCATCACTGAGGAACACAATTCCGGAACGGGTCATCATTTTCTCAGACGCACAGGCAGCCATCCGGCGGATGGCATCGGACGAACCGGGGCCAGGACAGCAGTATGTCATCCAAGCACGGAAGCATTTTACAGCACTGCGGAGGGTGAGGCCAGTCATCTCCATAGAGATCCGGTGGTGCCCAGCCCACAAAGGCATCGCCGGCAATGAAAAAGCCGACGAGTGGGCGAAAGTAGCGGCAGAGAAGCCAGACACCCACGGGGTGGAATGGCAGAGCTACAACACGGGGCCCGGACGGAGGTACGGCGATACCCCTCCCCCGATCCCTCGCAAACCTCAAGCGGGAGATCTCCGAGAAGAAGTGGGCGGAAGCGCGCCAGTGGGCTGGGGGCCGGACCTCCAAGACGAAGTACCGTATGCCAAAGACCCAGAAGCCCGATGGCGTGGCGGCCGGCAGCACCAAGAGACTCGCCTCGCGGTTCTACCAGATCAAGACAGGGCATTGCCTGACCGGGCAGTACCTCAACTGGACGAAGAACCGACCTACCCCGCAATGCTGGTGGCGCCAGCACCAGACGCAGACCCGGGACCACCTTTTCAAGGAGTGCCCCGAGAGGAAGCCGCAGCGGAAGATCCTGTGGGCGGAGGTGAAGAAGCAGACTGGGAGGTGGAAGGACCGCTGGAGTGCGGGACCTCCTGGCCGATGGGAGGTGCAGCCGGGCGGTGCTGGACTTCCTCGCGACCACGGATGTGGGCAGGCGGGTGCCGGTGGAGGAGGACGACGCCGTCAGCGCGGTGTCTGAGCTTGAGGTGCGGGAGTGGCTGGACGAGAAGGGAGGGGGGGCGGGGGAGGTGGGCGATGGGGGGACACCACTGTTCCTCCCCACGCCCGACTTCATGGCGTCTGCAGGAACGGTGTAGGGGGACCAACCGTTCTCTCGTCTTTTCTTTCCTTTGTCTTTCACGCTCGCTCTTCTTTCCTTTGGTGCGCTTCACATCTTCGTGGGACAGGCCTGGGCGGAGGGCAAAAAGGGGCGCTTACAACGAGCCGCCACTGCGCGGACAGCGGACAGGAAACGGACTGTAAATAGCCTCGCCATGGTCTGATAGGTCGCACGCGAGTAATGAATAAACAAAAAAAAAGCATTCGTCATTGTCGCATGCAGATGATTAGGTAAGCAGGTACGTCGACGCCTAAAGTTGGTCACCACTATGTACACGTGCACCAGCTTCCGCCCACCGTCTCCCTCAGCCGCATCGAGAATCCGCACGTCCTTTGGTGGCATCGCTGGCTGGTAATTACCGCCCATCGTGGTCCATGGTGACGATGGCTCCGTAAATGCGTTATACGCCGACGCCGAGCAGGGCTGAAGATTGGTACCTCTTTGTGGTGAGCGAGCTCCTCACTCTCCCACCAAGCGGCATGCATCCGACTGGGATTCCACCCGGGAATCTGGAAGACGGCGAAAGGGGTGGTCATTCCCAAGCCAGGTAAGCCCGATTATTCCAAGGTGAGGGCGTATCGGGTCATATCGCTCTTGGACGTCATCAGCAAGCTACTGGAATGGACAGCAGCCCACCTGATTGCTGACCACTTGGAGCGCAAGCGGGGCCTACACGAGGGCCAGTTCGGATGTCGGAAGCGGAGATCCTGCGTCGACGCGGTTGCCATTATGATGAATCGCACCCAACAAGCGTGGGAACGGAAGAAGATAGCAGGTGCGCTGTTCATGGATGTCAAGTCGGCGTTCAACAATGTCGACAAAACCTTCTTGGGGAAGCGGATGGAAGAACTGGGGCTGGAGGCAGACCTTATCCGGTGGACGATGAGCTTCATGTCAGACTGGCGGGTCAAACTGGTGCTGGACGGTGAGACCGGAGACGAAAACCCTGTAGACACCGGTGTTCCCCAAGGCTCCCCAGCGGCACCAATCCTCTTCGTCACCTACTTGTCAGGAATATTCGATGAAGTGGAAAGGACAGCCGCGGGCATAAGCGAACTATCCTTCGTCGACGACATCGGATGGTGGGCGGAAGGAAAGAATGCAGAGGAGGTGGCGGGCAAGCTGTCGCTGGCAGCAGCCGCGGCCATCGAGTGGGCTGGAAAGAACGGCGTGGCATTTGACCACGGAAAAACGGAGGCAGCAATTTTCTGGCGGAAGAAGAGAAAAGGCACCCAGACGGAGGCCCAGGTGAAGGTTGGAGATAAAGAGATCCCATTTAACTGGGCGGCGACACGGTGGCTGGGGGTGTGGCTGGACTCGCAGCTCACATTGAAGGAGCACCATGCCACCAGGCTGAAGAGCGGGAGGAATGCAATGAATCGGCCGAAACGGCTCACAGAACAGATGGGACTTTCCCCAGCAAACTGCAGGAGAGTCATGTCGGCATGCGTCCAGTCGGTTGCCATGTTCGGAGCAGAATTGTGGTGGAAGGGAGGCAATGTCCGCGGAACAACTGGCCGTGCGGAAGAGTTGCAACTGCTGGTCAACCGGGAGGCATGGGCGACAACGGGAACCTTCCGGACGACCAACCTAGGAGCACTATCGATGGAGTCCAGACTCAGACCAGCAACCAATCAGCTGGAAAATCGCCAGCGCCGATTCGGACTGCGGCTGCTGGGCCTACCGCAGGGAGAGAAAGCCAGAGAGATGGTCAGCTCCAACACTCCGCTGGGCAAGAGACTATCCTCCGCTCTGGCCTACACCTGGACAGAAACAGAACGGACAGTGCTGCTGGAGGAACCAGAGTCCTTCGACGCGGAACTGATCCAGGAAGAACGGGAGGAGGCGAAGAAGG
>Ga0307516_10001968_pt1 | contig 28135 bp, 37 predicted proteins | sample 19_EM_MG_FD_203310 | JGI IMG/M metagenome (GOLD analysis project Ga0307516, IMG submission 203310) | Populus trichocarpa ectomycorrhiza microbial communities from riparian zone in the Pacific Northwest, United States - 19_EM | ecosystem: Host-associated > Plants > Roots > Unclassified | place...
GCCCCCCCCCGCCCGCGCCCCCCCCCCCCCCCCCCCCCCCCCCCCCCCCCCCCCCCCCCCCCCCCCCCCCCCCTACATAAATTCGCAACTGCCCGGCCGTTCCCCAGGCGAGAAAGAAGAGGGTGTGCAAATTCAGCCATGATCCATAGGTCGCATGGTTTGCGTGCGTGATGAAAACAAAAGAATGTAGAGTACGTTGAACAGCATACATGCGCGCTCCACTTCGTCCCGGTGATCGCCATGCGGATGAACACCACTACATACATAGCAACAGCGATGACGACTGCGCAGAGCCAGGACGGCGTAGATATACCGAATATGATGTATCCATGTTGCGACTACTTAGTTATCAACAAGTGAAAGAAAGGAAGGGAAACAATAATAATATCTACTGATATAATACTGATAATAATAACGTGTACACCACCGCCCGCTGTGATCCCCGTGATCCCTCGCTCCCGTTGATGTCACTGTACAACTCCATTAACCCCCCCCCTCGGCGTAAACCGCCCGCAGGCCAGAAAAAGAAAAAAAGTATCTACAAGAATGGAAAGGAAAGGAAAGGAAAGGAAAGGGAGAGTTCACCGCCCACACCGACTGGGTCACTCGACTAAGATCTCAACGCTGCCAACACTGCTGGCGACTTGTATCGCGCCTGCGTCGGGGTCGCCTCTGTATCCCTCGACGACGTCGCGCTCTTTCCTCTCGACGACCACGCCCTCTCCACGCACGTGGACGACGCCCAGCCGCGACGTCCCGAGCACGCGGCCCTCCCAGTCGCCGGGGTACCTGACCGCCACGGCGCCGGTGTGTGTCTCGTGGCTGCCGCAGACGCTCTTCCCGCGCAGGTTGTGCTGGAAGGAGACGACGGTGCTGCCGAACTTCGTTGCCGTGCTCACTTCCGCGCCGAAGCCGCCGACGGGGACGAGCGCGACGCGGATCGCGCCGGCGACGGTGGAGATGTCCACTCTCGAGCCGAGCAGGATGTCGCCGGTGATGCTGCCGGCCGCCGTCGAAACGTCCGCCGTGTAGTTCCGGACCGGCACCGTTCCGGGCGCGACGCTGAGGTGGATCGAGCCGCTGTCCGACCGCGCGGTCAGCGCGGCGGGCGAGAACGGCGTGTCCTGCGGTCGGATGGCCGCGTTGATGTTGCCGGCGGATGTCTCGAGGCACAGGTGGCTTCCCAGGCTGTAGGTGCCGCTGATGCTGCCGAACGAGGTGCGCGCGGTCGTGCAATTGGTGATCTGCGCGTCCCGGGAGAGGTGGATCCCGCCGTGGGAGGTGGTGGCGCCGAGGGTCTCGAGGACGACGCCGTCGGCGAGAGAAAGCGCGAGGGAGGTGGTGGCTAACGTCAGTTCCTTTACCGACCGCGGCAGAGTGATCACTATGTGTGCCGTGGCGCAGATTCGCCGCTGGATGTACCGGTGCGTCGAGAGGATGTTCGCTTCCGTCGCCGACGGGGCGTTGAGATGCGAAACGAGCTCGGCCAGGGCATCGGAGAACGAGAGCGACAGAGCGGACTCGGATGGCGATGCGATGGTGTACGACACCGTGAGATTTGTGGCTTCGGGATCCACGGCGGGCTGGACGTGGACGGTGCCGTCAAGCATGATCCGGCGGGCGGACAACGCCTCCGTGAACATGAAGACATCGGACGCGGGAAGCGAATGGGAGCCGTGCATCGCGAAGGTATCCTCGGGGCTGATGTTGCAGGTTTGGGGTAGTTCCTAGCGCGGGGGGATGTCAGCGGGGGTGCTACTTGAGCGGATCGTGCGGGGGGGGAATCACTTCAACCGCGAACGTGTGCCTTGTGAAACTGCGACCGTACAAGTTCCACAGCAGCAGCGGGAGCAGCACAGCGACAACGAGGACACTGCGGAAGCAGCGCTTGCGCTTCGACGCCGGGAGCGACCGATCTCCGAAGCAGCCGCGCCCGGCCCGAACCGCCAGCGGCGGCTGCTCGCCTTCCGTCGGCGGCACATACGTAGAGGGCGGCCTCGCCATGCGCGCTTGCTCGTCCTCCTCCGACTCCGGCGGCGTCCACTCCGTCGTGTACGACGGCGCATACTCGCTGGTCCTTGGCGTGTAATCCATGGACGACCGCCCGCCGTAGCTCAGATCCGTCATCGACTCTGGCGCTCGCCGCGCAGGGAACATGTAGCCGTATGTCTCCCGCGGTGGCGGCGACGCCACCCGGTTCGAGTCCACATATGTATACGACGACGACGACGACGATCCGGAAGTCTGCGAAGCCGTCTCCGCATCTTCGTCCTCCGCCGCCGTCGGCGGGGCATAGGGGGAGTCATATGACGTGCGCTCGCGCGGGGGTTTGGCGAGGTCGTCGTCGTCGTCCACGCGGGAGGGATCGATTACGTCCTGGGGGAGGCCATGGGGACGGTAGGTCTGGCCACGGAAGCCGTCGGCGTCAGTCATAGCTTTTCTCTTCTCTTCCGTTCGTTCGGGCGGCGGTGGTTCTCTATCCGGCGTGTCGTCGTCGCCGTCGTCGTCAGGAACGCGAGCTTGGATTATGACTTGACCACAAGAAGAAGAATTATAATGGATTGGGGTGTTTGGGATTATTGTCCCCACGACCAGCCGACTGAGCAGCGAAGCGGCGCGCTACTCCCGTTATCTACTCCTATGACTCCGCCCGCCGCGCACTGCCAGGACGCTACGAATGAAACGCGTCAGCAAGCGTGGGGCGGTGCACGCTGTGCAACCTGCGATGCGGGGTTGCTCTCACGGGAGGTTTCGGTTGGCTTGTCTGGCTGGGCCTTGGGGGGGGGGAACTCCAGCCCTGGCACGCACGGCTGGATTCAAGCTTTGCTTGCGATCCTGGCGACGTCTTCCCCAACCAAGCCCTTCCGTTGGGCAAGCGGCTGGACATTTACCCGCATCTGGGCGACGCTCCCAGGCATGCGGGGGCCGGCCCCACCGCAATGCGTACGTATGATGTATGTATCCACACCTGTCCGGGTATCTAGTTGGAGAATACGAACGCATGTGGGTATGTATGTCGCAGACAAGATGGCTTCTATGCGCAACTTACGTCCTTCGATGGCGTGGTGGTTGGATGCTCCATGACGAATCACCACGCCCTCAGCTGATTCGCTATCTATGACAGAAACAAACACGCAACGAGATTCACTCGACCGCACTCTCCGCGTCGGGTCCGCCGCCCCCCACCCTGACACCCTCGCAGACCTCCCTGAAGACCTCCGCGTTGCCCTCGCCGAGCGGATCGACGACCGCCCACCAGACCCTCTCGAACCAGCCGCTGTACTCCGGTTCCCGCGCGACCTCCGCCATGATCTTGGCGACGGCGCCTGGGGGGCAGCCGTATGCGCCGCAGCCCATGGCGCCGAGGACGAGGTTGCTCCGTCCGTTGCTCGCGGCCATCCTGAGGACCGCTCTGGTCTTCTCCCGCAGGGAGTCGGCGGTCGCGCGGTCGCGGAACTCTCCAACCTTGCGGCCGCCCGTGACCGCGGGACATCGGGGGGCGGCGATGGTGACGACGCCGAGCACGACCGTGTCGTCGGCCGGCAGTCGCCCGCACGCGTTCGCGAGCGTGTCGCGGTGGACGGCGACGCCGGGGCTCCAGATCCCCGCCGCCAGTTTGTTGTCCCACGGATACCACTCCGCGCGCAGCGTGCTGTACAGCGTCGACGAGTAGCACAGCGCCTCCTCCTGCGTCTCGCACAGCGTCGTCGTCCACCCGCCGCCGGGGGCGATGTCGGACGCCAGGTTCAGCACTGCCGTCCGCGCCGGCGCCGCGCCGTCGCGGATCATGGCGCGCGCCGCCGAGAACGTGTCCTGTTGCACCACGCGTGCGAGCGTCGGAGGGTGCTGCGGGCTGGCATCGGGGGAGAGCGCTGGGAGCGTGCGGTGGAACGTCGAGTGCGAAGTCGCACCCGCTGCCGCGAAGGAGGTGATAATGCTGGGCGTTTCGGCGACGACGGCGGCGGCGATCGCACTTCGTGCGGCGAATGTCAATGCCGGCATGTTTTTGTTCTCTGCTGGCGGAGATGCAGGTTACACCGGGGAGTGACGCGAGTATTTATGTTTCGTCACATCCTCCCCCCCCCACCTGCCAGCGGCCAAGTCGACGTCGTCAGCAGTAGTTATGTAATGGATGCCGGTTTCGGTTTGGTGGCGATGACTCTTCGCTTCGGCCAGAGTGGGCTACATCGGAATCGAGATGAGCATAGAGTACATATAGATATACGTCCTTACATATAGATATACGTCCTTACATATAGATATACGTCCTTACATATAGATATACGTCCTTCGCATCCACATCAAACATCGTATGTACATAGAGGAACCCACATTTCACGCAATAGGAAATGCTATCCTTTTCGCTCCAGCAGAACCCCAATCCAACAACCCATTCCATTCCATTCGTGACGGCGCATCATCCTCCTCTGGAAGCAAGCACGTAATCAAAACGGCAATAAAGTGGCTACTTGGTTGGAATATGGGAAAACGCACAACGAGCTCTTCAATATAACTATAAACTCCCGCTTCACACCCACTTTAAATAAAGAAAAAAGTAAAAAAAAAGTAAAAGACCCATGCATGCTCACACAACAGCACAACACCCATAGATGCACCCAATAGATAGGAAGACAGGCTAACAGGACAATATTTAGCTGCAGACACAAGAGTAGGAAAAAAAAAACAGAAGTAGAGTAAAAAAAAAAAAAAAAAAAAAAAAAACTACCCTTATGCAACCGCCCGAAGCTTTGTCAGGAGCAGACTCGCCTCGGCTGTGCCTAGCCCTTCAACCGCCAGTTGCCGCGCCTGAGACCCCTTTCGGAGCCCCTGCACTGCACCCGCGATCTTCCATGCCTCATCTTCCTCACACACAAACACAAGCTTTCGGGCTTCAGTATCTCGAAGACTCACCCTCAACATGTGCTGCCTGATCGGACGGCCCCCACCACCATCAGCCGGGCCCGCCGAACATGTGGTGCCGCACACCCGTGCCAGACTCTCAATGATCAGGTCCATCTCCTCTTCCGAACGTTGCTGCGCCTTATCTTTGTCGCCGCCAAACATCTTACGCATGGGGTTCTCCTTTTTGAAGTCCTTCTGAGAACGGGGGGGAGGGGTGTATCGTGGGCAAAATATCTCGATCAACTTGATCGACCATGCCTTGACGTCCCACTCGCGGTGGGAGTAGCTCAGCATATCGTCATCGATGAAGAGGCCTTCGGTCGACACACGGAGAACAAGGCCGTCGGAGACACCATTGGCGTTGGCTACGAGAGATGCAAGAGGTCGGTTCTGACTGTGTATGGTGAACATGTATACAGCCTTGATCATGATTTTATTCGGATCAGGCGTACTGTACGAAGTCGATTGCGGTCGCTGGCGGCGAGGAGGCGGTGGAGGCGGTGCGGGGTCTGCCCTTTTGGGCGGATCGGAATATCTGGAGGAGGCAGCAGTATTCCTGGGTGGAGAGGGCGGTAAACCGGAAGAACCATCGGACATTGGCTTGCGGCTATGTCCGTTCGAAGGCGGGGGTGTCTGGTAGGCCGATGCATCGGGTTTGGATGTCCGCCGGGAAGCGGTCGTTGGCTGCCTGGGAAGTGGATTGGACATCCTGTGCGATGGCTGGGACCGCAGTGGTGGGTTGGGGGGAGGAGTGGCATGATATTCCGGAGGAGGATCGAGGGGGATTTGATGCGGAGGGGGGGGCGGGGGAATTTCTTTGGCTGCTGCAGCTGCGGCCGCTTCTGCCCTCTCCTTCTCCCTCTGCTGGTGTCGGCGTTTTTCCTCCTCGAATTGCTGCTGCCTTTGCTTCTCGGCCGCCCGTTCGCGCTGGTTGCGGATGCGCTCTTCGGCTGCCCTCTGACGTTCGAGCTTCTCGCGCTTCTCCTGCTCCTCACGCTGCAGCTCGAGGCGTTCCTGCTCTTCTCTCTCTCGCTTTTCGCGCTGTTCTTGTTCGGTGCTTGCGGCAATCTCCTGAAGCAACTCCCTTCGGAATCGCTCGCTCTCCTCCTGTTCAACTCGAATTCGCTCTCTTGCTTCCCTTGCAACACGCTCAGCAGCTTCCCTCTCCTTTCGCTCCGCCTCAGCACGCTCTCGCTTCTCCTTCTCAAGCTTCTCGCGAATGATCTTTTCCCGCGCTTTCCGAATCTTGTCGATCCTTTCGCGCTCTATCCTCGCCGCTTCTTCTTTTTTTCGCTCCTCCTCTTGCCGCCGAGCATTTTCCTCATCCTCCGCCTTCTTTCTGATAAGCTCCTCCCTCTCGCTTTCCTGCTTCCTAAGCATCTCCTCACGTTCCTTGATCTTGCGCTCTTTGTCCAGCTGCCGCTGCTTAGCCAGCCGCTGTTTTTCCGCCCTAACGCGCTCAGCGACCTCATGCGCCTTTCGCTCCCTCTCCTGCTGCGCGCGCAGCGCCTCATCTCGCTCCCGCGCCTCTTTTTCAATCTTCTCCCTCTCGATACGCTCCCTTTCCTCTTTCTCGCGCCTCAACCTCTCCGCCGCCTCACGTGCAATTCGTTCCTTCTCCTTAAGATCCTTAGCAGCTCGAGCCGCCTTAGCTTTTTCGACCCGTTCCTTCTCTTCCTGTGCTTCTCGCTCTCGCCTCTCTCTTTCGGCGCGTAGTCGCTCCCTCGCCCTCTGCTCGCGAATCGCCCTCTCCGCTTTCGTTTGCGCCGCATCTCGTTCCCGTTTGTCTTCGTTCGATTCCGAGCGCAGAGGAGGGCTCATAGGCGGGGGAGCGGATCTAGTAGTCGGATTCGTAGCCGTACTCGGACTTGGAGCCGTATTCGTGCCGGCAGTCGGCGTCGTCGTACTCGTGCTCGGATTCTGAGTCTTCGTAACGTCTCGTTTAGTATCTTCCTTGACAAAACTATATGCAAATCTTGGACGCTCAAAAACAAAAGGCACATCTTCATCATTAGTATCCGGAGAGATGGCGCCGCCACCATCGGGTGGCGGAGACGGTGGCGGGGCGGGGCGGGGAGGATGAGGCGCAGGAGCCGGTTCCACGGGTTTATGAATGGGCTTTGGCGGCTCCGCTGGGGTAGGAGGCGGAGCGGTCTTCGACATCGGTGAAGGTGCAAGCGTGGGCTTGACAGGAGAGGCAGCTCTGTGCGCAGGCGGAGGCGCAGGTGTCGACGCACATGCCGGCGTAAGCGCAGGGGCAGGCCCGACAGTTGTGGCATGGTACTGGGGAGGCTGCGGTGTTGGAGCTCTTTGACTGCCAGGAGGCTGTGGGGCGGTGGTGGACTTCTGCGGCAATGCCGGTACGAGTTGCGGCGTTGAAGCTCTAGGCTTTGTGGGGGAGACTGTCCTGACAGGCGGGACTGCCGGTTTTGGGAACGGTGCGGGCACAAATTCGGGTATTGGCTTCACCTTTAAAGACGCATGCACCGAGTGCGACTGCGGCTGCGGCTGCGGCGCCGAGTGCGGTGGCGGCTGAGCACGCTTTGGTCTCAATGCGGGCGGAGGAGGTGGCGATCGTGCGGCAGGAGGTGGAGGTGACGGCGACCGCGGAGGTATTGGGGGTGAAGGCGGCTGGTACGGCGGCGGGGGTGCTGGCTCTTTCCGCATAGATGCGGGCTTCACGGGCCTACTCCATGTCGGCGTATCCCATGTCGGCAAGTCCCACGATGCCCGCTCTACTCCGGCCTCTTTCGCTTTCTGCTGCTGCTCGCGTTGCTCGCGCTCCTTTCTTTGGTGTGCGCGCTGCTGGTCTTCGCACCGATCGCGCTCCTGCCTCTCCCGACGCTCCCTGCGCTCGTCCCTGTCCTGTTTCTCGTCCGGGTTTGGTTGCGACCACGAAGACTGTTTTGCACTCGCACTGGGATTCTGACGCTTGTGCGAAGACTCACCCCCCTGACGTCTGTTTCCCGAGCCTCTCTCTCGTGGGCCTCCAAAACAATCACCCTTGTTCTCACTCCTGCGAGGAGGCCGCGCATCCAAGTAACCTTTCAGGAGCCAGCAGGCAGCACCAACCAGCACCGCAAACAACAGCGTACCGTACAGCGTTTGAAGCGCCTTCATGATGAAAGGGCCCATCGCCTGCAACAGCAGCACCGTGACCAATGTGGCTGCGACACCGGCCGCAAACGACATGCTATGCAACCGTAGCGACGGAAGGTAGATGATACCGCCGCCGGCTTGTTCTTGCGGGATAACGAATATATCGTATTGCGGCGATGCAGTGTGCGACGAGCTTGGATTTGCGCTGTGCGGCGGCGGTGGTGGTGGTGGTGGTGGAACGTAATCTCGCGCGGTGTGTTGTGGTGGCCGTGGAGCAGACATGCGATGTGGCAAGGTTGTGGTGATGTTGAACGGAGGGGTAGAGGTGCTTGAATGGGGTGGAGGAGGAAATGAGGGGAGGGGAGGGGAGGGGAAGAGGAAGAGGAAGGAGGGGAGCAAAGAAGTCGGTGGTGGTAAAAGTGTGGATGGGGATGTGCGCCAACCGTTGTCGTGTCTCGCTGTCGCTGGGCTATCTATCCTGGTCGCTTCTTCCACCTTGGGTGAGACGAGAGCAAAAACCAAAAGAAGAAAAAAACCCAGCCCGAAAGAAGCAGCTCAACCGCCCCCACGGAATCGAGAGAATCGACGTCGAGGTGTTCCAGACAGAAACAATTTGGTTCTCTCTCCGCAAAGTGCGCGAGACAAGGGCGGATGGGGCGATGAGTTGCTATCGCTGCTCGTCCGCGTGTTGGTCGTCGTCCCCGTCCGGACCGACTTCTGCTGGTGCTGTTGCCGCTGCCTCTGCCTCTGCTGCTGCTGCTGCTGCTGCTCCTCCTCGGGGGGCGTCTTCTGTCTGCACCCACCAAACTCGGTCGCCTTTGCCGTCGTGGCCTCCCTCTGCGCCCGGCGTCCTTCCGCCCGCACTCGACGCTGCCGTCGCTTCCCTCTCGGTCGACGTGTATCCGCCCGATCTCGTGATGTCGTCGTGCCGTCGCATGAAACGTGGGGGGGGATATCGTTTTTGGGTTTCGGGAGGACGGGTGAGCGTCACCGCCTCTCGCTTCTCGTGCGCACGCACACTGCTCGGTCGCCCGGACCCGGAGGCGTGGAATGCGCAGCCGTTCGCTTGAAGCTTATTTTGTCTTGTCGTGCCCAGTCCTGATCCGCTCCGTTTCGATCCGTCTTGTGTTCTTGTTGCGCTTCTTGCAAGCGTGGTCTTGGTGTTCAGCAGCGGTGGGCGTGCTGCTCGGCAGTTGTCAGACGGCTTTTGTGCTCCTCTCCGGCAACGTCCCGGACACACCGCGGGAGATGGTGAGCGAGCGGGCGGGTGGACGGGTGTTCTTCTGGACGACGACGACGACGGGGCGAGGATGGACGGCGCGTGAGCGTTGCTTCCCTCTCGGAGAAAGTCTCCAGGCAGAGAGAAGATATTCGGTGTTGGTCCGTCCGTTCCGTCCGGGCGGGGGTGCGGGTTGCGGAGCGTCGTATCCGAGGGAGGGGGGGAGGCAGCAGAGACCAGTCCGATAGCAGCAAGCAGCGCAATGGAGCCACCGGCGATGATGCAGTCACAACCACCATCCAAACCCACCAGGGAGCAAACACCGGGCCGGCAATGGGCAGCAGGCGAGCGAGAAGAGCGGACCGAGCAGAGCCGGTGAGCGATTCCAGAAGCGCCGAGCAGAGCGCCGGACTGACAGCCAGACAGACGGGCAGAGGGGCACCAAAGGAGCGGGCGAGTGGATCGTATCCCACCACCACAAGCACCGTCCGCGTCGAGGTGAGGTGCTGCGACGAGACCGAAGCCCGGTGCTGGATGAAGACGACGTGCGGAGGGAAAAGCCAGGGTGTTTTATGAGATGAATGCAGAAGAACTGGTGGGACTGACCTTGACATGAAGCTGATGAACGGGAGCAGCACCACCACGTCTTGTTTGCGCTCTCGAAAGCAGCGACTGAAGCATGTTTGTACGGATGTATGTATGTTGTTGCGTTATGAAGGTGCTCCAGGCAGGTTTGGTATTTCTTTGCTCTTGCGCTTGGTCCTTCTACGGCCTAACCGGAACCAAAAAAAAATTCCGAAAAAACAAGTAGTACGTACATAAGTAAGTAAAGAAGGACAGAAAAGAAGAAGAAAAGAAAGAAAGAAAAGAAGGAAAAAAAAAAGAGAAACGCCTCGGAGTCCGCATTTCCTCCATTTTATTCCGCCGCGTCCCGTCCGCTCTCCCACCAGCCCCCCCCGCAATGAAAAGCGACAGGCCTCCTGCGTACCCGGGCGCTCTCGTCACAGCGTCCTCACCTCTCTCTCGTCAGCCAGGGCCGCAGCGGACTGCACCATCCGCTTTTTTTCCTCCCCATCCGCTCTTCTCCTCCTCCTCCGCCCACTCGTCTTCGCCGCGAACCAACCCGCCGAAAACCCGCATCGGTTGCACCAAAAAGCCCCCCCCCCCGCCCCCATCCGGAAGCGGAAGGGCCGTTGGGATTGGACACGGAAGTCTTCGCGCGTGGTAGTTATGTAACGTCACTTCCTTCCAGTCGCAAGAGCCCAAGCAGTGCGGCGCCATACCGCAATGTGCCCCCCCCATAGTGCGCACGGCCCCTCCCGCCGCCAAGCCGTTCGTTTCGTCTTTTTCTTGTTTTCTCCCGCCTTTTCTTCGTTCCCTTTCCTCTCCCCGGTTTATTTTATTTTTATTTTATTTTCTATTTTATTTTGGTCTTCGTTACATATGCGATGCGATGCATACATACAACACGGCGGCATGCTCGGCGGGCGCCTTCAGTTGGGCCAGCCAGCCCCCGCAGGAATCCGACGATGCGGCATCATTCGCTCGATGCCCAGCGACCTCCATCTTATCGTCGTTTCGTTTCCACATGCCATATCTATCGATCCCTGTGCTTCCCCATGTCCATCCAGTGGAGCGGGGAATATGCAGAAGTACATAGAATCGAAACGGAAACGGAACATCCGATGGGCACATTCCGGATGCTCTTCGTGCGGCGGCACTGCATACATACATACCTCAGCAGCTCAGCTTCTTCCTTCCCTCCGCAACTGCCATCCATTCGGCTCGGGGAAAGTAAGTACTCTACGTGGCTGCCCCCCACTCACCTTCCTGCGAACTGTGCCGGCGACTGACACTGGCAGACGGTCCTCACTGCCGCCGACAAGGGCCCCGCGTAAAATTATGCAATTAATCCGTGAGAAGGCGCCCCCCCCCCAGTCTCCCGGCCACTATCTATCTTTCTTTCTTTCTTTTTTTTTTGGTCGGTTGATATAAAGTGGGAGGAGACTAAACGAGGTGAAAAGAGATACACATACTCTACCCTACACATACCTACGCATCCGTCCACCGGCGGTGAGAGAGGGAGGGAAGGAAGGTCCAGTCGAAGGGAGGGTGCACATCTTCCCCTTCCAACTGGCCGTTCTTCCGGACGGAGAGCGGCGGAAAAAGAAGTGTCACTCTTCAAGGGGGTGTGTTTGGATGGCGAGAAGCCGGCGGGACACGAAACACGAAATAAAATCGTCCATTGGCCACGGCCAGATATGCGGCCAGCTATCTATCTCTCCAAGTATATACATACAACATACACAACTGTCCGCCAAGACGCCTATCCAGCCGACAACATCCATCTGCCAGCTCTAGAAGTGCAACAACGGGTGTCAGTCACAATCCGAGCAAGTCTCTCCGGACGGCGTACGGCTCGCCGCAAAACCGCCGCAGCCCCGGGGCTCCGCTGCATGACGAAGCCGCCGCTGGCCCACCGCCCAGTCGCACATGGATGGACGGATGGAGAGAGATACATATGCAGGCGCCCTCGTTTCGCGGATGCGTCGTGCTGGTGGTGCAGCGCGTCGGCAAGAAAAAGAAAGGAAGAAAAGCGGTGGCTGGTACTTATGTAGCATGCCCACCGTGTCATATGACCTCCCCCATCCGCACGCACCCAGCTCGCCAGAGTCGAGAGCGCCCCGTTGCATCGCCCCATCCAATCGCCACCCCTACTGTGGACGACCGACCAGATATGTATGGTGGCCGCGTCCCCCGTCCCCGCCTCCTGTTTTCTTCCCCTCCCGCCGCTGCGCAAGAGTCAGACTCACGGGCGGCGATGTATCTATCGATGCATACATACCATATGTGTAAGCATGACACCAGAAGAGAAGGAAAGAAAAAAAAAAAAGCAGAAACAAGGCGGCGTGCGTCCCGCTAATGCGGGGCGCACGCACGCACGCGTGCCTACGTATGTCTCTCCCATAGATATATCTATATCGACATACATACTCTACATACGGACCCACCCCAGCGGACTTCTTCCACCTGACGCCAGCGGAGTTAGGGCTTGGGGCATGTGCTCTGGAGTACACGCATGTGAGGGGGGTCGCACAGGGCACGGGATGTCACTCGGCTCGGCGACGGGACGGCCCGGTGTCAGTCCGAATTGACTGCACGCGAACTCGAATCGACGGGGCGATCCATCGATCCGGAGCGGTTCGCGGCCGTGGCTGTGGTGGTAATGCGTCTCCTTCAGCACCGCATCTCCGTGTCCTTTCTCCGAGGCAGGATCGGCCCATCGCCGCCGCATCTCGAACTCCGGTATGCACGTATGTCTGATCTGCTGCCCAGTGCTGGCCGCATCGGACGGTCCCCGGCCACCGCCGCCGTCAGGGCGCCGCTTGCGGCAGATGCGGCGAATCGCCCGTCCCGCGCTGTCCGCAACTCTCCAGCTGTGCAACTCTCCAGCTGCGGGGCGAACAAAGGAGAACCCCGGGTGCCGCCGGACGAGCGCTGCGGTATCTCCCGGCCCACTGTGGGGAGGACACCTGGCGTGCAATGGGGGGGGGGCACGGGGATGGCGGACGGGGTGTCTCCGCCGTGCCCTGTTGGACTTCCGTTTTCCTGCGTTGCGTCTTCGATACTCTACTGGCTGGCTGGCTGGCTGGCTAATGGCGGGCCAATTGCGGCCTCCCGCTCGTGATCCCGCTTTCACTGCTGGGCGCCCTGAGTGGCCACCGGAGCACATCCGGATAGCTGTTTCCGTACTAACGTACGTGGGGATCGCTCGCACATATGGCATCTGACGACGATAGCTGAGTCGGCGAGCTCTAGGTGGGTCGATGGAAGGAATATCGTGAGCCCGTTCTGGACTGAGAGCAGGACCGATGCCGACTGGAGAGAGTGGGGGGCCGGACGTATCGGCCTTCACACCAGTGCGTGGGGCGCTCTCGATAGGCCGGGCCCGAGACTGGACGCTGGGATTCGCCCCGTCGGAGTAAGGCATTCGACTAAGGTTCGGACCCATCGGCGTCCAGACCACGGCCTGATGTGACAGCGTATTTCCCTCTCCCCCCTTGAGCTCCAGTGTTCACTGGATCGTTCGGCGGTTCCTGCTGTTGACATACACGGCTCGCTGTCTCAATTCGTCAGGGTAAAACGGGAAACGTTTCCAGGTGGGAGTGAGGGTTTCGCGCGTTCCCCCGTCCGGATCGCGGACCAGACGCTCAGCGGGAAGTTCCCCAGAGCTGCGTATCGTACGTGTGCATTCCTCGAGGGCGGGTGAAGAGCGCACCACGTCGATTGCCACCTGTGGAAGCAGTAACCAGCGAGTGATCCGCGATGCTCCGTTCTGAGCGGAGAAACCTTGCCGCATCAGACTACTCCAACCAGCCTAGCCCCGAAGCTATATTGGGTATGGTGCGTATATAGGGAAAGCCGAGTCCACGGCCGGAACGGACCGAAGCAACATCGGCCGAGCTCGTACAGTATCAGATCGTCGACAATGCTATCAGATCCCCTGTCCGCACCCGGCGACGACGAAGTCCGCCGCGCCATCGCCGCGTTCGCCAAGCAGCGCCGCTGGAACTTGTGCTACGGGTCCGTGTACTCCGCCTCCCCAGTGGATCCGACGCGAGCTGACGAACCACCCAACTGCCCCACAGCATCCTCCTCAACATCGTGTTCCTTGTGGTCGTGGTTATCAGACATCTCACGGAGCACCTGCACCTGCGTGTCCCGCAGCTGTCGTTGTACGCTCCTGCACACCATGCACGGGCGTTTGTGCCGCTTCCGCGGTTCGCGTGGACCGCCTTCACCGTGCCGACCGCACCGCAGGCGCTGGCGATGGTCCTGGCCGCGGCGATCACCGCGGTCGTCAGCTGCACGTCCTACTCCCAGGACATCTACGTCCCCAACCCGCTCTTCGATACCACGGCCTCACAGTACCTCCGCTACAGCGCCAACCGCACCGGCGCCCTCGCCTTCGCCCTGCTGCCGGCGCTGATCCTCTCCGCCGCACGGAAGAACCTCGTCGCCCACGCAACCGGCTGGAGTCTCGACTCGTGGAATATATTCCATCGCTTCCTGGGGCGGCTGGCCACTGTGCTGGCGGCTGCGCATACGGTGTTGTACTGCGCATACATCGTTGAGCGCGGGGAGGCCTTCGGGCCCCAGTGGAGGCTGGCGTATTGGTGGGGTGGGGTGACAGCGGGAGTCGGGATGCTGTGGCTCGCTGGGCCGCCGAGTGTACGGTGGGCAAGGAGGTGGAGCTATGAGGGTTTCCTCTGGGGACACGTGCTTTCGTCGCTGCTGGTGGTGTACATGTGTGCCGTGCACGTCTTCTGGGTGTTGAGCGTGGAGTGGCTGTGGGTCGCAGCGGGGTTGTGGGCATTCGACAGGGGAGTAAGGCTGTGGCTGGCTGTTGGCTGGGGCGGCTGCGAGGGGATCGCGGAGACGCGGGGGAATGTAGTGCGACTCGAGGTTACGGTGCCGGTGAGGAAGGTGGGCGATGCCGGGCCGGGACTGTTCGTCTACCTCCGATTCCCGGGACTGCGCTGGAGCAAGAGCCACCCCTTCTCCGTCTCACACGTGAAGCGACTGGGAGACACCTTAGCCGCCGCGCCGGAGGAGACCCCGCTCCTCCCCACGTCGGAGGGGAAACCCAGCGGTCAGGTGCAGCTCACATTCGTCATCCGCCCGTACTCGGGCCTGACGAAGGCACTGCACACCCACGCGGCTACTCCGTCCACGGGGCACGCACTCCGCGTCGCGGTCGAGGGCCCGTACCACCACCGGATCCCGCTGCCGCCGCGCACGCTCTTCCTCGCCGCCGGCGTCGGGATCGCCCTGGTCCTGCCATACCTCCGAGCCGAGCCGCAGGAGGCACACTGGGTGCTGGGCAGAGCCGAGGACCTGTGGGCTCTGCAGCGCGTGCTCGAGGAGACTCCGGACCGCGGGCTACAGGGCTTGAAGGTGTGGCTGACGTTTGGAGGACACGTGCAGACGGAAGTCCTGCGCGAGCTGGCCAGAGTCGACGTCAAGGTCGTCTGGGAGAAGCCGGCAGTGCGCCACGTGGTGCAGCTATGGCTGAGCGCTGGCGGTGACGCTGGTGGGAAGACGAGGACTGCTGTCATGGCGTGCGGGCCCGAGAGGTTCTTGGACGCCTGTAGGAGTACGGTCGATGCGCTTGAGGGCGTGGAATACTGGGAGGAGGTGTCGACCAAGTAGAAGCGTTGCGGGCGTAGGCACTACATGCCCATGACGTTCACGGCCGTGGGGAATGATCCTATCTCGGGCGTGTTTTCCGTTTCATCTTCAAAAACGAGACCTAGTTCGCTCAATCAAGCAACTCATAAAAAGCAAACGGGCCATCGGCTCGGGGTCTGGCTAGATTCACAACTCACATCCGCCATCAGGTTGAAGAAGCGTCATGATCCAATAGGGTCGCACACGATTAATGAATCATCATCATCATCATCATCAGGTTGAAGAAGGGAAGGAATGCCATGAGCCGGCTTCGTCCCGACGACGACGTCAGCTTAAATTCCGCGTGACCTAAGGATGTCCATATGAAAACTCCTCACTGTCCTGGGAAGACGGATGAAAACTCACCCAGGAGACTTTGGGGGAGGAGATGCTACATCGTACTAAGCATTTGTTTTAGAAGCCTGAGAGGACTTCTCTGGTGAGACCTAGCGGCGTCTTAGGGTCTGTATCTCCATTTAGGGCTTCTCGGGCCCCAGAGTGGAGATTAATCCTCCTCTTTTTCTCCCCTTCAACCCAGAGAGCTTTCTCTCTGGCTCGCCGTGATCTAGACAGGGCGGATGCGAGTAACGAATAAATTATTTATTTATTTTTTTAAAAAAAGGGTATCTTCATTTGCAGGCCCTAAACTGGAGAGAAGCACAGTGTGTGGTTACTGGTGGTAGCCTCGGGCTTCTTCTGGTTGTCCTCGAAGGAAAAGAAGAATCGGAGACCCGACACAGCTGTCTTGAGCGATACTTCAGCCCCATTTATGGGTTCCTTCATCTGAAGGCCCTGAACTGGCGAACTCTACAATAAGCCCAAGCAGAAGCACTACTCCACCGATACAAGCCTTTCACCGTTAAGCGCAACGTCTGCGAGCAGGAGACGAAAGACTCCCACCCGCCCCTCCCCTACAGCACACGCTACAGCCACTGGGCATCACGCTTTCGACGGTCGAAGCGTTGGCTTGGCGGGTCCTCATTCTGGTTGTTCACTTTTTTTTCTTTTTTTTCTAGCTCTGGGTTCTGTATATAGCTGGACTCACACAACCATCTTCGCCACTCATTCCCCATCGTTCTAGTCGTTGCTCCCATGATTCCACCGTCCACGCCAATAGCAAGATGTGCATGGACCTGCCATCAGTGGAGGAATGACAAGGAAGGAGAAGATGGTAACCTGTGACAGACTGCATGTTTCTTGGTTGTCTGGTTTTGGATCATGGAAATTTGCTGCCAGAACGAAATTCTTTGAACTTCGGTCGTGATTATCTACCCCGGTATTTACGGCGTCGATGGAAATGGGGGTGTGGCTCGGCTGTGGGATTGATTTTGAGTTACGCACCGATGGCCCGTCTGCTTTTGTTTTTGTTTTTGTCATTAATCGCGTGCGACCTTTCTAGGTAGGTCATGGCAATACACACAAGTTCTTCCCTCCACTGTCCTTTCAGCTCGTTGTGGCTCTTGCTATGTCTTCCGTCCTGGCCTGTCCCGAGAAATACAGAGCGCACCAAAGAAATTACAAAGGAAAGACAAAAGAAAAGCCCAATCAAGAGGTGGCTTTCCTACTCCTCTTCCCTTCATTCCGCTCCCGGAGTTCCCACTCGAGTGCCTCGCTCAAGGCATCTTCAGACTTCTCCAGCCGGCTTTGGGGCCAGCCTCCCTACATCAGTGGTGGCGAGACAGTCCAAGATCGCCTGGCGGCATTGCTCATCGGTGATGAAGTCCCGGATCTTGAGCCGGTCCTTACCTCTCCCTGTCTCCCACCGCCCCTCTGCCCACAGGATTTTCTGCTGGCGTTTCCAGTGCGGACAGCACTTGAAGAGATGCTCCTGTGTCCAGGCTCTGTAAGGACACCAGCAGCACTTAGCGGTGGGAAACCTCTTCGTCCACATGAGGTATTGACCAGTGAGGCAATGACCCATCTTCAACTGGTAGAACCTCGCAGCGAGCCCCTTGTTGGCATTTGTTGGGCCCGAGCCAGGCTTCTGGCATGGTCCCCGAAGCCGGCTGTACCCGTACTTCTTTCCGGTAGCCTCGGATTCTGCCCCCGCCGTTGCTGCCTGCCACTTAACCTCTGTGATCGAGCGCTTCAAGTGTGCCAGTGACCAGGAGGGTTGCCGCCTTTGCCCTAGCTGGTCGCTGCACCGCCCAGGTCGGAGATGCCCCACGCCGTGGGCATCTGGCTCGTCCGCTGCCGGCTTCGCCCATTCGTCTGCCTTCTCGTCCCCCGGCACCCCCTTGTGGACAGGACGCCATCGGAGTTCGGCCGTAACCCATGGTCTTCTCCAGTGGATGGTTGCGATGTGCTTCCTCGCCACAAGGGCGTACCTCTTGGCAAGGGCCGGGCTCGTCCGAGCCCATCCTTCGGACCGCTGCTTTGGCGTCTGTATAGATGGTGATGCGCTCGTAGGGCAGCAGTTTCCCCATCCTCGATGATGACGGCCGCCCAAAGCGGTATTACCGCCAGTGGTAGGATTGTTTTTTCCCCACCCCGCCCGAGAAGCCTAGGGCCGATGCTGCGTACTCTGGTTCCTAAGCCTGGCCGCCCTCCGGGATGCCGCAAAGCCGGCGCCCGAACTGTCTCCTCCGGTTGTCAAGCTGGGCCGAAGCGCTTCTGATCCCCGACTCCAATGCGAGGCATCCTAGGTTGGTTGATAGGAATGCCCTCAGAGTCGCCCTGGCCTCGTGGTTGGCCGGCGTCCGCAGATCTGCTGCCCGTCCGATGGTGCCATGGACCCGGCCGCCCTTCCACCAAAGCTCGGAGCCAACATGGCAACCGACTGAACGCAGACCACCACGGCCTTCGACAGTTGGCCGCCCTGTGAGCCGAGTTAGACCTCGCCAGGCGGATGAATTTGCTTCAGATCAGAAGGTACCTCAAGGCGTCGCCCGCATGAGCATCACATCATCACAGCAGCTACTTCCCAAACGCAGAGCGAGTTTTGGGCTTCTCGGGCCCTAAACGACGGTACCCCATAAACGGGCCGAAGCATGGCGGTGGCGGGGTGGCGGTATAGGTGATAGAGTATGAAGTTGTATGCCGACGGCGCCTCCCAGGACGGCACTTCAAGAAATGTTAGACGGTCACATTACGCACACTTCCAATGCTCTACGTCAATAGTCCGTACGCTTCCCAAACCACCCCCCACATCTCCGGTGGGGGCAGGTGCAGCGGTGCTCCCCCCCGGACGAACATATTTGATAACAGCAGCGGGGAGCGCCGTATCCCTCGCGGATAGCTGAAACAATGCCCTTGAAGATGTCTATTCCACTGCTTTGTTAATGCAAGCGGCGGCTGACGGGGAGAAAAGAGCAGCTTGCAGCAGCTAGTCCTGTCGTATCCATTGATATGCCACCGAGGGCTGAGAACGTTGGATTGAGGTAAGCATAAGCGTAGTGTGATGGGTAGAAGAGGGGAAACTCAGCCGTCGTGCGAGCTTCTTCAATGTGTCATACCCACCATATCTACCTTTCGACCTCTCGCCCGCGCGGCCACCACTGGATGACCGAATATCCCGACCCTCGGCGGACCTTCCAGAACGAGTGTATGATTTTTCTAGATGTAGGTAGGTATTCCAGTTTCGAACCAGTCGTTTGCCAGTCACACCTCAAATTTGACCACATAGAGTTGCCTTCCTTCCAGAAACTTAGTTGTCTCCCACGTGTCTCCTTCAAGTTTTCATATTTATCCTTTCCAAAGGGGATCCAGCCAAAACTGCGGAAGTTAGTCGGCCGGTCATTGCTTTGGTTAGGATCAGGTGATGGCATGGGAATAGTCTTGAACAAGGCTTGCTGGTCGCGGAACCTGAGTGCTTGTCGCGGCAAGTAATGATGTGTTGCTTGGTCATGTTGGCTCGCCATGTGTCTTGGCGCACGAGTAAGCCGATCGTGTTTGCACTACTGCGTTCATGCCGTCAAAAAAACCGTGTTCTATATAACATGTACATAGGTACTTAGTTGTAGTACGAACTCGAAAGAAAAAATGAAAGAAAATGAAAAACAATCCTGAAAGGATTGATAGTCCAGTGATGTACTAAATAAGAAACTGCGTCTCATTCTTCATCCGCTACCTGAAGTTGTTCTCCGTCTCATGTGACCCCAGATTTCTGCTTTTGCTCCCCGTTACGTTACAACGCCTAGCCTCTTCTCATCGTCTTCTCCTAGCACCGCCGCCACAACTTACTTCCACTGTTGTCCACCTCTCCTATCCAACCCAACTCATCTTCCCAACCCCCTTTGCCCACCAACACACGGAATTCGATCGAGCGTCTCAAGAACCCACCCGCATCAGCCATGTCTTACCGTGGTGGAGGAATTACCGGCACGAACAATATTCCGCTCGGAACGCGACGTCGATTTGGCGGAGATGGCGCAAGCGAGCCTCACACGTCTCCACCACCAGCTGCTGCTGCTGCTGATTACTCGAGGGATGATGCCATGAAGCGTGGGAGGTCGCCGATTAGAAGTATGTTTTGAAATAGTGGTTTGCGCGTGGAGTTGGCAATATAACATGACATACTCGCCCGCCAGCTCTCCTCCGACATTTGCCCCCTCCATCTCCCCCATGCTATTGCTGGACTTGACCATACTCACACATTCCCTCACCAGCGACAACGGAGCCTGAGGGTCCCAGGAAGCGCAAGAAGAAGAACCGATGGGGAGACCAGACCGACAACAAGGCCGCCGGACTGATGGGTCTTCCTACCGCCATCTTCGCGACCATGACGAGCGAGCAGCTAGAGGCCTATGCGCTCCATCTGCGCATTGAGGAAATCTCGCAGAAACTTCGCATCAACGATGTTGTGCCGGCTGACGGTGACAGGTGAGTTGCAGAGACAGCTTTGCGCCGAGCTTGTCGAGAAACATACCATGACATGGTTATTACCATGGTCGGCTCGTCAACTAACATTTTTACGTCGTCCAGGTCGGCTTCACCGGCCCCCCAGTACGACAACTTCGGTCGCCGTGTGAACACTCGTGAATACCGTTACCGGAAACGTCTCGAGGATGAGCGCCACAAGTTGATCGACAAGGCTATGAAGACTATTCCTAACTACCACCCGCCCAGCGACTACCGGAGGCCGACCAAGACGCAAGAGAAGATCTATGTGCCGGTCAACGACTACCCGGAAATCAATTTTATCGGGTTGCTCATAGGTCCTCGTGGCAACACGCTCAAGAAGATGGAGACAGAATCTGGTGCCAAAATCGCCATTCGTGGAAAGGGATCCGTCAAGGAAGGAAAGGGTCGCTCCGATGCTGCCCACACTTCCAACCAGGAGGAGGATCTGCACTGTCTCATCATGGCGGACACGGAAGAGAAGGTCAACAGGGCCAAGAAGCTGATCAACAACATCATTGAAACGGTTCGCTTCTCTTTTATTCCCTTCATCGTCACTTCCTAATGTGAACAGGCTGCTTCCATCCCCGAAGGCCAGAATGAACTCAAGCGCAATCAACTCAGAGAGCTCGCCGCCCTGAACGGAACGCTGAGAGATGATGAAAACAGTAGTTGCCAGAACTGTGGACAGATCGGCCATCGCAAGTACGACTGCCCGGAACAACGCAATTTCACCGCCAATATCATCTGTCGCGTGTGTGGCAATGCTGGTCATATGGCTCGCGATTGCTCGGATCGCCAACGCGGCCAGAACTGGCGCAACGACCGTCCCGGTGCAGCTCCTGGAAGACCTGGTGCCGCTGGACTGGGCCACGGAGATGCTGTGGACCGCGAATACGAGGTACGTTGACTTTATTTCCCACATGCGCGTATGCTGTTGCTGATTCGTGTGCAGCAACTCATGCAAGAGCTCGGAGGCTCGGGTTCTGCTATCGAAGGTCCTGGTCCCCAGGCTCGCATCGAGGCAGGCCCTCGCCGCGATGGTGGTTATGGCGACAGCTATGGTGGTCGCGATGGTGGTTATGGTGGTGGCCAGGAAGAGCTTGGACCTGATGGCCGTCCTCTAAAGCCTTGGCAACGTGGTCCCACCGGCGGCCCCGCTCCATGGCAACGTCGCGATGGCCCTCCCACCAAGGCCCCTACTGGACCTTCTGGCGGGTCCAACCTCGCTCCTTGGCAGCAGCCCCAAGGGGCCCCTACCGGCCCTGCAGCAGGATCAGCTGCGCCATGGACGCAGTCCGGCGGTGGTATTCCACCCCCGCCTCCCCCACTAGCCAGCGGTGTCCTCCCTTGGGCTGCGGGCGCCCCTGGTGCCCCCGGCGCAGCTCCAGGTGCACCCGGTATGGGCTACGGCTCCACTTACGGACCTCCTCCCGGTGCCTCGTACGGCGCTCCCCCTCCGCCGCCACCACCTGGTGCCTACGGGCTACCGCCTCCTCCTCCACCTGGCGGTGCTCCACCTCCACCTCCTCCGGGCGGGGCTCCTCCACCACCTCCGCCTAGCTCGAGCGATGCGCCACCTCCCCCGCCCCCTTCGTCTAGCGGCGGCTACTACCGGTAGACTCGGAGGCACAGACGCGCGAATGTGTATAACTAACTTGCAAGTAGTTTCTTGGGTGTTGACACTTTCTCCTTTTTCTTTGGTTCACTTCCGACCTTTCATTTCACTTCATTTCACTTTTGCTTCTTTTCCTTTTGGATGCTACCGTGGTAATGTTTGGGTAGGATTAACCTGGGCTGGGTTCGGACTGGCTGTGAGCAAAAAAAAAAGCCTGAATGATGTGTGGAGAAGGGTGATTGCGTACTCGTTTTCGATGCATGGTTTTGTAGTTTGTATGAGTGTGCTGCAATAAAACGGGGGTTTTCTCCCTGAACACAATGTGCGGAAAGCGTGAAGTCTTGTAGGCACCAAGAGGTGCCATGTTGATGCTTCATTGATCGTACCCTCATCAAAGAGGTGCCATGTTAGAGAGCATTATTCTTCTGTCCGCGGCCACCACGAGTGCTTGCTCAGAAATCTACCATACGTATGGTATTGATAGATTGCCGCACAAAATGCTGGATTTCCGCCTGTGGCAGCAATGCTTCCCGTTGCATCACTCGTCTTTTGAATTCGCTTCCACAACACTTGCGTCCATATCTGGGGTGCCCGCCTGGGCGGAGGGCAAAGGGGCTTGCCGCCTGCAGACTGGTCGAGGTCGGGGTCAGACAGTGGACAATTTGTACATCGCCATCATCTTCTTTCCTTTCCTACCCCTTCTTGCCACGCCACGACCATTTGGTATCTAGATATCAGGTGAACAGACCATCCAAGCGATCCGCAGCGGTATGTATATAATTCTTGCATATGTAAATACCCGGTAAACCCCTTTCCCTCCGCGTTCCTATTTACCATCGCCATCCCTGCGCTTGACGGGCACAATACGATCTCACACATGATGGATATAATGGCGATGAGAGATTGTGCAGTGAAGGTCACGAACTCTGTGATCCCGGAGACTGCGGTTTCAACAACGCCCCCGAGCAATAGTTGAGCTCGGATGAGTGGGAAGTTTGTGTGCAAGTGGGACGAATACATAGAGTATCACTCGTGGCAAGTGATAAGCATAGACACATTGCACTGCCAAAGTGGGCATTGGCGATTTCACGAGCCCCGTGTGGCTTCGGAGTTCCAGTATTTCCCAGTGAATGGACTTCCTTTTTTTTTGCCGATCCCCAGAATCGCCCCTCGTGAGAAAAATCGTCATTTGCTGACCTCAACCTGTTCACCAGCGCCATCAGCATCGCCCTGGAATTCATCATCACCTGCTCCCCCGATACAGTTGCAAAATTTAATTCTTAGTCAAACACATTATAAAGAAGAGAATAGTGACTGTTTTACCAAAACCTCCAATTAATGCTGGATTGAGTTGGAAATCTCTCAATACTACGACGATATTCCACCAACATCCCTCATCCTTCCATTCCTCCTCCATCCACACTTCCACAGCTATCTTCCTCCAACTCTCATTTCTCCTCTCCAGCAGCTCCTGATTCCCTGACCTTCTTCCCCCTCCAACTCCTCTTCCTCCCCCCCCCAACCTCAACAAACCAACTCTCCTCAAGCCCCAACAGCAAATACCTCACAAAAACTCGAGGTATTTCCCCTAGTAGCATCTTATTCCGTTTGACCTGCAGGTGAAACATCGATTCCTCCAACACACCCGTGCTGAGCGGATCTCTACCAGGACACAGGTACTTCTCGAGTTTGTAAATATCTGCAGGACCTAGTGATCGCGGCTGACAGCTAAGATTTGATACGGCCCACTTCGGTGTCCAGAATCGCAGGTCACCGGCGAGGAAGAGTATGTATTCCTTCCCATTGAGACAATTTATAGGGTATGGTGGCTGATTCTGTGCGAACAGACCGAAGAAGAGACTTGGATCACAATACGAACGGAAGACACAAGGGTCCAAGAAGAAGAGGGGAAAAGACGAACGTCATCTTACTCGTGTGGACGTTGTGGCCACAAGTTTTGCCCCGGATGCATGGAGGAATGGGCCCCTCCTGGGGAGGTTGTTGCCGATCGGATGGATACATTACTCCCGCGGGCGACTCGCGGCCACAAGGGATACGACTCATTACTCCCGTGGGTCATCCGCGGCCACAAGTCACCTCCTGCGGGCCACTCGCGGCCATAAGGGGTATGTGTGCTTGCACTCTCCGTTATATCTCCCCGCAGGCCATCATCAGCTGTGCGTGCTTGTGGCCGTAACTGCTGGTGCGTTTATCTCTCGCAGGAGGTATGCCAGGAATAGCTCGAGGTACGACGTTGGATTTACGTGGAAAAGCGGTCTTGAAGGCGAGGTATGACACGCACCGATCACATCGCAATTCCCTGTGTACTGGCTGGATTTAGGAGAATACTGATGGCAACCTCACCGAGCTCGAGGGGGTCGTCTAACTGTTACACGTGTAAAGTCCAACGTAAAATGGCAGTGTTCCGGGTTGATCCGAAACGCACCGCTCTGGAAATCCATGGAGAGCCCATGACATGGATCCCTCCGAGGACGTAAGTTGCCCTTTGGTATTCGTCTTATGACGTATTTGGTTAGGTGCTCTCTCGATTCGACTGGACTTTTTCTATGACTCAGTAGAGCTGCTATCTTGCTGGCAACCTCATGCTTTAGTGTTTTCTCGCGATCTTTCTACACGCTTGGGAACGGAACAGTCCTTCTTGCTCTTTTCTTTGCTTCTGGTTTCTGGGGTTTCAGACGGCTGGGTTAGAAGCTACATAGATGGCACATGTTTGGTCCTTCCGCGGCCAACTGTATGCAGTGTCGATCCTTTAATCGACTGCGTTTCCGACGGCTCAATGTCGTACACATCCATCTCCACTGCACTTGGATGCTTGTCATCCAGCTAGCGGGCGACTGGGGGCGGCGGTGGGACCCGAAGCGGCGAATTTTACGAGTGTAGATAGAGCATACCCAGACAGGTTATGTTCCAGCCTGCCGGGCCGTTCCCACCAAGGGCTATGGTATACCATACATGTATTAGTCCGGTTTTGTTGGGGGGGCCAATGTGTGGTCATTGGTGAGACCGTCTCGTCCGCTCCTCCGATCCTCGTTTGCTTTCACCAAACTTCCTCTCCTCCCGCCGCAGTCGACTCTCCAAGAATTCAAGTCGCCATCAATCCTCCCGACTCCGCCCACTCCCACTTGCCAACCCCAGCCATCGACAGATGTCGCGCATGGAAGGTTGATGGCGCACAGTGTGCAGCCAATTAACTTGGTATGTACTCACTATAGGGAGTTAGCTAAGCGCGGAGTGGCGGACAAGGGCGGAACTGGTTATGTAGATATCTAGCTAGATAACGGGATCTCCGCTCGCTTAATCAACCGTGGAGTCGGGTTGTGTGTATGGGATGGGATATAAGTAGATACCGATGTAAATCCGGAATCATTGTTTTATTTTATTCTCACTTCTTCACTGGACACCAAATTTCCCTGTTACGCTGCGTATAGTTATAAGTGAAAAAGTTTCCGCCACTCCGGCAGCCCGAGAGTCTGTCCTCGCTCTGTTTGCAGTTCGGGAGGTAAGCTGGGTACATACCTATCCCGTCTGTGGCTCTCAGGAGCCCGTTAACGCAACAGAAGACTCCGTCGCGGGGGGGGGGCTTGCACCCACGGCCAGTGTTCCCGCCGGCAACGATCCTGGGGAGGACGAGGAGCCTTATTGTGGCGGCGACATCCAAAGCTATGAATCGACGCAAGCTTTCGTGGGAACTAGAGGAGCTTTACCTCTGTCTCAATCCCCACGAGGTCTCCGTCCGAACAGTCTCATCGTCGGCCCCAAAGACACACCACTTTGTGCACGATCACCAGCTTGCTCCCTGTCTGGCCCTACCACCTCTCCAGCTATATATCTCCTCTCCTCCGCGGGCAGATCTCTCCGAGCCGCACCACAGGACCAGATTGACAGCAACGACACAACTTTGTTCCAGGCGCAAGATGGTCAGTGAAGCCTAGCTGACCGTTAGGTCAATATTTCTCCACGGGTATGTTCTACGGACCTTGGCCACTGGCACGTTCTACAGCCCATCCCCTGTTACTACGTCTGGACAACCTTTCATCGGCCATTCTGCACTCGGCGGTGGATCACGCTCGATCACTCATCCCGTGCAGGTCCCTACAGAGACTACCCAGCTTGAAGGCGGCAGGGTATGCATTCAACATTTCTCTGCCGAGGCGACTGCAGCGCGGCTGTAGCCGGCGCCGACAGACATGTAAACTACATACGGCGCAGGGAGTTCGTCCTGCCATCGGTGCGGCCGGCAGGATTACGCCATCTCCGGTTTCCTCGCGAGCAACGAAGTCAAGAACCGACGGCTACATAGACGCCTGCAACATCGTCACTAACGCCCCCTCTTCCCTTCACACCGCAGACGCAACAACTAACCGTCAACATCGCAAGTAGGTCTCCAACGTGGGATCCTTCCGAATCCGCAGCACGGAGCCGTACAGGCACAGTTCTGGGAATCCCTGGAGACCGTCTCGCGGGCACTCTGCCGCGGGGGACCCAGGTCCATACCGGAAGCGGCGCCTCAAACCGGCTAGGGCACGGGGGAGTGCTCCGCTGACCACCGATGTGTGGCAATGATGGACCCTGCAACAGCGGCTGGCAGGGTCTCCGTCGCTCCACTGCGGAGCGTGTGGCACCACTAGCCGCGGCAACTCAACAACCACGAAACCTCCAGTCGGTGGCGTCCTCGCGAGAGGCGTACCGGCCGAGCGCTTGCTCTCCGCGTCTCCGTCCGGCGTGGCGGCAGGGGCGCAGTAGCCTGGGCCTTGCCCGTTCTATCGTCAGTACGGGAAACGATACGGCTAACGATGTGCGGTGGGCCGTACTGAGCTACTGGCGCAGGACCGAACGGGATGGGGGGGGGGTGAGTGCCGCAAGGAGATCGGTTGACAGAAAGAAGGCTCATCCCACGGGGAGATTCGGCACACAGGGAGAGGAAAGGAAGAAGGATCCGGAGTGGCTAGTGGTTAGCGCGGAAAGGGCACAGCCCTCGGCCGCGGCTTCCATGCCAAGAAACTGGGGCAGGTGCCATCCACGGCACAACCGTCACTCGGAGCGGCGGACTTCTGGCTCGAACGAGCACGGACCCCGAGGGGGGGGAGGGACATCCAACGACCGACTTGAAGCCCAAGTGGCAGCCAACAACCCCCCCCCCCCCCGCTTCCCTCCCTTCCTCAGGAGTCAGCACCAGCCGGAACCCGCGGTGTGCTCTCTGCTCAGGCATAGCACTCCTGACGAATCACATCCGCGCTCTCCCCCCCCGGGGCACTGTATGCATGGCCACTAACAGATATATAGATACACACATACCCAAGTGCGCGCAGAGCCTTCCCGCGCGCCCGCAGCCGCCGGTTGGTTGCAGCTCCCAACCTATCTATGTATGCAAACAACTCCGCCAGGCCGCAGTTCGCAGCAGTCAGGCAAACAAAGGTTCCCAGCGACACAGACGTGCTGCGTTTCGTCTCCCGCCCGCCTCGCCTCGCCTCACGTCACCCCATCCCAACCCCACCCGGCCCGGCACATTAGGTCGCGTACTCCCGCGCCTCCCTGTGCTGCCCCAGCGTGCGGCGAGAGGTCCTGGTCCTGTCCTGCTGCCTTGCCTTTGCCTTGCCTTGCCCGCCTGAATGCAGCCTGGCTGCATATCCTGTTCCTTCTGTTTCACCCGAGAACGGAGAGAATGCCCCACGCGCTCGGCTCCGATGCACCAGGCGCCCGCTGACCCAACCCACCATGACACCACCAACCACCAACCACCAACCAACCACCGCGCTGCGCTCACTTCGGACGTCTACGGCACGGAGGTCTCGGATCAACTTGCTATTACTCTGTTCATTCGGAGGAGAAAAAAAAAAACTCCCGAGCGAAATAAAAAAAAAACAACCCACCATTCAGCCCCCCGCATCATCATTGTGCACCGTATGTATGTATGTATGTATGTATAAATATGGATGGAAATAAAGTCTAATGGTAAAAAGGGTAGTAGGGCGGCGGGGGGGAAAAAAAAGTAGGCGGAAGCAATACATATAAAAACCACGATATAACGCCCCCGGCAGACCACAAGGCCTAAATGCAGGAAAAACAACAACCAAGAGTACAAGCCAAATAGACAAGAATGGAAAAATGAAACCCAAAGAAAAATACAGCATAGATGTACAAATACAAGTGTGTTTGGTGTAAATAGGTCAAGTGCTGGCTGCCGCGGGCGCGGCAGTCATCTCCTC
>Ga0307516_10001969_pt1 | contig 28132 bp, 31 predicted proteins | sample 19_EM_MG_FD_203310 | JGI IMG/M metagenome (GOLD analysis project Ga0307516, IMG submission 203310) | Populus trichocarpa ectomycorrhiza microbial communities from riparian zone in the Pacific Northwest, United States - 19_EM | ecosystem: Host-associated > Plants > Roots > Unclassified | place...
GACCGAACACTACCACCGAAACCCACACACAAGATCTAAGATTATTCCGTTGTGAATTATCGAAAGTAGCCTGATTACCTTTGATTCAACCCGCACTCCGGTTACGAGACAACCCCAGTGTCACACCACGCCCATCCATTCGAATTAGCGGAGGTAATCCGCAACCGACACTTCAACCCACGCAAAGCCTGTATGGGCTGGCAGAAGGGAAAGCGGGTCTGCCCCGACTGCCGGTTCCTAGTGAACATGGAAAACCACCACCTCCACTGCAGCGCGTCAGCCCCGCGGAACCCCCTGGCCGACATCACGACCCCTCAAGAGGATCAAGAGAACATCGCACCCCCGGGAGAGGTTGCTGCCAATGACGAGGCCCACGCAGCTACCCCAGCAGCCCTCCGAGACGAACAAATATCTTTGCTACAGGATATCGTAACCATGCCCCACCACACTACTACCAGAAATGCACGCCGCAACCACGTCGTACACCGGACGCCCGCCCAGTGGATGAACGAATTCCACGACGCGGACCAACAGCAACTCCAGCAGATGGCCAACACCCTGGGGGCCATCATCACCGAACAGCAGCGAATAAATGAACAACTCCAAGCCTGGCAGCAGGGGAGCCCAGCAGTATGCATCTACCGCACCCCCATCCGCCGCCGTGCCGCGCCTACCTGACTTGACCTCGCCGGAGCTTCGGTCTGGACAGGGGACATACTGTCACGAATCTCACACGGCAGGCTCATAAGCGCCGTGGCCGGGGCCACCATCACCCTTGTCACCCTGTGGCTGGCCCTCATCACCGCTGCCGCAGCCACGGTCATCCTCCGCGTTTAGGCGCCTCGACCGATCTCCGCCATATCGCACTGTTAGCGATATTCCCCGACCGCTGGCCAGTCTAGACCTCTCTCCTTTGTTTCCTCTATGTTGCCTACACGTCCTTCTCGTCTTTGCCGTTTCCTGTTGATAATGCTTGCGCATCCTTCTCCTGTCTTCTTACGTATGTTGTTTCCCTTTGATTATGCTTGCGTGACCTTCTTCTCTTTCTGTACTGTTCTTGCTTGCGTGTCCTTACTCCTGTTGCCGCGAGTAGAGTGGTGGCTGCGCGGCGGCCGAGTGTGATCATGTGTTTCCTTGGGCGCGACGATTGAGTCATGATGGTGGAACTGTGTCAGTCTTATGGGCAAGCTGTGATTCCACAGAGGGAAGGAAAAGTATAAAGGAAGGGCACGGTAGCTAGTCTGGAGATTCTTCTCCACGCAATCTATTATCTCTCTCCACAGACCTACCTCTCTCTACCCGTAAAATCAGCACTGCGACCACCAACCCCCAGACGAACAACGAGCCCACACAAGGCATGTGAGAGGACCGCGATGAGACCACGCTGGGCGTGACGGATACCGCGAGAACAACGAGCCCACGCAAGGCATGTGAGAGGACCGCAACGAGACCATGCCGGGCGTGACGGATACCGCGAGAACAACGAGCCCACGCAAGCTGTGTGAGAGGACCGCGACGAGACCATGCCGGGCATGACGGATACCGCGAGAACAACGAGCCACGCAAGGCGTGTGAGAGGACCACGATGAGACCACGCCGGGTGTGACGGATACCGCGAGAACAACAAGCCCACGCAAGGCGTGTGAGAGCACCGCGATGAGACCACGCCGGGTGTGACGGATACCGCGAGAACGACGAGTGGCGTGTGAGTACGCTGGAAGTGTGAGTACAAGTGGCACGTGAGTATGCCGGAAGTGTGACTACGAGCGGCGCGTGAGCACGCCGAAAGTGTGAAGACACAGGGAAGTGTGAATACGCCGGAAGTGCGAGCAGGAGCGCCCGCTCCCAAGGAAGTCTATGTTGCCTGTCGAGCCCCCCACGGAGTAGTCAAGGCAGGATCTTGACATCTACACCCGGTCAGGACCAATGAGTCGCCCATAAGGTCCATGCACCTCGGGGGAATCCAAATCCGAGTCACCGCCTCTCACGCCAGCATCACTCAGGTATAAGACTGAGGGTTTCCGCCTTGACGGAGGGGAGAACAGCACGAACGTCCTCACCTACACTACCACTGAACCCACACACAAGATCTAAGATTATTCTGTTGTGAATTATCAAAAGTAACCTGATTACCTTTGATTCTACCCACACACCGGTTACGATACAACCCCAGTGTCACAGCCCATTGGGCTCTACAAATAAACCGAAGAAGGTCGACTAGGGAGTATTTCTACAGTAGTTAACTACTTAGATGCGAATGGACTTTTTTCAAACTTTTCTAGCTCTCTCCTAATCAACACGATACCATCACCTCTCAGAGGTTTTTTTCTTTTAACATTGGGCTTCCATAATTGCCAGTAAAAACTAGAAAAATGCTCCCGGTGCTCCTGGTGCTCCCGTAAGCTTTATTAAGCTTTATTAAGCTTCTGTAAGAGAGAATTTATATTTTGCTCCCGTAAGGATTTTGAAAAAAATAATCTCTTTTATATCCTCTAAAATGCCGAGAAAGGAAATTTAAAATTGGTGTCTCACTTGGAAAAAAAGCAATATACTTCAACTTTTCATTTTTTTGCTGATGTGTGCTGAGCAGATGTTGATACAATTTTTTTGAAGGGTTTACGGGTGCTGATATCTGAGTCTGGGAGTTGCCCCCGAGTTTGGAGATTTGGGGGCTCAGACTTTTCCTTCCAGACCCTGAGTACTAGAAATTAATTATTACAGAGTACGAGCGAAGTGATGCTTGATTACAGGCTTGGCGAAGGGTCACACGAGACTAGTATCTATCATCTATCTAGGCGTCTGTAGTATGATGTGGCTATTAATGAGATGCGTAGTACCGGTGATGTACATGTGGCCCACATCATGGAAGAGGAGGTAGTCTTAGCAATGCTGGCAGGTGCAGATGCGGTTGAGGAAGTGGACACTGAGGCATCTGCAGAGGTGGCAGTGGTTGTGTCGATGGTGGTGGGAAGAAGTGCAATACGAGGGATCAGTTGGCAGTGAGGGCCACGAATGATCTGTCTTCAGCTGGTAGAACCTAGACAGCAACTTGTACCTCCTGCAAGTGACTCTGCCCCCCAGCCAGTTCCAGACTTCGGCCCACTTGTTCTCCGATATCTTCCGATTTGAGGTGTACGAGGGATCCGAGGAGAGACATCTGCCTCACTCCTAACCAATCTACATACTGAAAGTGTTCCACCCTGTGGGCGTCAGGCTCTTCCGCATAGAGCTCGGCCCATTCGTTAGCCTTCTCGTTCCCGGAGACACACGTGTGGGCTAGGTACCACCAGATCTCGATGATGATACCTGGCCTGGCTGTCCGGAGCGCCGCGATGTATGTACTTCCTAGCCTGGATCACGTACATCTGGCTGGCCTGCTGCTATTGGTTCTTTTAATCTTTATTTTATTTGGCCATTAATAAATGATATCGGTTCTCCACTTTTTGGTTTCATTACTTGTATTTAGAGGGATATTTAGAGGATGGCGTGCCAAGGGTTGCCCCTAGGTAAGGGGCCCGATGGTTGGCGAGTCAGGGAAATGGAGTTGATGGTGGATTATTGGCAATTGGGTTATATGAGGGAACTAGGGAACGTGAGTGGTGCTAGGCAATACATATACAAGAGGGAGCTATGGGGTGCCGTTGTCTCGGCCCAACAGGCTAGCGGTGATTACGTCGTCTCACATGGTGGAGGTCTAATCTAAGCTGATCTGATGAGATAAATTTTGCTGCGAAGCGGCACCGAGAGGGAGAAAAGAGAAATGACGATAATCAATTCTAGGTAACGACTAGCAATCAATCCGTGAGGAAGAACGTGAGAAAGAAGAAAGACGATGACGAATCGTGTTTAGCTATCCGACAACAAAGAAGGCACGCGCCGCAGTCATGTGACTGTGTGGGCAAACCAAAGCGTCCGCAAACCCCACGTGCCAACAATAGATATTGTTTATTCATATCCACTTTTAGTAGATACATACATAGAGTACATAGAGTACAACGTACCAGCAGATAGCCGTGACACTGCACACAACGATGTTTGAATTCTAAAAAGGACTAAGAGTCCGAAAGCCTGAGCCTATGGCCCCTGTGCCAAGACGCTACAAACAAACTTCCGCCAAGGCTCAAAGCCTAACCTTTGCCACACACGCTGTGGCACCGCCACAGGCCCCCCCCCTAGGTCCGAGCATACCATGCGAGGACATAATCATCATGAAAGCAACAAACAAATCCCGTTAAGCCATTATCATCCTCCAACGCCCATTACCTCAGCAATAACCAGATCACTGTAAACAAATCAAGAAAGCAAAACACGTCTGTGAACACAACCGCCATTACAAACCCAATTTCCTAACATCCGTCCTTCTTATCAACCCTTGTCTCCAACTGCCACTCTCTCTCCACATAGGTCATCAGTCGATTTCCGTTAACCGGATTCCGCAAGATCGACGCCGTCTTCTTGCCCGAATACTTAGGGTCCGACAGAAGCCTATAAGCACCTTTGTCCCAAACTTCCCATACTTGAAATGGTCCCGTCCATCTCGGGGCAAACACTGGGTACAGTTCCGCACCATCGTATTTGGTCTTGCGGAGCCAAACCCAATCGCCAACGTGGAAGTCCCCTCGGCCTGCGCCCTCGGGAGACTTTCCTGGTGTACGGCGCTCGTCGCGGATACCCGGTATGACGTCCGAAATGAAACGGATTCGCTGGGCCACCAGCTCTCGGTGTTCGTCTGAAGTTTTAGGTATCGCTCCAGCACCAGTGGGGCCATCCATCGGGAACCTAATGTTTTTCCCAAACAGCAGGAAAGATGGGCTGACCTTGGTGGTGGAATGGGGCGTGCATCGGTAGACCCACAGAGCTGCTGGCAAACTCCCAGCCCATGCAACCTTCTTGTTGTCCTCTTCTGGCCAGAGATCCTCCACCATCTTCTTCAGATTGGTTTTGATCGTCCCGACCACCCTCTCGATCCTGCCATTGCTCTGCGGGTAATACGGTGTCGAGCGGTGATGGTTGATCTTCAGGATGGTGCTAAGGTTCGCGATAACCTCGTTCATGAAATGCGTACCATTATCGGACTGGATGGACTCGGGCGTTCCGTATCTGCACACGATATCTTCGTATATGAAAGTAGCTGCCGTAGCCGCATCCGCCGCCTTCACCGCCTTGCCTTCGACCCACCTTGAGAGGAAATCCACCGCCAGGATGACATATTTGCACCCTGGATGCACATCCTCAGGGAATGGACCCGCAAAGTCAATGCTCCAATGCGTGAATACGTCGACTGCCTTAGGAGAATATCCTGGGGAGTGAAGGGTGTTATTCTCGCTGAACTTCTGACAGGTCTTGCAGGACCGGATATAAGACTTGATGAGTTTGGCGGATGCGGAAGTCCAAAATCGTGTGGCGAAATATCCAATCACCACCCGTAGCTGTCTGTGTCCCATACTATCGTGCACCTCTCGCATCACTGCCTCGAACTCCTCTACATCCTGTAAAACTCGCAACCTTCCTGCTTCCGTCTCCTTCCACAGACACCCGTCTTCCAATACCATACCCTTTGTCAATTTCTTCAGCACCTTCCTCTTCCTTCCCGTCGGTATCTCTTCCCCCAGCAGATAATTCTTGCATGATCCCAATAAACTCAGCAGTTCCTTGTCGTATACCGATAACTGCACTGGAGATACTGCTGCTGCTCCCACCACCTTATCCTCCTTAGTCTTCTCACCCGCTGTAGCCGGCCTCGGTGTACGTTGCGGCGACAAACCGACAAACTGGCTGTTCTCTGGAATTTCGACTCTCTCTGCTGAAACAAATTCGCACATCACATACATGTTGAATGGGGCCCCATCTGTAGTTTCGTATGGTGAGACTACTCGCTCGATCCATCTGTTGGCAACTCCGGTGGTCCTGGCCAATATCGACGGACACTGGATCGCCTTCCCGGGAGAGGGCGCGTGTTTATCGGCAAACACTCGCGCTCCCAGGTCTCGTCCGAACACGATTTCCGGCAGTGTGAGTGCTTCTTTGGCTCCAACCGGTATCACGACTAGGCGAGTGAGTGGATTGGAAATCAACTTAACCCCCGGCACCCATTCCATTGTGTACTTGAATTGCTGAAGTTGTAGCGCATACCTACATAATGCCGGATTGTGTGAAAATTTGGTGTCCTGGATAAACTTGTTTGCTCGTGAATCGTTCCGCCAGGTGATCGCTTGCACCTGCATCCAATTGTTGAACTTTCCACACACCCATACAAAGGCGAGTGCCTCCAACCTAGCGATATGGTAGTTCTTCTGTGCGGGTGACAATGTTGCGCTCGCATAAGCACAGGCATATTCGCATCCGTCAACAACTTGAGTGATCACTGCCCCCAAACCTCTGGCGGTATCGTGGTGTCCTACTGAAGCGTCCGTATAGACGTACGTCTCGCGGCCAGGCTGGAAACACATCAGCACTGCTGGAGAGCATAAGCATTCCTTGAGGTGGTCGAACTCCGTGATCGCCTCCAGTGACAAAGTAAGGTGTCCCTTTAACCTCGTCAGTGCAATAAGGTTCGGTACGCGCATGCTGAAACCAGGCAGCCTATCACGGAACGTATTTGCCAGGCCTAGCAGGGACTTCAGGGCTGTCGCGTTTTCCGGGTATTTCATCTTCTGCAACGCATTGACCCTGTGTGTCGGCACTGAGATGAATCCGTCCCTGAATACATGGCCAACGATCTCGAGTTCCTCATACCCGAATGACTCTTTCTTCGGCTTCAGCTTCCATCCATGATCCCGACATCTCTGTAACAACTCCCTCTTTGATAGACGCAGACTGTCCCAATCGCCCTTGGATGCTCCGCCAACTATGTCATCGAAGTAGTTCTTGATGACCTTCCGCTCAAACTTCATATCTCCCAACATGGCGTCCGCGTTCCTCGCAAAAGTCGCTGGTCCGTTGATAACTCCGAAATTCATACGCACGGAAGTCTAAAGTTGGTGGAACATTTCAAAGCTGGTATGTGGAACCGAGTCCGCAAGCATAACCACCTGATTGAATCCGTGGTCTGCATCGACCTTGAAGAAAACCGACCATTGAGCAATCCACATAGTCATTTCCTCCAGGGTAGTCATTGGCCACGGATCCAGAATGGTCTTGGAATTCAGCCCCCAGAAGTCGTGGGCAACCCTATAGTTGCGTAAGTCCTCAGGGTCCTCACCTTCTGCTGGCTGGCACCGGGCCACGACCAGTTGTGCCCGATTCTTGCAGTCCTGTCCAGCCCTCACGAAGACACCCATATCAACTAAAGGCATACATTTCGCTCTAATAACCCGCTCATTCTATGACAGGTACAGTGCCGGGTGGGATGGCAAGACTACCGGGTTGCTATCCGTAACGTTTATGACATGCGGCACATCCGTGATGCATCCCAAGTCGAATTCATGCCAAGAGTATGCATCCGCAAACTCGATTATATCTAAACACACCCGAGTGATCACTTCCGGTGGAACTGTTGGCCCGAATTTGAAAATCTTTCTCACAAATTCCATGGAAAGGGTGGGGATATCCGATGCCATTACCTCTAAATCCACGGGCGCCAATGGGCCATCACATTCCGCCACCAAATTCTTCTCCCCAAGCACTATAGCTGTAGCATGGTGGAATGCGCATATATCCGTTGAGATGGATGGTCCGTCCGGAATCAATAGGGATAGAACCGGTGTGACGTCGATTGGCATTGACAGTGATGCACTGACCGGTCCAACATCTACTTCGATCTCCTCCAATTCCTTCCCCATTGTAATCGGCGGTGGTGCGTTCAACTTTGTAGGTCCCACTGTGCTGACCTTGAACTCCATCAGAGTCGGGACTGTGATTACCACCCGGTTCCATTTGGGAAATATTCCTACTCCAGTAGCCCAAAGAAACTGGGTGCCGAGCAGAAGTTGAAACGGAGCCCTGTCAACCACATATGCGTGGACCTTGAAGTTGATTGTTCCCATCGTGAAAGAAAATTCCTCGCAGTCTCCTGCCGGCGTGTATGTGGTACCATCCGCTTTGATAAACTTCACGTCGGATCCTTCGGTCCACATACAGCTGGAGGCCTCCACTATCTTCCTCGTCACCGCTGCCTTAACCGCTCCTGAATCAATAATCGTCATCATCTCCTTCTCCGACGTTGTCTTCGTTACTGTCCACACTGGTCTGGTAGGTTCCTCCGCAACCCGGGTTGTGGACAACGTAAAAGTCAGCTTTTGGACTTGCGCTTCCAGCTCTCCAGTAGCAATCACCTCATTCCTCGCAACCGGTTGAGTCAGATTCTGGAAAAGTTCCATATCAATCGTCTCTCCTGCGAATAGGAGGCTTGCTCCCTCGTCCACATCGTCCATGAACATCATATGGCCAATCCGTGTTGACGGGGGTGGAATCGCTCTATTTTCCCGCATACCCATATAAGTATATACATACCGGTGCTCGGAGTCGTCCATATCATCGTAGTTGATGCCAGTGGTCGCTTGCGTCCGCTTGCTTGGGCAGACTGCTGAAGCATGCCCAAATCCCTTGTATGTCGTGCACCGCTGGATCTGCTGCTGTGGCTGCTGCCTCTGTTGGTTCGCCTGATATGCGGGGCACATCCGATCCCCAGCCCCAAAGTTGCGCTCTGCGTTTCCGGAACGATCTCCGAAGTTGGTTACCTCCTGGGGTAGCTTTCCGTCTCGTCCCGGGCCTCCTCGGCGGTTGGCCTCGCCTGGTCCCACCTCGCCCTGAGTGATAGCCCGCTGAAGCTTCCGACATTCTCGCTTGAAATGACCCGGAATCCCACACCAGTCACATCCGAGTCCTTCTCCACTTCCATTCGCCATCCTCGACTGCTCTCCTCCCAGTCTCGGCCCTGCTCGTCTACACTTAGAGGTCTCATGTCTGCCACCGCATACAGTGCACTTCTCTGACTGGAGGCTGACGTAGTCTGCTATGTATGTATTCGCCCGGTTGTGTGCATTGAGCCAAAAGGTCTTCTCGTCCAGATTCAGTATGCATTGCATGCGGAGGCCTGCTGGCTCTATGCAGCTCCGGATAATGGTGTTCTGTAGGGACCATGATGTATATCTGGCTCTGAGGGCAAGAGTCTTCGCTTTAGATTTGAATGTGGCAAAGGGAAGAGCATCGGGCTTGGTAGGATCCCACTTCAACCTCTGTAGTTCGGCGATGCAAGCCTGTTGGTCGTCGTCCGTAGAGAACTCCTCGCGTAGTAGGTTGTACAGTGAAACCTCAACAGTATTTATTGGTCTTGTCCCTGGGCACCGTGTACCAGAGGCAGGCTTCCAACAATTGGGCCGTGGGCTCCCTGCTTTGCAATACTCCTCCCACCAATGTGCTGCATTTCCCTGCATTGTAGCTGCAATCTTAGAGCACAAGCGGCGTCCAAAGGCATAGTTCGACTTGCCCAAAGAGGCCGTTACATATTCCCATCCTTCATCCACCGATCCGGTAACCGATCCCCCGTAGTATGCTGGGTAGCCATTGCCATCACAAAGGTCATATACCTGGATGTCAAGGTGGTCCAAATCCTGGGGATCTCCACCGAATCCGCTGGTAATCTCCTTCGTCCTGTTCTCCGTGGGGAACTTGGCAGCCATTGCAGTGGGTATCTGGGTATCGCGCTGGGGTCTCGATGTGCGTTGATTGTTTCCTCGGGATCTATCCTTCTCTGGCTCACGGGGCCGTTCCTTTTCTGGCTCACGGGGCCGTTCTTTCTCTGGCTCACGGGGCCGTTCCTTCTCCGGCTCACGGGGCCGTTCCTTTTCTGGCTCACGGGGCCGTTCTTTCTCTGGCTCACGGGGCCGTTCCTTCTCTGGCTCACGGGGCCGTTCCTTCTCTGGCACACGGGGCCGTTCCTTTTCTGGCTCACGGGGCCGGTCCCTTCTGAATGTCAAGCCGAATGTCCTGAAGTTTTGTGTTTCCTCGTCTCCTGCTGGGCCCTCCGAGCCTGCAGGTAGTCTGTGCGTAATGTGGGATCTGTCCTCGAGGATGGATTGGTCCTCGTCTTCCAACTCCCGTGTTCCTTTCTCTGCCCACTCGTAGCAGGCTTCCTCGTCCAAATAGCTGGTGTTATCCGTATGCGTCAGCAATCGTTTTGCCTTCGTAGCTGCGTAGTATCGCTCGTAAAAGAATCTGCAGTGTAGCCGAAAGAAGACGATGTGATTGAATGGGATCGATGGATTCGTTCGCCACTCCGCGTCGAATTCTCCTCCACACGTCTCATAGTTGTATCCTTCCTCCCTCTTGACCTCCTCTTCCGAATATGATTGAACGATGTCGTCGAATACGGCGTTATCACACTTCCGAATACCTCGAACGCTTGGGAATTCGTCCGTATACACTCTCGCTTTGAGGGCAAACCGCAGGACCAGTATCCGTCCGGGGACCTTCCGATGGCGGGGTGGCTCTGAGGATGCCACGATGGTCAGCGTTTGCGTGTCCGAGATCAATCAACTGAAAAAGGGAAGAGGTTTAAAGAAGGTATTCGTTTGGAGGTAAGGTTCGTATTCTGTCTGTGGTCGCCACCTGACACTGCACGCAATGATGTCTGAATTCTAAAAAGGACTAAGAGGCCGAAAGCCTGAGCCTATGGCCCCTGTGCCAAGACGCTACAAACAAACTTCCGCCAAGGCTCAAAGCCTAACCTTCGCCACACACGCTGTGGCACCGCCACAGCCGAACCTATTGTTTTTTTGGGGCGCCAAGACGCAGCTAGTGCACTAGCGTTGTCTAGGATATGCGCGGCAGGTGCCGCGAGAATCTTCGTGGCATGACGAACCCGGACAAAGTCCACTGTTGCTCAGCTTGTTTTCTCTCAAGCTCAGGAGAGTCTAGCTGCAATGCTCCCGAGGTGGCGCGCACCCAGGGTGGAAGGGGCCGGGGGGGGGCGTCCGGGTGAGACAGATATCTTCACTCTTCATGCCTGAACTCGGACAAAATCCATCGGATTGACTCGAAAATGTTTCTCAAACGATGCGTGAGCCCTGTGAGCCAACACTGGCTGAATGTATGGATGCCACACCAGATACTTGCTTTTTCATAAGGTAAAGGCAAACAGCTCCTTTCCCTAACTACTAACGGTCAACTCCAAATCAAAATGTCGAGTACCAGTAGCAAACAGAACGACGAAGACACCCGAGCTCTAGCGTATGTTCGATGTCAAGAAGAACTCAAGATGTACAACTCAAGAATCATTCCAACCCACGCGGGAGCTGCAACAGTCGCGGATATGGCGTGGTTGACCTTCGCGCATAAAGTTCTTGGAAGTGCCACAGTGCAGGACTCGACGCCCGGAAGGTTGGTCTGGAACGGCGCGATGTCCTGAAAGTTGGTCTGGAAGAGTGAGATTGCCCCGGACGCCTAGAAGGTTCCGCCGAGAAAGCCTGGAATCGCGCGACTGTTGGGGAAAAGGTTACCGTGTTCCGTTGCATAAGAGAAGTGTGAATACGCATGCGAGTTGCGCGAGTACGAGTACGAGTGTGAGAGTGAGTACGCATGTAATAACGAGGGCTTTCTCCTGCGTTCTATTTCTCTCTCATGCAACCTCATGTTTATCTCGTTTTCCCTACGAATCAAGTCATCCTCCTTCATCTCTGTTCCTCCCGTTCACAGCGTTCGCTCGTTCAGCGTTCGCCTGTCCTCCGTCTTCAGTGTCCACTCGCCCAGCGTTCACCTGTCTGTGTTCCCAGGTCAAACTCATTCGAGTACCTTAGGTTTCTCCTGCCGCCACCCGCCGTTACAGGAAGGAGATCAGCAGAAGAGTTTCAAAAGAGTCGGTTCTTGAACAGTGCGGAGGAAGGAATTATTCTGTGGCATTGCGATATTCTGCAGCGGGCTAGATTTCCTATGAAACGCCAAAGATGTTATTGACATTCTCCACTTCTCTATTCCCCGCTGAGCTTCTGGCTGGCGTAATCGTTGGTTCTCGATTATTGTTTTGCGAAGTGAATCGGTCAAAAATAGCCTCAGGATTTCAATACCTAGGCTCTATAAATCGAGACCTCGGAAGATTGCAGGAAGAGTATTGCAGGTTTTGTGCGCAAAGGCTATAGGCGCCGTAGAATGGAATTCGGAAGGCTAGGGTGATTTTTTTTAAATTCATTGATAATGACGAGCCTGGAAGAAGATCCAGGATTGAAAGAGGAGAAAATCCAAATACAGTAGCGAAGCGAAGGCCTGGGAAGCCATAAAACTCATGAAGCAGAAAACCAGCTAAAGTGACCAAGTCACTTTAACTCTAATCCACTCGGTAGCGATGAAACTTCCCAGACCAGTGCAACAAGTTGCCAGGTCTTAAGGCTCGAAACTCCTCTAGCTGCTGGTCTCATCAAAAGCCAATGAAGTGTAGGTTTAGTCAGACAAATACAAAGTCTGAGGAAATTTTTTGACATCTGACCAAAAATGCTACGCCCCTGTCTAGGCGTCCTCCTCCTACATGGGTTTTAAAGGTCCCGACCTCTGGTAGATTTTTTGATTCAGACCTCCACGCATGAATTTAACGACTTCAATTGTCGGCAAGTTTCCTCAGGAATCAAGTTTTCTACTTGAGAGAGCTCTCCTAGAATCCAACCCCGGGAGCAGTTAGATGGCGCAGGCGTTCATGCAACTCTCAGTTGCCAAGCAACCTACCGTGGTGGACTGTCATTCAGGCTGAATCCTACTTGATCTCAGCAGAACAATTGACTCACCCAAATCTTCTCCGTCCGATCAATCCCCGGGGCCTACTCTCGTATAGGCTCTTCATCGTTCAGTACAATTGCTTGCAGTGTGAGTTTTATGGCTTCCCGGTCCCGAAGGCTAGGGTTGTGGTGATGATACCGACAATTTTTTGTTTTGTTTTGTCATTATTCGCATGCGACCTATTTAGGTCTCGGCAATACACACGGTCTGTTTCCGTCCACTTTCCTTTCGGTGCGTTGTGGCTTCCGCCTCACTCCGCCCTGGTAGCAGCAGGGTTTGGGTGGCAGTTGGCCGGAGAGAGTCCCATCTGCCCTGTAAGCTGGCGGAGTTGTGTCATGGCATTCTCCCACTTCTTTAGCCGGATGGCGTGGTGCTCCTTCAACGTGAGTTGGGAATCCAACCAGAACCCAAGCCAGCGTGTCGCCTCCTTATTGAACGGGATCTCCTTGCCACCCACCTTGATCTTAGCTGTCGGCGTATTTCTCTTCCTGTGGAAGAGGGCCGTCTCAGTTTTTCATGGCCAAAGGTGACACCGCTGTTGACCGCTCACTCGAGTTATGCAGCTGCTGCTTCTGACAGCTTCCCTGCCACCATCTAATCGTCCTTTCCCTCCGCCCACCAGGCAATGTCGTCTGCAAAGGACACCTTGGACTCCTGGTACAGCTCTCTCTTCTTCGTCGAAGATGCCTGACAGATAGGTGATGAAGAGAATCGGCGCCGCTAGTTAGTAGTGAGCCTTGTGGGATTCCTGTATCCACTGGTTTCGACTGCCCTACCTCTCCACCCAGGACGAGCTCGACCTCTCGGTCCAACTTAAAGCTACCAGTCCGCCGGATAAGATCCAGCTCCAATCCGAGAGCTTCCATACGTCTGCCTAGGTAGACAACCATCTCATCTACACATCACGTTCTACAACACCGGAGCCGGTACTCGGCCCGGGTGACAGCCGGTGATGCGTAGAGATGGTCGACCCGTGCGCTTCGGCTATTGACTGTTCGCTGCGAGCTCCGCGCCGCACAAGTTTTTTTTTATTTTTGGGGGTTTATTCGTACTCGCATTCGGCCTATCTAGACTATGGCGGCGCACATTTTGTTTGACCTCCCGTGGACAGAGAACCGCCCCTCCGCTCAGTGCTGGGGTGCAGCCAGGTAGTACTAGACTTCCTCTCCACGACTGGTGTGGGAAAGCTGTTCCTGGCTGAGGAAGACGCGGGGAGCGAGGTGTCGGAGTGGGAGCTTTGTGAACGGAGGGAGCGTGAATACGAGCGGAGGGTGGAGGCCGAAGAGCTGGGTGCCGAAGGTGAGGAACCTCACATGGCACCCGCGGAAGCGGACTATGGGGCGGGCCGCGATTTCCTTCGTTCTTTCTTTTGTCTTTCTTTGGTACGCTTCATATCTTGGGACAGGCTTGGGCAGTGGGCAAAGAGGAGCTTGCAACGTGCCGCCAACGTGCGGACAGCGGACGGGGACACCGCCCGGTGAGGCAGTGGCCTGTCTTCAGCTGGTAGAATCTCGAGGCGAGCATCTTGGAAGTTCCCGCAACCGCGATATCGGGCTTCTGTCTGCATGGCATTCTGTACTCCCTTCTGGAGGCCCGGCCTCCTGCCCACTGGGGGGGGCGGCGGGGGCCGGTCGAAGCGGGGCGACGAGACAGTAACAGCAAATGCCCCGCGGCCCACCTCCCGCCCACGGATGTGGATTGAATGTTATTGTTTGTGGCACCAGATACGGCACCGGTCATCTAGGCGTCTGTAGCCAGGATGTGGCTATGTATGAGATGCGTAGTGCCGGTGATGTACGGGTGGCCTGCGTCGCGGAAGATTTTTTTGTTTATTCATACTCGCATGCGACCTATATAGATCACGGCGGCGTACATTTTGCCCAGTTTTCCTGTCCGCAGTCCGCGCGGCGGCGGCTCGTTGCAAGCTCCCCGATGCCCTCCGCCCAGGCCTGTCCCAATAAGGTAAAGACGCACCAAAGAAATCACAAAGGAAACAGAGTGGCCGAGAGAGAGTGGCAGACAAAGGAATCGGTCAAAAGAAAACGCAGCCCGTCTCCTCCTACTCCTCTGCGGATGTCATGAAAGGGGGCGTGGGGAGGAACAGCGGTAGCTCTTTCCCGACACCCACTTCCCCCGCGGCGCCCAGCTCCACCGCCTCCGCCTCCCGCTCCTCTTCCCGCTCCGGGCGCTCCCGGAGCTCCCATTCTGACACTTGGCTCCCGGCGTCCCTCTCTTCCAGAGGCGGCACCAGCCTTCCCACGTCCGTAGAGGAGAGAAAGTCCAGTACTGCCTGCCCACATCTCCCATCGGCCAGCAGGTCCCGGACCGTCCACCTGCTCTTCCACCTCTTGGTCTCCGTCAGCACCTCTGCCCACAGAATCCTCTGCTGCATCTTCCATTCCGGGCAAACCTTGAAGAGGTGGTCTCTTGTTTGCGAAGGGCACTTGCACCACCAGCACTGGGCGTCCGGGCGAACTTTAGCCCAGTGAAGGTACTGTCCGGTGCGGGCGTGCCCTGTCTTTAGACGTCGCGGAAGAGGAGGCAGCGGCAGAGGTGTATATGTGGTTGCGGAAGTGGGTACTGAGGTACCTGCGGAGGTGGCGGTGGTTGTGTCGATGGTGGCGGAAAGGAGCGCAATGCGAGAGAAGATCAGTTGGCAGCGAGGGCCACGAGTGACCCGTCTTCAGCTGGTAGAACGTAGAGGCGAGCCTCTTGGTACTGCCAACAACCGTCCCGTCCGGCGCCGCTGCTTTCTCGGCAACTTGTGCTTCCTGCCAGTGACTCGGCCCCCGGCCAGTCCCCGGCTTCGGTCGCTTCTTCTCCGATATCTCCCGCTTGAGGTGGATCCGACGAGACACATCTGCCTCGCTCCGAACCGACCCGCGTACCGAAGGCGTCCCACCTTGTGGGCGTCAGGCTCTTCCGCAGAGAGCTTGGCCCGTTCGTCGGCCTTCTCGTTCCCGGAGACGCCACTGTGGGCTGGGCACCACCAGATCTCGATGATGATGCCCGGCCTGGCTCTCCGGAGCGCCGCGATGTGCTTCCTAGCCTGGATCGCGTACATCTGGCCGGCCGGCTGCTACTTGTTCTTTTTATCTTTATTTTATTTAGTCATTAATAAATGCGATCGGTTCTTCTTTTTTTTGGTTTTATCACTCGCATTTGGAGCCACAGTTAGGGCACGGCGTGCCTAGAGTCGCCTCTAGGATCGAGGAAGGGAAAGGGAGTTTTCACTCTCTGAAGGGCCTGCGAAGCCATAAAACGAGCGGTGCTAATGAGTCTAGGGATTGGAACCCTATACTCTCAAAAGCCGCAATATCTGCGTTCCTCGAGCTCCGGAGCTGAGAGCAGAAGAGGGCAGGTGAAGGTTGTTAAGTCCAAGTACAGAGTGCTGGAGGTTTTATCGACGGTCCATGTCCAGAGGAAATTAGGAACTGATCTTCAGTTTGAGTGTTTGTGGCCTCACTAGTCAGGGTGAAGTCGCGCAGTTTAGTATCCTCATCAAGCGGCGTCGTCGGGCGCCGTGTGACAGGCCAGCTTGCGATGCACCGTCGCGTTAACTCAGCCAGACCGTGCATAGCGAGACCGCTTTCCTCTCCTTTGCTGCAACTTCCAATGCAGCGCGAGTTTTATGGCTTCTCCGGCCCCGACAGCTACTGGTTCGGACGTCGTGCCCCGCTGCGCCAGCACGACGCGCGAGTGATCGCTGGTGGAAGGCGGTGCTTAGATACAGTGCGCCGTGCACGAATCGGCCAAACGAGCGAGCCCACGTATCGAGTGGTTGGTCGAGCTGGGGACGCCGTCGAACAGCTATTGCGGGTGGGCGTCCTTGCATCGGCCGGTCCACAGCAGCCAGACCTGTCGATAAGTAGCTCGGATCAACCGGGTTGATTAGATTTCAATCGTCCGGTTCGAGGGGGAGCGAAAACATCAACTTCATTTCACGCATGCGGCGAAACCGGGTTCGACTGTTCGGCCGACCGAGTGACTTACACATGTGCACTCCACAGCTGAGCTTCCAGACGCTCCCCAGCCTGGAATAGAAGCGGATTGCTGCTGGCCATTGGTCGAGCATAGCGAGTACGACGGCTGGCTAGCAGGGGCGTGCAAGTGGACGAGTATGTACGGGGACCAACGGTGTAAGACCTGTTCCGTGGAGGCGTGAACCTCGCCACAGACAACAATTTCTTGATCGCCGCACCTCTGCCAATGCGTGAGCTCGCTGAGACCAGGCATCCACAAATGGCAGACGCTCGGCCCAATGGACGTCGGGCAGGAAGCCCGGACCGAGTTGTCCAACGCAGGGAGCCAACTCGAGAGCCTCCACACGAGCCGAGTTGCTGACTCGAGCGGATGCAGCCCCCATTCACGTCAGGCGGCGTATTCTCGCCGCCTACGTGCCTCGATGTCCACAAACAGGGCCCGGCCTGGGAATCCTATTAGAATATCTGCAACACGTTCGGCACCTGCGAACGTGTGCGAGGGCCATCCCAGCCGTGGCGACGGTGATTGGCCAATCGCACGAGGCGAGTGGCGTGCGGCACATCGGTTGGTTGCGCGGGAGATTGCATGGCTGCTGGGTGCCGGTCGATGCGGAGCAAGCTGGCGCAATAGCATGCATTCGGGCAGACAGTCAACTGTTGGTGCATGCATGTCGCACGTATGTAGTGTGCTCTTGCGCAGACGTGCTAACCCCCGAAGCTCGGTAGCGAAGCACTGACGGGTCCGACGAATCGCCCGCGTCGCCGGGCAGTCCAGGAGGGCCCGGCGGCTCTCCGGCCCAGCCCCCGCCTCTCTTCCGCGCAGCCAGTGGACTTGAGTACGGACGCACCAATCCTGCGAATCGAAATACGAGCGCCGGCCGTCGTCGTTTCCTCTCGGCAGAGCGGTTCGCGGCCGCCCTTCCCAGCCCAGCAACGCGGGGGCTCGCCGGTTGGGGTGCGGGAGGCGATGGGGCGGTGAAACACAGCCACTCGAGTCCATTCCGCCCCTCCGTCCGCACGGCCGCCGCCGGCACGGAGCGCAGGCGGGGGGCGGGGATCGTCTGGGCCCGACATGGGCTCCTCTCCGCAGTGGGGCGGACGGCTGGCTGAGATGCGGTTCGAGGACGTCCGTCCGTCCCCGCCGACAGCTGGAAGAAAAGGCGGCGAATGGAAACGTCTCGGAGGATCGATCGGGGGTTGCCGCGACGGCCCCGGCCCCGTCCGTGCTCGAATGCTGGCTTCTGCTGGCCGCCAGGAAGAGCGCTCTCACCGCGATGGCGGGGAAGGGGCCGGCAGTTGGGCAGCGCAGCCGTTGACTCGGCGATGGCTGGTTCGCTGGCTGCCCTGTCGATGTTTTACATGGACGACCGCAACGGCGTGCCACGATTGGTCGCGACACAACCAACCGACCAACCGACGAACCGACGAACCAACAACGCCAACAACGCCAACACGCCAACGGACCAACCGACCAGTCCAGCGTCGTCACTGAGCACGGGCGCAGCGGTCTCGAACGGGCAGCGGTGAGTGCGGGGCGCGCAGTGGACTGACGCTGTTGCCACTCTCGCTGGCTGCCGCTCTCGTCCCAGCGGAGATGACTCATCTCGCATGGCATAAAGCTCCACATTGCGATACTGACGCGTCGTTCGCGGTGGCCGGGGACGGGGGCCTCACTCGGTTGCTCCCCCAGTATCACGACCCCGAAAATACGCCCACCTGCACTAGCGAGCCCACGTTCGGTTCGGACGACGATGCCTGCGGAATAACACGTCGCTGGCCACCAGGCTGGCTGGCTGGCTGGCTGGCTGGCTGGCTGGCAATGTATCGGCCGTACGCACTCTTGCTGTCTCGCATTCACGATAGAGTGCATTCGCGATAGAGTAGGCGACAGCCAGACACACATACGATACACACATATACACACACGGCCCCACCAGTGACAGATCCCCCGCCGCCGACCAGGCTTTCTCATTTATCGCAGATATGTACGATTCGGTTTTTTTTTTTTCTTTTTGGTTGCGGGGAATCGCGGATCGCCCGTCGGACGGGTCATCGTTTCCTCTCCTTTCTTTTTTCTTTCTTTCGTTCTCGACCGCATCATGCGCATTGTTCGCACGCACATACATACCCGTCAGCCGGGGAATGGCACCACCGAATCGACATCGCAACTGCGACGCCCCGCAGTTGCAAAGTGTATATCTATCCATCTACATACATACATATGTATTCTGCGGCGGTTGGTTCGATTGCTGCCCGCCGTTTACGTAATCACGTAACCATCGCCATCCTCAGCAGCATGGTGGAGCCATGGTGGAGCCATGCAAGTCATGGTGTCGCGCAGTGGCGCACATAGTCTAGAGCAGATATCTGCCAGATACATACATGTCCATCCATACATGTGCCGAATATGCACCGCATGCTGGCCCGCCGGCGTTAGTTACATGCATACGACCCAGCTTGCCGCACCAATTGCCCCAGTGGCGCCAACAGCCAGACACACACACACACACACACTGTCGCAACTCTGACTCCTTCTCGAAGCTGTGGGGAGAACTTCTCTCTTGCACCAAAAAGCAACCGTGCATCGCGACATATGTGCGTGTGGGCGCAGCTGGGACTTCCGCTGGCGGACAGGTGTCGGACATGGCGCCCGCCACTCGACTGATCGTCCCCTCTCGCGCCGTACGACTCGACGGGAGACGCTTCGATCCGCAGTCGCAACAAAGGAGGCGGGGCTGTCCGAACCGACCGACTCGACTGACTCCTGCAGGACAACATGCAGACTCTCGACCTCCGCGTGTTCGGCCAATAGATTGCGCGGGCCACTCGTTCCGCGAGAAGCAATTCAGCACGCCGCAGCCAGCCAGCCAGCCAGCCAGCCGGCCGGCCGGCCACGGGCCCTCATCACATATGAGAGAGCGAGCGACTCCTCGATCGCCCCGATAGAAGACGTTCCAGCGAATCGTGGCGCGCACGAGCCGTTGCGCCGTCCGACGTGCGACGTCATGTCATCGCCCTTGGTCCACTACCCCTCATTCAATACTTGTCTGGCCGTGGAGAATGCATGCGAGTGATCGTAAATGAACGGAGGCCCTTCCGCCGGGCCAGCAGTTGCGTTTTTATTTTTCCATCTATCTAATTTTTTTTCCCCCTCTTGCCCCCCCTCACTTTATGTACATACCCCCCTCTCCTCTCCTCTCGTCTCCATCCCCGCCGCCCTCCAATTTTTCCCCCCTCCTTCGTTTTCCCGTAAAATATCTTTGTACCGATTTCACTTGGCGCGCGCGCGTGAGCAAAGGAGCGAGATGTCACCGTGCAGTGCAGCTGGCTAACCAAGTGCGAAGATATCCCCCCATTCCAGGCAACATTTCTACGACGAGGCCAGACCGCTGAACCTGTTTTTTTTTTTTTTTCGTCCCTTTTTTTTTTGCTGCTCTGGACTCCATCCAGACTGCGGACGGAACAACACGCGTGCTGTTGCGCTCTCGAGCCCCCCCCCCCCTCCCCCCCCCCAACTTAGCCTCTCGCGTGAGACCGAATGAAATGACGACCACATTGACTGACCGGCCATCCGTCCGACAGACCTGGCTGAATTGCGCTGGCGGCCCCCGCCTTTGTGTCTCGGCCAAGTGGGCCGCAAGCTACCGATACATAAGTATATACAAGATACAAGCTGGTAGGGCGAAACAGCCGCCGGTTAGTTAGCGCGCAACCTGCTGTTCCAATGCTTTGCATCCCCCGTCCCCATTATTTGCTCAGTCGGTCGATTGGTCGAATGTCATACTGGCTACATAGTTATGTGCTGTGCTTACTTGGAGATTATCCCTCACGAGCAGAGAGAGGCTCGGTACTTGCAATCCCATCCGCCCAGTCCCAGTAAACACATATGTAGATATGTAGATAGCAGCGAGTGCAACAGCCCTACCGGTACTAGTGGCGGCCATTCCTCGCCGACGCGAAGCAGGAGCGCCGTCCAAACTGCGTACAGCCGCTGGTTACGGCGGGCACAGTCCAGCAGCCCCTTCCGTGGACGCGGGGATCAACTCGGGGTTCCACCGATGTCGACCGAGCGGGCAACGGTGTCACCAAGTGCGTAGATATGTACCACACAAGTCCGCACCAGCACGGCGTCGGTATTACATTTACCCAGACGGCAACGGGGCTGGGGATCCCTCCCTCCCCATCCCCAGTACCGGACACGCGTGTCATAGAGCCCCCCTCCACCCCCCCCCGCCCCGAAAATAGGCTGCTCCCTCCAGCTGTCCTCTGTCGTGTGCGCGCTTTCCACACCGGGCGGTAGATCGTATGTAGATAGATAGCCAGTTTGGCCATCTCCCTCCTTCCGGGGTTGTCCCCGGCGCCTCCGCTAATGTATCGGGTGGATTTCTTCCAGAAGCCTTCCATCGTTCCTTCGCTCCAGCAAAGGAAGAAAAGGAAAAGAAAAAAAAAAGGGGAGAAAAGAAAAGAAAAGAGAAAAAAAGAAAAAAAGCATGAGCGCATATCGTCCCCTCAGATGTCCGGCTTACGTTGGTGGCGGAGGGGGGAGGAGGAAGCGGGTAGATAGCAGTCCGGCGCCCCGTCTCGGCCAGGTAGGTATGTGGAGAGATACATACCTGGATATCTAGACACACATATCTATTGCGGGAGGAATGGAATGAAGAAACATAGATATACCTATGCGGGAAGTGAAAGCCGTGAATTCGTCCTTTGAATGATAACATCCCGCCTGGAAGGGTGTCCAACTTTCTGCACTTTTGTCGGGACGCAACAGACCTGGACGATATCTGCGATATCTACATACATAGCTCCAAGTCCAGTCCCGTCCGAGGCGCGGAAAGAAAAGACACAAAGGAAAGAAAAGAAACAGTATCTAAGTACCATTCATAAGTGCATACTTACATGGAAAGGAAAGAAGGAAAGAAGGAAATACAAGAAACAGAAAAGGAAAAAATTAAAAGATAAAAAAAAAAAAAATAGCAGTGCGGAAATACTTACATACATATGTAGAAAGAAAAGAAGAAAAAAAAAAAGAGAAAAAAAAAAGAAAACCCGAGAGCGAGAGTGCGGAACAAACAGACTTGCGCGCATGCAGGCGTCAAACTCGGGCGGGCGCAAAGAAGAATGAACGGCACCACTCCTTTAACGACAGTTGCACCCGCTGGAGCTAAACACCCACACTGCATGTGCATATCTATCTATCGTTAGATATATTTATTTTTTTCTTTCTCCTCACCCTGCTCACCACTCGCGCCGGAGGGGAAGAGAAAGTGAGAGAAAAAAAAAAAAAAAAAAAGCAAGTGCTTGTGCGCGATCGATGGAAAAATTTCAATGCGGAGCTCATTGCCGTGGGATTACAAACAGGAAGTATGCACGGGAGACACAAATGTGTGGTGCGGAACAATATTATTTCCCTTCTCTGCTGTCCTGTAACCGCGCCCCACCCGAGTCCATCTGTTTCCAAAATGCAGTGGGTTCTCCTAGCACCGCCCTCTTCCCCCTCTTGATAATACACAATAATAGGTCGTAGTACAAGTGTTGATGGCAAGTAGAGAAGGAATAAAAGAAAAAAAGAAAGGAAAAAAAAACACCAGCTAGAAGTAAAAGATGAAGGAAAAAGAAAAGAAAAGCAGACTCCATGAAAGCCGATGCCAACCCCAAAACCCCCCATACCCGAAGACCACGCCGTATGCAACATAAAAATAAAAATAAAAATAAAAAAAATAGAAGAAAATTCGTAGACAAAGGAGATTCATGGTCGTCAGTGATACCCCCATAGACAAATAAAAGGGAAGAATACAGTCGCTACCCCCCCAAAAAAACTCCCCGCTGAAAAAAAAGGCAAAGAAAGAAGAAAGGAAAAAAGGAAAAAAGGAAAGAGACCCCACCACCCCCGTTCACTCCTCGCCAGAGACTAGTGTCTCCATGCTGGCGCTCATCTCCATCTCCTTCTTGACGCGAGACTTGTATCCAGCCTGTTTGCCCTTGACTCCACGGCTGATGCCTCCCTGTGCCTGGGGCCCCTTCTGTCCGGCGGCCCGCTTGGCTCCTCCACGGCTGCGCTCGCGGCTGCCCGCGTGCGCCCGCCTTCTGGTGGCGACGCGCACCGGACGGCTGTTGTTCTTGACGGCGACCTCGCTCTCACTGGGGAGGTCCTCGAACTCCTCGATGATCGGCTGGGCGACACTGTCCTCGAGGTCGCCGGCCCACTTCTCGAGGTCCCTCTGCATGGCCAGCTGCCGCTCCATCGGGGGCGACACGCTGTAGGCACGAGGCGGGGTGGTGGTGTCGCGCTTGAAGCGCGAGACGCGGTCGTCGGCAGCGATCAGGGGCTGCAGCGCGGCGAGAGTGTTGCGCTGGAGCATGGACAGGTACTCGTCGGTGACGTCGACCGAGCGCCTGTACTTTCCGATGCCCTCCATGGGTCCCAGGGGCGGAAGGGGGTAGAGCAGCTGGTGGGTCGACGGCACGGCATCGTTGCTGGCGCGGCGCGTCTTCTTGGGAGCGGGTGTGGCCATCAGGTTGTCGTAGTTGATGGGCTGGCGAGCAATCGAGGTGTGACGACGGAACTCGGGGCGCGGCGAAGTCGAGTACGAGGTGCAAGGGCGCGACCGGGTGGGCGAGCTGGCGCTGGTCGAAGCGGAGGCCGTCGACGAGGACGACAAGCACGGGGTCATGGGCTGCGAAGCGGGAATGTCGGTGACCAGGGCGGGGGTGTAGCGAGGAGTCGTGGCGGCGGCCGACTTCGGGGCGTTGTTCTGGAGGCCGAGCTCGGCGGCGGCGGCGGCAATGGACTTGTCCCACTTGTTCTGGGAGACGCGCTCGCGCTGTTCCCGCGAGAGGAAGGCGTTGAAAACCGAGTCGAAGAACTTCATGGTGGAAGCAGAAGAGGTAGTGGTAGGGGTGGTAGTAGTAGTGGTTGTGGTAGCAGTAGTGGCAGGGTGTAGGGTGTGAGTAGAGCGGGAGGTAGTGATGGCGGAGCAGCAGCAGCAGATATGGAGTGTGCGGGTCAGGTGTATCCGGCGGGTCGAGTGAGAAGATATCTGGAAGCTCCGGAACGATAGTGAGGAAGCTTCTGGAGTCTGTGAGGCATTCGAAACTGGCGGCGGACAGGCTGGGTGCTTTTTTTATCTTTGAAGCAGCGGAGCTGGCGGGAGGGAGGCGATTATATTGTGGGAGGAGGAGCGCAGCCTACTACCTGCGGTTGGCGATGGTAGCACGAGTGTGGGAGGGAGCGGGTTTGGGAGCTGTGCAGCAGGCGAAGGATGGAGTCGAAGCTGAATGGGCGCGGGACTCTGAGCTGGAGCGGGCGAGCAGTTATATCTGGGACGGAGGCGAGGCGGCAGTCGGGGCAGGCCGGGGGGGGGGGGTTAGGATGGGGATGGGAGGGGACGGGGGTGGATGGACGAGGGGAGGAATTTGGGGTGGGAGGCTGGCGTAGCGTGGAAGTACCTGCCGTGCGGGCGGGGGGGGATGGCAGGTGTGTGTGTGTTGTTGTTGTTGCAGTTGGTGTCACGGCGAATTGCAACGGGTTGGACTGGAACGGTGTGGGTGGGCAGGCAGGGGGTGGGGGGGGATTGTTCCCCCGCGCTGTTACGTCGAGATGGAAATCGAGAATGGGTGTTTTCGGGAAGCGAAAAAGCAATTTGGGGGGTGGGCGCCCGGAGGACTTTGAAGCGCGGAAAGTGAATCTCCGGCCGAGTTGGGCCACCGGTAGCGCCGCCCTCGACCGGTGTGGAGTGGATGCGGGAAAATGCGGCGGGACGGCGAGAGAGCGAGAGAGCGAGAGATACTGCGCAAAAAAAACCGCCCGGATCTTGATTGTTTGCGCTGCGGGTTCGGTCCGCTCGGCGCTCTAGAATTGTCTGTTCGCTCGCTCTCCCGTGGCCGGCCAGCGCGCTGCAACATCTACACGCCGACTGCGGCGCGGACGGCTGGCTGGCTGGCGGCGGCGGCGTGCCACTGGCCGACGGGGGTGGAGCGCGGACGCTGAATCGCAGCCAGCGGTGAGCGATGAGCGCGGGCGGCGAGCCAACGGTGCAAGCAGGAATGCGAGAACGCAGGAAGGAAGGCGAGGAAGAAGGAAAGAAAGAAAGAGAAAGAAAGAAAGAAAGAAAGCCGGCATTTGCACGATCGCGATGGCAACGTCCGATTGATGCTTCCGGGCTCGCACTCTACGCAACATGTCGCGGAGGAACGGCCAGCTGTCGTCGGCGATGGCGGCCGACCAGTCGCACGCGCAAATGAGGCGCCACTCTATCGATCACTCACCCACTCCGCCGCCGCCGCTGATAGGCCCGCAGCGCAGCATCTGCCGGCGGGCGGGCGGGCGGGCAGGCGGGCGGGCAGGCGGGCGGCCATGGCCCTTTCGGGTGCTGCCAGCCGGCGTCCGCTGCTGCTGCTGCTGCTGCTGTCTTCGCTGTCAGGACTGCAAGTCGGGCCGCGTCCATCGCACCTGTCTCACACCTGCCCGGGCGGGTGGAGGACGATGGCGAAAAGAACAGCGAAAATGGCGGCGGACGGCGGCGGACTCACGGACGGTGGGCAGGACCGAGGCGGGAGGGGGGTGCGTGATGGCGATCCGACGCCCCCCCCCCCCGTCGATATACCGAATCGGGAATTTCGATGCCACTGCAGGGAAGCGTGGTGGCCGAGCGCGGCCGCTGACTGGACCGGTGCATGGGCTGCTGCAGGCGGCGAGTCAACGCGAGCGGAAGAAAAGAAAAAAAAAAAGTGAATAAATACATAGATAAATAAAAAAATAAATGTGAAAAAGCCGAGCGGAGGCAGGAAGATGCGAGGAGCCAGCCATTCCCAGCGAGCACTGCCGGACAGCACGAAAACCGGAAATGCGCGCGCGAACCCAGATGGGCGGGCTCCCGGCGGACGGGGACGGGGACGCGGACGGGGACGGTGATGCTGGCTGGCAGGCACCTGCCTATCCGGAGAAACCCTTCAATACGGAGCATGAGAGTGCGTGTGTAGATATCTACCACGAATACCACCGACACGGGTACAAGTCGGACCCACGGGTCTATGTCACTGCCCGTGCCGCTTTCGCAGGTGAGGTGAGTACTACATGTTATAGGTGTGCAGTTACCGGAGGTGTCATCCAAAGTCTGCGGCCAGCCAATCCAACCCACTGACTCGTCATTCGAAGCAAATGACTCTTCACTTTTTCTATTACTTATTTATCTTTTTCCTTTACTGGCAGCGCCACGAATAGACATCTTCTGTCTTCTCTATTTACTGACGGCGACGCCAATCAATTCCACACCCGCTCTGGTCCTATCAATCCTATGCCCGCCCTGCCCATTGATCCTACGCCCGCACTTCGCAACAAAAGAGAATCGCGTGGTGAAACTTGTACCCTGTCGATGGTATTCGCGGTACACAGTAGATATGTATAAAAAGGTCGGTTAACCCCTGTTTTTCATGGTATATATCTACGTATACATACGATAGATATAAAAATGCTTCCCACCTATCCGGTCGCCGTCGCGCGACGAAATGAAGGGGGCCCGATATCCGACGTGTCTGCCTGCTGAATAGGGCAGAACGCGACCGCGCCCCTTCTGCTTCTGCCGCACCGCGGGTACGCCGCTGTGCAACATCCGGCCGCCAAGCCCGGGTGCGTAGCGAGGCTGGAGACGACAGCCCGGCCCGGAACGGAGCACGACGCGGTTGCGAATACGTATAGTGTGTTTCCGCGCCGTACCGCTGGACACAGCTCCTCGGGCTGAGTCCGCGCCGGGCAGAGAAGACGACGATGACGACGACACGGCGCAACCGCCGGCTGCTGCTGCACTGTGCGTGCGACGCGCCTGGTCAGGAGCAGCCAAGATGAGCCCTGAGCCCTTTGACAGAGCCTCCCCCTGCCTGAAGCCCGAAGGCGTAATCGGTGGATCGTGAGCGCGAGCGAACGGCGAAAAAGCAAAGAAACCCTCCCTCTCCCCCCCCCTCCAGAATTCGATGTTTGACTCCACGACGAGACGCCGCTAACATTGGCACAGGGGGGGCGTGCGTGCGCGCGAGCGACGGTGCAGCCAGACAGAGCGCGGAGACGCAGTCCCGCGGCTCGATTGGGCGCGAGTTGTCTGGGGCCTATCGAGAGGCAGAAAACGCCTGCTGCTGTTGCTGCTGCTGCTGCTGCTGCTGCTCCTCCTCCTCCTCCTTTCGGGTGCGGCGGTTCCCCACGCCCCACACGTTGTTGCTGTCGATGTTTGCTTTTTGCTCGGCGACAGCAACCAGTCTCGCTCAACTCGCGCTGGGGACTGACACTCGCCACGGCTGGTTGGCTGGTTGGACGCCGCTGCATCGCGAATGCAGCCGGCAGAACAGCCCACACGCACTTGCTGGGCCGCAGGACGCAGTTCCATCACCCCCGACACGTCCACGGCGCCCCCCGAATCGACGTCCGGACGATCGAGAGCGGTTGCAGCCACAACCTCCTCGGCAAGCCTCATCCAATTTGGTGGGACGGGCTCTCGGGCGCGGCCCCACGTCCACGCTGCTTCGGCTGTGGCCGTGACCGCGGCCGTGGGGGAGCAGCATGTGTTGCTGGACGGACACTCGCCAGCTGGGATGTGCTTGTGCTCGGGGGCAGATTTGCAGGACGGGGGGGGCTTTCGAACTGGACCAGCCACCGCCAGCGCCAGCGTAAGCCGTCGTCAGTGCGGCCCAACGCCCCACGCTCTTGCGGTCTGCGCTCCTGCTCCCAACACTGGCCCAATCCAGGCCAACCGGACCTGGCCGCGTTCGTCCGCGCGAAGGCGGATGCAAACCGGTATTTCGACGCCTAACCAAGGCATGGGGCTTCATCCTGACGACACCCCCCCCTGGTGACGGCGACGGTGGCGGAGACTGGCTGGGGATGGGCACCCAGTTGCATCGCAACTCGCAACTCGCACGTGCCGCGCTGCAGGCCGACATCACTTCCACATGTGCAGAGTACGCGTCGGGTGTATCCGGAGCCCCGGTCCGCACGAATGCCGATGTTTTCACGTGGAGACCGACATCCGACATCACCGCGGCGGTATCTCGATATCTAGCTACTCACCGCTCGCGCTCGGCACGTGCGCGCCCCAGCCGGACAGCATTACACACACACATGTGCTGAGTGCTACTCGTACCTACATAGGTAGTTACTCGGTTTGCTCGTCGCGTCCCACCGGGCTGGTGCCCGGTTGGCGTCCGAAACTCGCCGTCGCGGAAACCAAACCGCACCTGCGCCGTTCCAGCGAAGCCATCGCTTGTCCACCTGCTCATTCAGCCACGAAAACCAAATTGCCTCCAAGCCCAACCCAAACGCCTCGCCACACGCCCCCCCCCCCCCCCGGCGAAAAAAACAAAAAGGGAAAAACACCCAACCCGCCGGGTGGGCCCCCCGGCGGGGGGGGGTTTTTTTTTTTTTTGTTTTTTTTTTTTTTTTTTTTGAAGAACCCCACAAA
>Ga0307516_10001970_pt1 | contig 28127 bp, 39 predicted proteins | sample 19_EM_MG_FD_203310 | JGI IMG/M metagenome (GOLD analysis project Ga0307516, IMG submission 203310) | Populus trichocarpa ectomycorrhiza microbial communities from riparian zone in the Pacific Northwest, United States - 19_EM | ecosystem: Host-associated > Plants > Roots > Unclassified | place...
TCCAAAGCACTTGCCAATTTACCCATCTTGAGCATGATTCCCGACTCATCCTTTTGTAACGTTCGCTCATTGATCATACAAGTTCAGACCTTGCCGAGGATACCTCCCGATCGAATCCCTTCTCACCCGCTTGTATGTATACCTCGCACTGTAATCCTACTAATTATTAGCCTATTTACTTACTCGTCATCTTGATCGCGTTCTGGACATAATGAAATACAATTCTCTGTCAGACGATCAACGGATGTTTTTTCTTTCTTTTCCTTTTGCGTAGGCCAGCTTGGTACCAAATCCGCTGGTTGCCGTCTTTGTTTGGGAACCGCTCAAGTACAAATAAGCTTTTGTCACGTGTTGCCACATTGAACTACAGTGATCGAGTGAACGCCTTCAGCCTCGGCCATCGTATCTCCAAGACCCCGGGCCGCTGGCCTTTCCCCCTCCTATCACGTACAGCCGTCATGGTTGAAGACAAATACATCGGTTTGGCACTGGCAATCTTGGGCTCCTCTGCCATCGGCACGAGTTTCATTGTCACTAAAAAGGTTGGCGCTTTGGCTGCTGTCGAGATCGTCTTCATCATGGGCTGAGGTTCTTTCTTCTTTTTCTTGCAGGGCTTGAATGACGCTGCGATACGAAATGCTGCATATGGTGCGCAATCTGCGTCGGACGACCTGAGCTACTTGCGAAACCCTTTATGGTGGACTGGCATAACGATTCGTACGTACTCTTCTCACTCCTTTCTGTTTGTTTTACATGGACCTTATATTCAGTTGTGATGGGAGAAAGTGAGCAATGATCCCGTCGAGGCATTGAAACGAGATCCTCTAACCGGGGGTACCCCTTCCAGTCGCTAACTTTGCTGCGTACACATTCGCTCCCCCAATCCTCGTAACACCGCTTGGAGCATCGAGTGTCATCATTGGGTAAGTAAGCTCTTCCATGGTTTACCCGATGTTTTCATCATCTTCCACGGTTAGAGCTATTCTCGCCTCCTTCCTATTGAACGAAGAACTGGGACACTTGGGGCGGCTTGGGTGTGCGTTTTGCCTGATAGGATCTTTGATCATCGTCCTTCATGCGCCCGAGGACAAGGTCGTGGAAACCGTGGAGGAATATCTTGGTTATGCCCTGCGGCCAGGCGTGTCCTGCGTGTTCTTGCAACGAGAACCTGTGCTGACTTTCTTGTCTAGGCTTTCTCCTGTATTGCTTCACAGTCGTCGTATTCACCCTCGTGATGATCTACCGCTTCGTGCCCAGATACGGACGATCGAATCCCATTGTTTATATCTCTATTTGCTCTGTCGTCGGGTCCATCTCTGTCATGGCCATCAAAGGATTCGGCATTGCTGTAAAATTGACGTTCGATGGCAAGAACCAATTCACGCACCCGGACACATATATCCTGGGGTCTATTGTGGCCTTTTGTATCCTCGTACAAATGCACTACTTCAACAAAGCCCTTGATACCTTTTCCACGAATGTGTAAGGTTTTTCTTCGGTCTTTTTACTATGCGTTTACTGACAGTGTGGGGAATCGTTTAGGGTCAATCCCATGTATTATGTTGGCTTCTCGACCGCCACGGTCGTGTCTTCCCTCATCCTTTTCCAAGGCTTCAACACGACCGACGCCACGAACACGTTGTCACTTCTGTCCGGATTCGTGGTCACGTTTCTCGGCGTGCATCTGCTGAATTTGTCACGACAATCGGAGCCACCGCTGGACGGGCATACGGCACTGCAAGGTGGTCTTATGAACCCTCGATTGAGTCTGCAAGGTCGTGTGTCCCTGGATGGATGGGCCGACACGCGGATTGGGCCGGCACCATTGCCACGGCACGGGAGGCGAAGTTCGCTATACCGGAATCAGAGTTCGACGCTGTTCAACGCGTTTGAGGAGCAAGGTGTAGCAGGGACGGAGAATGTGGGGTTGGAGCGGTTGGGGGAAACGTCGGATGAGGATGAGGATCTAAACGCAAGTGAAATGACGCGTTTACGCAAAGGAGACGCGCCGCCCATGAATGGCGGGAGGCAGGGCGGGTCCCGAGGCCATTCGCCAATTCGAAGCCATCCACCCTTGAGGGAGTATCCATAATGACTTACATATACCCCATACTTACACGGACTTGCCATTATATACTTAGAATTGGGGTAATTAGCAGGTGCCAAAAAGTGGTTCAACCCAGGATCGAACTGGGGACCCTCTGTGACCGTGCATGTGAGACAGAGATCATAACCACTAGACCATTGAACCATTGTTTATAAGGGATGAATGGAGTTGCTGACAACGGAGAATCACATGGAGGTAGTTGTTCCTGGCCCTGACTGGGGAATTCCGTTGGAAATATAGAAATGTGCCTGGACGCTCTCCAATGCGCTCTGCAGTGACCATGGCTGCAGCCCACCGTCCCAGCGACGACCCGTTCGAGGAGCTCCTTCAGCCACCCGCGGATGAGACCCCCGAGGAGCGCGATGTCCGACTGGAGCGCGAGGCAGAGGCGACTCGGATTAGCCAGGCCATCGATGCGAGCATCAAGGCGGAGAAGCATGCGAGGAAGAAGAAGCGCATCGTCCGATTGCTGCTCTTGGGCCAGAGCGAGTCCGGTGAGCGTCTCTCGGATCCTCCCGGATTCACCCGCTGACCCTTATAATCCCCAGGCAAGTCCACCACCCTCAGACGTGAGTCTTTCTTCCCCCCCCACCTCCATCTCCTCCCCCGACCCCACCCCCACAGAGTTTCAGCGCCTCTACACCCCCACAGCCTTTCGCGAGGAGCGCATCCTCTGGCGCGCCGTCATCCAGCTCAATGTCGTCCGCTCCGTTCGACTCATCCTCGACGCCATCTCCTCGCCCTCCTCCCACAGGTCACCTCACGCCTCGCCATACTCCAGTCCCCGCTCACGCTCCCAGAGCATCCCGCGTCCACCCCCGATACCCACACACATACCCCCGCTCCCTGCCTCCCAATATGCCGACCGCAACGGCTTCGCGGATCTGTCCGGCCAAACTGGCGGCGATTCTGACCCAGAGTCTGACACCGAAGTCACCAGGTATGACCCGTCCTTCACCTCGACCCTCGTCACGTCCCCTTTCGATGCCATGAAGTCGCGTCTCGAACCCCTCCAGCACATTGAAGCCCTCCTGATCGCCAAGCTCGTCCCCCCGAACGAAGAGGAACCAACACACCTCGTGGGACCCTCTGGCGCCACATACCCTCCAGGACAGCCCCACATCTCCATCGGCACCTCGTCCCGGAACCAGGAAGTCTTTGTAAGACCTGGAGCCGGCTGGAGAGGTGCCCTTGCCAAGGCCCGGGTGACCTACCCGAGTTATTTCAGCGTACACGACCCCTACGACAATGGCCGCCCCACCAGTGCAGGAAATACCGGAATTGAAACTCAAGACGAACCTCAGCAGGTCCTCTATTCATGTCGGCAAGACATGATAAGGTTGTGGAACGATGATCGCGTCCGGGATATTCTCCACAGGAAGAAGGTGCGGTTGGAGGAGTCACCTGGATTGTACGTTTCTGTCTTGCCATGTGTAGTTTTTTCTCACTCCATGACGTTAGTTTTTTGAACGACCTCGAACGTATCACGTCCCTAAAATACATGCCAAATGATGGTATGTGTCTCTTATTCTTTTTATTGATCTTCCTCTGATGATATTTCCTTCGATTTTCAAGACGACGTTCTCAAAGCCCGTTTGAAGACCGTCGGCGTATGCGAGTACAAATTCGAAATGGAGGTCAGCGCTGGGCGCGACAGCGGAACCGAATGGCGCATCGTTGATGTTGGCGGCAGTAGAAGCCAGGTAACTCCCCGTTCTTTTCTTTCATTATCGTCTCCATTATTGAAAAACTGCCGTCTCAATTAGCGGCGTGAGTCTTGCCCTTTCTCCCGGCATGAATGCAGCCCATTAAACATAAACAACATTCAGCAACATGGGCTCCATTTTTTGACGACAGTGAGCATATTCCCTTCCCTTCAAAATCTCACTCGTCCCTCTGATAGATCTTCAACGACAGTCGATGCAATCATATTCTTAGCACCGATAGCTGGCTTCGACAACGTATTGGCTGAAGACCGAACGGTCAACCGTCTTGTAGGTCTTGTCGTGAACAATCAGCGGTTACCTTAGATGTTCAAACCAATGCTAGGAGGATTCGGTATTGCTCTGGAAAGCGGTCTGCTCAAACAAGCTTCTCGCAAACGTTGATCTTGTGTTGTTCCTCAACAAGTGCGATATTCTCGAAGCAAAACTCAAGTCAGGGATCAGGTCGGTGTGCAATCTCTCGTATCTCGTCCGTTGACATATTGAATGTCCATCGACTAGATTTTCCCGATATGTCAAAACCTATGGTGATCGAGGTAATGATCTCGACAGCGTGAGCAAATGTAGGTCTTCTTTTTCTTCCTAAACGTGTCGGACGGGATAACCCTCTCGCTTTCCCAGATCTCCGCGGAAAGTTCAGTGCGATTCATAGGGAATATTCACCCAACCCTCGAAAGTTCTACGCCTTTTGCACATCTGTAACAGTGAGCTTTCGTCTCTTTATCTGCCCTGCCAAGCCCTTCCCCATCCCCCCTCTCTGATATCCCCCCGCTTTACATTTGGTTGTTCCTGACCCCTATCTCCCTTTCCCTTTCACAGGACACGGCGACAACAGGTGGTATAATCGCAAGCGGTGCGCATTTACGTTATTGTCTCCTCGGCTCAATGTTGATTTTTTGCGGTATGCAGTGCGGGACATGGTCATCCGCCAACATCTGAAGCAATCAAAATTGCTCTAGTGCTTATCCCATCTTTGAAAGCTTAAGCTTCCATATCCCTGCTTGTGACCTTATCTAAAACGGCATCAGGATACCCTTTGCTTTTCCCCCCCATTATTAACCCACGCCCATATACTCATATTTAAGGAACAGTGCTAACATTTCCTATCCAACACCGCACGTTGTCATGCTCTCGCCAGCCGCTCATGTTATTTTTTGTACATCCATAACCTTTTGTATCATACCATCCATACCACTCACTCTTTCATTTTTGGAATCTTTTGACGAGTCGGATGATGATACATACGCACGTCTTTTGATCTAAGTCCTTTCAGACTCCAGAGTCTCCCTCCAGATGGAGAATGTTCTCCAGTTTCGGACACAATAATGCTTTTACGGCTTCGATGTAGACCTGCATTCATTGCTCTTCAAATCATTTCAAACTGCCGATCCTGGCAACGCACCATCGGATGCATGCGGACGCTTTACTTACATGAAATATCCAATGTTAAAAAAACGCGACCGCTTAAGCACTGAGCCGAAGTCTTATCTGCTACAGGGACCGAGGGAGTGCATAGGATATGAATTTGCCATGGACCTCCGTCAGGATATCTTTAGAAACTTTAGAAAGGCACACGGTGACCGAGTCAATAATAGGGAAGCCAGGATCCGGGGATTGGAACCATTTTGTTCTGCAGGTCGGTTAATGCAATTGTAGAAAAGATATACTTTTCAGCAATATTATTCCAGATCCCTCCATGGGCGGTCCACGTTAACCTCCTCTTCATCGTTCTCGACATTTGCAAGGGTCAGGGCCTCCGTTCGGCGAGATAGCTCATCAATATCAAGTTGCGCAGCTTCACGTATTTGGCGGTCATATCCGCCAGCTTCGTTTGCTCGGGGTCCCAGGTGATAGGAGATCCTGTCCATCCTCCATTATGATGGATGTATTTCAGGAACGAGCGCCACAGAGGATCTAGCCCGAGGACTGTCGGATCTCCAATAATGATGAGCAAGGCCTGTGCCCTCGTGATGGCCACTGTTGGAAGAGCATGAGTGTCTGATGTTCAATAGGCAAAAAATCTGCCATCAACAAAAGCTGACCATTGAACCGTCTCGGGTTCGCCACGAAGCCGAGTGTATGCCTGAGGTCATACTCAATAAATTCAATGCTGCTGCGGACAGTCGACACGATAATGGCGCTGTGTTCCTGTATATCGAGACAGAGACTGTCAGGGTTGCTTCACCTGAAGGGAGAAAGGACTGACTTGTCCTTGAAATTCTTCCACACTTCCTACTTTGACACCGTCAGCGACATTACGGAGCGCAGTTCTTATTTTGCGGCATTGTGCATTATATGGGGAAGTGACACCAATGTCACTATCGGCTATGCGACTTCAGCAATGCACATATGTACTTTCAAAAAAAAACGTACTTGTTCGGAATTGACGATCGGAACGCAACAGATCAACATAGCGCTTCACCTGCAAGACTTCATCTATATTAAAGAAGGATGGCGACGATGCTTCTCGGTCGTCTTTACCACAAATGCCATGAAAAATAATGGGAAACTTCTTGTTGGGCAAGTGAGGCCAATCTAAAAATGCATTGATAATTTTCTTTTCCCCGCATTGCTCAACGTCGCCGTCGTAGAAGCGTTCATTCGGGAACTTGAGAATCGCTCCATGGGACCGGAAATTCTTGACCAGTTTCACAACTCTGGAAATGGATCCGCAGGATAAGGAAGACGCAGAAAACCAAGAAACCGCACGAACGTAAAATCATGACCACTTCGGATATCGTATGCGTCTCTCTGCATCAGCCGTTCAATGTAGCTAACCTCCAGCCCCAGCTTAGCAGCCATCTGAGAACGAAGAATTGGACCAAGCTGTTTTGGGTCACCCGACAAGATGATGTTGGTACGTGCATCTGCCATGGTCATGATAGAGATAGCAACTTCAGGCTCTGTCGCCTGACCAGCTTCGTTAACAAATATGTGCGAGAAGTGGCCGCGACGCATCCCGATGCCCGAAACAACTGACGCTGAGACGCAGGTGGTGACAATTACCCGAAAACGCGTCATTTTCGCCATTGCGGGGACTGTAAAGTGGCCGGCGGGGCGAACATGAGTATACGGCATGAGTTCTGTGGGTACTTGATCCTTGAAGCGAGAAGGTGTGTAGAAACGAAACAAGGCATCAGGACCCAAGTCCTTTAGGCGGAGTGCAATGATATCAGCCGCAGAGTTGCTCGGCGCGCAAACGAGGGCCTTTGCCTGAGGGTTGGCAAGGAGGATCTGTCCAATCGTCTCAACCAACGTCACAGTCTTGCCAGTCCCGGGACTGTAGAGTGATCAGACAAAGAGACAGACAAACATCGAGTAATGCGAACATAGGGTCCAAAGATGACGAAAGGCACTGCCCCAGGTGCTTGTTTCACGATGGAATTGATCGCTTGAAGCTGACGAGGATTGTGGGCAATGAGAGTATTGACGAGTTCGAGCCGTGGGTCGATATTTTTTGGAGCTCCTCCTTTTGCAGCGTCGTCCGATCGAGGAAAGAGCACACGCTCTTCTGTGAAGGCGGTATCAAGGGCTTGATGTTGTCGACGCATGGGATGACGGTTGAGCTTGAACCGTACGTTATATTTTTGTTCCGGAGTCCACGCAAATGACCTATGAAAGCGCAAGCCGACCTCTTCTCTTCGGACCACATGGACACCGCCCTCGAACCACTGGCCCTTAGGTGCGCCCTGTTTCTGGACAAGTATGCGATCGCCTGACGACGTTCTCTGGATCACATACAGCAAAAGAAAAATGTGACGAACCGACTATCACACTGGGACGATTTTCTGCCAAGCCGGGGACACCGAGACTGCATCGAGAGAAACTCAGTTTTGATTAACCAAACGAAAAAAAGTGTTGTACTAGTAGAATGGCCGATGCGTTGTCAATCTGACCCCGGTCATATCATACATCTCGAGGTCTCTCCTGTAGAAAATGTTCAACATCTTGTGGATAGAGATCTTCTGAGGATACATACTCCATCTTGAATTCTTCAATCCATAATAAGTGCTTGAAGAAGCGAGCATAACTTTGGGTGTCGAAGGTTCGAGGCAGGAATACTGTTTTCACTCGAGCAAGGATCTGGGATTGAGACCCAGTGGAAAGTGTCGAGAGGAGCGATGACGCTATGGATGCATGAGGAAGCTCGACGACATAAGGTACGGCCCTCACAGCTGGAGGCATAACGCCTTCCACGACTTCGGTCGCCGGTTGTCTGTTGCCTCTGTATCGCGGCACGTACGGCGCTGTGGGTCTGAGCATGTCGTAATCTACCTTGTTGCCAACAATGGCGGAAAGCGTGCGGGCGATGACAAAACGCGTCTGAAGTTGAGTGTCTTCGAAGATGAGCTCCATGCGATCTTGACAGCGCCCTGGATAGCTTTGGCGAAATGTGACCTCGAATGTCAGGGGATGGCTCGGCGTAATTTTACGGTTGTTTCTTAAGCGTGAAACCAGGAACCTTCCAGGCGTCAGATCTAAATGTTCAGACTAAAGGTATGCGGCATACCCTGTATAAGTTGGGGCAGAACCTTTGGTTGAGGCAAGCTGGATGTCCACCAAAGTGATGTGCGCAGTGAGACTGGTAGAGATGGTCCCACGGACGACCTTCCCAACTGAGGTTTCGGCAAGGTCAACGAAGCCAAAATCGAAGTCGCCTTCCAATGTGACGCCATTTTTGTTTTTCTCGGCATCATCGAGCACAACTTGGAAGGTTGCAAATCGCTCTTTTTCCAGGTGCTTCTGGCTTCTGACGTGTCGGTCCCAATATCTGTCTCTGATGTGCTCCTGGCACGTCACACAGAGAGTATGGTTCGCGATGCGTTGCACGTCTTCAGGAGTCACAGCGCTGGGGTTGACTCCGTTTTGGCAAGCGCTGTGGGCATGGCTGCGACTGCGAAGGTGGGCGTTCCAGCCCGAGTGGCCGCAGACACTGATTCGACAAAGTGGGCAGTGAAGAATATGGGATTCGCCTCGTATCTTGTCAAGGTGTTCCTTTGACTGACTGTGGTGGTCCATTTCCCGCCTCGACGCACACATGAACCCACAAGATTGACATGTGAGAACGGTGTGGGTATATTCACAAGACGAGGAAGTGCATGAGCCAGAGGTGCGAATTTGAGGACATATGGCCGACATGGCGGTCGCTTGTCACCGGGGCAAATCCAGTCAGGGTTCTGACTGTTTGGTCGCCCTCGTCCGCGTCGTCAACGTTGGTCAGCTGACCGCGAATCTCATCCAGTGGCGCATCGCGGGGCACAAAAGATGTTGGAATCATATGTGAGCGTGTCGAGCTTAATTCATTTCATGGGTCGCTCGTAGCGGCTGCGGGTTACTTGTCGTATATGGATCGCCTTGTGGAAATCTGCAACTTATCTGACACTGGTAATCAGTCAGTCCGATGTGACGCCGAGTCACAAGTGTGACTGGGACGCGTACTCTCTACTCTCATCTCTCTACATATCATGTCGGTCGCCGTCAGAGCACCTGTCGCACCAGGTAGCATCAAGTCATATTACCAGGCGAAGATAGAAACAGCAGAACTCACTATCAACCAAAAGACCCAGAATCTCAGGCGGCTCGAGGCGCAGCGGAATGCACTCAATGCGCGAGGTATGATCCACTCGAAACCCCCCCCATTAGCTTAACCGGTTATCGTCTGCTCAGTCCGACTTCTGAGAGAGGAACTACAACTCCTACATGAGCCAGGAAGCTACGTCGGCGAAGTAGTCAAGGTCATGGGAAAGAACAAGGTTCTTGTGAAGGTGCAGCCAGAAGGAAAATATAGTGCGTCATGGCTTCCTGCAGATGCCCAGAGAACCTCAGGAGTTTTCTAGTCGTCGATTTGGACTCTGGGCTCGACATCTCCTCGCTCACGCCTTCTCTCCGGGTCGCACTCCGTTCCGATTCTTATACAATTCATAAGATCCTTCCCAACAAAGTCGATCCTCTCGTGTCGCTCATGATGGTGGAAAAAGTTCCAGACAGCACGTATGAGATGGTTGGCGGTCTTGACCAGCAGATTAAAGAAATCAAAGAGGTCATCGAGCTTCCCGTCAAACACCCAGAGCTCTTCGATGCGCTTGGAATAGCTCAGCCTAAAGGTGTACTTCTCTATGGACCTCCTGGGACTGGCAAGACGCTATTGGCACGTGCCGTGGCCCACCACACCGACTGCAAATTCATCCGAGTGAGTGGGAGCGAGCTCGTGCAGAAGTATATTGGAGAGGGTGGTCGCATGGTGCGAGAACTATTCGGTATGGCACGAGAACATGCCCCTAGTATCATTTTCATGGACGAAATCGACTCCATTGGAAGTTCGCGTGGAGACAGCGGTAGTGGGGGTGGCGATTCGGAAGTGCAAAGGACAATGTTGGAGCTGCTGAACCAGCTGGATGGATTCGAGGCAACGAAGAACATCAAAGTCATTATGGCCACCAACCGCATCGGTCCGTGTCCCTTACTTCGTGCTCTCGCTGATTGCCCTTTTGTTCCTGACGTATTTTACATACAGATATCCTCGATTCTGCACTTTTGCGGCCAGGACGAATAGATCGTAAGATTGAATTTCCGCCGCCTGGCCCTGAGGCCCGCGTTTCTATCTTGCGGATCCACTCGCGAAAGGTTAGCATGGTTTGACATCTCCCAGAGACTGAGCGTATATACTGGCAACCTCAGATGTCTTTGCAACGCGGGATTAATCTCCGTGCTCTAGCAGAGAAGATGGGACAATGCTCTGGTGCCGAAGTCCGAGGAATTTGTTCCGAAGCCGGTATGCCTTGCCGCCTCACTTTCCTTTGTCACAGACATTTACAACGAATTCTCGCCTAGGTATGTATGCACTACGTGAGCGGAGACAGCATGTCACGCAAGAGGATTTCGAGTTTGCTGTTGCAAAGGTGCGCTTACCTACCCATATCCCTCCCTATTTTGCCTTATCGTCTCTTAATTTCAGGTGCTCAAGAAGAATCAGGACGGAAATACGTCGGTGAACAAACTCTTTTCGTAGGGTTCCCCTGTTGCTTTGTCCATTTTCGTTGCCCTATCATATTCCTTTGCTCTTTATCTTATCCGAAAGACAAGCCGCACGTCGAAGGTACGTCCTGGTGTCGACCAAATGGTATGGCAATGTTTCGAGTTCAGCTGGTGCGATGTGATATTGGAATCTGGATAGCCATTGATTTTAGGTCTTCTTTGCTACAACGCGGGAAATGCCAAATACACGTCGACTTCCACATACCATTTTGGGATAATTCCACTTTTATTTGGAAGACACGATGAAGCCTCGAGGCCGATTGACGGCTAGAAGACCCCACAGCTTCCAGCAGGGTCGACATCGGACTCTCCCCAACACCTTGAACCGTCACCATGTCCACTATCTGTCCTCGCATCCTTGCGGATGGCCGGTGTTCTAACCCACTATGCGCTTACGCCCACGCGGTTTTCACCTGTGATCCCTGCGGCTTTATGTGTATATCCCAAAGCGAGATGGACGAGCACAATGGGTCCAGGGTCCACATAAATAAGATACGCGGTGAATCGTTGGTCCTTCTATGTCCAATTTGCCGCACCAGACATGGTGGTCAGCGTGGATGGGACTATCACCTTCGCAGTCGCAAGCATGACCTAGCTGCCCAAAGAGCTGCCGTCGACCCCACACGTGTGACACCTGAAGAGATGGAACATGTTCCAAAGCACACTTTTTGCGTAACGTGTAATGTGCACATTCAAGACATATACTGGGATCGACACTTAGGGAATTCGAAGCACCTGGAAAAAGAGAAATATGCAGCTTTCAAAGTCGTCCTCGACGACACCGAGAAGGATAGAAATGGTGTGACGGTCCAGGCGAACTTTGATTTCGGCATCGTTGACCTTGCAGTCGCTGCGTCGGGCCAGGTTATCGAAGGGTTTATCTCGACCAGCGTCCCGACTGGGCGTATCACCCTGGTTAATATTCAACTCGCGTCTAAGAAGGGTGCTATACCTGGCCATTCGACGTGCGTTCCATGGCTCCGCCTTGGCTGAGTGATTCACCTGATTTCCTCGATGACAGGTTCAGCTTCTCGGGCCAGACCGGACGTACAATTATTTCCGGCCGCCCAGTAGCTCTTCGCGTTACATTTTGCCAAAACTACGCTGGACGTTGCCAGGATCGAATTGAACTCCTTTTCGAGGATAAGCAACTTCAAACCCGTTTCCTTATCACCCGTCCCCTTCTTGGGGTTGTGGGTGACAAGGCAGATTATGAATTACTCAAGCCAACTGCCCCATACGTGCCCAGAAATAAAAGCAAGAGGCAATCAGAGACGAAGGTTGTAGAAGGTGTCATGCCGCCATCTCTGAATGCTATTCCGTATGTTGGCAAGCTCCCCCACGCACCCATACCACCGCAGCTCATCTCCACCCTTTCTACGGGGTCTGCTGCTCACATTCTTTCTCGGGTGAAGACAGTATTTCTGCCTCCCACCTTCGACAGCCAGAGTTATGCTCGCCACTTCAAATATTTGTTATGGATCGAGGAACATCGGGCAGAGCATGTTTTTTTTATCCCAACTTTCCACGAAGAAGACTGAATCGTCGCCCAGGAAAGACCTTGAAATTTATGATATGACCGGGGTTACATTGACTAAGTACCAATCGTACTACTAGTGTGTTCCTTTTTACCTACCCGCGATGTGCCATACTGAGTTTTTTCTCTTAAGTCTCATTGTCCCAGGATTGGCAGAAAAACGGCCAAGTGTACTAGTCGGTGGGTTATTTCCATATTTTCTCGCTGTCATGTCTAAGATAAAAAAACTTTCCAGGTGATCGCATACTTATCCAGAAAGAAGGTGCACCTGAGGGTGAATGGTATGAGGGTGGTGTCCACGTAGTGCGAAGGGACGAAGTCGGGCTATGTTTCAATAGGTCGTTCAGCGGATGGACTTCCCAACAAAGGTACAATGCTCGGTTCAAGCTCAATCGTTTCCCTGTCCGTCGACAGCATCAAGCTCTTGACACAGCATTCTCTGAAGAGCGTATCCTCTTCCCAACCAAAACTCACATCTCAGGAGGAACATATCCAAATCAAGCCAATGCTCGCTTCAAGGTCATCAACCCACTCATCGCTGGAAACCCTCCACAGCTTCAGGCTGTAAATTCAATCATGAAACGGGCACCAGGTTCTGTTCCCTTCGTCGTTTTTGGACCGTAGGTTTTTTATCAAACAATTTCCGCCTACGTTCTTACTATATCGACCTTGAACCATAGTCCAGGAACCGGAAAGACAGTGACAATGGTTGAAGCTATTAAGCAGGTTCTCCTATCCCAACCCCAGGCCAAAGTTCTTGCTTGTGCACCAAGCAACTCTGCAGCCGACCTCCTCGCTCTTCGTCTGATGGACCTTGGTACTGAGACTTTGTTCCGATTTTATGCACCCTCTCGCGCCAAGGATCAAGTACCCCTGGAACTCATATCCTACACTCACATTCGCCCTGATGGCCACTTTACAGTGCCGCCGATGGCAAGGATGACGCGTTTTCGGGTGATTGTCACTACCTGCGTCTCGGCATCGGTTGCTTCTGGCATCGGGATGCGTCGAGGCCACTTTTCCCACATATTCATCGATGAAGCTGGACAGGCAACAGAGCCTGAAATTGCTATCGCAATTAACACAATGGCAGACAGTTCGACGAATGTTATCTTGTCCGGAGATCCCAAACAACTTGGTCCGATTATCCGCTCGACTATGGCTGCTAAACTGGGACTGGAGGTGAGCTACATCGAGCGGCTAATGCAGAGAAAAGCGTACGACGTCCGGGAAGGATACGGCATCACGTTAGTCCCCGTTTTGTGCTCCTGTTTCGCGAGCTGATTGATTTCTAGCGTTGTGAAACTGGTCAAAAACTTCCGTTCTCATGGAGCAATCCTCAAGTACCCCAATGAACGCTTCTACGAGGGTGACCTGGAGCAATGCGGAAATAAGAAAGTCACCGATGCGTTCTTGAGATCAGCCCACTTACCGAACAAGAATTTCCCGATCATCTTTCACGGCATTTGTGGAAAGGATGACAGGGAAGCGTCGTCGCCCTCGTTCTTTAACATCGATGAAGTGCTCCAAGTGAAACGTTATGTCGAAACGTTGCGTTCTGACCGCCGACACCGGACGAGTTAGTTCCCTTTACTGTACATGCATGTTACTGAGAAACCACACAGCTGATAACGATATCGGTGTTATTGCCCCGTATAATGCACAATGCCGTAAAATCAGGACAGCGCTTCGTGGGATTGCTGAAAGTGTCAAAGTGGGAAGTGTGGAAGAGTTCCAAGGACAGGTAAGTCGTACATGTCCCGCTTTTACTTTAGGATCTGATTAGAGTGTCTTGAAGGAACGCAGCGTCATTATCATTTCCACAGTGCGAAGCAGCACCGAATTCGTAGAATACGATGTCAAGCACACGCTCGGTTTCGTTGCCAGTCCTCGCCGGTTTAACGGTCAGCTTTTCCCATGCACATTGGACTATACTGACACGCTCTTTGATATATACAGTTGCGGTCACACGGGCGCAGGCGTTGCTCATCATTATCGGTGATCCTACCGTTCTTGGGCTGGATCCCTTGTGGCGATCCTTCTTGAATTATATCCACCGCAACAATGGTTGGACTGGCTCACCCATTACGTGGGATCCGAGAGAAGTTGTTGACGAAGCTGGTGGATATGATCATCGTGTCCGAGAATCTGCGCGGTTAGACATGAATGACTTTTCTCGACGAATGGAGGCACTTACCCTGGCGAGCGTTGAGATCGACGAAGAGGAGGGTAATGTCGACCGTCCATGGAGGGATGTCGAGTGAGAGTTGGTGTCGAGACTCGGGATAGGTTTCGAGTATGTGGTGTAACGTGGATATAGCAGCTCTTTCACCTTGGAGACCAGATATTTACTTGGCAGGACTCGAGGTTCTGTGTTGCAGCCATCGTACAAATGTCGCCGATGACTTGTGACTCAGTTATGTCTTTCGAAATTCGCATTGCTCATGGCCCACGCCTCTTTCTATATACGGTCAGGCCCACGCCCACGGACCGTGTGGAAACCACGAAAAAATTGAAAATTCGTGGTTTGTGGTTCCCACGTGATGCCATCCAACACTGGTCGTTGGTGACCCTGTGTGGTTTGTGGGTCGTCGGCAAACACACCAATATTATCATCAGCATGCTCACCTTATCTCGCTGTGTTCCAATCGTACGTTTTGGGTACGTTGCGTCGTCGTTGGCAGTTGCTCTTGGTATCTCCCTGCTTAGATGCAGGTGTTTCATTGGACAGTCCAAACTAGACAGCACCGTCCTGTTTACTAGAGCCCATCACTTCTTTTTGTTCACAGATAGGGTCGGCGCGGCTGGGAAGATATGTAGGTCCTACGTACACAAACGGGCGTCAGGCAGCCGTTGCCGCGCGCATGGCAGTTCAAAAGTTGACCATGCCTCTCACCGTCAACCTTCCCCACATACAACCATGTCGGACGCAGATACGTTCCCTCTCAGCAGCGCAAAGACGCATGCCATTCTTTCATCGATAGGTTTTCTTATTCTCCTCCCTGTTGGTGTGCTGGTCGCACGGTATGTGCGGACGTTCACTCCCAGGTAAATTTACCTATTGCCTCGATTGCTGCGCGTTGGTGGAATGTGAAAACCCGTTTTGTTTTCAGGTGGTTTTATGCCCACTCCGTCACCCAACTGGTCATATCTGGGCCGGTAATATGGGCTGGGTGGAGCCATGGTTATAACACAGCTGGAGACCCCCATTTCACCGACACCCATGGCAAGATTGGCCTGGCGCTTTTAATCCTCTATGCGGTACAGCTCGTAGGGGGGTTTGTCATTCACTTCTTCAAGACGACATCATTGTTCAAAGGACATCGCCCTCCTCAGAATTACTTTCATATTATCCTGGGTATCATTATTCTATGCCTTGCTCAATATCAGGTGGGTGCCCCATGTGTCGCTGGAGTTGAATATGGTTCGAATCGCTGCGGGTGCTAATTCAATGTTTGAAGGTGTATTATGGATTAAATACCGAATGGGCGGAAGTTTCGGGTGTATTACCCGTCGTTCACAAATCCGCGACGAGCGCTTGGATTGTGCTCATCGTGGTGAGTGTGACGGAAACCCTCGCATTCTGGGCAAATCAATTGATGGGTGTTATTTAGATTTTCTGGACACTCTATGTCGCCGGGTATGCTATACTTTTTCCTCGGCAACTCTCACAGGAGAAGGTGGCAAGGGAGACAGCTTCAAAGGAAACAGCTGACACTTAAAACGGGATCCGATTTTTCTTTCCGAATTCAGCGCTGTGTATCTTCTAAATTCCCATCGTTCAGTTCCTCTTATACGAAACTGTGTCTGTACATACCGAAATCTAGGTTGCGATTTCGTATAACTTGGCCTCTATTTATAGAACGCGAGCAGTAATCGCAACTCGGTTGCTCATCCGATCAGTCTGAGGCGACGACTTCTTTCTACTCGCCGCATCATGGCAAGTACCCCCTAGTCAAGTCCCCACTCGCACGATAACAGGTACGGTCATGGTAGCTCTGTCACCGGGTCACCATCACTCCCCTCGATCCCCGTCCACCGACCCCTCACCCCACCTCATCTTTGACGGGGGATGGTCGGGGGGCTCGTCCTGTAGGCAAGGACAGTCATTTCGACTTACATATAAATAACCCTCAACATGTGGCTTCAGTTAATCCAAAGAATTACAATCGTCGTCTTGATCTTTTCTTATTTTGCAGGCAAGGTCACGCAAGTCGGCACGAGTTCCAGAAGGGCTACGTACTATACTTTCTTTTGACATCCGACCCTCATCACGCCGCCGCTTTTACAGGCATCTATGATGTGGTGATATGTTCGCAATGACATCCGATTAAGCTTGTGCACCTTCCTAATTGTGTGCCCTGTTAAATTCCGACCCCCCATTCCTTTCATTCCTTGCGATATACTTTCTTCTGGCGTCCGAGGTTCATCATGCCGCCGCTTTACGGGCATCGATCCTGTGGTGGTATGTTCCTAGGATTTAGGTGATCCACGTTTTGTGGACCCTGTCAAATGTCGACTACTCCAGTCCTTGCGAAAATCTGGATGCAGACAGCTCCCGACGCCTCGACCGAAAGTCTCTTCAGGGAAAGGTTTGCCCCTGATTCCCATCTCATCAGAACGAGCTGAAATTTCATTAACTTCCACCACCATTTCAGGATATATATCACAGCCATGTGGCAGTGTAGAGATGAAAGGTGGCTCAGCATTTTGCAAGATATCCCGAATCCGGCAAGTAGTTTTTGCTTTACACCTTCGCGCATGGAACCACTGACTCACTTCTCATGACACACTAGGGCTTTCCGCGTGTACATGGGACAACACGATGGCACTGCCCGCGGAGGAACTCAGGCGTTAACCACATCATACCGCGAGTCCGTCGGTGTTTTTTGAAGCTATTTTAGGCGCATCTGTCCCAGGTTGACATGGGATGTTCTAGGACCCCTGACATCTCCCTCATAGGTCGTATGCCAAACCGGACAGGTTTCGTCGAAATCGGCCGGGAGGCCGTGTCCAAAACGGACACGTATGGGGTCATTTTGAGGGGGTAGCCGGATCCTATTTTGCGGACGGGACTGCCATATTCTCACATAGGTCGGAGGTCATAACGCACCCGAGATTGTAAAGTGGGGTCGACGCCATGAAGCCTGGCAAGAAGGCAAGCGCATATGCGTTCAAACCCTGCTTGTAGCTTCTTTTTTTCGTCACTTTTTCGACCCTTCATGGGGAAAAATTCCCAACCCAATTTCTGTGGTCAAAAATGACTTCCCCGGGATTTGCCGGCACCACAAACCCTCTTGTCTGGTTCGCTCGAGCTTAGTCTAGGTGACGTGAGTTTCTTTTCGGATTCGAAGAGGCCTCAAGAGCATTACGCTCTGAAGGGACTTGTTGAACAAGAGCAACGCGAGGTATGACAAAAGTGATTAAATTTGGCAGCTCCTTTGATACGTCCGTGCTACCTCAATGCCCTTGGCCTTCCTGCGACATAGTATGAATGGGAAAATCGGACTTCCCAGAGGCCAGATCAGCCTATCCGGACGAAAAATGCCCTCTGGAAAGGCCGGATCCCAATTTTGGACAAAAAACCCCTCTAGAGAGGCCAAATCCCAGATTCTGGACAGAATTTCAAAATTTGCTGGAGGTCGTGGTCGATTCGGACAGGTTTGGGTCGTTTCCTTGCGGACAGGCTTCCCGAATTTGGGATACAACCTTTTGGGGAGATGTCAGGGGTCCTGATGTTCTCTGGCTGAGAAATCTGGAATACAGACTGCTTGTTGGAGTGTGAAACATCACACGGCCTTGCCCTGAAGCTACTTAATTCGAACGGAGCTTTTTGATAATCTTTCGAGGTTTTTCCGTGGAATCTTCGAAGGGATCGGTCATCTGATAAACGACATCTGATCGGATAAGATTTCTCACACGTTCAAGCCTATTGCAAGTTCTGCGATGATCGAGAAATCTACTGCCCATTGAACAAGGGTGTAGGTCTTTTCCGAACCCGGGTTTTGAATCCACCCGAGTGGCTTTAACAGGCTGCAGGATCTCGTGGTGGTTTGCTCTTAACCAGCTGCTCGATCCCCATCAACCTTCCCCCACATACGACTATGTCCGACTCGGATACGTTTCCTGTCAGCCGCGCAACGACGCATGCCATCCTTTCCTCGACAGGTTTTCTTATTCTCCTCCCTGTTGGTGTGCTGGTTGCACGGTATGTGCGGATGTTCGCTCCCAGGTAACCTGATCTGTTGCCTTGATTGCTGCGCGTTGGTGGAATGTGAAAAAATGTTTTGTTTTCAGGTGGTTTTATGCCCACTACTTTATCCAACTGGTCATATCTGGGCCCGTAATATGGGCTGGGTGGAGCCATGGTTATAACACAGCTGGAGACCCACATTTTACCGACGTCCATGGCAAGATTGGCTTGGCGCTTTTAATCCTCTATGGGATACAGCTCGCATGGGGACTTTCCGTTCACTTCTTCAAGACGACGTCATTGTTCAAAGGACATCACTCCATTCATATTATCATGGGTATCATTATTCTATGCCTTGCAAATTATCAGGTGAGTGCCTATGTGTCGCTGGAGTTGAATATGGTTCGACTCATCGCTGCGGGTGCTAATTCAATGCTTGAAGGTATATTATGGGTTAAATACCGAATGGGTAGAAGCTTCGGGTGGATTGCCCATCGTTCCCAAATCTGCGATGGGCGCTTGGATTGCGCTTATTGTGGTGAGTGTGCTGGAAACGCTTGCATCCTGGGCAAACCAACTGATAAGTGTTATTTAGATTTTCTGGGCACTCTACGCCGCCAGGTATGCTTTGATTTTTTCTCGGAAGCTCTCGCAGGAGAAGGCGGCAAGGGAGACAGCTTCAAAGGACAAAGCTTACGCTTAGGGCGGGACCTGATTTTTTCTTTCCCAATTATATTCCGAATTCTCATCGTTCAGTTCCTCCTGTACAAACCAATAAGTGATACCATCAGTCGAAAGCAGAGAATTTTGAGGTGTCATGCGAGTTTCCTATCCGTCCGACGCCTTTATCAGGGCACGACCCCCACGTTTCTCTTTGTCCGTGGTCGTGGTTGTAACAAAACCCGTATGACCCTAGGATCTTATAATCCACTGAACGAGTACAATTTGAACTTGTTCATCGTTTGTTAAGTTGGTTTGTTATCGTGCTTATCCAAAAGTGTAGAAGGATACTACATCAGAGAACCGGGATTTCCGATATGACAGGTTTCGAAAGGTAAGCGAAGGTAAGCGAGAGGCTACCAATTCACTGATGTATGGGGGCGAACTTAGAGGAGTCGCTACCGTTCGTGACATATGAAGAAGCATTCATATTAGACGTGCTTTATTGCGTTATTTGCCGAATCCTGTACATAAAGTATGGGTCCTTAATCGAGCGATTATCCATGCCTGGACGGGGGTACAACTTGAAGTGATCCGCCGTACCTGAGGACGAGCTGAGGCCCCACCAGCACCAACCCTCGAACAAGTATTATGTAATTTACATGGCTTCCGCATAACCCCATTCACACCAACTCACTCCGAACAATTCCCAGATTCAATGACTGGGAAGGATTAGGGGAGTTCATGAAGGACAACTAACGTGCACCCTCACTGGCCTCAGGTTACTCTCAGGACCATGCTATGGTTTCGACCCCATTTCGCCCATCTTTCTTACTCCAGAGATGCACGTTTTTCCATGTATTCGTAGTCATGTCTGTACGTTCTGCAAATCATTAGCTTTACCTCCTTCCCCCCAAGTTTCTACCAGTTGATGGAGAAGAGGCCTAGTGGTGTAACGGCAACATATTCGGCGTTCCATAAAGATATTAGCCACTGGAACCTTCCTGTTCGACTCAGGACCAGGCCGTGTGTCATCATTCTCGTTTTTTCGATGTATCTATCCTATCCTATCCTACTCGTGGTCTCAAAGTAGGACACATGTCTGTACGTCGTACAAATCATTGAATTTTACCTCCTCTCCAGAAAAGCCCTCGCCTCCTCCGCATCAACCTTTTTCCAATCCTCATACGTCACCACCTCCCCATCTCTCAACCCCTCCACAACCTCCCGCGGCAGCTCCGTCAGATGCGCATCCGGGTTCGGCACCATCTCTCCCTCCACATCAATATCCCCAGACCCAAAACCACCGTTCCCACGACCGCCGGACCCAGCCTGCTCCAAAGGAACTGAATGCACCTCCCCCTCAGCAGCCAATCAGAAAGTATCGTATCCGCAAGCCCATACGCATTCATCATCATCGCCGCCAACACCCCCCTTGCGCCTGTCGCCGTCCACCCAGACGCATACACGTTCTTCACCGGCCCACCACCGCCAAGAAGGGTCAGTGCGCAGGTGCCGCAAAGCAGGGTCGTAGAATGGGAGCGTTGGGGACGCATGGAACCCGAGTGATGTGACGACGAGGGAGGTGGGGAGGACGGTAGGTATGGGGCGGGCGTGCGTTGGATCTAGAGTTGTATGTACGAGCGTCAAGCCGGCCAGCGGGCGTGGGTGCCATAAAAAAAAGAGAGGTTGGTGGCGGTGACGAAGAGGAAGCAGAAGCCGGAGGAACCGCGAGATGCACAGGGGAGCGGTAAAAATCGAGAGACCACGTCCGATATCGATGTCATCGGCGGGCCTTTCTGCAACAGCTGCGGAATACGGGACTGCTGCATCGTCATCGTCTGCGGGACAGACAGGAGATGGCGCGGGACGAGCATCGACGCGTCCGGGAGGTTCATCAGCTCACGGAGTTCTTTCGTCGTGAACGCCGCTTCGAGGGGACCGCGCCGGGCGATGATCGAGCCGTGGTTAACGTGGGAGCATGCGAGGACGTCGTGTTCGGCGAGATGAGCATGCGGGCGATGTCGAGCGAGACGTTTCCGTCGCCGATGATGGACACATGGGAGAGGTCTTGCAAGGGTGGGGGTGGAGGGCGGGAGGAGTGCTGGGTGTACCACGGACGAGGGAGAGGGCAGGGATGCAGTGCGAAGAGGGTGAGAGATACGGGTGGAGGGTCGGCTCGGTGCAGCCGGTGGCAAAGACGACGTGGGTGTAGTTTTGGAAGAGGGAGGGGAGTGGAAGGGGGACTGCGGACGGGATGGACGGAGATGGTGCGATGTTGACGTTGCCAAAGAAGTGGAATCGTGGGTCTGAGCCTGCGACAGCATCGAATTTGTGGGTGCAGTTCTTGGGGGAAAGAGGTGGTGGTCGGAGGGGAGACTTGCTTTGACTTCGGGGTGGTCGGGGGCGACACCGTATCAGACGAGCCTGTGTGGTGCCCTCATCAACTCTACAGCGGGACGTTAATCTCGGTGGCGAAGGTGGTGCAGTGCTGTCGATCGCACTGACCGCATCCACAGCTGTTGTTGGGATGGTGATGCTAGGGAGACGGAAGAGGGGGAGGATGAGTGAAAGACGCACCACGATTGTTCCGCCCTCATTGACGTGGTCTTGTTCCCGACAGTTGGCGAGTAGTTTGCCCGCGACGTACGGCTTTGCTGGCAAATCTCAGGGTTGCTAATCACGCACCGTAGGACATACACCCACCTTAGTCTGCGTCAATGACGGCGCGCGTTAGCATCGTTGGTGAGGCCGCTCCGCATTCTGCACAATTCCAGATAAATCGAATGTCATAATGTGTCCATGGTGGGAAGCGTCGCGCTGATGATGATTGACTCGATGTGTCATGGTCCACGTGGTTTGACGCGGCATCACAGCTCGGGTCAACTACTGCACTTCACTCCTCTTTCACCACAGCCTGGCGGCGGTGCCACCTGTGCCGCATGCGTTCCCGTGATGAACCCTGGCCGCCTCGTTAAGCGCTCGCTGACGGTCACATAAATACCAAACCAACTGGCGATATCCAGCTTCTCGATTGCTCATTCCGAATTTTCAGAACTATCACGACGTGTGATATGGTCGATTCCACGCACGACAAGCCAAAGTCATCCTTACCCACCCCGTCGGGAATGGCCACTCATGCATCCAGCCCTTGAAAAGTTGGCACTGGTCATTATTGGACGAGGAGATGAAGATGGGATGGCCATGGAGAGGATTTCTCAGACAGCATGGAGATATCGCCACAGTATCGAGCTGTGAGTATTTGGCGTTTTGCACAGGAGGACGTGGCTGATTCCAAGATCAAGGACGAGAGGAAATGGATGAGCTTATATTCGTTGTACAAACACAGGATTCCGAAGACTTGGGGCGTGTAGCCTTAAACAGAGATGAATTGGCGCAATTTCTTGTGGTTCGAGACAGTACGCGCATCTTCATACAACGACGATACAGCCCTTGATATGTGAATGTGCTGCAGATATCACGATAAAGCACAAACTTGAGCCTTCGTTACTGGAAGATCCACGGCTGTGGATAACGTTCACTGTCGGTAAGTTTTCTGTCTGAGAGAAAGGTATAACTCGCTAACTACTTCCAGGGGTGGGAGTGTCGAATGAGATCCTGACGAATAGGGAATCGGTGTCAACTCACATCGAAGATAGTGTGCTAGAACAACTCATGGGACTCCCGGGCATGTTCTGGGCCTTACTTTCACGCGCAGGTCCTGAGGAGGTAAACCTTCTCGGCGACTGGCTCCTGAAACGATCTGAAAAGACTGGGAGGAAGGGGGATGTTGACAGGGCAATCTTGGCGTACAAACGAACTGTTCAAGCCACACCTGCTGAGGATCCGAGGCATGCGAGATATGTTACGGATTGTGGGCAAGCACTGTTAGAGCGGTTCCAGTTGTCGGGGAATTTGGATGATGCACATGATGCAATATCTATGTTAGAGCAGGGCTTCTGCTCTGCGGCTGGCGATGACGATGACTTCCCTCGACGCCTGGCCATTCTTGGCAGCGCATTCGAATCTCGCTTTGGCCGCACTGGTGACCTCGCTGACCTCGAAAATGCGATATCCAATCTCCAGCATGTCGTCGAGCTTACTCCAGATGACCATGCAGGCATGCCAACACACCTCAACAACCTCGGCACTGCATTCCAATATCGCTTTGGCCGCAATGGTAATCTCGCTGACCTTGAGAATGCGATATCCAATCTCCAGCATGTCGTCAAGCTCACTCCACACGGCTATCCAAGCATGCCTTTACGGCTCAGCGACCTCGGCAATGCATTTGAATCTCGCTTTGGCCACACTGGCGATCTCGCTCACCTTGAAAATGCGATATCCAATCTCCAGCGTGCCGTCAAGCTCACTCCACACGGCCATGCAGACATGCCTTTGTGGACCAACAACCTCGGCAACGCATTCCAATCTCGTTTTCACCGCACCGGCGATCTCGCCGACGTTGAAAATGCAATATCCAATCTCCAGCGTGCCGTCGAGCTTACTCCACATGGCCATGCAGGTATGCCAACATATCAACGATCTCGGCAGCGCATTCCAATATCGCTTTGGCCGCAATGGTGATCTCGCCGACCTTGAAAATGCAATATCCAATCTCCAGCGTGCCGTCAAGCTCACTGCACACGGCCACGCAGACATGCCTGCACGGCTCAACAACCTCGGCAACACATTCGTAGATCGCTTTGGCCGCACTGGCGATCTTGCCGACCTTGAAAATGCGATATTTAATGTCCAGCGTGCCATCGAGCTCACTCCACATGGCCATGCAGACATGTTTTTATGGCTCAACAACCTCGGCAATGCATTCCAATCTCGCTTTGGCCGCACGAGCGATCTCGCCGACCTTGATAATGCAATGTCCACTCTCCTGCGTGCCATCAAGCTCACTCCATATAACCATGCAGGCATGTCGGTGCAGTTCAACAACCTCGGAATTTTATGCTACAAGTACTTTCAGCACACACAGAACCCTGAACACCTTCTCAGGGCACTTTTTGCTTATCGCCTATCTGCCACTCACATTACTGGCGCTCCATCCGTACGCTTTCATGCTGCCCGATCCTGGTCTGATCTGGCCCCATCCTTTGGTAGTGTAGGTGACACGCTTGAGGCGTTTAGAACGGCCGTCGAGCTCCTTTCCCAAGTTGCTGGCCTGGACCAGACAGTATCTAAACGTTACAAAAATCTTGCAGATGTCTCACATCTTACCACGTCTGCATCAGCTGCTGCAATTGATGCTGGAGAAAATGAAACGGCGCTAGAATGGCTAGAACAAGGCCGATGCCTTGTGTGGAACCAAATTCAATAGCTCCGCACACCAGTTGAGAATCTCCATGCGCGTAATCCATCCCTTGCCACTCGCTTCCAGGATGTCGCAACTGCACCAGAAGCATCAGGATCTCGTCAGACAGAACCTATCTTGTTTTCCGAGAAAACCATGGGACAGATGATGACCGCACAAGATGAAAATAAAAGGCATGTCGAACTCGCAAAGGAATGGAATCAACTCCTCGATGAAATTCGAGCATTACCCGATTTCTCTGATTTCCTTCGCCCACCTACTGCCTCGAGCCTTCTTGCAGGCTTGCCCTGTGATGGTTCTGTAGTCATCTTCAACATCCACGAGGACCGATGCGACGCCCTCGCCCTCATCTCAGGTGCCGATGAACCACTTCACATTCCTCTTCCCACCTTCAGCCACAAACGAGCAGTCAAGCTCCGTGATAGGCTGCATGGATATCTGAAAAACCAAGGTGTCCGAGTGCGGGAAGCTGAACGTGGTGGTGGTCTGTTTCAGCAGCCAAGCATGATACACATGGTTCTTCGCGAGATTTGGGAGCACGTGGTGAAACCGGTATTTGATGCTCTTGGCTACAATATTTCAGTAAGTTGTTCACTCACCGGGCATCCGGACGCGACTTGCTGACGAGTTCCGTCGAAATTTAAGGATTCGGACCGACCGCGGCTCTGGTGGTGTCCCACTGGGCCCCTTGCCCTCCTTCCTCTCCATGCTGCTGGCATCTATGCTGCAGAGGGGGGTCGCGCCGGGCCCTGTGCATCAGACTTTGTCATCTCCTCGTATACACCCACGATTAGCACCCTAAATCACAGAATCAAATCAATGGTGCCTACGGCAGACGAAACACCCACTCGGTTGCTTTTGATTAGCCAACCATCCACCCCCGGTCTTACTTCCATCCCTGCCACGGAGAAGGAAACCCGTGAGTTAAAGGACATGATGGAAGGAGAACGCCTCGAGTCTTTGTGGCTCAATCATGATGTTGCCACGACTGCGCGAGTCACGGAGGAGATGAAGACTCACAGTTGGGTCCACTTCGCCTGCCACGCGATTCAGGATGAAGATCCACTGAAGAGTGGAATACACCTCTACGATCGTCGGCTGGAGTTGCTCGAGATGATGAAGCAGCGAATCCCACATGCCGACCACGCCTTCCTATCAGCATGCCAAACCGGTACGGGAGACAAGAAACTTTTGGACGAAGTCGCGCATATCGCTGCGGGGATGTTGGCCGTTGGATATCGCGGCGTTGTTGGCAAATCATCCATCAACGCCGGATCGATCTGAACTGAAGAGCCTGCCAACATGGTGCGTGAACATGGCGAGGGACGGCGGATCGTTGATGGGTTTGAACGGGAGGTGTCGTGAGTGGGTGATGCTGTTTTAGGTGAACTGGTTGTTTGCCTCAGCGCGCTCACCGATAGCAGCTCTTTCTCTTTCCTTGGAGACCAGAATCACCGATTTAGCTTGTGCACGTTCCTAATTGTGTACCCTGTTATAACATCCGCTTCCTAATTGTTTGCCCTGTTAAATTTCGACCCCTTCATTCCTTGTGACATCCTTTCTTTGGCGTCCGAGGTTCATCATACCGCCGCTTTACGGGCATTGATCCTGTGGTGGTATTATGCTCCTTGGATTTAGGTTACGAACGTGGACCCTGTCAAATGTCGACTACTTCAGTCCTTGCCAAAATCTGGAATCTGGATGCAGACAGCTCCTACTGGAGTCTCCTCAGGGAAAGGATCATCCACCACCATTTCAGGATATATACCATGGCCATGTGGTGTGCGGGATGAAAGGTGGCTCAGCATTTTGCAAGATATCCCGAATCCGGCAAGTAGTTTTTGCTTTACACCTTCGCGCATGGAACCACTGACCCACTTCTCGTGGCAAACTAGGGATTTCAGCGTGCACATGGGAAAACATGATAGCACGATAGCATTTTCCGCGGAGGGACTCGAGCGATAACCAGATCGTACCTGGGATGTTCTCGAGCACCTGAGAAATCTGGAATCCAGACTGCTTGTTGGAGAGTGGAACATCACGCGGCCTTGCCCCAAAGCTAACTCGAGCGGAGTGATTATCTTTCGATGTCACAGGCCACGTCCGCCTGAGGATATATTGCAACTTCTGTGATGATCGAGAAATCTACTGCCCGTTGAACATGGGTGTAGGTGTTTCTGGACCCGGGTTTTGAATCTACTCGAGTGGCTTTAACTAGCCTCGTGACCAGGCCAGGCAACTCGAGGATTTGCTCATAGAGGGAACGGTCACTGGTTTAGGCTTTCACAGGCTGTGGTGGTTTGCCCTTAACCAGCTGTTCGATCCCCGAGGCTTACCATCAACCTTCCGTATATACGACCATGTCGGACTCCGATACGTTCCCTGTCAACCGCGCAAAGACGCATGCCATCCTTTCCTCGACAGGTTTTCTTATTCTCCTCCCTGTTGGTGTGCTGGTCGCTCGGTATGTGCGGACGTTCACTCCCAGGTAACTTGATCTGTTGCCTCGATTGCTGCGCGTCGGTGGAATGTGAAGAAACGTTTTGTTTTCAGGTGGTTTTATGCCCACTCCTTCATCCAACTGGTCATATCTGGGCCGGTAATATGGGCTGGGTGGAGCCATGGTTATAACACAGCTGGAGACCCCCATTTCACCGACATCCATGGCAAGATTGGCCTGGCGCTTTTAATCCTCTATACGGTACAGCTCGTATGGGGGCTTGTCATTCACTTCTTCAAGACGACGTCATTGTTCAAAGGACATCGCCCTCCTCAGAATCACTTTCATATTATCCTGGGTATCATTGTTCTATGCCTTGCTCATTTTCAGGTGGGTGCCCATGTGTCGCTGGAGTTGAATATGGTTCGAATCGCTGCGGGTGCTAATTCAATGCTTAAAGGCGTATTATGGATTAAATACCGAGTGGGCGAAAATTTCAGGTGGATTTCCTATCGTTCCCAAATCTGCGATGAGCGCTTGGATTGTGCTCATCGTGGTGAGTGTGACGGAAACCCTCGCATTCTGGGCAAATCAATTGATGGGTGTTATTTAGATTTTCTGGACACTCTACATCGCCGGGTATGCTTTGCTTTTTTCTCGAAAACTCTCGCAAGAGAAGGTGGCAAGGGAGACAATTTCAATGGAAAAAGCTTACACTAAGGACGAGGCCTGATTTTTCTTTCCGAACTATTTATTCTGAATTCCTTTTGTTCAGTTCCTCCTGTACAAACCAATGAGTGATACAATCATGTAAGAAACTGCATATGTACATACCGAAACTCTGGTGGTTGGATGAATCTACGGATTGCGATTTCGTGTCCAACTTCTGAGCTCTATTAGCGACGTGCAACCAGAAAGCTGGGGCTCCCAAAGTCGAAGTCCGAAGTTGGAGTCTGTAACATAAGCAAAGATTGAGACTCAGCTGACACTGCTCTCGACGCGTCGCGCAGCGTAGCACCTGGCACGGCCTACCCTCCGGAATTATGAACAATCCTGACTCGCGATACCTTCTTCTTATCCCCCTTTCCAAGGACAATCTTGTAGT
>Ga0307516_10001972_pt1 | contig 28094 bp, 25 predicted proteins | sample 19_EM_MG_FD_203310 | JGI IMG/M metagenome (GOLD analysis project Ga0307516, IMG submission 203310) | Populus trichocarpa ectomycorrhiza microbial communities from riparian zone in the Pacific Northwest, United States - 19_EM | ecosystem: Host-associated > Plants > Roots > Unclassified | place...
CGGGCCACCCGAGCTTCGTGATGTCGAGTTCGTTCGCGAACCAGACGATCGCGCAGATCGAGCTGTTCACGAAGTCCGACAAGTACGAAGTCGGCCAGGTCTACGTGCTGCCCAAGCACCTCGACGAGAAGGTAGCGCGCCTGCACCTGAAGAAGGTCGGCGCGATGCTGACCGAGCTGACCGACGAGCAAGCCGCGTACATCGGCGTCAGCAAAGCCGGCCCGTACAAGCCCGACACCTATAGATATTGAGCCCCCCTGTCGCTTCGCTCTTGCCCCCAAGGGGCACCTCGCTTGCGGCCGGGAAACCCGTCCGCGGCGAGTAGCTTGATCTCACTCCGATGCGTGCTGACCATTTACTCGTACTGAAGGGGTTCGCGGCCACCCGATCGGCCGCGCAGCGGCTGATCGACGCCGGTGGCGTGCGCTGGCATGGCCCCAAGGGCTGGGCCGTGCCACGCAAGGCCGGCGAAGACCTGCCCGAAGACTGCCAAATCGAAGTCACCGACGACGCCGAGCTGCGCTTCGTGTCGCGCGGTGGGCTGAAGCTCGACGCGGCGCTGCTGCATGTCAAGTTGGAAGTGGCGGGCCGCACCTGCCTCGACGTCGGCCAGAGCACCGGCGGTTTCACCGACGTGCTGTTGCAACGCGGCGCCGAGCGTGTGGTCGGCATCGACGTGGGCCGGGCGCAGCTCAGCCCGGCGCTCGCCGCCGATGCACGCGTGCAGCTCTTCGAAGGGCTGAATGCGCGCGACGTGAGCGGCTCGGCGTTCGAGCTCGAGACCGAAGAACATTCCTTCGACATCGTCGTCGCCGACGTGTCCTTCATCTCACTGACCCACGTGCTGCCGACGATCGCGCGTTACCTCGCCCCGACCGGGCGCGCGCTCTTGCTGGTGAAACCGCAGTTCGAATTGCAGCCCATCGACATCGGCAAGGGCGGCCTCGTGAAGGATGAGGCGGCCTACCCGCGTGTCGAGCAGCGCATTCGCGAGGCCTGCGCAGGCCTTGGCCTCAGCGTGCTCGACTACTTCGCGAGCAGCGTCGATGGCGGCGACGGCAACCGGGAATTTTTCGTCCTGGCCGAGCCGGGCGGCAGCACACCGAAAGACCAGGCATGAACGCCAACCCTGAATTTCCGATCAGCTTCGAGTTCTTCCCGCCCAACACCCCGGTCGGCGACCAGAAGCTCGCCGACGTGGTGCAACAACTCGGCGCGGTGAAACCCGAGTTCTTCAGCGTGACGTATGGTGCCGGTGGTTCCACGCGCGAGAAGACGCTGAACACGGTCCATGCGATCGCCACCGCCGGGTTCGAAGCAGCGCCGCATCTGTCTTGCGTCGGCTCCACACGCGCGGGCCTGGCCGAGATCCTGGCGCAGTACCGCTCGCGCAACATCCGCCGGCTCGTCGCCTTGCGCGGCGACATGCCCAGCGGTACGGCCTCGGCCGGCGAGTTCCACTACGCCGCCGAGCTGGTGAAGTTCGTTCGCGAAACCCAGGGCAGCGACTGGCACATCGAAGTCGCGGCCTACCCCGAATACCACCCCGAGCAGCGCTACGCGGCGCGCGACCTGGCGCACTACGCCGACAAGGTCAAGGCCGGCGCCGATTCGGCGATCACGCAGTTCTTCTTCAACCCCGACGCGTATTTCCACTTCGTCGAAGCAACCCAAAAGCTCGGCGCCCACGTGCCGGTCGTGCCCGGCATCATGCCGTTCCACAACTTCGCGAAGATCGCGCAGTTCGCGGCGCGCGACGGCATCGAAATTCCGCGCTGGGTGGCGTTGAAGATGGAAGGTTTCATGGACGACGCAGCATCGATCCGCGCCTTCGGTATCGACGTGGTGACCGAGTTGTGCGAGCGGCTCATCGCGGGCGGCGCGCCGGGCATTCACTTCTACACGATGAACCAGTCGGCCGTGACGCTGGAAATCTGCAAGCGGCTCGGTCGCTAGGGTTCAGGATCTCGTCAACGGTCGGCGCGTGCGCTGCGGCGGGCCGCTGTGTTCCGCTCATGTCCTCCGGACCGGGCTCTCGCCCGGCCCTCCCCCTTGACTTCGCTCCACACAGCGACCCGCCGCAGCGCTGTCACCACCGTGGCCGCTCGGGGCTTGAATACCTCGCGTGGTGCGGTGCCGCCTGCTGGCGAGGGCGTCGGGTGACCGGCGGAGTGAAGTCAAGGGGGAGCTATTGGCCGTGAGGCCGATAGCGGAGGACATGAACGGAGCCGGTCACCCGATGGCCTCGCCAGCACCGCTCGGTAAGTGGCAAGCGACGACCAGGTATCAAGCCCCTTCGCGCCGCCACATCACTCCATCTTCGGTGAGCATCGCATCAAGCGGCCAGTCCAGCGGCCCCGAACGCAGCAACGGCAGAAAGCCATGCGTATAACTCACGCCCACCGTCACAGGCCGGGGTGAAATCGAGGCCAGCGTGCGGTCGAAAAAACCGCCGCCGTAACCCAGCCGCACACCGCCCGGCCCGAAGCCGAGGCAGGGCACCACCAACAGCGCCGGCGCGAACTCTTCGGTGTCTTTGGGCTTGGGAATGTCGTAGGCGTCGAGTTCGGTCGGGCAACCCGGGTACCAGACGTGAAACCGCAACTGGCCCGATTCACGGTCGGCGACCGGCAGGCCGATGTGGCGCACCACGCCCTCGGGCGCGCCTTCGGACCAACGGTACAACGCGGGCAGTGGGTCGAATTCGCCCTTGATCGGCCAATAGGCGCCGATCGATGTCTCGCGGCGGCTGACGAGCCAGGTGCGAAGAACGCTCTGCAAGGCAACGGCGCGCTCCAGGCGATCTGGCAAGGCGAGCCGGGCGGCGACCAGCTTGCTGCGCAAGGCTGCGCGGTCGGGCTCGGGAACGTTGGGCTGCATGCAGTCTCCGGGTTGGCTTGCGCGTCGCCCGCATTGTGCAAGACTGCCGCATGGCCGCCGCTCCCAACGAATTCGTCGCCCACTGCCTGGAACTGCTCGGTTCGGTGGGCGCGGCGCGCTCGCGCCGCATGTTCGGCGGCCACGGCCTGTATGTGGACGACCTCTTCATCGGGCTGATCGCCTACGACCGCCTGTACCTGAAGGCCGACGCTTCCACGCGCGCCAGCTTCGAGGCCGCCGGCTGCCAGCCCTTCGTCTACGACGGGGCCGGCAAGTCGGTGACGATGGGCTACTTCAGCGCGCCCGAAGAGGCCATGGAGTCGCCGCCGCTGATGCAGCCCTGGGCCCGGCAGGCGCTCGCCGCGGCGCTGCGCGCCAGGGCGTTGAAACCACCGGCCAGGGCGCCCAAGGCCCAGGCCAAGGCGCGCAAGGGTTCGGCCACGACGGCGCCGAAGAAGCCCTGACGGCGCGGCTTCCATTGCACGCTGACGGCATGGCCGGCATCCCAGGGCTCGATCACGGCGTTTTCGCCGACCGTGAGAAGCAGCCGTTCACCGGCTTCGACGCGGTGGTCGCCGAGCTCGCTGCCACGCGTCAGCCAGACCCGGCCTTCAAGCACCGTCAGCTCGCCGCCGAGGCGGCCCAGGTGCATGGCTTGCCCCGTGGACAGCGCCAGCGTGGTGTTCGCCGCAGCGCGGCGGGGGTTCAGGGTGGAGTGCGTATTCATCATCAATCTCCTGCGTTTGGTGATGCAATCATCGTCTCTTGCGCGTGGATAATCCAATGAAACCCAGGTCGCCGATTGATGCGTATTTGATATGAGTACCCGTTCCAGCCGCCCGCTTTCCCTGAACAACCTGCGCGCCTTCGAAGCGGTGGCGCGGCGCCTGAGCTTCAGCGACGCGGCCGACGAACTCTTCGTCACGCAGTCGGCCATCAGCCGCCAGATCAAGGGGCTGGAAGACGAACTCGGCGCCGCCCTGTTCGTGCGCGGCACGCGCCATGTCGAGATGACGCAGAGCGGCCAGATGCTGCTGCGCTCGGTCGAATCCAGCCTGCAGAAGATCGACGCCAGCGTGCGCCAGATCCGCCAGGTGCGCAGCCGCAAGCGCGTGAGCGTCACGACCTTCGCGTCGTTCGGCTCCTTGTGGCTGCTGCCGCGCATCGAGGCCTTCCAACGCCTGCACCCCGACATCGACATCCGCGTCTCGGCCGCCGACCAGATTGCCGACCTCGACGACCCCGAACTCGACCTCGCGCTGCGTTATTGCAGCCCGGCGCAGGCGCCGGCCGGCGCGCAGCGGCTGTTCGGCGAGGTGCTCACACCGGTGGTGAGCCGCTCGCTGGCCGAACAGATCCAGCGCGGCGACGCGCCACCGCTTTCCTGCGCCGCCGACCTGGTGCAACACACGCTGGCCGAAGAAGACGACACCAAGGTGAGCACCGAGTACCTCAGCTGGCGGCGCTGGCTCACGCTCAACGGCCAGCCTGCGCTGCAACCCAAACGCTGGCTCTACCTGAACTTCACCTACCAGCAGGTGCAGGCAGCGCTGGCCGGCCACGGCGTGGCACTGGCCCGCGTGGCGCTGGTGTTCGAGGCCTTGCAGCGCGGCGAACTGGTCGAACCCTTCGGCCTAGCCGGCCGCGTCGACAGCCCCTACATGTACTGGCTGGTCAGCGCACCGGCCAGCCTCGGGCGGCCGGAAGTGAAACAGTTCTGCGACTGGGTGCTGGACCACGCCGCGCTCACGCGCGAGGCGATCGGCGACGACGGAAGCGCGTGAGCGAGCAGCGTTACGTGACGCCCTGTTCGGTGACGATCAACGTCAGGGCCTGATCAAAAGCCTGCGGCACGAACGACGCGGAATCCAGTTCGCCCACCGACCACGCCACGCCGATCGAAGTCACGTCGGGGTGCTTGGCGAGCCAGCGATCGAAAAAACCACCACCGTAACCGAGCCTGAAGCCGCCGCGCGTGAAGCCGAGGCAGGGCACGAGCACCACGTCGGGCACGGCCGGGGCGCCGTCGCTGGCGGGAATGCCGCACTCGTCGCGCAGCGTCGGCGCCGCGCCGTTCCAGCGCCGGTAGTGCATTTCGACCGGCTGCTTGCGCGCGAACGGCAGCGCCAGCGGGAATGTTGCCAGAAGGGTGTCGGCAGCAAGCAGCGCGGGTGCGTTAAATTCGGACCGGATCGGCCAGTACACGCCCAGCAGCTCGGGCTCCAGGTCGATCAAGATGGAACTCAGGCCCCGCGCCAGGGCTCCATCGGCAGCGGCGGCCTGCGGGCCGCCGACAAATTCGTTGCGCCGCGCCAGCAAAGTCTGGCGCAACGCCTTTCGGGCTTCAAGGGCCGCTTCGGTCGGTGCTGAACTCAAGATGACCCCGTAATGACGTTGAACCCCAGTTTCGAATCAGTATATGAGCGCCCCCGCCGGGCCGCGTGGTGGTGCGGCTTGCTGCTCGGCGCCAGCCTGCTCGGCGTGGCGCCGGCCGCGTGCGCGCAGAACAACGACACCAACATCACCGACGCACGCGAAGCCTTCCGCAAGAAAGACCGTGCGCGCCTCATCGTCACGCGGGCTGTGGCGCTCGCGGCCAACCACCCGCTGGCGATGTGGCCCGACTACTGGGAGCTGACGAACCGCATCGGCGAAGTGCAGCAGGCCGAAGTCACCGAGTTCGAGACCCGCTGGGCAGGCACTTACGTGGAAGACCGCTTTCGCAACGACTGGCTGCTGGAGCTGGGCAAGCGCCGCGACTGGGTCAACTTCGCGGCCGAGTTCCCGCGCTTTCGCATGAACGACGACCGTGAGGTCACGTGTTATGGCTTGCTCGTCGACCACCTTGCCGGCAAAGACGTGCGCGAGGCCGCACTGGCCTCGTGGCTCGCCCAACGCGACGCCGACGACGGCTGCGCGCTGCTGGCCGCGACGCTCGTCGACGCCAAACAATTCACGAGTGCCGACGTGTGGCGCAAGGCGCGCTTCGCGATCGACGCCGGCCGCCCGCGCGCGGCGCGCCAGGCGGCGATGCTCATCAGCGTGGCCGCGGGCAGCGCCCTCGGCGAGCTGACCGACAACCCGGCGCGCTACATGACCCGCAGCGCTTCGGCCGTGTCGCGCACCAACGCTGAACTGACGCTGCTGGCGCTGATGCGCATGGCCAGCAACGACCCCGAAGCGGCATCGGGCCTGCTCAACGAACGCTGGGAGCGCGCGCTGCCGGCCGACCTGGCCGCGTGGGCCTGGGCGTCGGTTGCAAAACAGTCGGCGATGAAACTTCAGCCCGAAGCCGCCGACCATTACCAGCGTGCGGCGCTGAGCTCGGCACGCGCCGGCCGCGACCTCGACTGGCCCGACGACACTCTGGCCTGGAAAGTGCGCGCCGCGCTGCGCGCCGACAACGGAAAGGCACGCTGGCAGCAGGTCATGCAAGCCATCAACGCGATGGGCGCGGCCGAGCAGCGCGACACGGCCTGGGTCTACTGGAAAGCACGCGCGATGCTCGCCATCGCCGGCGACTCGCAAGACACCGAATCGATGCGTGGCATGGGCCGCGAACTGCTGAGCGGCATTTCGAACCAGGTGAACTTCTACGCCGCGATGGCCGCCGAGCAACTCGGGCAGGCGGTGTTCATGCCGGCACGACCCGAACCGCTGACACCCGAAGAGCGCGTGGCCACGCTGCAAAAACCCGGCCTCGTGCGCGGCCTGCAGCTCATCAACCTCGGCCTGCGCAGCGAAGGTGAACGCGAATGGAACTTCACGCTGCGCGGCATGAACGACCGCGAGCTGCTCGCCGCGGCGCAACTGGCCTGCGACCGCGAGGTCTACAAGTCCTGCATCAACACCAGCGACCGCACGCGTGGCGAGATCGACATGGCACAGCGTTTCCCCATGCCCTACCAGAAAGAAGTGACGACGCATGCACGCGAGATCGGGGTCGACGCGGCCTATGTGTACGGCCTGATCCGCCAGGAGTCGCGCTTCATCATGGATGCGCGTTCGGGTGTGGGCGCTTCCGGCCTGATGCAGCTGATGCCCGCCACCGCACGCTGGACGGCGAAGAAGATCGGCCTGCCCTACACGCCCGATCTGATCACCGACCGCGACACCAACATCAAGCTCGGCACCTCGTACCTGAAACTCGTGCTCGACGACTTCGGCGGTTCGCAGGCGCTGGCCGCGGCCGCGTACAACGCCGGCCCGGGGCGCCCGCGCAGGTGGCGTGACGGGCCATCGCTGGAAACGGCGGTGTGGGCCGAGAACATCCCCTTCCCCGAAACGCGCGACTACGTGAAGAAGGTGTTGAGCAACGGCAGCTACTACGCGGCGCTGATGACCGGCCAGGCGCCATCGCTGAAAGCGCGGCTCGGACGCGGCGTGTCACCGGCCAGCGCCAACACCGTCGAGAACAAGGACCTGCCTTAGCGTTGCAGCCGCGCGCATCAATCGCATGCGCAAACGTCAAGCCTGACGCGCACGCTGGCGGTTAGCATGCCGCTCTTCAATCGAACGAGGCGGCCATGAAGCTCTACATCGGCAACAAGAACTATTCGTCATGGTCGATGCGGCCGTGGGTGCTGCTCAAACAAGCCGGCATCCCGTTCGAAGAGGTCAAGCTGCGCTTCGACGCGTTTTCACCGGAGTCGAAGTTCAAGACCGAACTCGCGCGCGTCAGCCCGGCCGGGCACGTGCCGGTGCTCGTCGACGCCGACCTCGTGGTGTGGGACACGCTGGCCATCGCCGAATACCTGGCCGAGCGTTTCCCTGACAAGCAACTCTGGCCGCAGGACGCGAAGGCGCGCGCCCGCGCACGCAGCGTCTGCGCCGAAATGCATTCTGGCTTCGGCGCGCTGCGCACGCACTTCCCGATGAACATCGAAGCCGCCTTGCCCGAAGTCGGCGCGCGTGTGCTGACCGAGCAGGCTGGCGTGCGCGACGATCTGGCGCGGCTCGTCGGCATGTGGTCGGCGCTGCTCGAGACCAGCGGCGGCCCGCTGCTGTTCGGCAAGTTCAGCATCGCCGATGCCTTCTTCGCGCCGGTGGTGATGCGCCTGAACACCTACCGGCCGCCGGTGCCCGCCGCCATCTCGGCCTACATGCAGCGTGTGACCGCATTGCCCGGCATCGCGGCGTGGGTCACCGACGCGCTGGCCGAACGCGACTTTCTGGCCTTCGAAGAGCCCTACCGTACGCAGGCCTAGCTGGTGTGAACGCCCGCCCGTGCCGGGCCTAAACTGCCCGGCATGAAACGTTATCTGGTCGGCGGTGCGGTACGCGATGCGCTGCTCGGGCGGCCCGGCCTCGACCACGACTGGGTCGTCGTCGGCGCAACGCCGCAAGAGATGCTCGACGCGGGTTACACCGCGGTCGGGCAGGACTTCCCGGTGTTCCTGCACCCGCAGACGCACGAAGAACACGCCCTGGCGCGCACCGAGCGCAAGACGGCGCCGGGTTACCGCGGCTTCGAAGTCCACGCCGACCCGGGCGTCACGCTCGAAGACGATCTGCTGCGGCGCGACCTGACGATCAATGCGATCGCGCAGGACGAACACGGCGCCTTGATCGACCCGCACGGCGGCCGGCGCGACCTCGAAGCGAAAGTGCTGCGCCATGTGTCGCCCGCCTTCGCCGAAGACCCGGTGCGCATCCTGCGTGTCGCGCGCTTCGCAGCACGCTTCAACGACTTCACGGTCGCCCCCGAAACGCTGGCGCTGATGCGGCAGATGGCCGACGCCGGCGAGGTCGATGCGCTCGTGCCCGAACGCGCGTGGCAGGAGCTGTCGCGCGGCTTGATGGAAGACAAGCCGTCGTGCATGTTCGACGTGCTGCGCGCTTGCGGCGCCCTCGCGCGGCTGCTGCCGGAGGTCGAGCGCCTGTGGGGCGTGCCGCAGCGCGCCGACTATCACCCCGAGGTCGACACCGGCGTGCACCTGATGATGGTGCTCGACATGTCGGCGCGCCTGCACACGAACCTGGCCGTGCGTTTCGCCTGCCTGGGCCACGACCTCGGCAAGGGCACGACGCCGGCCGACGTGCTGCCGCGCCACCTCGGCCACGAGCAGCGCAGCGTCGACCTGGTGCGCGCGCTGTGCGAACGCCTGAGGGTGCCGGTCGCCTGCCGCGAACTCGCCGAGGTGGTGGCGCGCGAGCACGGCAACATCCACCGCAGCGCCGAATTCGGCGCCGCCGCGCTGGTGCGCCTGCTGGAACGCTGCGACGCCTTCCGCCGCCCCGAGCGCTTCGCCGACACGCTGCTCGCCTGCGAATGCGACGCGCGCGGCCGCGGCGGCCTGGAAGAGTCGCCCTACCCGCAGCGGCCGCGGCTGGCGCAGGTGCTGGCGCTCGCGCTGTCGATCGACGCCACGGCCATCGCAGCCGACGCCGCAGCGCGCGGCCTGAAGGGCCCGGCGCTCGGCGAAGCGATCCATGCAGCGCGCGTGGCGGCAGTCGCAGCGGGTGTGGAGTAGGCCGCTGCGGGCAGTGGATTCCCGCCTGCAAAAAACGCCGCGGCACCGCAGAATTCCCGGCTTCGCTCCACAGCCGCCGCAACAACCATGCATCACCCAGAACGCGCCCGCGCCCCCCTCTTCCATTGGACGGCGCTGGCCGCTGCCACTGCGCTGAGCCTGGCCGGCTGCGCCACGCCAGCCGGCCCTCCGGCCGCCAGCACGGCGGCATCGGCCACCCCGCCGCCCGCCCAGGCTGCGGCGCCCACCCGCCCGGCAGCCGAGGCGCCCGCTGCCGCTGCTTCGGCACCCACAGCCACTGCGCGGCCTGACGCGGCCGCGCCGCGCCCGTTCGCCGACGTGAGCAAGAACGCCACGCGCGAAGACGGCTTCGTGCCGCTGTGGCGCGAGAAAGAGAAAGTCTGGCTGGAGATCGCGCCCGAGCGGCTCGGCAAGCCCTTCTTGTTCAGCGTCAACATCGCGCAGTCGGTGGGTGAGCGTGGCCTGTACGGCAGCCAGATGGGCGCACGCTGGCTGGTCGAGTTCCGCCGCATCGGCAACCAGATGCAGGTGGTGGCCAAGCAGGTGGGCTTTCGCAGCCCGAGCGACGCGCAGTCGAACCGCGCGGTCGGCGAAGGCTTCAGCGAAAGCCTGATCGCCTCGGCGCCCGTGGCCAGCGCCGACCACCCCGAGCGCAAGGCGGTGCTGGTCGACGCCAGCTTTCTGCTCGGCGACGTGCTGGGCTACAGCACGCGGCTCGAGCAGACCTTTCGCCTGCCCTTTGCCGCCGACCGCCCCAATTCCTACTTCGAGGCGGTGCGCGCCGAGGCCGGGCTGACCACGCTGTCGACCAAGGTGCACTTCGCCGTGCCGCGCATCCCGGCGCCGCCGCTGTTGCCACCCGGCGCACCCGCGCCTCAAACACCGCCGCCTCCGGCCACCACGCCCGACGCGCGCAGCTTTTTCATCGGCTTCGTCTACAACTTCCGTGAACTGCCCGAGCAGCCGATGGCCGTGCGCGCCGCCGACCCGCGTGTCGGGTTCTTCACCGACAGCTACACCGACCTGTCCGGCGACTTGCGCGCCAACCCGCGTGTGCACAACCTCAGGCGTTGGCGCCTCGAGAAGAAGGACCCACAGGCGGCGCTGTCCGAGCCGGTCAAGCCCATCACCTACTGGATGGACCGCAACATCCCCCAGCGTTACCGCGCCAGCGTTCAGGCCGGCATTCTCGAGTGGAACAAGGCGTTCGAACGCATCGGTTTCAAGGGCGCCATCGTCGCGCGCCAGCAAGCCGACGACGCCACGTTCGACAACATGGACGCGGGGCACGCCTCGGTTCGCTGGTTCGTCGGCGCCGACGTGGGCTTCGCCATCGGCCCCAGCCATTCCGACCCGCGCACCGGCGAGATTCTCGATGCCGACATCGGCCTGAGCGACGTCTTCGGCCGCAGCGCGCGCCGCCTGGCACGTGACGACGTGGCCGCACCGTTCGGTCACGGTGCTTCAGACGATACCTGCACGTACGCGGCCGAAGGTGCCAATGAAATGGCGTTTGCGCTCGACCTGCTCGAAGCCCGCGGCGAACTCGAACCCGACAGCCCGGAAACCGAAGCCTTCGTGCAGGCCTACATCAAGGATGTCGTCACCCATGAAGTGGGCCACACGCTGGGCTTGCGCCACAACTTCAAGGCCAGCACCAGCGTCACGCGCGCACAGCTGAAGGACAAGGCCTTCGCCAGCACGCACGGCATTTCTGGTTCGGTGATGGACTACAACGCCTTCAACCTGGCACTGGCGGGCGAGCCCAAGGGCGAGGCCAACATGAGCACGCTGGGTTCCTACGACTACTGGGCCATCGAGTACGGTTACAAGCCGCTCGACGGCAGCGGCGAAACCGCGGCTCTGCGGGCTACCGCCGAGCGCAGCCTCGCCGACCGTTCGCTGGTTTTCGCCGACGACGGCGACGTGGGCAGCGACGCGCTCGACCCGCTGGTCAACACCTTCGACCTGGGCGACGACCCGCTGGCCTACGCACAACGCCGCCTCGCGTTGTCGAAGGAACTGTGGGCGCGTGTGCAGCAGCGCCGCCCGCAGCTCGGCGACGACCCCGAGCGGGCACGGCGCAGCGTGCTGGCGGGCTTCCGCCAGGTGGGCGCACTACCGGCCATCGCCGCCAAGTACGTGGGCGGCATGCACACCGAGCGCGCCCAGCCCGGCAGCGGCACGGCCACGTTCCGCCCGGTGGAGCCGGCCCAGCAGCGCCAGGCCTTGCGCTTCTTGACCGACGAGCTTTTCAGCACCGCGAGTTTTCGCTTCCGCCCCGAGTTCCTGGCATCGCTCACGCCCGACTACATCGAGTTCAACCGCGCCGGGCCGCTCTCGGTGCCGGCCGCCGTGCTGGCACTTCAGACCCAGACGCTGGACCGCCTGTTCGACCCCGGCACCGCGCGCCGCCTGCTGGAGCTGCCCAACTACCTGCCGGAGGCACAACGCAAGGGCAGCATCTCGCTCAACGAGGTCTACGCCACCTTGCAGGCCGCCGTGTGGAGCGAGCTGAAGAGCGGCAAAGACATCGACGCGCTGCGCCGCAGCCTGCAGCGTGAACACCTCAAGCGCCTGCAAAGCGTGCTCACGCGGCCGTCGCCGGCCCTGCCGGCGGATGCGATCAGCCTGGCCCGCATGCAGGCCGTGGAACTGCAAAGCCAATTGCGCGCCGCGTCGGCGCGCGGCGGCCAGTCGGTGGAAAGCCGTGCGCACGTGCAAGACGCGCTGGCGCTGTTGACCGAAGCACTTCGCGCCACGCTGCAACGCGGGTGACAGCGCGCTGCTCCCGCGGCGAACAGAATGTTCGTTCGCCGCCCCGGCGCGCACCCACCACACGGCAAGAGGCCCACACCATGACCGATCTGTTCACACTCCAGGGCCGCACCGCCCTCGTCACCGGCGGCTCGCGCGGCATCGGCCGCATGATCGCGGCGGGTTTCCTGGCGCAGGGCGCCAAGGTCTACATCTCGTCGCGCAAGGCGGCCGATTGCGACGCCACGGCGAAAGAGCTGTCGGCCCACGGCACATGCGTCTCACTGCCGGCCGACGTGTCGACGCTCGAAGGCATCAACGCCCTGGTCGCGGCTTTCACAGCGCGCGAAGGCTCGCTCGACATCCTGGTCAACAACGCCGGCGCCGCCTGGGGCGAGAGCTTCGACACCTTTCCGGAAAAGGGCTGGGACAAGGTCGTCGACTTGAACTTGAAGGCACCGTTTTTCCTGACGCAGGCGTTGATTGCGCCGCTGCGCGCCGCCGCGAAAAAGCAGCCGGCCAAGGTGATCAACATCGCGTCGATCGACGGCATCTCGGTGAACCCGCAGGAGACGTATTCCTACGCCGCGAGCAAGGCCGGGTTGATCCAGCTGACGCGCCGCATGGCGCTGCGCCTGGCGCAAGACAACATCGTGGTCACGGCCATCGCGCCGGGGGCGTTCGCGTCAGAGATGAACCGCGTGGCGCGCGACCAGGCCGAAGAAACCGCCAAGCGCATCCCAGCCCAGCGCATCGGCCGCGACGACGACATGGCCGGCGCGGCGATCTACCTCGCCTCGCGCGCCGGTGACTACGTGATGGGCTCGACGCTGGTGGTCGATGGCGGGGTCACGCACGCTCGGGGGTAGTGTTGCTGGCAAAAGACCTTGCTCGCCCAGTTCGATTGCGGACAATGTGTTGAAATTCGTCCGTTATTGAACTACCCTCCGGGCATGAACGCGATCCTCAAACCCGTTGCCCCGCCCGTCGACCTGGCCTCTGCATCGGCCGCGCAAGCCGCATTGCGCAGCTTCTGGCGCCTGTGCGACGCCTGGAAGCTCGGCGCGCAAGAACAGGCGATCTTGCTCGGCGTCGGCCGCACCACGCTGTACCAATGGAAGAGCGGCAAGGTCGGCCCGCTCGACCGGCACGTGATGGAGCGGCTTTCCTACCTGTTCGGCATCTACGCGGCATTGCAGATCCTGCTGCCGGTGGCCGAGCGCGCCGACGAGTGGGTGCGCAAGCCGAACCAGGCGCCGGTGTTCGGTGGCGCCTCGGCGCTCGACCGCATGCTCGGAGGTCAGGTGGCCGACCTCTACGTCGTGCGCCACTACCTCGACGCGCAGCGCGGGGGCAAAGCGTAGTGACGGTTTCGATCGCGCGCATCCCGCTCACTCCCACCCTCTGGCGCACCAGCTTCCGCCTGATCCCGTCGCGTTACCCGACCGTCGGCCTGTACGACACCATCGCCGACCCGGCCGACCTCGACGTGGTGTTCGCAATCGAAGCGCTGACCAACCCGCGCATCCGCGATGAAATCGGCCAGCTGCAACTGGTGCCGCCCGACGAACGCGTGAGCGGCCCCGGCAGCACGCCGATCATGGCCGCCTTCACGCACCTGAACCCCGAGGGTTCGCGTTTTTCGAACGGCAGTTACGGCGTGTACTACGCAGCGCAGACGCTAGATACGGCCATCGCTGAAGTCAGCCACCACCGCGCGGTGTTCCTTGCGCGCACGGCAGAGCCGGCGATCGATGTGGACATGCGCGTGATCAGCGCCAGCGTCGATGCGTCGCTGCACGACCTGCGCAGCATTCGCAAACACGCGGCCGAACTTTTCGACCCGGATCGCTACGACGCGCCGCAGGCGCTCGGCCAGCAGCTGCGCGAAGCCGGCAGCTGGGGCGTGCGCTTCCCGAGCGTGCGCGACAAGAGCGGCGAGTGCGTGGGCCTGTTTCGCCCCAAGGCCTTGCACCATGCGAAGCAGGGTGCGCACATCGCCTTGCACTGGGATGGCCAGCGCATCACGCACTGGTACGAAAAACGCGGTCCGAAATTGCTCAGCCCGTGAAACCTGCGGGCGCAGGCACCTCCATCGCCAGCAGCACTTGCGCGTAGGCTTTCGCGAGGTTGTCGGTGTGCAGCGAGGCCATGCCGCCGCCGCCCAGCACATCATGCAACACGAAGTTGATGGCGTTCAGGCCGGGCAGGTCGAAGCGCTCCACCAGACTCGGTGATCGATGCGCGAAATGCGCCGCCACGCGCTCGGGTGTCAACCACGCCGACAGCAGCGGCAGGTCTTCGGCGCGGCGCGCGATCAGCCCGATGTTGGCCTTGTCACCCTTGTCACCCGAGCGGCCGTGGGCCAGGCGGATCAGCGGCACGCGCGGAGCGTCCGAAGGAACAGAAGCGCTGGCATGGCGCAAGGCCGGTGCGAGCGCAGACGCATCGAAGCCGCCCTCGGCCAGGACCGCGACCGGCACACGCTCGCCTTGCACGTCGATCTCGACCGCGAGCGCCGCTTTCGGCCACAGAAAGGAAAACAGCCGCACCACCGGCGTCGGGTTCGGCCGGCCGCCGACCAGGCCGAGCGTGCCAGGCGCCATCGAGGTGGCGGCGGGCGCGAACTCGCGAGCGAACAGTTCGAGGCTGTCTTTCGATGCGCACTTTGCGCTCATTTTCAGCACCACCTCGCGCGCGCTCAAGTTCGCGTGTGCGCCAAACATGTCTTCGCCACCGAGCACTTCGATGCGCGTCTCGCTGAACGGCGGCAGGCCGCGTGCGTCGAGCATGCGGCCCATGCGCGTGAGCAGCGCCTGCCCGGTGCGGCGCGCCTTGGCCACCGCCTGCTCGCCGGCGATCGTCAGGAAACCGGTGTTGCGGTAACCGTCGGCGAAGGTCGCGCTGACCTTGTAACTTGCGGTCGGCGCGCGGCCGGTCGCACCCGACACACCGACACGGTGTTCACCGAGCTGCACCAGCTTCACACCGGTGAAATCGCAGCTCACGTCGGGCACGAGGTAGGCCCGCGGGTCGCCGATTTCATAGAGCAGTTGTTCGCCCACCGTTGCCGGTGTCACGAGACCTCCGGTGCCGCCGGCCTTGGTGATGACGAAGCTGCCGTCGGCGCTGGCCTCGACGATGGGAAAGCCGATGTTCTCCCAGTCGGGCACGTCTTGCCAGTCGGTGAACAAGCCACCGGTGCACTGCGCGCCGCACTCGATCAAATGGCCGGCGAGCGTGCCTTGGGAGAGTTTGTCGTAGTCGTTGCCGGCCCAGCCAAACTCGTGCATCAGCACCCCGAGCGTCACCGCCGAATCGACGCAGCGGCCGGTGATGACCACATCACAACCGGCACCGAGCGCCGCCGCGATCGGCAGTGCGCCAAGGTAAGCGTTGACGCTCGCCACGCGCTGCGGAAACGCCGCGCCGCTGAACATTTCGGTCACGCCACTGGCGCGAAACTGCGCCGCCATCGCGCCCAGATCGTCACCGAGAACAACACCCACCTTCAGCGTGAGCCCGAGTTCCGCGGCCAACGTGAGCAGCGCGTCGCGGCACGCGAGCGGGTTCACGCCGCCGGCATTCGCCACCACGCGAATGCCCCGCGCGCGCAAGGTGGGCAAGGCCTCGCGCATCATGATCTGCACGAAATCGACCGCATAGCCGGCGTTTGCATCTTTCGCACGCTGCGCGGCCAGGATCGACATCGTCACTTCGGCGAGGTAGTCGAACACGAGGTAGTCGACCTCACCCGACGCCAGCAGCTGCGGCACCGCGAGGGCGGTGTCGCCCCAAAAGCCCGAAGCACCGCCGATGCGCACCGTGCGCCCTGCCCGCTCTGGCCGATTTCCCATCGATCTTCTCCTTGGTCCGCCCAGCGCATTGTGCGCAGCGACAACCGCGCTGCGCTCAGGGTAATCGGCAGCAGCAGCAATTTGAAGGCAGCGCGAATATCATGCGCCGAGCCAAAAGGAGAGACACCGATGAGCACGCTGAACGTCAACGGAAGCCCCCGCGAATTCCAGGCCGAACCCGACACGCCGCTGCTCTGGGTGTTGCGCGAGCAGCTCGGCCTGACCGGCACCAAGTACGGCTGCGGCATCGCGCAGTGCGGTGCCTGCACGGTGCACATCGACGGCGTGGCCACGCGCTCGTGCGTGCGGCCGGTTTCCACCGTCTCGGCCACCGACAAGATCGTGACGATCGAAGGCCTGTCGCCCAACGCATCGCACCCGGTGCAAAAGAGCTGGGCCGCGCTCGACGTGCCGCAATGCGGCTTCTGCCAGGCCGGCATGATCATGGCGGCGGCGGCGCTGCTCAAGAGCAAACCGAAACCAACCGATGCCGACATCGACAACGCGATGACCAACATCTGCCGCTGCGGCACCTACAACCGGGTTCGCGCGGCCATCAAACAAGCCGCGACCGGCGCCTGACACGGGAGGCTTCGATGAACGACTCATCCACCGCAAGCACTGCCCTCGCCGGCCTGGATCGGCGCCACTTCATCGGCGCTTCGGCGCTCGCCGCCGGCGGCCTCGTCGTCGGCTTCTACATCCATCAACGCGCGGGCGCACAAAGCACCGTCGCCACGCTGCCCGAAGTGAACGCCTGGGTCGTCGTGAACCCCGACGACTCGGTCGTGATCCGCATTGCCCGCTCCGAAATGGGCCAGGGCACGCTCACCGGGCTGGCCCAGCTCGTCGCCGAAGAGCTCGAATGCGACTGGGCCAAGGTGCGCACCGAGTACCCCACACCGGGGCAGAACCTGGCGCGCAACCGCGTGTGGGGCAACTTCTCGACCGGTGGCAGCCGCGGCATCCGCGAGTCGCACGACAACGTGCGCAAGGGCGGCGCGCTGGCGCGCACGGTGCTCATTCAGGCGGCGGCCGACGAGTGGAAAGTGAACGCGGCCGAATGCAGCGCCGCCAACGGCGTGATCACGCACACGCCGAGCGGCCGCAGCACCAGCTTCGGCAAGGTGGCCGCCGCCGCCGCGAAACTCACGCCGCCGGCCCAGGTGACGTTGAAAGACCCGAAGAGCTGGAAGCTCGCCGGCAAGCCCGTCAAGCGCCTGGACACACTCGCCAAACTCGACGGTTCGCAGGTCTTCGGCATGGACCTGAAGATGCCGGGCCTGTTGAACGCGGCCGTCAAGGACTGCCCGGTGTTCGGCGGCAAGCTGAAGAGCTTCGACGCCGCGGCGATCGCGTCCAAGCCCGGGGTGAAGAAGGTGCTGCGCGTGAACGACAGCACCGTCGCCGTGGTGGCCGACACCTGGTGGCATGCCAAGACCGCGCTCGACGCGCTGCCGATCGTGTGGGACGAAGGCGCGAACGCGAAGGTGTCGAGCGCGAGCATCGCCGCGGTCTTGAAGGAAGGCTTGAGCGCGCCTGATGCCATCGTCGGCAACAGCATCGGCGACGCGCCCAAGGCGCTCGCCAGCGCAGCCCGCAAGATCGAAGCGGTCTACGCCTACCCGTTCCAGAACCACGCGACGATGGAGACGATGAACGCGACCGTGCGCTGGACGCCCGAGCGCTGCGAAGTCTGGTGCCCCACCCAGAACGGCGAAGCGGCGCTTGCCGCCACCGCCGAAGCGGCCGGCTTGCCGCCCGCGAAGTGCGAGGTTTACAAACTGAACCTCGGCGGTGGCTTCGGCCGGCGTGGCGCGCACGACTGGGTGCACCAGGCGGTGGCCATCGCCAAGCAGATGCCGGGCACGCCGGTGAAGATGATCTGGTCGCGCGAAGAGGACATGACGCACGGCAAGTACCACCCCATCACGCAGTGCAAGCTCACCGCCGGGCTCGACGCACAAGGCAACCTGAACGCACTGCACATGCGCATTTCGGGCCAGTCGATCCTGGCTGGGCTGGCGCCGCAAAGCCTGCAGAACGGCAAGGACCCGGTCGTGTTCCAGGGGCTGATCTCGAACAGCCCGGAAGGCTCGATCGGCTACGCGGTGCCGAACCTGCTGGTCGACCACGCGATGCGCAACCCGCATGTGCCGCCAGGCTTCTGGCGCGGCGTGAACCTGAACCACAACGCGATCTACCTCGAGTGTTTCGTCGACGAACTCGCGCACGCCACCGGCAAGGACCCGCTCGCGTTCCGGCGCGCGCTGCTCGTCAATTCGCCGAAGCACCTGGCCGTGCTGAACGCAGTGGCCGAGCGCGCCGGCTGGGACAAGCCGGCACCGAAAGGCGTGTACCGCGGGCTGGCGCAGATCATGGGTTTCGGCAGTTACGTGGCGGCCTGCGCCGAAGTGTCGGTGAGTGACGCCGGCGTGTTGAAGGTGCACCGCATCGTCGCCGCCACCGACCCGGGCCACGCCGTGAACCCGCAGCAGATCGAAGCGCAGGTCGAAGGCTCGTTCGTCTACGGCCTGTCGGCGGCGCTGTACGGTGGCTGCACCGTGAAAGACGGCCGCATCGAGCAAGACAACTTCAGCAGCTACCCGGTGATGCAGATGGACAGCTGCCCGAAGGTCGAGACCATCGTGATGCCCTCGGGGGGCTTCTGGGGCGGTGTCGGCGAGCCCACCATCGCGGTGGCCGCACCGGCGGTGTTGAACGCGATCTTCGCGGCCACCGGCAAACGCATTCGCGAGCTGCCGCTGAAGAACCACAGCTTGAAGAAGACATGAACGTGTGGCGCGCCGCGAGGGCGTGCGTGGGGCTGATCGGCTTCGCGCTCTGCGCTTCGGTGCAGGCGCAAACGCCTGAGCGGCTGGCCGCGGTCCAGATCGTCGGCGACACGATTCCGCAGGCGCTCACCACGACACCGGGCGACGCTGCGCGCGGCCGCGCCATCGTCACGAACAAGCAACTCGGCCTGTGCCTGCTGTGCCACACCGGGCCGTTCGATGACGAACCGTTCCAGGGCAACCTCGCACCCGATCTGGCCGGCGCAGGCGCACGTTTGACGGAAGGCCAGCTGCGCTTGCGCCTGGTCGACAGTCGGCGCATCAACCCCGCGACCATCATGCCGGCCTACCACCGCACCGAAGGCCTCGTGCGTGTCGGCCCGGCCTGGCAAGGCAAGCCGCTGCTGGCGGCGCAGCAGGTCGAAGACGTGGTGGCGTTCCTTCTCACGCTGCGCGCGGCGCGATGAACCGCACCCGCCGCAAGATCATCCACGCCGGCGCCAGCCTCGGTGTGATCGGCTGGGCACGCGCGGTCACCGCAGCCGAAGGCGGCGTTGAGATCGCGCTCGCACTGGCCATCAAACAATACGTGGGCGATGCGGTCGTGCGCGCCGGCAAGGTCAAGCTCGACGTGGCCGAGCTGGTCGAGAACGGCAACACCGTGCCGCTGAGCGTGGCGGTCGACAGCCCGATGACGGCCACTGACCACGTGAAAAGCATCGCCATCTTCAACGAACGCAACCCGCAGCGCGACGTGATCCGCTTCGCGCTCGGGCCGCGCAGCGGCCGCGCGTTGGTGGCCACACGGATCCGCCTGGCCACGTCGCAGAAGCTCGTCGCGATCGCGCAGCTCAGCGACGGCTCCTACTGGTCGCACAGCGCCGACGTGATCGTCACGCTCGCGGCCTGCGTGGAAAGCTAACGAGCATGGCACGCGCACTGATCACCCTGCCGGCCAGCGCGAAGCGCGGCGAAGCGATCGAGATCCGCACGCTGATCGCGCACCCGATGGAAACCGGTTATCGCCCCGGAGAAGACGGCCGCATCGTGCCGCGCGACCTGATCCGCCGCCTGAGCTGCCACTACAACGACGAGCTGGTGTTCAGCGCCGAGATGTTTCCGGCCACATCGGCCAACCCTTTCGTTTCGTTCTACACGCTCGCGCTGGCCAGCGGCACGCTGCGCTTCACGTGGGAAGGCGACAACGGCTTTCTGCAGACCGAGAGCCGCTCGATCAGCGTCACATGATCGGACAGGCCCGGTTCGCCGCGTGCAGGGCAGTGTTGCTCGTGCTCGCGGCCACCAGCTTCGTCTGCGTCGCCGCCGACAAGGACCCACGCCGTTCGGGCTTCGACTTCATGAGCCCGCAGACAAAAGCGATGCAGCAGGACGACGCGTCGAACCCGGCGATGTTGTGGGTGTCCGACGGCGAAGCGCTGTGGAACCGCCGGCCCGGCGCGAGCGAGCGTGCTTGTGCCGGTTGCCACGCCGCGGCACCCGAGAGCATGCGTGGCATCGCCGCCAGCTACCCGCGCTTCGACGCGACGCTGCAGCGGCCGCTCGACCTGAGGCAGCGCATCAACGTGTGCCGCGTCGAACACCAGCATGCGCCGCCACTCGCCGCCGAGAGCCAGGAGTTGCTGAGCCTCGAAGCCTTCGTCGCGATGCAGTCACGCGGCCTGCCAATCAAACCCGACGCCGACCCGCGCGCTCAGCCATTCCGCGAGCGCGGCGCCGCGCTCTTCAAACAACGCATCGGCCAGCTCGACCTGTCGTGCACCACCTGCCACGACGCGCTCGCCGGACAGCGCCTGGGCAGCGCGGTGATCCCGCAAGCACACCCCACGGGCTACCCGATCTACCGGCTCGAGTGGCAGGGCCTGGGCTCCCTGCAGCGGCGCCTGCGCGGCTGCATGAGCGGCGTGCGCGCCGAGCCGTTTGCCTACGGTGCGCCGGAACTCGTGGAGCTGGAGCTTTACCTGATGCAACGCGCCGCGGCAATGGCGCTGGAAGCGCCGGCCGTGCGGCCTTGATGCTGCGGCGTGAGAGGCGCTACCAGCTCAGCGGATTCACCCGGTACAGCCCGCTGAGCTCGCGGTACAGCGCGGCATGCTCGGCATGCAAACGCTGCGGCTGCTCGAAGAACACCTCGGACGCCACCGCGAAGAACTCGGCCGGGTCGGTGGCGCCGTAGGCACTCAGCAGCGAAGGTTCGCCTCTCGACGCCCGCTGCTGCAACAACGCGAACTCCGCGCTCATCACCCGTGCCCAGCGGGCGCGCCGGCCACGGCCACGCAGCCACGGCGCGCCATTGGCGGGGCCGTTTTCCTGGTCGAGTTGGTGCGCGAATTCGTGGATCACGACGTTGCGCCCGTCGTCGGGCACCTGCGCGCCTTCGAGCGTGTCTTCCCACGACAAGACCACCCGCCCGAGCGACCACGACTCGCCGGCCAGCGCGCGGCGCTGTTCCTGCAACACGCCGCTGCCGTCGGCATGCAGCTTGTCGACGATGAAGGCGCCGGGGTAGACGAGGATCTGGCGCAGCTTCGTGAAGCCGTCGCCGCGCCGGTTCAGCAGCAGCAGGCAGGCTTGCGCGGCGATCGTCACGCGCATCTCGTCGGTGACGACGAGGCCGTTGCAGCCGATGAACGGTTTTTCGGCGAGAAACACTTGCACGTGTTTTTTCAACTGCAGCTGCAGGTCGGCCGGCATCGTGTGGAAGTACGGCCAGCGCTGCCGCAGGATCTGCCGCCACTCGGGCGGGAACGGCTGGCGCCGCACCCGCTGGCGGCGCCATTCGGCGAAGAGTGGTTCGCGCAGCAGCCAGCCGAGCACCAGCAGCGTCGCGATCGTCAGAAAAAGCAAGGGCAAGGTGGGGCGCTGGCGGTGGGTGAGACTTTGCACGTGGGTGCGACGCACGGCATTTCAACTCCAGCCTCGCAGGCCGGCGGCACTTGACCCTCACGTTGCGTCAGGGCCTAAGCTCGCCCTTGCCGCGCGCGTGCCGGCGCAGTTGAGAGACGATTCATGTTGCTGAAGGTAGGTGAGCTGGCCAAACGCAGCGGCCTCACGGTGCGCACCCTGCACCACTTCGACGAGATCGGGCTGCTCCAGCCTTCGGCCCGCTCCGAGGCCGGCTACCGGCTGTACAGCCGCGATGACGTGGCCCGCCTGCACGGCATTCAGGCGCTGCGCCACCTGGGGCTGCCACTGAAGGAGATCGGCAGCATGCTGGCCGGCGACGGCAGCGCGCTGCCTACGATCGTGGCGCGGCAGATTCGCGCGCTCGAGCACGAGATCACGCAGGCCACCGAGCTGCGCGATCGCCTGGCGCTGATGATGGAGCGCTTCTCCGCCGGCGCCCAGCCCGAGATGGCCGACTGGCTGGCGTCGCTCGAAATGATGGCCACCTACGCGCGCTACTTCAGTGCCGACGAGATCAAGCGCATCCTCGGCAACTGGTCTCGCGTCGAGGCCGAGTGGCCGGCGCTCGAGGCCGAGGCGCGGCAGATGATGGCGCGCGGCGTGCTCGCCACCGACCTTGCCATGCAGCCGGTCGCACACCAATGGATGAGCCTGATCCACCACTGGCTGGACGGCGACTTCTCCCTCATCGAGCGCTGGGGCACGATGTACAAGGCCGAGCCGGCGGCCCGCCGCAAGACTGAAGGCCCCGACCTGAGCGTGGTGCGTTATGTGGAACAGGCCACCGAGCTGCGCATGGCACGCTGGCAGGCCCATTTCACGCTCGCCGACATGAGCCGCTTTCGGCGGGTGCCGCCGCGCGAATGGCGCGACGTCGGCGACGAGCTGCAGGCGCTGATGGCGCAGCACACGCCGCCCGACGCCCCCGCCGCCCAGGCGGCGGGTGCACGCGCCGATGCGCTGGTGAGCCGCACCGTCGGTGGCGACCCGGAGCTGCTGCGCAAGCTGGCCGCGGCGATGGCGGCCGAGCCGGTGCTGCGCGCCGGCGCAAACCTCGGCTCCGAGGCCATGGCCTACCTGAAAGCAGTGCGCGCAGCACGAGGGGCTTGACCCTGACGTTGCGTGAGGCCCGAGAGTGCGGCCATCGTCACGCACAGGAGCACGCTCATGACCTCTTCAGCTTCTTCCGCCACGCCGTCTGCCGCCACTTCGCCGCCCCGCAACAGCTTGCTGCGCGACCGCAACATGGCGTGGCTGATGGGCGGCTCGATGGTGTCGCTGCTGGGCGACCAGTTCACCCTCGTCGCCTTGCCCTGGCTGGTACTGCGCCTGACCGGCGACACGCTGGTGCTCGGCACCGTGCTCGCGCTGCTCGGCATTCCGCGCGCGCTGTTCATCCTGCTCGGCGGTGCGGTCGTCGATCGCTATTCGCCGAAGCGGGTGTTGATGTTCAGCAAGCATGTCAACACCGCCTTGCTCGGCGCGCTGGCGCTGCTGGTGCTGTTCGACCGACTCACCTTGCCGCTGGTGTACGTGCTTGCGCTCGGCATCGGCTTGTCGACGGCGTTCAGCATCCCGGCCGGCACGTCGATGCTGCCGCAGGTGGTGGCGCCGCAGCAGCTGCCGGCGGCGAACGGCCTGTTGATGGGTTTGCGCCAACTGAGCTTTTTCATCGGGCCGCTGCTCGCGGGGCTGGTGATCGCGCTGTTCGGTGACGGCCAGACCGGCGGCGTCGGCAGCCTGCGCGATGCCCACGGCCTGGGGCTGGCTTTCGGCCTGGACGCGCTCAGCTTCGTGCTCTCGGCGCTGACGCTGGCGCAGGTGCGCACCACGCCGGCAGCGCCGCGCGCCCACCCGCCGGTGCTGGCGGCGGTGGCCGAAGGGCTGTGCGCGTTCTGGCGCGACACCGCGTTGCGCAGCTGCTTGCTGTACTGGTCGGCCGTGGCCCTGCTCGTCACCGGGCCGGTGCAGATCGCGCTGCCGGTGCTCGCAAGCGAGCGGCCCGAGCTGGGCGCGGCCGCGTTCGGCGGCCTGCTCTCGGCCTACGGCGCCGGCACGCTGGCCGGCATGGTGGTCTCGGGCGCGCGGCCGCATTGGCGGGCCGTGAACCTCGGCTTGACGATTCTGCTGGTCGACGCGCTGGTGGGGCTGCTGTTCATGCCGCTCGGCCACATCAGCGCGTTGTGGCAGGGCCTGGCCTTGCTCGGTGCGATCGGCGTGCTCGGCGGCTACATGCAGGTGACGGTGTTCACCTGGATCCAGCGCCGCGTGGCGCCGGCCCTGCTCGGCCGCGCGATGAGCGTGTTCATGTTCATCTTCATGGGCCTGGCGCCGATCTCGTCGGCGGCCACCGGCTGGGTCTTGCGCAGCGTGAGCCTGCCCACGCTGTTCCTGGGCGCCGGTGGCGCGCTGGTGCTGCTTGTGATGTTGGCGCTCGCGGGCTCGGGGATGCGGCAGGTGAGCGACGGGCCGGCGGTCACACCCGCGCAGTGAGCTTCAATACCCCAGCGCCAGCCCCGAGTTTCGGCGCGGGTCGTTGGCGCCGTAGTAGCGGTTCTTGCCAACCGGCTTGCCACCGAGCGACGGCGCGCCGACCAGGATCGCCGCGAGGTGGTTCGCCGGCTGCGGGTTGCCCAGCTTCTGGCCCATGCCTTCGAGGAGCTTGCGGGTGTCGGGGCTGAGCGCGAAGTTCTCGACGTTGGTCAGGTCGGGCAGCCACTGCTGGTGGAACTTCGGCGCGTCGACCGCTTCCTGCACGTTCATGCCGTAGTCGATCACGTTGATGATGGTGTGCAATACCGCCGTGATGATGCGGCTGCCCCCGGGTGTGCCCACCACCATCACCGGCTTGCCGTCTTTCGTGACGATGGTCGGGCTCATCGAGCTCAGCGGGCGTTTGCCCGGGGCAATGGCATTGGCTTCGCCCTGCACCAGGCCGTACAGGTTGGGCACGCCGATCTTGGCGGTGAAGTCGTCCATCTCGTTGTTCAGGATCACGCCGGTTTTTGCGGCCGTGACCTTGGCGCCGAACCAGTCGTTCAGCGTGTAGGTCACCGAGACCGCGTTGCCCCACTTGTCGACGATCGAGTAGTGCGTGGTGTTGCTGCCTTCGTGCGGCGGAACGCCAGGCTTGATGTCTTTCGAGACGCCGGCCTTGTTCGGGTCGATCACGGCGCGAATCTTCGCCGCGTAGTCTTTGTCGAGCAGGCGCGCGAGCGGGTTCTTCACGAAGTCGGGGTCGCCGAGATAGCTGTTGCGGTCCATGTACGCATGGCGCATCGCTTCGATCTGGTAGTGCACCGACTGGGCCGAGCGGAAGCCCAGTTCCTTCAGCGGGTAACCCTCGAGGATGTTCAGGATCTCGCAGATCACCACCCCGCCCGAGCTCGGCGGCGGCGCCGAGACCACGCCGTAGCCGCGGTAGTTGCACTCCACCGGCGCCATCTCGCGGGTCTTGTACTGGTCGAGGTCGGCTTGCGTGATGATGCCCTTGCCGGCTTGGCTGCTGGCCACGATGGCGGCGCCGACTGGCCCCTTGTAGAAGCCTTCTTCGCCTTTGTCGCTGATGAGCTTCAGGGTGGTGGCCAGGTCCTTTTGCACCAGCTTCTGGCCGGGCGCGAAGGCCGTGCCGTTGTTCAGGAAGATCGCACCGGTGGCCGGATCCTTCTTGAAATCTTCGGTCGCGGTGACGAGCATGTCCACGTCACCCTGGTCGAGCACGAAGCCGTCCTGCGCGTACCTGATCGACGGTGCAATCAGTGCGGCACGTTTCATCGTGCCGTACTTGGCGAGTGCCAGCTCCATGCCCGAGACCGTGCCCGGCACGCCCACCGCGAGGTGGCCGTTGGTGCTCGCGCCCTTGATCACGTTGCCATCCTTGTCGAGGTACATGTTCGCGGTGGCGGCGAGCGGCGCTTTTTCGCGGAAGTCGAGAAAGGTCTTGCGGCCGTCGGCAAGCTGGATCGTCATGAACCCGCCGCCCCCGAGGTTGCCGGCCGCCGGGTAGACGACCGCCAGCGCATAACCCACTGCGACCGCCGCGTCGACCGCGTTGCCGCCGTCTTTCAGCACATCGACACCGACCCTGGTGGCCAGGTGCTGGGCGCTGACGACCATGCCGTTTTCAGCGGCGACCGGTGCTTGCGACGCGGCGAGCGCGGCGCCACAGCAGATGACCGACGCAATGAGGGTGAGTGCGGGCAGATTGAACTTCATGGTGTTGTCTCCGAAACGTTGTTGACAGCCGCCTCAGGCGAGCGGCGACACATCGAACTCACCCGCCAGCGCGGCCCACACCTTCGGCGCCGTCAGCGGCATTTGCAAACGCTCCGCCGCACGGCCCACGCCGGCGTGGTCGAGCGCGTCGATCACTGCGTTGACGACCGCCGGTGTCGCGCCGATCGTGCCCAGCTCGCCCACGCCTTTTACGCCGAGCAGGTTGGTCAGGCACGGGATCGTGGTGTCGAAGCGGGTCTCGAAGAAGCGGCTGCATAGGTCGGCGCGCGGCATCGCGTAGTCCATAAAACTGGCGGTCAGCATCTGGCTGCTCTCGCTGTCGTAGACCACCCGTTCGCACAGCGCCTGGCCCAGGCCCTGCACGACGCCGCCTTCGATCTGGCCCGACGCGATGGTCGGGCTCACGACACGCCCGATGTCGTTCACCGACGCGTAACTCACCACGTCGACGTGGCCGGTGTCCGGGTCGATCTCGACTTCGCACACGTGGCAGCCGTTTGGCCAGGTCGGTCCGCCGACCACGGCGGTGGCGTCGATGAAGATGCGCTGCTCGGACTGCTTGGCCGCGAGCTCGAACAGGCCGATGCCGACGTCGGTGCCGACCACCGTGAAGCGGCCGGCGAGGTATTCCACGTCGACCGCCGCCACTTCGAGCGCTTCGCTGGCGAGCTGCTTGCTGTGTTCGATGCTGCGCTCGGACGCGACGCGCACCGCCGAGCCGCCGGTGAACAAGGAGCGCGAACCGGCGCTGCCGAAGCCGTTGGCGCGGTCGGTATCGCCCTGCAGAACACGCACCTGCTGCGGCGGCACACCGAAGGTGTCGACCACCAGCTGGATGTAGCTGGTGGCGATGCCCTGCCCCATGGCCTGCGTGGCCGAGCCGATCTCGATGAAGCCGTCGGCCGTGATGTTGATGCTGGCGGTCTCTTCCAGCGCGTTGCCGCCGGTCCATTCGAGAAAGCTCGCAATGCCGCGGCCGCGCAGTTTGCCCTTCGCTTCGGTGGCGGCGCGCCGTGCGTTGAAGCCGTGCCAGTCGGCCAGCGCCAGGCCCTGGTCGAGCACCTGCTCGAAACGCCCGCTGTCGTAGACCTGCGCCATCGCGTTGGTGTAAGGCATCTGCTCGGGGCGGACCATGTTGATGCGGCGCAGCTCGGCCGGGTCCATCTTCAGCTTGCGCGCGGCCGCGTCGAACAGGCGCTCGGTGATGTAGATCGCCTCGGGCCGGCCGGCGCCGCGGTAGGCGCCGGTGGTGGCGGTGTTGGTCGTCACCGCCAGAAAGTGCAGGTCGACGGTCTGGATGTCGTAGATGCTGGTCGAGACCCACGGGCCGATCAAGACCTGGATCGCCACGCCGGTGGCGGTGGCGTACGCCCCGATGTTGGCCAGCGAGCGCACGCGCAGCGCGAGCACACGGCCGTTCGTGTCGAGCGCGAGTTCGGCGCGGCTGACCACGTCGCGGCCGTGCACGGCCGAGAGGAAGTCTTCCACGCGCTCGGCCTGCCAGCGCACCGCGATCTGCAACTCGCGCGCTGCGTAGGCGACGACGATGTCTTCGGGGTGGATGCCGGTCTTCATGCCGAAGCCGCCACCCACGTCGCCGACGACGACACGCACGTTGTCGGCCGTGAGGCCGGGGATCGTTTCGCACAGGCCGCTGCGCACGCCGGTGGGCATCTGGCTGCTGATGCGCACGGTCAGGCGCTGCGTGCCGGTGTCGAACGCGGCGACGATGCTGCGCGGCTCCATCGGGCTGGGCGCCAGGCGCTGGTTGCACAGGTCGAGCGAAACGGTGTGCGCAGCGCGCTCGAAAGCGAGCGCCGTGGCCTTCGCGTCGCCGTGGCGCATTTCGGCGGCGATGTTGTCGGGCGCCTCGGCGCACAGCACCGGCGCGCCGACGGCGGTGGCGCGCACCGCATCGACGACGGCCGGCAGCTCGTCGTAGTCGACCAGCACGGCTTCGGCCGCGTCACGCGCCGCTTCGCGCGTTTGCGCCACGACCGCAGCCACCGCTTCGCCGACGAAGCGCACCGTCTGGTGCGCCAGCGCCCGGCGCGGCGCGCTGGGGGCGGGGCTGCCGTCGGCACGCTGGAACCCGACCGGCCTGGGCATCGGTTTCACGCCCTTGAGCGCCAGCTGCTCGCCGGTGTAGA
>Ga0307516_10001973_pt1 | contig 28087 bp, 44 predicted proteins | sample 19_EM_MG_FD_203310 | JGI IMG/M metagenome (GOLD analysis project Ga0307516, IMG submission 203310) | Populus trichocarpa ectomycorrhiza microbial communities from riparian zone in the Pacific Northwest, United States - 19_EM | ecosystem: Host-associated > Plants > Roots > Unclassified | place...
CACCCCTCGCCGTCACGCCAGAGCAACGGCTGTGATGCCGTCAGTGATGGAGGCAACGCAAAGCTTCCCATTCATTCCGCTCCTATCTCCTGGATACCGGTTATCGCTTGCGGTCTGCTGCCTTCTACTCCCCAGGAGGTTCCCATGAGGGAGCGTGTCTCACATAACCTCACTCATGATACCACACTCAGGCCCGAAGGGCTCATGCTGCTCCGACCATAGTGGGTCTGGACCCTTCTTCCGAAGTGAGACCATCAGGTTCGTTAGGGGCCAACTCCGCTCCGGGGCTGTTTTGATGCGTTTGGATTCCACCCAACGGGATTGAAATACAGGCTAACGGAGACCCCCAGGTGCCGGTGAATGAGCGCTTGAGCCAAGGGAGTCCAACATATGCTTTGCGGTTCACCCAGGGTTACGCGATGCTGGTGCCTCACGCCTACCCGCGTTGGCCATCGTTGGCGTCTTCCGGTCTCAGTACGGAGAGGTGTCACGCCGACGACACCGCTGCTGTGACCTGAGATGGTCGAGCTGACAGTATACAGCAGTCCGGATCTTCCGGGTGGGCTAGTGGCCTTGCCACCTCGATAACGCATTCTGCGGCCGATGAAACGACTATTCTCAACCTGCGCATGCCGGACCTGGATGAATTGGGACGATGCGTCGTGCGACCATCACGTCCCGTTTGTTGAATCGACCACCCCCAAGAAACTCAATTCGTTGATCCCTGGCACATGGAGGATCGCTTCAACTTTTCACCACCATGGTCAAAGCGTGTTGCACTTGCTGGATGTCTGGTTCCACCAAGGCCGACTCGAGCACCGCCCTGCAGCCCCGGGGAACCCACGGACAGCCCCACAGGTCTCGACCTTTCCCTAGTTCGTGGTTCTTTGCTTTGGCTCCTTGATGTTCTTTTGTGTAGTGCCTTTTCCATTGTATCAAGATGATGTTGGTTGATTTTCATACAAAAGCGTATGCGCCAGTCCCAGTGAGGATTCCCCGGTGGATGGCGTTATGATACAGAACGAACGAAAGTCGAGATTCGGACTAACCCACTCTACAAGTTCAAACGTGGAGTCCCGACATCTGACTTCAAATTTACCCTGCTACCATCAACGCGGGCATCTCCCCACGTAACCTCTCCAACCACAGCACGACCGTGGGCGCGAACGAACTTGACCGTTCTCTTCCTGCCCTCCCCAGCAGGGTCTTCCACCTCGTCCTTGACATTGACCACGGGAGAGCTCACACTCGAAGACAACGAGAAGGTGCCCTCGTATGTGGGGTGCAGGTCAGCGCTGATCGATCCCGTGGAGGTTTTTGAGGTCAAGGCGAGGGTAGAGTCTACTGGAGCGTCGTCGAACTTGATGTGAATACTGGAAGTATCGGATTTCATGTCGATGAGGAAGGATCCTCCCGACGGAACCAGATCATCGACGGCATCGACGGCGAAGAGGGAGAACCTGGTATTGATGGCGCCGGTGTTTGTTATGATCGAAGCAGAGGTTGGAGGTTGTTGAGAGACGGTGGCGTCGCTGAGCATGGAGATATTGGCAACGATTGAACCGGTGGTTGTCTTCAGTGCCAAATACTCGGTCACGGTAAAGTTCCCGTGGATGCTCCCTGTATCGATGCGGATATCTGACGTGTCAGCTTCGATGTGCTAGGGATAGAAGTTGTGAAATGAGAATCTTGTTGCAGGATGGATGCGGCAGGAACCTACGTCGACCGATACATCCCCAGTTACGGACCTCACAGAAAACGTACTCGGCTTGACGTTGATGTCACCGAAGTGGACCTTGAGGATGGGGACGGAGACGGCGAAGTTCTCTATCTCGAACGGCTTGCTGAACTTAGGTATACGGACGGTCACTTCAGCCAACGTTGAACTCCCCCGGCGGGTGTATTTCGGGCCCTGAAACCAAATCAGAATACTGCCATGGAGCAAACCGTTATCGCTCACGAAGATACCGATACCAGTGCCACTGATGTTCTCCAGCAGGCAGAACTTGGTTTGACCAAAGACCCAATCGTCGTATTCGACGTCGAAATCGACAACAGCGTAGTCCTTCAACGAGGGGTCCTCAACGAACTCGACTTTACCGTGGACTGCGCCTTCCACGACGAAGTATAGTCCTTCTTCGCTCAATGGGAGAGTGAGGTTGCCATGCGAAGACCAACGCCGGTCCCACTCCATGGTATCCGAGTCCCGCCACTGTACCTCTCGGCCGCATTTGTCCTGAAGCTCGCATATCAGATATGTCGTCTTACTGCGGTGGAGGCACTTACTGCGCGTGGAAGAGCATAAATCTCGTTGCCATCGGAAGGCGGGTTACGGTAGAAGTGGAGCCAGTGAGGGTTAAGGAAAATAAATAGGGTACAAACGAGGAGGTCAATCGCGACCAAGACTCCTCCGACCTTGAGCACCCGCCTGAACAAGGACGGGCGAGGGGTTGGTGTCGCATGTAGATCCTTTTGAAGAAGGGGTTCAGACTCCCCGTCCCTGGCCGGGGTCTGCTGCTGTTGCGAAACAAGTACCATGTCGATGGAGAACTGAGCAAGGAAAGTTCCCTCCAAGATTGCAACCATTTAATCCAAAGGGTTGGGCGCCTTTGTCGGCTGCGGGTGTGCCGGTCTGTCGCTGCGGAGGTCCCTCAAACAACCACTCAGACACAGTCGGACATATCCCCATCGATCAGGAACACTGGGAGCCATGGTATTGTGAGTCATTGGGCATCAGACCCACACTACACGGATCATGAAGGGACAACATGGTCCTGCGCAGCGAAGCACAGATCAGGGAACCTGCGAGTGGGCTGTTGGTGGCTTTGAGAGCCGGGAGAGCCGTTGAGCGTTCGTTGAAGGCCAATCAAGTCTGCGAGAACCCTATTGAAAGCCCGCGAAAGCCTGAAAGACACGGTGGGTTTTCGATGTGGTATTCGAGCCTTTCGTCGACCGGTGGGGGTTTGGCCCCCGCTCAGCTTGCTGGAGCAACCAAACCCGCAGGATGGCCGTCATGAATTGTGTAGACCGCCAGCTGCCATGTAAGACGAACCTGGGAGTTTGGAAGAGCAAGCGCCCAGGACTCCCGATCAGGCGCTGGATCATCGAGCCACCGTCACGGACCGTGAACCGAGGTTGGCAAAACCGAGAGGGAACAAGCGCCACATCCCCTCGTCTCTCTTCCCCTGGAGGGTGTTCTTCAGTAGAGATTCTGCACACGCGGGGAGATACGATTGGCTTTGGCCGTCTGTCATTCCTCTCAGCCATCAACGATGCCGCTGGCCGTGTTCAATGGCATCTGTCTCGTTCCTTGCGCTAGTCATCGCTGGTCATCCAATCTCGGATCCAGACCCCCGTCTGTGCGTACATTCTGGCTGGTGGTTTGCCAGCGTACTTACCACTCTCCCTTCCGCTTTCAATTGGATTCTGTCATCGTGTAGACCCTCCGCGACCAAGGCGCTTGGTGAAGGCGAAGACGCTCCCTCAAACGAAAATCGATTCCATTTACAGGGCGCAAATTTCCAAGTCCACCTGGCCTCGTCCAAGTTCCAAATGGCGGTTCTCGCGGGGTTGGCGTCCGACGATGTCAATTTGACCATACCTCTCGGTGACCTGACACGACACTCAGCGATCGTCCCCACGAGCGAAGAGAAGACGCTGCTAAACACGTTGGAGAGCCTTAACGACCTTGACGGAGACACGAACTTCCCACGGTCTGCGGGTTTGGAGGGGAGCGTTGAGGGAGAATACATGTACTTGATTGATGGGCTCACCCTGGAAGAAGTCGCTGAACTCATGCCGAACCAAGATGGGACGTGGAGATCGTGGCGGATGACGTACCTGGATGAGACTAGTCTCCTCAAGCAGACCACGTATACCTCTAACGATAGGATGAGACCAGGCGACCCGTTATGGTCCCCACCTTCTGTGCGGCGGCCTTTATGCACGTCTGCTTGTGCACCGTCACGGCGCTGTATGCAATGGACTTCATCAAGATGGATCTGTTTAACGATCGCGACCTCTTGCCGGGTCTGGAGAAGGGTGAACTGGGCGTTCCCCAGGGAAGGGTGGAAGTCGAGGAGAAGGAGCTGATACTTGATCCACCTAAAGAAGAGAAAGAGTTCGACGAGAAGGTCGACATCGAGACCGGAAACGTCCCTCGACCCGTCTCTCCTTCCGCTGGAGCTCCCTTGCCGCCTCCCCCAAACCCGGAACAGGAATACTCCCACGATTCCTTCGAAGGCGTCCCAGGCGCCAAACACGATGACCCGGACTTCCTTCCCCTCCCAGATCACAACAACCAACAGCCTCATTCCACGAACCCCCAACCTTCCTGGTCTGTCCGGCGTGCCTTGGGATCCAAACTCCTCTCTCTCTCCTCTCTGCCCCTGGCGCATACATCTTTGACCCCCTCCCTTTGCCACTCTCCGGATCTACGACCGAGACCGGTGGGGTCACCCGCCGACCGTATAGTGAGTGGAACCCCGAGATCGATATCGTGCTCGCGATGCAGCTTCGGCCTGGATGGGTGAGAGAGCCGATGCGGCGTGGTTAGTCAGGTTCTTGATGGGGATCTTTGGATGAATGACCGTCATGGTTTCTGGTAACGAACGATAGTCCGGCAAGGTGGCCACCGTTCATTGACCATCTACACGCTTTATCCGGTACGCCTTGCATGAATTCGGACTCTGCATTCCAGGCATTTGTAAGTTGATCGCCACCGCCGTTAGTTACACAACCCTTTCCTACATCTTTGTCCCATCATGGACACTGCACCGAATGTGTCGCGCTCCGTGATTCCTTGGTCGCGGGTCCTCTCTTGTCATTTATTTATAGCCGTTCATGGCTCCCGAATCTCATATTCCTTCAATGCGACGTTGTGGTCTTGGCCAGTACGTTGAGTCATCCGCGCAAGATGAACATCACGACTCGGAGATATATCACCCACGACATCGGGGTTGAAAAGCCAACGACCATTTACAAACTCGTACATCCTAAGGGAAAACCTTGTTAGGGAAGCGTGTAGGGAGGCGTCATGCGCTCCGATCCTGAGAAGAACGCACCCAAGGGCGAATCCGCCCACCCAACACCGGATGGAGACAATGACTCGCACGGCGACCGGTGAACGTGAATAGTGATCTATCCTTCGCCACAGAACACCGGGTACGCGATATAAGTAAAGCGAGGCTCGGTCTCCCGAAGCCTGGGAACGGTGGTGTTTATTGTGGTAGCTTAGATCTGGTTGGCAAGCTCGAAGTACAGTGACCGCAGAGTCGCGGTCGAAAGCCAATATTTGTCAGTGGATCGCTTTTGAAAAGAATACAGCCAGTAGCCCCTCCACCCATGACAATACCCCGCCGTCCCCATGTCTACCCCCAGTGGCACCCTGCTAGGTGGTAGTACAGCACATTTGCAATTGCTCGTACCCCCGACGTCACCTTCAACCACTCTTCCTCAAGTTTGGGGATGGGGTGGAGTGTGGGAACTGAACTACTGAAGTCGAACATGTCTGACATGGCGTGCGCATAAGGAGAGTAGTTTGGTGGGGTTTGAGAGGCCTGTCGGAGTGGTGGCAAAACGGCCCAATTGCGACGGCGCGGAATGCTCAGAACGTTGAGTCGAACCCAAGCCTGACTTGGGTTACAGCAATATTATTTAACGGACCCGCTGTCGCCCATGGGCCCAATCGTTGTGATCGACTGAGCTCAGTCCAAACTTTTTTTTCTCTCTGGAAAGACCGGCATGGCCAACTATTTCCGAATCGGCAATAAAAGCGGTGTATCATTTTGGAACGGACTGCTGTAATGGGGTATCCGACGTTCGTCCCGAATGTGAAAATACCTCATAACGGCAAGTTATGCTGCAGCATACTAGGGTGGGTTTAGTCTAGGTCCCGGTGCCCTCAGGCGCACTGGCAGTCGACTGTAACGCATTCAGAAAAATCTTGAATTTCAGATGAGGGTACCGAAATGAGCGCACCGAAGTGACAGTAAGGGGCTCGGGTACTGATCGTCGGGGTCTGGGGTCACTCGAACCCAGGCGCAAGCCTCATGGATAGTAGGGTCCCTGATGGTATGTAAACCATACGATCCAGTGGGTGGCTCAGTTGGTCACCGCCCCAGATATGTCTCACAGGTGTTGCATGCACGCCGAGTGTTTCTGGCAAGGACAAGTGTCACGTTTTTCCTCTTCCATTCCATCAGATTGTTCACAGTCGGTTGAGCATGGTACAGCGCAGGTGGTGCGTCACAACCCACGCCTCCACACCGTGGATGAAGGAAGCGTCCGACATCCGATAACAAAATAATGTGAAGATCTCGTTCATTGCGTAATGTATTGACAAGGAAGTATTTTCGAGAAGTTCCATGCAGAACGGCGTGGATTGTGTGAGGCTAGGTCTATGTTCCCTGAACGCAATGTTGGACCGCCACCGTCCATGGCCCAAAGCTAGGGCCAGAGGCTTGGCGAAATCCAGCGCTGCTTGCTGGACAATCGGGTTCTCTGACAGTCGGGTGGGCGGTGTTGTGGGCCCACCGTGGGCCCACAACTCGATTTCCGGGCGCTCCCTAGGTGGTTCGCGGTGAACGCGGAGTGGGAAAACCATGCCACGGCAGGCCACGGCCAAATCGCCGCGAATTGGCGAGGCCAACAAAACACTGCCTGAACGTCTCGAACGTTGAGACTCCTTTGTGCCACGTGAAAGTCTTCCATTCCAGCGGCTGTAAGCTTCGTTCATACGTCACGGTGTTTCATACTCGTCCTCCGAACTGGGCGTCGACTCTAATTAACGCACACCCATTCCTCATGTTTTCTATACCATTTGTCTTGTTCCGGGGATCTCCTGGGGGTTTTGGAGGGTTTCGTGTCCCTGCGTGTGCCTCCACCCACCCCCATGCTTTCACCATCCCCCTTCCTGCTTGGTGATAGGCAGCCGTTATGGGATATATAATGCAGACTCAGAAAGAAAGAAAAAATCATCCTCCTTCCCTCCCCAGCCCTCTCTCAGGATGATCCCCCTCTATCTGTCCCTCACGGCGTTGTCGTGTCTCACCTTGACTAGCGCAGTGCCTTTTCCCGCCCCTCTCCACATCCCTCTCGTGGTAAAGCGTGGACCTCTCTCAGTCGACGAGTACTGGATCGCTGCAGATGCCCTGAAAGTCAAGTACGGCGTCCCCTATTCCTCGCTCTCAAAACGCCACAACGCCGCCGCCATCCCAATCACCAATCGCGTACGTCCATGCTCTACCCTGTAAACCCCAACCCTCCTGATCAACAATCTACAGGGCCACGACAGCCTTTACACGGGTCTTGTCCACATCGGAACACCGTGCGTTCAACATCCCTCACCAACTCATGTTTTCAGCGCTCAAACTCAAACTCTCGAACAGTCCCCAATCTTTCAATGTCGTTCTTGACACGGGCTCTTCGGACTTGTGGGTCCCGAGTAAGGAATGCACCACATGCCCCCAGAACACCCCAAGATTCGACAAAGCCGCTTCGAGTACCTACCAAGTCGTCCTGGACCCCTCCGGTCAACCAGTCCAATCGACGATCACTTATGCCGCCGGTACCGTCACCGGTGATGTATCCAAAGACACCGTGGAAATGGGTGGTTTCCAGGTTCAGGCCCAGCCTTGGCTACTTGTCTGTAAGACGACCGGCGACCTTTTCAGCACCCCCAACGACGGCATCATGGGTCTCGGCTTCGAATCCATCTCCGCTTTCGGGGCCAACCCGTTCTGGCAGAACCTTGTAGATCAGCATCAGTTGGCGGCTCCCGAAATGAGCTTCTACCTTGCCCGGCACTTGGACAACCCGAATGCCCAGGGAGATGAATTTGGTGGTATCTTTACTCTCGGTGGTCGGAACCAGACCCTGTTCCAAGGCACCCCCGAGTTCCTTCCAGTGCTCACCGACGGCGGAAAACTGACCCACTGGCTCCTCAATGCACCAGGTATGTACCAAATTTGCACCCATCTCGTTCTTTCTCACCCACACGACTCAATCTCAGCGGTCACGGTTAACGGGAAGAGCGTCACGGGTAATCAGAAGCGCAACAACAACCCGCCCACCGCTGCCATCGATACCGGCACACCAGTTATCGGCGGTCCTTCGGACGTCGTTTCAGCGATCTACGCCCAGATTCCCGGCGCTCATCCGCTGAGCGACAAGCCTGGCCTTTTCGGATTCCGTATGTTCAACTTTCTATCGGCCGAGTCCCGTTTTGACATCTCGTTTTGCATCACAGCTTGCGATACCAAAATCGCGATTACCCTGTCTTTCGGTGGAAAGGCTTGGCCCATCGATCCGAGGGATATGAACCTCGGACCGGTCAGCCCCGGTTCGTCTACCTGTGTAGGGGCAATCTTCGATTTGAACGGCGGTTGGGGTATCCAGGAGGGTGGAAGCACCCCCTCCTGGATCATCGGGGACACTTTCCTCAAGAACGTCTATTCTATCTTCAGTGCCGAACCCCCCATGACGATGAGGGGCCTCGATGCTCGAGCCCCCCCACCGATGATTGGCTTCGGTACTTTGAGTAGCGGCGGAGGCGCTCACTAACCCTGATCTTACGCCCACCGGGAATCCAGACCCGTAGTTCGTGTACCAGATATCGTTCACCGCACGTGTTTTTAGGGATTCGATTTCCATCTTTGATATCTTGGACTTCAGTATTCGATGTTTGATACGTCAGTTAGGCTTTTGTACAATGTAACTCAGGATATGAACGGACATTATCATTTCCCTATCTTGAGTGTGGTCCAACGGAACCCCGACACGAGTCGGTGGACCGGCAGAAACCGAACCCGATTCAATCTCGGGGGATAATTGCGATAGCTGCGATCCTCATATTGGTGAGGGCCAAGTTCAAGCATTGGGATCTAGATCTTGGGGACTTCCTCAGCTTAACAGAGTTTGAAGGGTATGGCATCACCTTGCGCGCCCCTTGGTGATTCACCCACTCCGGATTCGCTTCACCGTACAAATCGCAATTTGGTACTTACTGCTGGGCTTAAGGGATATTACGCCTCAGGTCCCGAAGAGCAGGCAGCAAGAAGTACCCTCGATCGTCCTCCCCATACCACTCCCCGCGTTCGCCTTGAACCTCCTGGCCATACCGCTTTCATACATCTCGGCAATGGTCAGACCTTTCCAGGGAATGTTCGCCGACACACGAGCCCGGGGTCGTGCCTGCTCTGATCATGGGTCAGTCCCGGGAAGGTCCGAACGGGGGGTTCTTAGAACGGTGTCTGCGGGGATCTGAGTGGGTTATTCGGACGCGGACCTGGTCCTTTCGTTTACTTCAACCCGCTAGGTATCCAATGACCTTCGGATTCAGCCGTGCAGGAACCTCCCGAACGGATTACGACACAACGAAAGGCCTGGGTGTGGGTCAGGTGTGTAGTGTATGGCCATCTCCATTCATCCCTGGATCGTTCATGTGGGTCCTCCTTGGACAAAGATAAGCCGGAAATAAATGTGTGATCGGCGTTAAGAGGTGAAAAATGATATCGTGCGGCCCGAGGCCCTCCTCCGGGGGCGCGGGAGAATCCAAGGGCATCATGAACACCACGTTGACCTTCACTGCTGGCGGTCAGATGCAGCGCCATTTCAGCCCCAAGGTGATGGAAGAGCCGTTAGCCTGCGTTCGGGGGTACAGTCGACTCGCTAGGCCGCAAATTTCAAGTGCGGAGGTTTTCTACCCGAACTGGGGGAGATGGAGTGGTAAGCCCGAGCGCCTACCGCAGGCCGGGTGACCGCCGGGCGCTACATAGTGGAACCCGCAATGACGATGGGCCCCTCTGCGGCTCTGCCCGACGTCGTCGATCCTGGTGTCACAGTGATCTCAACTCCACAGCGTCATCGTAAATCCCAGCTGCGGGAAGACAAGGCGGCGGATGTGGACGTTTGCAGGGGAGTGGATAACAAATCCCAGCGGCTGACATGGCTGAGCAAGGTGTGCGTGGGGAAGGCGCTGACCAAAGGCTGACTCAGGGTGGGCATCCCTTCCGTAACAGGAAGGAGTTCACCACGGTCGCTGCTGTCGGGGTGAGTAATTTTACTCCAGGAGCTGACATAATCACCCACACTCCCCGTGCGTACCTATAAAACAATACCTTGCTCCAACCGATGTCTTCCGCCATTCACCCCTCTCCTCCTCCTCTTCCTCCGACCCCTATTTCCTCCCCACCCGCCGCAACGCCAAGATGATCATCTGGGGACTCGACCTGAACCGCATCCGGTTCTCCGCTTTCAAGCACAGCAACATGTTCGACTCCAAGTACTACCTTAGGAGTCAACGTTTCATCGCCTACCAGCTCGCTATGATCTTCACTGTCGTCGGAGAGTCCACTGCCACCTATACCCTCGACAGGTACGTTCCCCCACACCGCGTGCCTATGACATCATAATCGGTATCAGGAACTAATCCTCTCCGTGTCATCCCAGGTATCTCGGGCTTCAGAAGTCTGTCGAGGATTATCAACCCGGTGCCTCGTTGTTCAACAACGATGTCGTTGGGGTTGGCGCTTTCACAATCTTCGCTGGTGTCTACACCGCCACCGTTTTCGTACGTCACTTCCCCGCTCACCACGATCGACTTCAGATGCTGATCCGTGACACACCCTCCACCAGGGTACCATGTTCTTCTTCCTTCTCTTTTGGCCAGCGCTCTCCGAAACCGTGATGTGGTACCGAATCAAAGCCACTGCCTCGATATTCGCCGTCATCGTCGTTCTCGCTGCCGCGATTTCCTCAACCGTCGTCGTCGCCGCCCACAAGGCCTACTTGATCCCTTCTCCTAACGGTGACTTCGGGGCTCTCCAAGCTGCCTTTGCCAACCCACGTCCGCCATACGCGTACAAGGAATACGCCTACATCTTCCCATGGCTGATCCTTACCTGGATCGGCTGGCTCTTCACCATCTGGAGCACGTACCTCGTCTTCAAGGCGTCTCACTTCCACTTGGCCAACCCACACATCGTCGGTGAATACCTCGTGCAGGAGGCAGAGGAAAAGAGGGCAAGGGCTTAGACCAACACTTCCCGTAACAACATCCGCCAACTATCCTATCATAACGGTTATGCACTCCGAGCACACCCTTCGCTATCCACACGCCTATCACTTGTATACCAACCTTGCACATCCCTCTTTCTCTAAAACACCAGACGAGGGAGGGCCGGCCGAGAAGGAAACCATCGTTCCGTCCCCCGAGACCTTGTTGCGCCTTGTTCTGCACCATCATACGCCGCGTACGGACGCCATTTTTTTTACCATTTCCCTTTTCTATCTTCTGGTTTGGACGCGGGGAGCGCTCTATAATTTTACCTCTTATCCTGTGATGAAACCAACATCGTCCCGTACAACTGTAGCATGTAGTGGGTATAAGAATATCTAACGCTTCTTTCTAATGCCATTTCTTGCTTTCCTCCTCCCTCGTGTTGATTACCCCTTCGTACATACACGAAATGATGATCTCGGCTCGTTCATCAGTACTGATCCCCCAGCAAATCTCCCCCGAATTGGTCGTACTATACTGCGGGGCATTTACCACCCCCAAGAACATCTACCAACCGGTGTCTCGCAGTTTTCATATGCAGTTGTGGGAAGAAAGTTATTGGCGTATTTTACACGTGTAAGATATGTGTATGGCAGGGTTTAGAGCGTAGGCGCATTTTCATTTCCTTCCACAGCTTATTCCGCATACTGGAAATCCACCTGTACCTCTCCGTCATTCTCCGAATCGTCTGACCATCGGGTGCTTTCGCAGTCCGAGGTCGCAGGATGTGAGGTGGTCGACTCAGCCCCGGACGGTGCGCTTTCATCAGTATGACCCCCAACAGAGGACTCCTCATCATTATCATCCTCCCCACTCCACACATCGTACTCGTCCACGACCTTTACAGCCTCCACAATCCCCGTGATCCCCGGCCCGCCCTTAGGACGGGTGACCCAATGAGTCGGATTCTCCCCCTCCTTGAACGTGATCCACAGTCCTTTGTCATCCTCGGTAAAGATGAGGTCCAAAAGATCCTCCATGAACAGTCTACCGTCGGGGTCATCATCACCGAGCTTAATACGTCTTCCGATCCAGATCGACCAAGAGTCCCCCTCCTCGATGAGGTTATCGTAGATCTCTTTCAGACGGTCGTTCGCTTGAACGACAATGCCATGGTCCCCTCCGAAGGTCGCTTGCCAGGTTTCGCAGAAAGCAAGAGTTGCGCCTCGTTCAACCAATTCTTCGAACTCCCGTGGGTTGTGTCTGTGTCTGAATGGGCGAAGGTAATCGGGGATAGTTTCTGGCGGAGGCGTATCTCCTCCCGGTAGGAGGATCCCTGTCGCAAACACCGTGAGTGGGTTTGCAGGATCAATCGCCTTGCTCTCGTCGTCCTATAACAGGACATGAACGTGGGCAATTGATGAGGGAAACGAGAGGTTATGCTCGCACCCCTGTCGCGTGCTTAGTCTGACATCCATTGCAGTATCCGAAAGCAACCTCCCAGCCACAATCGGGATTCTCGCAGCGATAGACCCCATCCGCCTCATCGTAGTTGGGGTAAGCAAGGAGGCGTTCGCCGATAGGATCAGATTCTTCACTGTCAAACTCGTCCATGTTTGAATCGTCGCTTTGGCTGGCGACGTCGCCAGAAGCGTGGGGTGGTACGCCCTCCTCTTGTGAGTTGCCAATTTTTTCGACGAGGGAGTCGACTTCCTGCGGCCACTTCGGTAACCATCGCCTGGACACCAGCGAATAAACTTACCTGTTGAATGATGGACTGAACGTTGACCAAAGCCTCCCGGGCGATCTCTGGGCGCTCCGTCTGAATAACGTTGGAAATGCCTCCCAGCAGCCGGTACATGCTCTAGCGCAAGAGCAGTCAGACGGGACGCTCTCTACCGTGAGCAATCACACCCTCTCCGTACCATCGGGTTGGGTTGAGGAGGGTCCACAGCATTGGAAGATCCGGTGAAAACGTTGAGAAACGTTTCAGCGAGCGCTTTGTCAAGGCTCCCCGGGGAGGAGGACATCGTACTGAGGAGGTGGAAGCTTGAAGTTACTATCACTATGATTTATACAGGCCACGTGCTGGGAAGTCGAACGGCGGGCGCGTGGTACTGCTAGTAGCAAAATACGGTCGGTAATCCTTGTCCGACTTCGAGAACCCTACAAACTCTCGATTCGGATGGGCCCACCTTTACAAATAAACGAAAGCGCTGGGCAGATACCCCCACGCGTCAAACCGCGTCGACTCCTGTTTCTTGCTGCTGTGGGCATCTGCCATCTATTTTCTATCCGCTGGATAATCAAACCCTCGATTGAGGCGCGGGGATATCTCCGATTGCCAAAGACAGCCCGGCACCAAAGTTCGTTGGCGGAAGGTAGTACCTACCATCTGGTCGTCAACCACACAGGGTTCGGTCCAAACTGGGATGTGCGCCTGGCACGGCCTATAAGTAAGCTCTACCACAAGGAGCGTGGGGGAAAGTGATTTGAAATTGTCAAGAATGCAAGATCCCCCTACTTGAGTCAAGAGCCAACCGCAAGAACCCTCCTCATAGTCATGGGATACTGGGACAAGCTATCGAGTACTGTCGCTTAAGGATTCGAAGAGAGGTGTCGGCAGCCGGTCGCAATGGAGCGCAAAACCTGTGTCCCAAACTCACCAAATGGTCTCCTCCAACACTTTCTTTGCGATATCTTCTGCGAAAAGAACCTGTGTCCGACGGGATTTTTTGGACGCAATTAGCAGGGGATACAGGAATGGCGACAAACGGACGGTTTCGTACAAAGGGGTGCGTTGGAGCGGTGGGACGCTGACAAATAGGGAGTTCCTTGCTCCGGTTTCGTGCTTACTATTGGCCAGAGTGAACGTTTTGTTACGCGATCAGCGGGACCCAACACTGACCAGCTTCTTGACAAGACACGATTATATGATATGTGGAATTCGTGTGCACGTCGGGATGGTGGGACGCAGGAGCCAAGTTGGCGAGTTCGGTTGCACTCCAAAGGTAGGGGGGTCGTTTGGAACAACTCGGGGGATGGTAGGTTGTCGTTGAGACGCAACATCGTAAGTGGTATAAGAGTCGCCGACAGGGGCTTCGTCTGTGGATATCGTGAGGACGGGAACGGGAACCTTCCCATTGCGATGTGGCGAACTGCTACGAATCCGTGCCTGGTGTGAACTCACAATCAGATGCATCCGCTTAGTAGAGAATGGGAGTGAGTCGTCATTCGCCGAACTGGACAAGACCTGACGGGACTGAGCTTGAAATTGGGTGTACTGGGCATGGGTATGTACTAATATTCTACATTCATACCGTCGGACAAGTTCTGTTGTACATTTCTTCAATCCTGAAGGTGTTCAAGCCTATCCAAGAAATACTTGTCAATATCCCAATCCAAAACGTCGTCCCCAGTTACAAATTCAAACTTCCTGATGCAGCTTCTCAACTCTTCCAACTCCTCCTCTTTCACCTCACAACGCTCCGGGACCATGACGAAAACCGAGACAGAGTTGAACGGATTCCCAGCCGCTTCCCGCTTCCGCGCAGTGGGGAGAAGGGCTCGAAAGACGTCAGTCCCAGAGGGGTCCTTCCCGGCGAAGGAATGGATGATGAGAGTTTGTATTTGTGGGAAACCCTGGGCTTTGTTTACTGCCCCGGTGTCCGCTTCGAGAGCCAGAAAGTACGGTTCCACAGTGGTATGGGAGAGGATCAACGTCGTGACGTTCCCTAAACAACCCAAAACGTCCTTGACCAAGTCGGCAGCCGGTCCATCACCAGTTGGCAACATATATCCATCCATGCACAGGATCTCCGCAGACCGAGCGTCAAGGTCCTTCAGGCAGTTGAGGTGTGCCAAGTTGATGTTGCCACCTGGTGACGGCTGGCAAGGCGCACCGATGGCTAGCGTCCTCTCCAAGCAGACCCTTGCCTCCTTATTATTGGTAAACTCTAGCGTGCAATGGACGGTATGGTTGGGTGCGTTGAACATCGTTCTGAGTTTCACTCGCCTCACCCCGGCTAAACATTGTGGATTTTTGAGCGGCGGGACAATGCTAGCAGCCTCCACACCCACACTAAGGTGGTCCCAGCTCTTCAGTGTCACCGAGCAGGGGGGCGGTAGTGAGAGCGCGTCGAGCACCGCGAAGACGTACACCCCGTTGCGTAGTATGATTTCCATGTAACTGCGGAGGTTGGGAAGTTGGACCTGATTCCGAGTGCTGACGAAAACGAATTCGTGTGAAACCTCAAGGTCTTCGAGGAGAGGACAGTTGTGGAGGAAGTCGAGGAGTAGTTCCACCATGGTCTCGTCACCGGGGCGCACGGAATACCGAAACTTGAAACGGACGAGGTGAGGAACGCGTAGAAGGGTAGGGTGAACATTGTCGAGGGCGAGTGAGGTTACAGAAGGGAGAGACAACAAAGTTGCTCCATCGACCGGTGGTTCGCCTGCGCCGAAAATTTGGAGCCTTCTCAAAGATGGTGTGGGTTGTAACAATAACTCCCTCTGGGGTGCACAATCGAATAAAACCAACGTCGCGATGCGCGTTGTGTGCGGGAACAGGGGCTCAACCGAGGGGAATACTCGGCTGTCGTCGACCATGATAACGTGAAGTGGTGTCGATTTCGATTTTTCGAGAAATGCGAGCGCCCGCCCAGTGTCTTCGAAGTCGAGGTACGACCATAAACTTGGGTATGAGCGGAGCGTGTCGCGCCAGTGGTGGGATATATGAGTGGCGCGGACAAGGTCGGTATCGCTTCCGAGGTGGGAAGCCACCAACGGGAGTAGTTCGGAAGGGAGACGGTAAGTGGGGGACTGCAGAGGATTGATGTGGCGGCGGAGCACCGCGAGGGCCATAAGTAACCCATCTTCTAGAGACTTCATCTGGAAACAGAGGCGAGGGTTAGAATAGATCGTTGGGGGATGAACTTTGGAGGAACACGAACCGTTGAAAGAGATGGACCATGGCTACAAGTGGGTCAAGCGTCAGCGCGAAATCTCAACGCCACTGCATCGCATTACCTGAGAATATCCGCGCCCAGCGTAAGCTTCGCGCTGAGGTCTCGCAGCTGCCCAGCGACCGCTTCACCAGAGAATGGATGCATTATGCCGAAATGGCTCGGCATCTCCCGAATGAGCCAGCCACTGCCAGGTCCGTCGAGTTGTACCTGTGGATGACCTTGACGACGTCGCGGTGCTAGAAACCAGTTATCCCCGGCGCTGTGAGCCCAGTTGCGCACGGAACCCGGGGGGTTATATATGATGGTGTTTGGCGATCTTCGTTGATATCTCCCCCGCCTGTACCCTCTGGCCAACAGGCGTTGCCCAAGTGCGGAATGTCCCCTCCTCCCCATCTTCAGAGTCTGTACATACCGCGGGTGCCGTCGATATCAAACGTGTGGATTTTAAACCACGGACCACACCGATTACAGTTTCAGGGCTGCACCATACAAAGTCGAAGCAAATTGGACTCTCCCTACTCCCCGCCTCAAATCTCAGTGGAACTCTCCAATGACGAATCACCCCAACCATTGAACTCTCGGCCACGCACGAGCCCGTGAAAACGATGGATCAAGTGGGGCCGTACACATGAGGGATCGAACGACTGAGGCTGGCGGTTACAGCCACTTGCAATTCGAAAAACACACACGGCCAAATTTGAAGCTCTACGGCCATCGAGATCGGCCAACCACGCCTTGGGCATTGGAGTTTAGCACAGATTCAATCCGGAGAAACGCGGGGCCGAGGGTGCGAGTGCGGATTCGTGTGTGTCATCGAGCTCACGGAAAGAAAGTGAAACGGAAGAGGAACCGGGCGAACAACGAGTGTGGTGAGTCGGGGAGAATCAGGTGCATGGGGTACTGTCAATCAGTCAGAGAGCAAGGGGTTCGGAGCCGGGGCTCCGATTACTACACGATTCCTGTCGGAGTATGGTGAGAGTGGGGCCGAGGGTGGGGACGTGTAAAACACCCACACATCGTGTACGCGTGGGGAGAACATGGGATAGGAGAGGTGCTGATCACCGGATCTGAGATCTTCTGAGATCCGCGTTCAAAGTCTGGCGGAACCCAACACCGACCCCACCGGGCAAGAAGTAAAGAATAGAGCCAATACGCCAGGGGGCCCACGGACGACGAGTCCCAGCTCGGGTTGTTACCTTGACACTGGCTGCCCTGCTGACCTTCGACGAGTAAGGACCAAGCTCAAAGAAGGCGGGGTGCGAACTATGACCCCAGTGGCAGATTGTAAGAAAGGGACTCCCGTGGGGTTGGACGCACCGGTACCGGGAGTATCTGTCGTGTTACAAACTCTCGTCACCGCAAGAAACCTCGGGCCCAGGTCTCAGACCTCGTGAACCGTGTGATGTCCTGGAGGCACACTCGTACTCATGCCGAATGAACGTGCGGGGTATTCAAGGATCCTAGGCTATCCGAAAACTTGGACCCCCTCCAAATGAATCATTACGGGCAGATCCCATCGATATCACCGCTCTCGGAACAACAATGTCAAGACACTGCAACAAGATAGGAAGTCCGGGTGGGGAAAGTGGTGGCCAGAGCAGCCTGCGTCTGACCGAAGTCAGTCCAAAGAGCCTGGTCTCCTCAGCCTTACCAATGGCGATCCCGTGACTTTATATAAAGCTCTCCCGTTCAACGTTCCGTCCGCTTTCCAAGGTTCATCCTGAACTTCTCGTCGTCGAACCTGACCGACAGGTTGGGTGGTGGGCGCTGGCGAGGACTTCGCTTTCCGACAAAGGTGAGGCCTCCAGTTGTCATACCTGGGGTAGCCGGAACCATTCTTGTGGTTGAACGTTGATGGTTGAATATTGGTTTAGGATCCTCGCAAACTGTCCTCCAAGTAACGTCGCCTGCAACCCTCAAGGCCATACCAATCGCCATCCAGTGACTCTCACCCCATTTCTGGCAAAGATCGGACCTAGGTCGGGGGCTTATGACGCATCCTCTGACGAATTCCTCAACGTAACCCTGGCATAAGTACTACACACTCCCATACACGATTTGCATCGGTGCCGCCAACCATGATCCTCGTTTCCCGCCCGCCAACCGTACCTACCCCTTCTCCCATCAAAACTCTGGACGAAGATCTCGTTACCTTTCTGCGGAGGCCCTACGAGGGTGATGCCACCACTGGTGACTTCCCGATCGCGACCCCGGCACCAAACAATCCAGAAACAAGGGATCGTCTGTTGTCCTACGCATACACCGTTTACGACAGCTCCGTAACACGGCAACTTCCCCCACACTCGATCCCGCCTGGCCATGCGGCCTTTTTGTTACCCCTACTTGAGCTCTTACACGGATTACATCCATACAACACGCCTGTTTCTCTCCTCCTTGGATGCGTATACCACCACCACGATCTCGTCCAGCGTAGTTTGCAAATCAACCGCCATATTTTACGGTACGACCCGGACAACGTGCGCACATATTTTCCCTTCGGCTATTGATCTGAGACGCATGACATAGGTGTCAGCGATGTGTAACATGGGGGCGAATCTTCGCATAATGGACCTCCCGGTGCAGGCGTTCGAGTCTTGGTGGGGGGCGTTACGACTTTCCCCCGTCAATTGGGACATCCTCGTGGGTCGTTTCTTACATTACAACTTTATAATCGAATTTACGGAAGAAGGATAATATGCTGGAGACTTTCCTTGGCTCCCAGGATTTTAATAGCACATCACCAGCGATGTCTAGTACCCTCATGCCTCACACCCTCCAAATGCGCCGACAGGCACTAGAAACATGCAACCTCGTCATCGGGCACCTCCCGGAGAATCCGATTAGGATGGAAGAGGTTCATCGCGCCCAAAACACTTTCCGCCTTCGTGCACTACTTCTTCGATCCTTGCAGGAGGTAGGAGAGTGGGGGGATCTTGTGGATGGCATCAAGATCGGGATCAATCCCGCCGTGGCTCGGCACTCCCTGCCAGTGGATTCTGCCCACCTGAAAGAAATTACCCTCGATAACCTACTTCTCCAAGTCCACTCTATCCGGACATTGGTTCGCGATAAGACTGGCCTAGATACGCCACCCCGCGATCGTCCACTAAAAAGCCCCCCCGGCGACGCCTCTCCCGCATCCTCGGCCGAGCACGAAGTCCCCCGATCTCTGGAAGCGCCTGGGTGGAGAGTACTCCAACCGAAGCTCCTTTCCCCAGAAGAAACCCTTCGGATCCCGCTGATGCTTTGGCCTTCGACACATGGTGTTCTGCCAAGCATCGCTCTTTCGACCGGGGACTCGCGAGGTGAGGTTTGGATAGAACGACTAAAAGCCTCAACCAATACCGCGACGAGCAGGCTACTCCGCACATGGGCGACGAGAGTCCAAGATATCCTCGAGGCCCGGCCTTCAACCACCCAGGACCACGTCATGCCAGCCCTGGTCCCGAGTTCGACATTCCAGGCGACGCTATCTCTCGCTGTGTTAGCAAGCTACCTCGCTCTCTCCCTCTCCCCCACCGCGACGTCGTATAATGACCTTGGGATCGTCTTATCTTCCCCTGACAGCCAACCTATAGTCCGCCAACCCGCAAGGCCTGGTTCCCCAAACGGAGCTATCAGCCAGAATCCTTCGAGAGTTTATTTCGAGGCTGGATTGAAGGCGGATCCTCACAACGTATATCTGTTGACGAATCTGGGGTCGCACTGGAAAAAGGAGGGGAACTACGAGGAAGCTATACGGTTCGTCTAACAGCTGTTACAGATGGCGTGGCCTTCATGGCTCTTCCAGGTATTATCAACTAGCGCTGGCCCAAAACCCGGGATTCGCCACTGCTCGAGTCTACCTCGAACGATCCCTCAAAGAGATCGAGTGCGTACTGTTGTACGATCCAGAGGCAATACCAACTCCATTTACAGACCAGATTTCGAGGGGGTTCGAGATGAACCGACATACCAGAAGTTTGATTAACGCCTGGTTCTGCCCCTTCGTGATCCCAAACGCCCCTATCTCACTGTACGAGTTCACCAACAAGGGTCTCTTTTGCCTCTTATCCCGGGGTGTAACCATCCCCCTTTTCTCGATTTCCACTTCTCCCGGCCCCACCCGATACCTCATGCCTCATACCATCGCGATCCGCAGCTCGGTAGAGCACCCAAAGTTTTACCCCCCTTTCTTCCACATGTATATCTCGAACATGGGCACCGGAGTCCCTCAATCAAGTTTCCGTTCGGTTTTCCGGCTGATAGGGGCCCAATTTTGTGTTCAACTTTTGATCGCATACCGGGAACTGAGACCTGTAAGAAGCCGGAGGGGGCTACTTTGCATCCTCCCCCATCGATCTGAACAGCATCGTACGTTGAATCTCGACCTTTCTATCTTCTATCACTGCGCATTTTGACCCAAGATCCGGCGCACATGGATCGTTTCGCTTGAGGTTACATCACCAGTTTAACACCCGGAGCGCATTCCATCATCTCCGAACCTCCTCGTCTTCCGGGGTCCTCCCATCAGAGAACCAATATCGTGACTTTGTTAGTTCATGCACGCCTGATGACCGGGCGGCACTTTTGACAAGAAATCTCCTCCCTGTTCCCGTCGTCCCGACGTGGTTGGAGAGTGCCCGAGGACCGTGCAACGTCGTATCTGACATCGTTGTTGCGCCCCTGCGGTTTCAAATCGCTCATACGGGTCGACATGTGACACCGACAGGATGGCATTGGGATATCTCGCGAAATCGGTTCCTCTTGCCATTTGACTGATCGGACCCCTCCGCTCACGCCAATTGCGCGCTCATGTCAGCTCACCCATCAGTCCCTTGGCGCTTAATGCTTAGGCTCAAACCACTGAACGCTTGGGAACCCCTGCCACTAGACCAGGGTGCAACGCTGAGGAACAGAAACCCGTCGTCGCTTCGTGGAAACCGTGAACCGAAAAATCGGTACCATTCCTATGAATATCTACGTAGAAACGAAGAGGGCAACGATGGGTAACAAGGCACGAAAAGTGGCACGTTGCAAGGCGACTAAACCGAAGACTAACCCAACTACATAGAATAGCAAACGAAGGTGCGGAACGCTCAGTGACATTGGGTGCTACAACGGAGGGGGTAGTACAGTGCGCACGGCGTTCGGGTGTAATTATTATTTCTTTCGAATTCTACAAAGCGTAGCCAACGAGGCCCAAAGCACCCAAGGCAAGCAGACCGTTGACGCCGTTGGAAGTGGCCGAACTCTTGCCAGTGCTGCTGGGAGCGGGACTGGAAGTTTTGGAAGTTGAGCTCGGGTGAGGGGTGGAGGTTTGGGTGCCTCCAGAGGCGGCGCTCAGAGTGACACCCTACACCAAGTTAGATGAGGTTCGGAGGACAATGGCGAAATGACAACTTACCACGGAACGACACATCTCAACGGCGGCGGCGACAGATTTGGTCAGGTCGTCACCCTTGCAGTTGGTCTGGAAGCAGGCGGTGGTCTTGCTGACGAAGTCCTTATCCTGGCACAGGCACTTGGTATCGTTGGCGGCGCATGAAGCGGAAGTAATAGAGGTCAAACAGGGAAGGGCACAGCCTGGAAAAAGAGGGTGAGTCGCTCCACTCAGACGAGCGGTTATGCGGCGAGAAAGACGTACTCGCATAGCCGGTCTGCCTGTTCTCAAGGAGCGTTGCCGAGGTGGTCGCGAAAGCGGCAGAGAGAACAACAAAGACGGTGGAGAAACGCATGGTGTTCAAAGAGAGAGGAAGAACCGTGAGGGCTTGGAAAGCGAGCGGCGGTCTGTTTTGGGAGGAAGAGACTGGGGAAGGGTGGGATACACGAGGGACGCTTTATATAGCCGGAGCTGATCCAGCGGCAGGTGCATTCAACCGACAGGTGTGAAGCAAAGTGTCAATTGTGTGCCTGAAGCGCCACACAGTGTGATGTATCAAAACCCCGGGCCATGTGGGCGTCCGCTTTCGCCATTGTACCACAGGCGGTGAAGCCTCCCGAACGTGGTAGGCGAGGTAGGCGAGGTAGGCGAGGTCGGCCGATGTCTTGGCGGTTCATGTGGCAATCAATCCCCGACCGCGACCAACAAGCACCCTTCCAAATAAGGTAACTCTGTGACAACAAAGCTTGTAACGTCACGCACCCATTGTCCTTTCCTCTTTCGGCGATAACACCCATCCTGCGCGGCATTTCCCGCGTAACTGTACAGCACCACAGTCAGCCACTCTCGAACCGTCATCTACGACCAGACCCATCTGTCCTCCGGTATTGAAGAAATGGTATGCTGTTTCTACGCCGTGTCATCGTATCCCGTGTGCTGAACGATCCTCTCTAGGCACCTCCAAATAAAACCAAAAAGGTCGGGCTCACCGCCAAATTACGCCGGCCCTGTGAAGCTGACGGTGATCGATATAGGGAGGCAAGACCCGCTCTGCTCTCCAAGATGTTGTGACGAGGGAGTACACCATCCACCTCCACAAGCGTGTCCACGGGCGATCATTTAAGAAGAGGGCTCCCCATGCCGTCAAGTCCGTTGTCGAGTTCGCTACAAAAGCCATGGGCACCACCGACGTTCGGATCGACCCCAAACTCAACCAGGAACTCTGGTCGCGCGGTATCAAGAGCGTGCCACATAGGATCCGGGTGAAGCTTGAGCGTGCGTCGAAGTTCCGTCTCCAATTTGTGTGAGGGGGCTTATCCAGTGTTTGGTCGGTTTATCCAGGCAAGCGTAACGACGAGGAGGGTGCCAAGGAGAAGCTCTTCACCTACGCCAGCCACGTGCCAGTGACATCTTACAAGGTCCGCCTTTTCACCTCATCCTTCGCTCATCTCGGTGATTTACACTGCCCCATAAATTAGGGTCTGCAAACCGCGGTCATCGACGCCGAGTGATTTTGGGGTTCTCTTCCGTATCGACTGCATGCCTTTCTATGTACTCTATCGCTGCAATCCCATGATATCGTTGCAAGCCAGCTCTGTGGATCTCGAGTCGGGAAGTAGGCGTGGGAAAAATACCGGCCCCAGCATTATCGCCATTGGATGACAAGGATAATAATAGCGAACCCGAGGCGGCCGTGCCTGTCGAGCCTCATCCGCTCTTACGCTTGCACCACCACATCCATATCCCTTCCACTCCCCCCTCTTCTGCCTGGCCGGTCCGTCGGAAACCCAGTAATCGTAATGGATAATAGCCGTACACTCCCTCCCCAAGGGGGTAACACCATGTCTGGTCGCTTGATGAAGTCTAATCTCCGACCCGTCGTCCTCTTCAGTATGTGCAGCGGTTTATCAGTGGTGCTGGATGATTGACGTCGGTTTTTGCAGTCGCTTTCCTCACAGGTCTCTGGTCTTTCCTATGGTATGTGTTTCCCCTTGGTCAACCCCGGCTGAGGCCAGAAATTGATGCCATTCACCAGGGCTGTATGTTTCTCGCCCCGTGTGGTATCTCAAGGTGGCTTTGTGGCTGATGGTCTGCACTCTGACGTGTAGGTGAGCTCCTTTAGGCTGGCAACAGAGGTCGATGTCGGTACGTCTTCACCCGATCATCACCAGCAAGGCCGCATTTGAGGTCTATAACATGTGTTTGTGTCGTCGTTAGGTAAGGTACCTACTCTCAAGACCACCGCCTTGGCTTTGGGTATCATGTACACTGTTTCAACCATCATCCAAGGCTTTGGTCTGGCCGCCGTCTTCACGGTAAGTCCGCAGCACCGCCGCTTCCGCTTTTTGTCCGTGACTCATTTCAATTTGTAGCGGAAGATCAACCTCATGAGGATCTACGCATTCGGTTCCATCCTGACTGCCCTCTGCATCCTAGGTGGCAGTCTCACCCAAACTGTCATCCACTACATCCAGAAGGTACGTAATGCGTTGTCCTGCTTTGGGCGTTGTTGATGACATGGTTGCCATGTTCTTATCTTAGAAAAACCTCATCCGTGTGTGCACCGACAACACCACCGGAGACACGTTTTTCTACGTAAGCCCCCCTGATGTCAGCGGCGAGCGGGAGTAGACACTGACCCACCCTGGGTTGATAGAGTTGGGGAATTTGGGGTCCCGTTAGTCATACCACACTAAACGCGGCCGAAGCTGCAAGCTGTGAGTCCCTGCTAAAAACCGCGACTCCGCCCTAACCCCCTCTGCGCAGGGTGTAATCGAGCATGGGACAGGGGTGCTTGGTCAAACATTCTCTCCTTCCTCATCGAACTCTGCCTCGCTGCACTCTTCCTCTTCGTCATCTTTGGCTACTACAAACAACTCCAGGATCCATCCAGCCCAGCCAACACCGTCCGTGTTCCGGATCAGTACCCGCTCGGAGCTTACCCACAGCAACCCTATTCTGGCGGGTACGGATACAACCCAAACTTCCCCCCTCCGCAAGGGCCTCCTCCGGGTGCCTACGGGCAAACATTCGATCACCCGTTCGTTCCACCGTACGACAACGCCAAACTTCCTGCCTACGACGGAAGCGGACCAAAGTACGGTGATGGGAAAGATGGGGATGGGTTGTTAAAGAACGGGGGTGACGACCCGTTCAGTGATGGTAGGAATGCCGCTGGAAGGAGCGATTCTGGTCATCACACCGGGAGATAGCTTCTCGGCCGCGTAGCCCTGCGAACCCGAAGTTGGAGTTGACGTGAGGGGACTTAGGTGGGGAGGCATTTTGGACATTAGTTTCTTTCCGACCCCTTTCCCCAATCCTCCGGTTCTTTTGGAGCCACAGAGGTGGGATGTTTGTAGTACAATCGCATGTTGCTGTCATCCTTATGAGACCTAGTAGATACTGGGATATAGTGTTGGACCATAAACCCATGGCTTGAAGCTACTTGGGCCACCGCAAGTGGAAGTCACCGTTCTAGCCACGTGTCTGCGAGCAACCCTGCCCTGCGTCCCTTGACTTGACCGACCGCCCTCGGCTAACCTTGATGATCCAGGCTCCCACCCAGCCGCTCGATGGGGCAACCGGTTATTTACTGGACGTCCAAAAGGAAAGTCTCTCGGATAGCGCGACTACAGTAACATCGCATTCGGTCTGCCCGTTCACCGACGGTTGGGTAGGAGCCTGTTGATGATCGGCCAAACAGGAGCATTGACGGCGTTGTGCCAGTCATTGACATGTTGACATATGTCAATGATTCCGTGACTTTGCGCAGTGATTCAACCCACCCGCAACCCGCTGAACCGACGCGTACTTTAGGGGCGTGGAAGTACCGGTTGTCCTTGTACGCTTGCTACAACTCGCATCGTCGGTTTGCCATCGGCAGTCAATGCGGTCATGGGTGGTGTCTTCGATGCCCCACACGCATGCTCGCCCTGTGGTAAGTTCCCGACAAACCCGCGCTCAGATCACCGCGACCGAAATAGGTGAGACTTTTTGACTGGGTTTTAGTCCTTGATGTTGATTGCTTGGCGCTGTTTCCCGACGTTTCCCTTCGTTAGGTCGAATCGCGGCGGGTAGGCGGCCGTTACATTGCTCGGATGGATCTTACTTCTCCCCACCCGCGTCCTGGCTCACTACCGACACGTTGTTCACCACGTTCCTCTCAGGCGGGCGACCTTTTGCACTGCATTACAACCCGACTCAATGAAGCGTCTCAAGGTCTCACATGGTCAATCTCAATCCAGAGGATCAATCGATCCCGGCACCGTCCACCGATCACCTGCCCACGGGCACCCCGGCAACGTTGTGGAACGCCGAGATAGATGCTAGGGCTCATCTCACTTATGTCGGCTCTCTGGTGTATCGACTGTCTCGTTTCATCTCCTTGGTTATCGACCACCCTTCGCCCTCGAGACCAAAGACGATCCCTAACGACGACGAGAGGCGAGGGAAGTCGCTTTCAAGAGGGTGATCCTGGTCAGGGTCTCATGAGAATGGCCAAAGTTTTCCACCAGGTCCAGGGTTAAATGGTTCTTGCTTCGCAGCCCAGCTGGTGGTCCCGGACGGTCTGGTTCCATGGGGTGATATATTAGCTTTTGGATCCCCGCCCTGTGCTGGCTACTATAGTCCCGCTGGAATCCTAGGAGAGCTACTATCGACCGCCAGGCTTTGCCGATCAAACGTACCGGAGATCGCCACGTCGCCCCCTTTCAACCAGACACATCGTGTTATCCTCACGGGGCAACTCAAGGACGCCCTCAGACCATCCCTCAATCAGCGTGCCCACCCATTCTCTCTGCCTCTGGCGCCGTACATTCAATCGTCCCTTCAGGGCGCTGTTTCGTCTTGTGATACATATAGGGCTGGCCTCTCATTAAACAGGATCTTGCGTAATTGATGCGGGGCAGTATACTTATAGGAGGGGTTAAGCTTTTGTGGGGAGCGTGTCTCCTTCTCCTTCCTCTCGTTCGTCTTGCCTTCTTCAGTGCTCCGGCAGCGAGCAACTCATGGCTGTGGCACATTACATCCCCAGTGGCTTGGTTTCAGTTGGCCAAGAAATGCAAGTCGTTTCCTCGTTTTCCATCCGAGACCGTTCAGCTGATCGCGATCTCTTGTACCAGTGTGGCCAGTAAGGTACGAGGGTCCACAACTGGGTGCATCGAGCTCGATCCTCAGATTCGTAGCGTCTATCTATAGCCTGCGCTGCAGTCCTGTTTTACGAGTACATCCTGACGTTCTCCGATGAAGTGCATCTCGACCGAATCGCATCGGTTTGCTGAGGTTTACTGATACTGCGCTGGTAGGTGCAATACGCGTGGCAAGGGAAGAAGACATGGGGTACGGTTTCTTCGCGGATCCTACTCAGAGATAACCCTGACATCACGATCAGTGTCCCTCCTTTTCTTTGTGGTGAGACAGATCTGTACCGCCCGCTGGACTGATTTCCCCGGTTGCTCACCCTGGTCCCATCTAGAATAGATACCTCCCAATCGCCTACAAGATATGGGATTTGAGCAATAATGGGCAGTACCTAGCCACTCAGCTGGTCACCTGGAACTCGGAACAAATCGTCAGAAGCTTATCTGACACATCCCGGTATTTTCGTCACTAACCCTTTTTCCAAAAGATGACATAGTACGCCACAAAAATGATATCCCCGCTGGGACGTATATTGAAGAAGGTCCCCCCCCAGTTGCTCAGTGGCCACGTTCACCGAGAACTCTTATCTGGTGCTGGTGACGGTATTTAGTCAGTTGTTTCTGGCGCTGAGGTGAGCGCCAACTGAATTCCATGCGCGCGGAGGGGAATAACGACTGAACGGTACAGGGTATACGCCGTCAAAGGACGTAGCAAGACCTCCTTCGTCTTCCTGTCCACAATGATCACGATCCAGTTCACGTATGGTGTGATATACGTTGTCCTCTTTAAGCGGAAAGGTGAGGAAGCCTTGAAACCCAGCTAGGCTGCTGTGAGTTCTAAAACGTACGGAAATACAGCATACACATACGTGTCACTGGTGCTCCCCCGGACGTACACTTTCGCAACGTGCCTCCAGGAACAGCGCGATACCAATCTTCAGTTGGGATACTTAGGACTATCTCTGGGATTCGGTTCGTATCTCCACAATGGCGATGCACCCCAGGTCCTGACAGCGCGCGGGATTACAGATATCGCCGCGTTCCTCATGATCGCAGTGTGCTCATACAAATCCTCACGGATATTCGGCAATTCTGGGCTGTTCGATAGGCTCGTACAAGACGCCACCATTTACTTCTTAATGATCGTTTGGGTGCACCTGACGGTGACGATTTTCACTTCAAGAATGGGAGATGTAAGTACCCCCCCCCTCCTCCTCTCGTTGTAGAATTGATCTCTGATGGGCGATTTTGGGACTTAGTCGCGTATTCTCCGTCTATTCCCCGCTATGTAAGTTCCTGTGTTATGTCTGTTGATAAAAAGGTCATTGAGCCAACCCCCACCGACAGTACAAATATGTGCGTTCGTCACCCTTGCACGATTTCGAGCTGAGATCTCAAGGTTTCAAACACCACCACTGCAGCATAATACCCATCATGATCTGCCGCCTCGTCCTCTCTCTGAAGAAGGCGACAGATCCAAACGTGGTCAGGGCATGGAACGTCGACCATTTCACCACCCAGGTTGATACCCTCGGTCTGATCGACGTACCCATGACCCCCATTTCTTTTCACGTCCCCACGGTCATAAGTACGGAAAGGGGATTGAACCAGGGGGGAATGG